>JYMV01011213.1_pt1 | contig 45029 bp, 30 predicted proteins | sample 338911 | NCBI WGS metagenome assembly JYMV01 (sample SAMN03354496, study PRJNA234377) | hydrothermal vent metagenome | biome: Deep sea; feature: Hydrothermal plumes at the Eastern Lau Spreading Center, Western Pacific Ocean; material: Seawater | place: Tonga | collected 2009 | depth 2000 m m | reverse complement strand
TTCCAACATTGCTGCTCATATGTACGTCTCCTTGAAAATATCCTGCCCAGGAGACGTACATATGAGCAGCAATGTTGGAATTGGAACTACAACACCTACAGAGAAATTGGACGTAGTTGGGAATGTTGAATTTTCAGGATCCTTGGAACCCAATGCGGTACCAGGTTCTACAGGGGAAATACTAATGTCACAGGGAGCGGGAACAGCACCCATTTGGGGTCCTATCATGTTAAATCCAGGTGTAACAACTGGATATGGGAAATTTTATATCACCGGTATTACGGTGTCAGCATTTTCGATATTAACATTAACTATAGCAGACCCAAATTGTGTCCCAGGCTCCTCTATCAGTGCTTCGTGGACTGGCCCAGTACCCTGGACTAATTTAGAAAAGGCGAATGTAACGATAGAGAATATTGAAGCAGAAAGCGGTCAGTTTGTAATAACAATTATAAACAATAATGCTACTGCTGGTTGGACAGGAATGCAAATTGCTTATGTAGCATTTTATTAAATTATTAAATTTTGAAGAGGATAAATAAGGTCATGTTTTTTAGTTTAGTTGCGGGCGCATGGCTCATACAATGTGGTGAACTATTTGCGCAAAGCCATTCATCAGAAAATGAAGAAAAAGCCACAATTCGATCTGAAACACTAGAAGAGCGATTACCCATAATAATTACAAAAAACCAAAACTCGGTCGATATTAAGCCAATCACCATAAATAAAATGGATGTTGTTGCAGCAAGCAGAAAATCTGATCATGAATCTAAAAATCCTAAAAGGATAAAAATGTCGAAAGCGGATACAAACAATGTCAACATAAAGAATAAAGCCAATATGCGATTTGAGGCAATTACAATTGCCCCTTCTGTTGAGATGGATACCGTTAAACCAAAACGCATTAATACTGTTACAGATAAATAAATTATAGAAAAGATAATTGCAATATGAAAAGTGTAACTTATATTATAAGACTAGTGTTAGTTTGTGCTTTGCTGAGTTTCAAATTGAGCACAAGCTATTCCCAAAACAACAATGTAGGTATTGGAACGAATACACCAGATGCTAGCGCTGTGCTGGATCTACAGGCAACAGATAAAGGAATCCTAATTCCAAGAACAGACACTAACCTGGTGATCGCACCAGCTGTCGGACTGCTAATTTACGAAACAGGGGATAATACATTCTATTATTTTGATGGCAGTTTTTGGCGAGCTTTTGGTTCAGGTGGGCCACAAGGTCCTACCGGACCTACTGGACTTACTGGTCCTACTGGTCCTACTGGATTAACTGGTCCTACTGGATTAACCGGTCCTACTGGATTAACCGGTCCTACTGGATTAACCGGTCCTACTGGACTTACTGGGCCTACAGGATTAACCGGTGCTACTGGATTATCCGGCGCTACTGGACTTACTGGTGCTACTGGATTAACCGGTGCTACTGGACTTACTGGGCCTACAGGCAATACGGGACCTACAGGGCCTTCTGGACTTACTGGGCCTACAGGGCCTACCGGACCAAGTTGGACTTTAACAACTCCTTCATTTAATACAGATGGAACAGTTGTCATAAATGGTACTGCAGGATCAGGTGGTCCTGTTACATCTACCCAAGCTTCTTGGTTAACCACTGGGAATAATCCAATTGGAACTGCTAATTTTATGGGTTCAATTAATGCTGCTGATGTAAAATTCAGAACTAGTAATATTGAAAGAATGACAATTGAAGCAAATGGAAACATTGGTCTTCAAGTAACTGCCCCAACCCATTTTTTACACATGATTAACCCTTCAGCTATTGGTGCAAGTTCTATGGCTGCATATGAAAATACCGGTGCAGATGGTGTGTCTTTATCTGGATACAATCAAGGGACTGGTAATGGTTATAATGGTATTGAAGGCATTACAAATTATAGTGGTAGTACTTATATGCCTTGCGGAATTTTTGGTTTAGCAATCAACACAAGTTTGACCCATACTGCAATTGGAATTAGAGGAACTGCTAATGGAAGAGATGGTATAGGTGTTTTTGGTTCTAGACAAAATACCGGAGGGCTTAATGGTTGGGGAGGAGTTTTTTATAACGACCTTGGCTATACTGGATTTTTTGGGGTTGCTTCAGATGAACGCTTGAAAAAAGATATCAAGTCAATTGGCGGAGCTCTAAGTATAATTGAAAGATTAAACCCTGTCACTTACTATTTCGATCAAAATAAATACCCAAACATGGGCTTAAATACTGAAATGGAATACGGGTTTATAGCACAGGAAGTACAAAAAGTTCTCCCAGAAATTATTCGAGAGAAAAAATTAATGTTAAATGCTACTGAAGAAGTTCAAATAAATACTCTGATGGAAAATAAAAGTGAGCTTTTCTTAACTATGGATTATACGAGAATTATTCCAATTCTTACTAAAGCAATTAAAGAACAGCAAGCCATTATTGATGAATTATCAAAAAAACTAGTAGAAACAGAAAATCGTTTAGTAAAACTTGAAGGCACTGATAAGTAAGGATAATAAACTTAATTTGATGAAAAATATCTTATATACCCTTTTTGTTACAATCCTTGGAATCACACCATTACTGGCCCAAGTATTAACGAATGATGGTGCCGCAATTTTCTCAAGTTCCGGTGCATTAATATATGTCGATGGGGAGATGGCAAACCAGAATGGAGGCACCTACGATAACAGCGGCACCATAGAGCTGAGAGGAGATTGGACCAATAATGCTGGAAACTCGGCTTTTATTAACGGAAGTCCTGGAAATGTTCTCCTTTCAGGAGCAAACCAAAACATTAAAGGGACTGACCCTACCCTTTTCTATGATCTATATTTGACCGGAACAGGAACGAAAACTCAAGAAGTTAATGCTATAGTAAGTGATTCCTTAGCTCTTAACGATCGAGAATTGGCTACGGACTCCTTTATTATGCACGTTACCAATACGAACCTAAATGCAATATCCCGGCTACCAATCATTACAGGTGGTTTTGTTAGCAGTATCGACACTGGAGGGTTGGTAAGAGATATGGTAAGCATGTCCCCTTATCTGTTCCCTGTTGGCTCAAATGTAATTACCCAGAGATACAGGCCAGTGGAAATATCTCCAAATTCAGTAACAGCACATACTTATAAAGTACGTTTGGCAAATACTGATGCAACTGCCGAAGGGTTTAACCGGTCAATCAATGACTCATCCTTTTGCGTAATTAATCCGGACTTCTACCACAGAATTTACAGAACAAATGGCACAAATGCCAGTGACATTTCTATATACTTTGATGACCAGCTGGATAATAGCTACCAAACTATTGCTCATTGGCAAAACACACCTCGCTGGGAAGATATTACGCCAACTACATTGGTTTCCAATGTATCTCCAGCATTGAGCTCTATGACAAGAGCTGCATGGAACGATTTTACATTGACTCCTTTTGCTCTTGGAACAACATCTCCATTGGTAACCTTGAGTGTTAATGACACTTCTATTTGCCAGGGGGACACCTTGAATTTTTCTGCTTCAACAGGATTCTCAAACTATGAATTCTTTAATAATTCTGTTTCCGTTCAGAATGGCCCTTCGAACACCTACCAAATTACGGGATTATCTTCAGGAGATACAATAAGAGTAACGGCCATAGATACAAATAATGCTTGCACTGCTTACAGTAATGAATTAATTATAACCGTTAATCCAAATCCTGTAATAAATATTTCTGGAATTGTTATTTCAAATGCGAACTGCGGAAATAGTGATGGGTATATTGTTGGGATTACTGCAAGTGGATCTTCACCCCTGACCTATCAATGGATTGACGGCAATACAACCATTGTTGGGGGTGATTCAGCAAATGTGCTAAACCTCCCTCCTGAAAGTTATACACTCACAGTTTCTGATTCTAATGGCTGTAATGCATCTACTGGCCCCCATATTGTATCTGACGCTCCAGGACCCATTTTGGACACTTCCGGATTTTCAATTGTTATGAGTACTTGTGGTAATGCAAATGGTTCTATTACCGGCATAACAGCAAGTGGAGGGACCGGAATCCTCACTTTTGATTGGGTAGATGGACTTTCAAGTTCTGTAGGATCATCTTTAGATCTTATTAATGTAACGGCAGACTCCTATACTCTAACAGTAACTGATTCTAATGGCTGTACTACATCTTCAGGCCCACATGTTATCTCTGATACTCCTGGCCCTATTTTGGATACCTCCGGATATACAATAATTATGAGCACTTGTGGAAATTCAGATGGTTCTATTACCGGAATAACAGCAAGTGGAGGATTTGCACCATACACATTTAGCTGGATTAATTCAATGCTCACACAGGTAGGCGTCAGCATTGATCTCCTCTTGGTTCCGGCTGACTCCTATACTTTAACAGTTATAGACTCAAATGGCTGTACTTCTTCTTCTGGCCCTCACTTGCTTAACGATGCTGGAGCACCAACAATCAATACAAGTGGTTTAACAATTGACTCTAGCAGATGTGATTCAGGTACTGGAGCAATTAGTGGTATATCAGTAAGTGGTGGAATAGGCGCCTTGACTTATCAATGGGATGATCCTGCATCTCAAACTGACAGCACGGCAACCGGACTCATAGCAGGATCATATACCTTAACTATAAGTGATTCAATGGGCTGTATTGCATCAACCGGGCCACATGCGGTTCCGAATTTTTCTTTACCCTCAGCACCAAATGTAATTACTCCTCCTGTATATTGTGCCGGCGACACAGCTGCAGACCTTGTTGTAATTGGGATAAATTTAACATCCATTACATGGTATTCAAATTTAATGCTTACAGATTCTATAGCAACGGGCAGCCCATTTACCTCAAATGCAACTACTGATACTTCATTCTGGGTTACCGACAACAGAAATGGTTGTGAAGGAGTAGCAACGCAAGTAGATATTATTTTCTCTCCTACTCCAGCTGCACCTATAGCAGGTACAGATACTGCATATTGTTTGGGCACTACTATTTTTGATGACCTTGTCGCTCAAGGTTCAGGAGGTATTGAATGGTGGGCAGATCAAGGATTGACTATTTCATTAGGAGTTGGAGATACTTTACCAATAACACCTGGCTTAGGTACCACCATCTATTATGTTACCGATACAGCAGGGGCTTGTCAAAGTTCATATGATTCTGTAATTATTACGGTTGATGCTCAGGTAGTAGCAAATATTACAGGAAATCTAGCTATCTGTGAGGGTGAGTCCACCACCCTTATTGCTACAGGAGGAGGAACATATCTTTGGAATACAACAGATATAAGTTCTGCCATTACGGTTTCACCTTCTATCACTACAATATATTCCTGTATTGTTACCAATGGAGCCTGCACTACGACAGTAAGTGATACGGTTACTGTTGGAAGTCTGCCCATTGCCAATATTACAGGCGCTACAACTGCATGTTATGGTGAGTCTGTTACATTAACTTCTGATCCAGCAGACACTTATCTTTGGTTACCCAGTGGAGAGACAATACAATCGATAACAATTATGCTCAATTCCGGCATTAATAATTATTCTCTGGTTGTAACTAACTCTTGTGGTTCTGATACAGCTAATACACAGATAACGGTACAAGCACCTGTTGCTGCTGGGCCAGATGCTGTTCTTTGCAATAGCTATCCCACTGGATATTTGGATACACTATCCGCATCGCCACCTGGTGGCATCTGGTCTTCTTTGGATGCTTTAGTCTCGCCAAATCTGGATCCTAATGGTTATATAGATCATCTTTCAATTCCATGGGGAAGCGGATACGAAATTATATATACCGTTGGCGGGTGTTCCGACACATTGCTTTTAGACGTGACAGGGTCGGATGCTGGAGAGGACACTATCGTCTGTCCGACTAATGATTACTTTAACCTGCCAGCTGCTTTACCTAACGGAGGAATCTGGAGTGCACCCTTTAACACTGCTGCGAATTTCAATATTAACCCTGATGGTTCTGTTGACAAAGAGGGTATTAGGGGTGAAATCATCTTTGTTTATAGCAGTCAGGGCTGTCCTGATACTGTTTTAGTTGATCTTTGTGGAGAAAATAATGTTTGGGTAGCTAACATTTTTTCACCGAATGGAGATAACAAGAATGACATCCTTTTTGTAAGAGGTGAAGCAATTGAATGGGTTCATATAAAAATTTATGACCGTTGGGGTGAAATGGTCTTTGATTCAGGAGAGGGACTCGATGCAATGTCTAAAGGCTGGGATGGCACGGCAAAAGGCAAAACAGTGAGCCCTCAAGTTTTTGTCTATTATTTGGAAGGTGCCTTTTTGGATGGAGTAGAAATATTTATGAATGGAAATATCACGTTGGTTAAATAAATATCCATATGGTTAAGATAAAGCACATATTATATATAGGAATCGTTGTCCTGACAACATTAAATATGGGGATAGCACAGGATATTCACTTTTCACAATTCTCTGAATCACCTGCGACGTTGAATCCGGCTTGTATTGGAGCATTTGACGGAGAGTTTAGGGTTGTTGGAAATGTCAGGGAGCAGTGGAAAAATGTAGGTGATTATTCCACTTATGCAGGTTCATTTGACATGATAGTCCTGAGAGACAAGATCACTGATGGTTCTTTTGCTGTAGGGGTAAATTTCATTACAGATAAATCAGGAGACCTGGATTTTTCTACAAATACAGTAAACCTTTCAATTTCAGCAAACAAATCAATAAGTAAGAAAAATAATTTCGCACTGGGGTTACAGGGTGGCTTTGGACAACGAGGTGTTACGGCAGGTTCTGAACTACAACAATGGGACAATCAATACGTCGATGGTTTTGGATACGATTCCAATGTGGGGTCTGGAGAAGATACACCAGTTGAAAATTTTGTTTTTGCTGATTTCTCAACCGGTTTATTATGGCGGTATTCTGGTGAAAATATTGGGTTTCACTCAGGTTTTTCGATATTCCATCTAAACCAACCTAAGCAAAACTTCCTTCTCTCTACTGGAAAGCAGCTTTTACAGATGGCCTTCCATGCAGGTTCAAAAATTGACATAAAGGACAAGCCCTTTTCATTGATTCCGAAGGTTTTATTTTTAAAGAATGGCGCTCAGATTGAAACCAATGCAGGAATGTTATTTAAATACGTGTTGCAGGAAGGTTCTGAATATGCTGGAGAGAAATCTGAAACTTCAGTTTATATCGGTGGATGGTATCGCATGGGTGATGCTGCAATTGCCAATATTAAGATGGATTACATGAACTTCTCTGTTGGTGTGAGCTATGACTTTAATATATCATCTTATAAAACCATTACTGCAGGTAATGGAGGATTTGAAATTGCAATTAGCTACCTAAAGCCGTTATTAACTACCAGGAAAAAGAGAAGATCACTATTGTAAACTAAAAAAGAAACCTTTTTACGCTATTAGCGTTATATATATGACATAATGAAGACAAAAATTAAATCCGGCATTTTTATTATCGTTCTATTGATAACCAATGAATGTTTTACCCAGGACATTCATTTCTCCCAATTTTCATCCTCACCCGCAACCTTAAATCCCGCTTCTACAGGCATCTTTACAGGTAGTGTAAGAGCAGTGTATAACTTTAAGGACCAGTGGAAGACCATTGCTTATCCTTATAGGACACATTCCTTTTCCGTTGACATGCCAATAGTTGAAGATATTATAACAGATGGTGGTATTTCAGGTGGTATTTCTGTTCTAAGTGATAAAGCCGGAGACCTTAATGTTGGTACAACCCAGATAAATTTGTCTATCGCGGCAAATAAAAATGTTAGTTTGGAACATAATATTTCTGTGGGGCTTCAGGGAGGTTTTGCTCAGTGGGCACTCGATGGCAGTTCTGAAGCACAACAATGGGATAGTGAATATGATCCTGGGGTATATGGGGGTTATGCAAATAAACCCTTCTCAATTACCAGTTCCGATCTGGAAAATTTCAGCTATGTGGATTTTTCAACTGGAATTTTATGGAATTACAAAGGCCCAATTAAAGTGCATGCCGGCATAGCTCTTTTCCACCTTACCAAACCAACGCTTTCTTATTTAGGAGATAATGAAAAACTTAATGGCAAAATGGCCTTTCATGGTGGTGCTGCCATTAATATCAAAGGTGCGGTTATTGTAGCCCTTCCACAGGTATTAATTTTAAAGCAAGGTCCGCAATTTGAAAGCAATATTGGAGCCTTGATAAAATACCGACTACAAGAAAGCTCTAAATATACTGGAGAGAATGCTGAAACAGCTGTTTATCTTGGTGGATGGTATAGGTTTGGAGATGCATTCATTGCCAATGTGAAAATGGACTATATGAATTTTTCCCTGGGGATTTCTTATGATGTCAATGTCTCAAACCTCGCTATCGCTACGGCAAGTAAAGGAGGATACGAGGTTGCCTTAGCATATATTCACCCATTAACAGCAAAAAGGAAAACAGCTTCTCCTCTTCTTTAAATTTAGCATTAAAACTATTCTCCTCTTATAGGTCCAGAAGCAACTCAGCAAGATCATGCCCTTCTGTTAAAAGCGCTATTGGGTTTTCAATACACTCCTTAACTTTCACTAGGAATCCAACAGATTCTCTGCCATCAATAACTCTGTGGTCATAGGAAAGGGCAAGATACATCATCGGTCTAACTACTACTTTACCGTCAATAGCTATGGGCCTTTCAACTATATTATGCATACCCAGTATTGCAGATTGAGGGGGATTTAAGATTGGAGTTGACATCATTGATCCAAAAATACCCCCATTTGTAATGGTAAATGTGCCGCCAGTCATTTCATCCATGCTTAATTTACCATCCCTTGCTTTTTTAGCCAAAAGAGATATGTTCGATTCTATGTCAGCGAACCTCATTGCCTCTGCATTTCGAAGAATGGGAACCATCAATCCTTTTGGAGAGCTTACGGCAATGCCTACATCCATATAGCTATGGTAGAGCAATTCATCTCCATCAATCATAGCGTTTACTGCCGGAAATTTTTTAAGTGCCTCAGTAACCGCTTTTGTGAAAAAGGACATAAAGCCAAGCTTTACCCCATGGCTTTCTTCAAATTTTGTTTTGTATTTCTTGCGCATGTCCATAATTCCACTCATATCTGCCTCATTAAAAGTGGTTAACATCGCTGTTTGATTCTTTACAGAAACCAGGCGTTGAGCCAATTTTTTTCGAAGCATGGACATTTTCTGACGATCCACATTCCTGCTAATTGGAGCAGCAATTTTAGTTCCTCCTGCAAGAGCTGCCAACACATCCTCTTTAGTAATCCGACCACCTTTACCTGAACCAACAAGGCCTGCTGTTTTATCAGGGTTTTCATCAATCATCTTCTTAGCTGCTGGTGAGGGATGATTTTCGCTATAAGTTCCATTATCTTTCTTTTTCTCAACCTCAATTATCTTTTCAGGGGCTGCCTCAACCTTGGCTGTAGATGGTTTCTCTTTCGCAACTTTAGCTTTGGGGTCAGGTTTCGCATCTGTATCAATACTGCAAACAACCTTTCCTACTTCAATAGTATCACCTTCTTCTGCTAAAATTTTTATGGCCCCCGATTCTTCAGCAGCTAACTCCAGTGTAGCTTTCTCAGAATCTATCTCACATATCACCTGATCTCTTTCAACATATTCTCCATCAGAAACCAGCCATTGTGCAATTTCAACTTCAGTTATCGATTCGCCAGGACTAGGCAATTTCATTTCAATTATCATAGTATCTTGATTATGTGTTTTTTGAAAAATGCTTTAAGTAACCTTGGAGGTCTTTTTCTTTATGAAAACTTTTTTCCAAAGCTTGTTCATAAAGCTCAAGTTGTTCTATATGATGAACCTTGCTGGAGCCAGTAGCAGGGCTTGCGCTTTCAGGCCTGGCAATAACGTCTAATGATACCGTACGATAATGCCTTAACATATGCGACCAGGCACCCATATTTTCGGGCTCTTCCTGAATCCAGACCCATGTTTTTGCCTTTTTATACTTTGCAACAATGTCATCTAGCTGCGTTTGAGGCAATGGATAGAGTTGTTCTACCCTTATGATCGCTATCGATGACACTTTCCTCTTCTTCCTTAGTTCAATCAAATCATAATATATTTTTCCAGAGCAAAACAGCACCTTCTCCACTTTAGAAACAACAGCATCAGCATCATCAATAACTTCTTTAAATTCACCTTTGGACAGCTCATCAAGCTTTGAAATACATGCAGGATGCCTCAACAAGCTTTTCGGTGTAAAGACAATAAGTGGTTTTGAATAATCCCTGTGTATTTGTCTTCGTAAAACATGGAAGAAATTTGCAGGGTTAGTGCAATTAACAACCTGCATATTTAATTCTGCACATAATTGAAGATACCTTTCCAATCTTGCATTAGAGTGCTCTGCTCCTTGCCCTTCATATCCGTGTGGCAATAACATCACTAAGCCATTTTGTCTCATCCATTTATCTTCAGCTGCACTCAGATATTGATCTAAAATTACTTGAGCCTCGTTACTAAAGTCACCAAATTGTGCTTCCCATATTATTAGCCTATCAGGTGAAACACTTGCATAACCATATTCAAAGCCAAGGACGCCATATTCAGACAACAATGAATTATAAACATCAAAAGGTGCTTGTTTCTTATTCAGGTTTTGCAAAGGGACATATTCTCCTTCTGAATCTTCAAATTTCAATACTGCATGCCTATGAGAAAAAGTACCTCTTTCAACATCCTGGCCAGAAAGTCTAACACGATGACCTTCAGAAACCAGGGTAGCATAGGCCATAAGCTCTCCAATAGCCCAATCTATTTTATTATCAGCAATCATCTGTCGCCTGTCATTAAAAAGTTTTCGAACTTTTCGAAAAACAGCAATATCATCAGGTATCTGGAACAATTTATCGCTAAGTATTTTAAGAGTCTTTAACGGTACTCCGGTTTTTGGAGATATTTCAAAATCTGCTTTAGTGCTCCTCCTATTCTTGCCCCAAATACCTCCTAGCTTTTTGTCTACTTTAATTACCTTATCGATTTTACCTTTCGCAGCTTCGAGTTTCTTCTGCAATCCACTTTTAAAATCGGCATCTATCTTATCAGCCTGGGTTTCATTCAATGTCTCTTCACCAATTAACTTTTCAATATAAATATCTTTCGGATTCGGATGCTTTGCAATAACCTTATATAATAGGGGCTGGGTAAATTTAGGTTCGTCCCCCTCATTATGGCCATGTTTCCGATAACCAAGCAAGTCAATAAAAACATCCCTTTGGAACTTTTGCCTAAATTCAATGGCAATCCTTACCGCCAATACTACAGCTTCGACATCATCACCATTGACATGGAATACAGGTGACAATGTGGTTTTAGCAATATCCGTACAGTAGGTACTTGATCGAGCATCCAAATAATTAGTTGTAAATCCTATCTGGTTATTTAATACAATATGAACAGTGCCTCCAGTTTTATATCCATCGAGCTGTGACATCTGAATAACTTCATACACAACGCCTTGCCCAGCAATAGATGCATCACCATGTACAATTATAGGAGCCACTTTCGTATAATCACCATCAAATTTGTTATCAATTTTTGCCCGTGCCATACCTTCGACTACTGGATCTACTGACTCTAAATGTGATGGGTTTGCAGACAAGCTTAGGTGAACCATTTTACCTGTATTTGTCTTTACATCACTTGAAAAACCCAAATGGTATTTCACATCTCCTCCAAAGCTCAGCTCATCATAAGGATTGCCTTCAAATTCACTAAATATATCTTGATGAGACTTATTGAATATATTAGAAAGCACATTAAGACGGCCTCTATGTGCCATTCCTACAATAAATTCCTCAATGCCCATTTCTGAGCCTGATTCAATTACTGCATCAAGAGCAGGAATAAAACTCTCACATCCTTCAAGGGAAAATCTTTTCTGGCCTACAAACTTGGTATGCAAAAACTGTTCAAAACCCACTGCCTGGGTCAGCTTCTTTAACAAATGCAGTTTCTCCTCTTTAGATAATTTGGGCTTATTCTTTGTTGCCTCCATCCTGGTTTTTAACCATCCAACCACCTCTGGATCACGAATATAAAGATATTCAACACCTACTGATTGGCAATAAGTATCATCAAGATGTGCAATAATCTTGTTTAGCTTCGCTGGACCAATACCAATTTGCGAACCAGCTTGAAAAACAAGTTCCAGATCATTTTGTTCAAGCCCAAAGTTCTCAATATCTAAGGTGGGTGTATATTGCCTTCGTTCTCTTACTGGGTTTGTTTTTGTAAAAAGGTGACCGCGCTGCCTGTAACCATTTATAAGATTTAACACCTTAAACTCCTTATGGAACTCTTCGGGCACGTCCGTTTCTTCATAATTCTTCCTGGCAAATTCAAATCCTTGAAAAAACTCTTTCCAGCTAGCATCAACAGAAGACTCATCTTTTAAATATGCTTGGTACAAATCTTCAAAAGCAGAAATATCCCCATTACTCAAACAGGAGTCCTTATCTATCATGAACTTAAATTATATAAGGTGTTTTTTACAAATAACTGATTACGCAAGTTTTAATGAACTACCCCTAACATGTCTTCCAGACGAACTGGCAAGTGTTTTGCTATCCATGCCTGATAATCTCCATCATAGCCAACTTTCTCCTGCATTTCTTTTATTTTTTCATCAAGCGCATCTATTTTATCAGGTGATAAGAGGTCTTTATCACTGAACTGGTCAGAAATCGCCTCAACTTGTCCTTCCAAATTACCCTCCGTAAGCCTTAAATATTCTTGATAATCTTCTTCCTTCCAATTAAAAAAATCATCCATCAATCGATTGGACAATTCATTTCCATGTTTCATTGATTCTTTTATATTCCCCTGGCCCGTAACAGCATTTCCTACAGCAAATACATTGTCGAAACCTTCTATTTGACAGGTTTCATTGTTCGCAATTTTAAATGTTTGCCATTCACTTGGTATTCCATCAATCAATTCCGGCACACTACCTATTGATGAAATAACCAAAGGTGCTTTTACCTCATAATCGCTCCCTTTTACAGGAACAGCTTTGCCATCTATTACCTCAGTCTTTTGAAAGACCAACCCATTTATCTGGTCTCCTTTAACAATCTTTCCAACCGGAACATGGCATTCATGAAATTCAAAGAGATATTTTGTTATAAAATTATTCAACAACTTTACCCTAACATTTTGTGCTTTTTCAAGTTTCTCAGGCGTATCCGTAGCCATTGGAGAGAGCGGCATATCAATAGCTCTGCGGCGATAAAATAATTTACATCGCTTTATACCCAGATCTTCTAATGTATAACCCAAGTCATCAAGAACTTTAGCTATACTGCGATCAAGTGTAAACATATCAGCATCATGACCTTTTTCTTTTAGCTTCTTTTGTACTAATTCAATCATAACAGCCTTTACAACATCTAGAGAAGCTAGTCCGCCTCCTACAATAACAGCTCCATCTACAATATCATGATGAAGGCCAGAAAAACCGGGTTCATGAAAATGATTATACCATATAAAAAATGTATTTTGGTAATAAAAGCCCTTGTTTATATATGCATCAATGCCTTCTACCGGTAAAGGGCGATCTTTCCAGGCACCTGTTGCTAACAAAACTGCAGAGAAGCCCCAGTTATCCATTAAATCATTAAAATCAATGTCCGTTCCAAGCTGAATATTAGGAACGTAAGTGATATTTGGATGCATTAATTTCTCATTAATTCTTCCTTCTTCCTTGTCTCTGAGTTTTGAATGCCATTTGGGTAAGCCATCCTCTATTTTACCATAAGGCAAAGTTTGCTGGTCAAACACAACCGTCTTAATTCCCCGGCCAGCAAATTGATAAGCTGTCTCTGATCCGGAAACTGCTCCACCAAAAACAGCAACATATAAAGTTGGCTTTGTCATAATTCAATTATTAATTTATATGATAAAAGTAATGAAAATTATCAGGCTATTATCAAAATGACTTAGTTAAAAAATGTAATGAAATTCTCGAAAGTTCTTATAAAAGTACAGGCAGATAAGAATCAACATCTTATTAAAGCTCTCTAACAAGCAGGGCATTAGCAAGATGCATAATGGCAGTTTTCCTATCCTTCGCAACACCAATACGTTCAAGGTTTTTCATTGCTGCATTATGGTAAAATCGAATTTTATCCATTGTTTTTGATTTAAGATTCAAGGCAGAATACAAGTCCCTAACTTGCAGCACCTTCTCTTCATTAGTAATATTGTTAGAAGAAATTACGGATTTTAATTGCCGAGTCATCTCTGGACCAGCATCCTCCATAAATGATAAATACAGATAGGTTTTCTTCTTTGAGGTGACATCTCCTCCTGTTTTTTTCCCAAATTTTCCCTGATCTCCATAAAGGTCGAGTAGATCATCCTGTAGCTGAAAAGCAATCCCAATATTTCTGCCAAACTCGTACAAAAGGACAGTATCACCAGTATTTGCCCCTCCAAGAAGACCTCCAATCTTAGCACTAACCGCAAGAAGAATCGCTGTTTTAAGTTCAATCATCTTCAAATAGTCATCAATGGTTATATGGTCATTATTCTCAAAATCCATATCAAACTGTTGACCCTCACACACCTTTATTGCAGCATCATTAAAATCTTTCAAAACCTTACCAAGCACCTCCTTATCACATTCTCCAAGTTTTTGATAAGCCTTGACCATCATCACATCACCTGATAATATAGCAGTGTTTTGACCGAATTTTTTATGAATTGTTTCCTTATTGCGTCGCAAGGGTGCAGAATCCATAATGTCATCATGAACTAAGGTGAAGTTGTGAAAAATCTCAATCGCTAATGCCGCTGGCAAGGCTTTTTCAATTTCTTCAGAAAACAACTTATAGGAGAGCATAAGTAATACAGCCCTGATGCGTTTACCTCCATTAGAAAATACATACCTTATAGGATCATATAATTTCTCAGGACTGCTATTGAGTTCAAGGATTGCTAATTCCTGTTCAATCTTTTTTCGAAATTCATTAATTTCTATAGAATCCATAAGCTCTAAGGTAGCTTGAACTAATCTAATAGACTTAACAGATATTTGCCATAACCACTGCTTAGCAGAGGTTGAGCGTTCTCTCTTAGCTTCTCTGCAGTGATAAATCCATTTTTATATGCAATCTCTTCAATACAACCTATTTTCAAACCCTGTCTTTCTTCAATAACTTGAATATATTGGCCCGCTTGTGCTAAGGAAGTGAATGTACCTGTATCCAACCAGGCAGTACCCTTAGCAAGTTTGCCAACTTTTAATTTGCCCAGTCCTAAATAGTGTTTATTGATATCTGTAATCTCATATTCACCCCTTATGCCCTGTTTTAAATTTGCAGCAATCTCTAATACTGAATTATCGTATAGATATAAACCTGGCACTGCATAATTAGACTTAGGATTCTCTGGTTTTTCTTCTATGGAAAGGGCATTATCATTTTCATCAAATTCCACGACACCATATCGTTCTGGATCTGCAACATGATAAGCAAAGACAACACCACCATCAGGTTCTGAATTTATTCTTAATAATTTGTCAAGTCCGGCACCATAAAAAATATTATCACCAAGGATCAAGGCAACATTATCCTCTCCAATAAAATCTGCTCCTATTACAAATGCCTGGCCCAGTCCCTTGGGTTCAAACTGCGCCTCATATGAAAATGTGCATCCCAATTTTTCACCAGAACCCAAAAGTGTCTCAAACTTTGGCAGGTCTTCAGGTGTAGAAATAATCAAAATTTCCCTGATTCCTGCAAGCATTAATACAGAAAGAGGATAATATATCATCGGTTTATCATAAACTGGCAATAATTGTTTGCTAATTGCTTTGGTCAATGGAAACAACCTCGACCCAGAACCGCCAGCTAATATCATTCCTTTCATTGATATAGTTTTATCCAGTTAATTCCGAGGATGTATTTTTATTCTTTGAATCTTTACTCATAATTTTCAAGTTATCAAGGTCAATATCCTCTTCTTCATCAAATATTTCAATCATGGGATCTTTAAACGACCTGGTAGTTATCGACTTTTCCAAAGACAATAATAAAGAAGGCAAGAACAATAAATTGGCCAAGACAGCTAATAAAAGGGTAATGGACACCAATAACCCCAGGGCCCTTGTTCCCCCAAATTCAGAAAACACAAAGATACCAAATCCAAAAAGCAAGACAATAAATGTATAGATCATACTAACACCAGTTTCCTCCAAAGCCCTATTTACAGATGCTTTAATATTACCATTTAAAGCTTTTAGCTCTTGTCTGTATTTAGCCAGAAAATGAATGGTATTATCAACTGATATTCCAAGTGCAATACTGAAGACTAAGATGGTTGATGGCTTAAGTGGAATATCAAAATAACCCATAATGGCAGCGGTCAGAAGCAAAGGGATTAAATTTGGGGACAATGAAACCAAAACCATCCTAAAGGACACAAACATTATGGCCATTAATATTGCAATAAGAAATATAGCCAACGCTACACTTATGAACAAACTTTTAACCAAATACCTTGTGCCTTCCAGATAAACTACACTTGTTCCAGTAAATGAAACATCAAATTTATCAGGATTAAAAATTGAATCAATTTTTGGCTGGAGGTCTTCCTTAATGGCAAACATCTCATTTGTTTTCAAATCAGCCATTCTCACACTTACCCTTGCAATTTGCTTGGAGCTATCTATCAAGGTATTCAATAGCTTATCTCCTTCCTGTTTCTTAAAATATAGCGCCATGGCTGTCAGCTTTTGCTGACTCGGAATCTTATACCTAGATTCTCTTCCATTATGGTAAGCCTGATGTGAGAATTTAAGCACTTCCGTAATAGAAATTGGTTTAGAAAATTCTGGATAGCCAGCTAAAACTTTGTTGAGCTCTTCCATCTTTTCAATATTTTTTAACTGTGTCGCACCCCTTTTCTTCTTTGTATCTATCAATATTTCAAATGGCATAACCCCGCCAAAATTTTCTTCAAAAAATTTCAAATCTACTCTTGCAGGATCATTCTTAGGTAAATCATCTGTAAGGTTACCGGTTGTTTTCATTTTTGTTACCCCAATTACGCCTAGGACTACCAGAAAAATTGTAATCCCATAGACATATTTCCTTTGATAATTTACAACATAAGTAAAGTTATGCAAAACGTTTCTCACACCCTTATAATCCAAATGCTTGGTATGCTTTTCCTTTGGTGGTGGCAAGTAAGAAAAAACAATAAGAATAATAAGAATGGATACAACAAAGACCAAAATGATATTTAAAGAAGCGATTATCCCAAACTCAACCAAAACCTGAGACTTGGTAAGAATAAATGTGGCAAAACCGATGGCGGTAGTTACGTTGGTCATAAAGGTGGCACTTCCTATCTTCTGAACCATCCTGGTTAAAGCTTTTATTTTATTCCCATGGAGCCGGAGTTCCTGATGATACTTATTTAATAAATAAATGCAATTAGTTATCCCAATAACAATGATTAAGGGCGGAATCAACCCTGATAAACCGGTAATCAGGAAACCAAACAAGGCCATAGAGCCAATAGACCAAACAACTCCTATTGCCACAATTAATAAACAGAATATCACAACTCTGAGAGACCTAAAAAACAAGTACAAAATAATAGCAGCAAGAACTGCTGCCAAAATGGTAAATAATTTCATTTCTCTCTTTAGGAGAACCGTAATTCCGGTACGGATATATGGTAAGCCAGAAAATTTAACCTTGATGTTATACTTCTCTTCAAATTCCCTAACCTTATTCCTAACTGAATAGACCAGCTTTTTTCTGCTCTCAGAATTTACCAAATCCTTATCCAGCGTAACTGGAATCATAAGGGCACCCGTTTCCTTATTATAGATCACCCCATCATAAAAAGGCAAGGAATTAATTATCTGCCTTATGCTATCCAGTTCCTCCTGGGTCTCTGGTTTATGCTGGACAATAGGCTTAAAATCAAATTTCTTTTCATGCTCGTTTTTTGTCAAATTATATACATGAGCAATAGAGATGATGTCATCCACACCTGGCAGCTCCTTGATGGCATTTCCCATCTCGTACAATGCATTAAAATTCTTGAGCTGATAAATGTCCTCGTCCTTGATTCCCAATACAATTACATTGCCATGTGATCCAAAAACTTCGATAAACCTTTCGTATTCCTGGTTAGATTTTTCTTCTTCAGGCAATAATCTTGGCAAATTATAATCCAGTTTAACATTCATGGCTTTATATCCCATAAAGATGGTCATTAAGCCTAGGACAATCAATATTGATGTTCGATTACGAAGTATGAATTTCGCTAATAGCGCCCACATAGAAGAAATTGTTCAAACTCCAGATTACGGAGGGGATTATTTTTTTGATCTTATTTTAAAACAAAGATACAAGAATTAAACAATTTTGGGACAATGCAAGTTTTTTCAAGTTTATAATGAAAATGGTTATTTTTGGCTCAATAATTGTCATGAGTTGAAACAAAACAAAAAATGAAAAGACTAATCCCAATATTATTGATAGGTGCACTTTTAGGTGCATGTGCCAGTTCAAAAAAATATTTACAAAGAGGAAATTACGATGCAGCAATAAGACTAGCTGTAAAAAAACTAAGGAAGAAACCAACAAAGGAGAAAGAAATCTTAATCCTTGAAAAAGCATATAAAAAAGCTAATAATATAAATAACGAAAGGATGGATTTTCTTAAATTGGAAGGAAACCCTGATATGTGGGATGAAGTATATCAAATTTATAATCGCATGAAAACCAGGCAATCTCTGGTAAATGAAGTGCTTCCTTTACAGATATTAAGCACAGGCAGAATGGTGCAATTCCCCAGAGTCAATTACGATGAAGAGATCATCAATGCCAAGAAGAAAGCGGCAGAATATTTCTATGCCCATGCGACCCAGCTGCTGGCAAAAGGCGATCGTGAAAATGCCAAACGTGCTTATCTGGAATATAAAAAAGTAAAAGCTTTTTATCCGAATTATAAGGATGTAGATGAAAAGCTGAAAGAGTCCAAATACCTGGCTACCTTAAAAGTTATTGCTGAGCCAATCCCCATGCATTCACAAACCTTCTCCTTAAGTAATGAGTTCTTTGACAATAAGATAAATGAGTTTTTGGCCAATATGCCATCGAGTGAATTTGTAAAATTTTATACAGTGAAGGAGGCAGAATCGGTGGGCTTGGATAACCCAAGCCATGTGATAAAGATAAGGTTTGATGATTTTGTGGTTGGGCAGCTTATTTTGAGTGAAAAGGAAACTCAGGAATCCAGAGACAATGTTATTATGGGTATTCGTGATGGGAATCAAATAAAAACTGGCTCCGAAAAAATTAAAATTTGCCATAAGACTCCAAATAAGGCGGATGCTACCAGGACCATCTCTGTTAAGGATTGGGGTGCACATTCCAAGCACTCAGACTATTTAGGGGCGTGTAGTACCACCCCAGCAACGAATATGGAAGTTATGTATGGTACCGCAAAGGCTACCCTTAAACTTACAAGCAAAACACTTCTTTCTAAGGGCTTATTGGACTTTAAAATTATTGACTTCCAAACAGATAAAGTGCTTACCCACGCAAAATTTCCTGGAGAATTTGCCTGGACTAACCAGTGGGGGTCATATACAGGTGATATAAGAGCCCTAAGTGCTAACCAGCAAAAGGCTGTAAAAGCTCATGAGTTACCTCCTCCTCCACCGCAAGATTTATTTATTGAGTTTACCAAACCAATATATAACCAGTTAACGGAAAAGGTCAAAGTATTCTACAGAAATTACTAAAAGGATGCTTCTTTAATATGCTGGGTGTTAAAAATTTGAACGATAATTACCAATTTGTATCTAAGCTTACTTTAGGAAAGATAGCTAATATAATAAAGGTAACATCAAGTTATTATCTTTCAAAACTAAGAGGCAAGGCAATCATATGGGGCCTCCCGATCAGTTTATCCATTGAGCCTACGACCTCCTGTAATCTGCGATGTCCTGAATGCCCAAGTGGTTTGCGGTCCTTTACCAGACCAACAGGCATGTTAGATGAAGCTATTTTCAAAAAGGTCATTGATGAGCTTTCAGGTGAATTATCCTATCTATTATTCTACTTCCAGGGTGAACCATTTTTGCACTCCAAATTCGCTGATTTGGTAAGCTATGCTTCTTCAAAAGGCATATATACGGCCACTTCTACCAATGCGCACTTTCTGGATGATGAGCATTGTCGACAAATAATTAATGCTGGCCTGGACCGGCTGATCATCTCCATTGATGGGATTGACCAGGAATCGTATGAATCATACCGTATTGGAGGTGATCTTGAAAAAGTTATTGCAGGGACCAAAAACATAATCAGGTGGAAAAAAGAACTAAACGCCAAAGGACCGCATTTAATATTTCAGTTTTTAGTGGTCAAACCAAATGAACATCAGGTAGATGCGGTAAAAAAACTCGGTGCTGAGCTTGGAGTAGATGAAGTGCGGTTAAAAACGGCACAGATCTATGATTATAAATCAGGAAGTGACCTTATTCCAGAGAACGAAAAATATTCCAGATATAAAAAACAGGATGACGGATCATATAAAATAAAAAACGAAATGTCAAACCACTGCTGGAAGCTATGGAATTCATCTGTAATGACCTGGGATGGGAGACTTGTTCCGTGCTGCTTTGATAAAGATGCCTCTCATCAAATGGGAAGTATGATGACAGATTCTTTCCGATCAATATGGAGAAGTAAAAATTATTTCCAATTTAGAAATGCAGTATTAAGTTCCAGGAAAAGCATTGACATTTGCCAGAACTGTACGGAAGGCACTAAGGTCTGGGCGTAGATTTTAAGACCTCTTATTTCTCAACCTGATACTTCTCTTTGAATTTTCGGTACAGTGCCTTTTGATGATTATCAAGGTCAATGTTCTTTCCCCTAACAAAAGCCTGCTCAATGTTATTGGTCATAACATCCAACGCATCCCCTGTAGAAACGATCAACGTAGCATCTTTACCTACCTCCAATGAACCTACAGTAGCATCAATTCCAAGGATTTTTGCAGTATTCAAGGTAATAGACTTTACCCCTTCCTCAGGAGGCAATCCGTATGCAATCGCCGTACCTGCATAAAACGGCAGGTTCCTGGTACCCATGGCTTCCATATCACCTGAATTCTCGAGACAGTACAGAACCCCTGCTTCATAAAGGATAGCAGGTAATTTATATGGAAGGTCAATATCATCATAGGAACGGCGAGGCAAGCTATGAATTCTTCTTATCATCACTGGAATATTGTGTTCCTTTAAAACACCTGTTACCTTATAAGATTCTTCTCCACCTACAATAACAATATCCTTAATTCCGGCATCTTTTATTATGCCAACTGCTTTTAATATACCATTGGCACTGTTAACATGAACATATACGTTCTTCGTGCCATCATACAATCCTCTCATAGCCTCAAACCTGAGGTTCATCTCTATAGGAGTTGAAACAGCATAGGACCTGGCATCATCAAAGAGTTTAATCAACCTTGACAATTCTTCCTGATATTTTTTATTTTTCTTAGCATCACCTGGCCCATCCCAGCCCCATCGTCTGGTATTTCTCTTAGGCCAATTTAAATGTATGCCATCATCCATCTTATAAACGGCATCCTCCCAGTTCCAGCCTTCAAGCTCAACAACAGAAGAGGTGCCTGAAATCCTTCCGCCACGAGGCGTGATCTGTGCCAGTAAAATACCATTTGACCGAACAGTAGGGGTAATTTTAGAATCAGTATTATAGGCAATAATTGATCGTACATTGGGATTCATAATACCAACCTCGGTAAAATCCTTTGTCGCTCTTACCGCCCCAATTTCCACAAGCCCCAATGTGGAGTTGGGAGCAATGAATCCAGGATAGACATGCTTGCCTTCAATGGTAATTATAGTATCAAAAGCAGCTTTATCTATCCGTATTAAAGTAGCATCAGCTACCAGGGTTAATTTCCCATCTTGAAAAGCAATGGCCGACTTTTCAATTACCTTCCCATTACCCAAATGAGCCTTGCCGTTAAGCAAGAGAATGGCACCGCCGGTTTGGTCCTTAGCAGGAGCTGGCACCTGGGCAAGGATCGTTTTAAAAACGAACAATGTCAATAATATAATTAAATAATTTTTCAATGCCTATATTTTGTTACTCAATACCACATTTAAACTCCTTGGACTTTTTAAAATCAGCCGGCTGAGAACCCTCGCCATCCTTTTTTGCCTTGATCATCTTCTGGATCAGCCTGGCTCTTTCTGTTTTGATCTCCTCACGCATCAACACATCTCTTTTTGCATCATAATAGCAAATACCATCTACATAAGTCTTAACAACCTTCGCATAAACAGATAAGGGATTGGCCGTCCACAATACAACATCAGCGTCCTTACCAACTTTTATGCTTCCTATTCGATGGTCAAGATGGAGCATCTTCGCAGGGTTCAGTGTCACGAACTTCAATGCTTCTTCTTGTGAGACACCCCCATATTTTATTGCTTTTGCTGCTTCCTGATTTAATCTTCGTGCCATTTCAGAATCATCTGAATTAAAGGCTGTAAGAACACCAACCTCATGAAGAAGAGCACCATTATACGGTATGGCATCATTGACCTCAAATTTATAGGCCCACCAATCAGAAAAAGTGGAAGCGGCTACTCCATGTGCCTTCATTTTACCTGCCACTTTATATCCTTCCAAGATATGGGTAAAGGTATTTATTTTAAAACCCATGGAATCAGCAACATGCATCAGCATATTTATTTCCGCCTGAGTATAAGAGTGGCAAGTGATAAATCGCTTTGCATTGATGATCTCCAGCAATACATCGAGCTCCAGGTCTCTGCGTGGTGCAGAGGAGCGGCCTTTCTCCTTTGCGGACAAATTATTGTAGTTTTTCCATTCTTGTTCATATTCTTTGGCTCTAATAAAGGCATTGTAAAACAGCTGCTCCACTCCCATTCTCGATTGTGGATACCGCACTTTTTTATCATCCCCCCAGTTAGATTGCTTTACATTCTCTCCTAAAGCAAATTTGATAAACCCATCTGCATCCTTTATTTTCAGCTCTTCCGGAGAAAGGCCCCAGCGAAATTTGATAATTCCTGATTGGCCCCCTATCGGATTAGCCGAACCATGCAGAATCTGTGCACTGGTAACACCACCCGCCAATTGACGATAGATGTTTATATTATCAGAATTTATAACATCACCAATGCTTACCTCTGCAGAAATTGCCTGTCCTGACTCATTGCCTCCACCACTGATGGTAGCGTGTGAATGTTCATCTACTATTCCTGCAGAAATATGCATGCCAGCAGCATCAATAGTGGTACCACCAGCAGGAGCTTTTAAATCCTTCCCAAGTGCCTGGATCTTGCCACCACTTATAATTAGATCGGTTGCTTTGAGAACCCCCTCTTCCTCATTAGTCCAAATGGTGGCATTTTTAATCAGCACCGCCTCAGCCTTTGGTTTTTCTTTCCACCCATAAGCCATATTTGGATAGGTAACAACTCCTATTATTGGCAATGCCTCTTTCTTTTTTTCTTTTTTTTCAGGTTTAAACGCCGCTACTTTCTTCACATTCCAATCAATCCAATTACCATTGGGAATCTGTCCTCTTCCTTTCCAGTCTTCCTCAGTAATTATTCCATTTAATCTCACAGAACCAGCTTTTTTATCTTTTGACTCTTTAAAAACTATTGTAATTTGCTTTCCACTTACAAGTGTTTTTGCTTTTACGAAAGCTGTATCATTAAAAAAGACTTTGGCATTGATACTATGCTTTTCTCCTTTGATATCAAGCTTCAGGACTTGCTTTCCATAGGTTAATTCATATTGTCCCCTTAAATCTAATTGTTTGATGTCATTAATAATATATTGCTTTCCCTGTATCCAGTTTTCATAAATCGTCGACTTTTTATCAAAGATATTCCCAGATGTAATAATGAAACTGGCCAGCATTCCCTTTTTTATGCTGCCAACTTTGTCTGAAGCATTTATCAATTGTGCCGGTGTATATGTAAGTGACTTCAGTGCTTCTTTTTCACTCAATCCATTAGCAATAGCTTTTCGCAAGTTCTTCCAAAACACTTTTTTGTCTTTAAGCCCTCGAGCAGTAAGGGCAAATATAATTCCGTTGCTTTCAAATGCTCCTGGATTAGTTGGAGCCAATTCCCAATGCTTCATTTGGGCCAGGGATACATTATCAGCCTCATAAGGATCATTCACATCATAAGGTTTGGGGAAATTTAATGTAATAACAAAAGCGGCATCTGTTTTCTTTAGCTCATCAATCCTCTGATAACCATCCGTCGCACCGTAAATAACATATTGGACACCAAACTCATCTCCGATCTTGTCAGCCCTAAGGATATTGAGTTTATTTCCAGCATCAAAAATTTGCGGAAGGTCCTGAAGGTCGTTCCATGCCTCAAGCGACAAGTTTTGCTCTTCCCTTTTTTTGTCCTTTCTATACCACTCAGCATCCAAATACGTTTGTCTTAACAATGCAATTCTCCCCATTAGTGATGAAGGATAGGTTTGTTTTGAGCTTCCCTTTGAGAATGAATAATGGGCAGCGACTTCAGGAGCAATTATCAGGCTATTCTCCTTACCCTCCCCCAAGGAGACTAAAGCCGAAGAGCCCCTCGCTATCCCATCATGTGAAAAGGTTAGGACTGCCCCAAACCCTAAATCCCTAAAGTTCTTTGCCTCTTTGTCATCAGCTTTAAAAACAGCAGCAGCATCGACCTCTGGTTTTATTGCCTGGTTCCAACCAAATGCGTTTGGAGTTTTTTTCTCTATCTGAGGCTGGTGAGCCCTTCCTCCCCCTTTAAATTTGGCGGAATTATTAATGCCATAAGAAGTGTTCAGATCAATAAATGAGGGATAGAGAAACTTGCCTTCCAGGTTATATTCCAAGGCGCCCTTGGGAATTGAAATATTTGTTCCCACATCTATTATCTTACCATCTTGCACCAAGACAGTTCCATGCTCCAGCACAGTTTCAAAATCAATAAATACTTTTGCATTGACAAATGCATAAACCACTTGGTTCTTATTAGTTATTCCATTGACAGGAAAGGTCTCCTGAGCCATAATAATTTGGCCATATATCAATAAAAACAATAAAAGGTAGAATGTCCTTTTCATAAGACTGATGCCAAAAATGGATAACAAATGTAGTATTTTTTGACAGGAGGCGGTTATTAGGGGAATATTACATCCTAAAGGCAATAAAATTTGATAGTTTTGCTTTGAACAAATAAAAAATCATGGAAACAGGAATACTACATTTTCATTCTATATGGCGATATGTTGTTTTATTATTAATCCTAATAACAATTGCAAGATCAATACAAGGATGGGTAAGCAAGGCTGAATTTGCCAAAGTTGATATTAAATTGGGATTATTTTCCATGATCTCCCTGCACATTCAGCTTTTAACAGGCTTCATTTTATATTATCTGAGTGATTTTGTCCAACTATCAAGTATGGGTGAAGCTATGAAAAACCCTTTATTAAGGTTTTGGACTGTAGAGCATATTACCCTGATGATTATTGCTGTAGCCTTAATTACTTTTGGCAGGAAGAGCATAATTAATACAAATGATAGTTTAGCAAAGCATAGAAAAACTGTAATCATTTTTGGTATTGGATTACTATTACTCTTTCTTGCCATACCCTGGCCCTGGTCAAATATTGAGATCACCAGACCATTTTTTAATTTTTAAATCCATCTTCCTTAATTAATGGGGTATAATACGAATACGGCTAATCAAGAGGAAAAGGCTGTTCTTATTGGGCTCATTCATGCTGCACAAAATGAAAAGCAAGTTAAGGAATACCTGGACGAGCTTGAGTTTCTTGCTTATACAGCCATGGCCAAAACAGTTAAACGTTTTGTTCAAAGACTTGAATCGCCTAACCCCAAAACATTTATTGGCTCCGGAAAGATAAAAGAGGTAAAGAAATTTATTGACCTTGAAGAGATAGATTTGGTCATTTTTGATGATGAGCTATCTCCAACGCAATTGCGCAATATAGAAAGAATCATTAATCCAATTCCCGACAAACCAACCTGCAAAATTTTGGACCGCAACAATCTCATTTTAGACATCTTTGCAAAGAGAGCCAGAACATCTCATGCAAAGAATCAAGTTGCCTTGGCTCAATATCAATACCTGCTACCCAGATTAACCAGGATGTGGACCCACCTGGAAAGACAAAAAGGAGGAATCGGATTAAGAGGACCTGGAGAAACAGAGCTTGAGACAGACAGGAGGATCATCCGTGAGAAGATCAAACGACTGAAAGACAAGCTCAGTATTATTGACAAACAAAAAGCTACACAAAGAAAAAGCCGGGGGCAGATGATACGAGTAGCCCTGGTAGGCTACACCAATGTAGGGAAATCAACTTTAATGAATCGCCTAACCAAAACAGACGTCTTTGCTGAGAACAAGTTGTTTGCAACATTAGATACAACTGTTCGCAAAATGACCATCGGAAACCTCCCCTTTCTTCTTTCCGATACTGTAGGATTTATCAGAAAGCTGCCACATCAATTAATCAAATCATTTAAATCAACGCTGGATGAGGTAAAAGAAGCAGATGTGCTGCTCCACCTGGCAGACATTTCCCATCCTTCATTTGAAGATCAAATTCTTGTGGTGAATCAAACATTACAAGAGATCAATTCAAACAATATTCCAACAATAGTTGTATTTAACAAGGTAGATTTATACACCGGAGACAGGAGTGTTAAAAAACTCAAGAACACATGGATGGGAAAACTTCACAAATCTGCTGCAGGCAAAATTGATAACGTAGTTTTTATATCCGCAACGAAGAAAACCGGAATTGAAGACCTCAAAACAGCTCTTTATGCAATTGTAAGGCCCCTCCATGTTAAAAGATACCCTTACAATAATTTATTATACTAAAAAGCCTGATCTCCTTTCCAGGCACCAGGCTTTTCGTATTGTTTATTATTTATGAATTATCTCTCAATGGAGAATTTTCCATTTGCCTGTATTGTGCCTTTTGAACTAACAATTTGGTACACATACATTCCATTCGCCAGGTCCACAGTATTGATAATATTTAGTTTATTCTCAATATTCACATTGACCACTTGTTCACCCAATATATTATAAGCTAAGAACGAAGCATTTTTTTCTATATCAGCATTAATGAAAAGCTGATCCATAGCAGGATTAGGGTAGACAGAGATGAAAGTGTTCGCCTCTATATTTTCTATCCCTACAGGAACAGATGCGCTATCTGACATCGTGCAACCATTATCGTCAGTTACTGTTACAGCATAAGTGCCAGGAACAAGATTAACTGCACTCGCTGTTAATTGTGTAATTGTTGTATTCCAAGAATAGAAATATGGACTTGTACCACCTGAAACAAGAGCAGTAACTACCCCTTCAGTATCACTCGGAGAAGATGTGGGGGTAAGTATAATCGATAAGGCTGTTGGTTCCCCTACTGTTACAGAAACAAGTCCAGAAGTATCAACTCCATTTACAATATATGCATTGTGGGTTCCCGCACATAAACCAGTAGCGGTAGCAGTAGTTTGTGCAGCAGGGTCGTCCCATACATAAGCATATGCACCAGAACCACTTAGACCATTTACAGTAGCAGTCCCATCACAGCTATCTTTACACAAAGCATCTGTTGTTCCACCAGCCATAGCAATTACTTTATTACCTACTATAAATTGAGCTGATAGAGCTGTCCCCCCCGGTGCATCTGTTTCTACTTCAGCAACAGGCACATCCTCACCCTTGGCCCACCACTTATACGTATAAGATGTTTCAACTGTCGGATTGGCTACACCCACTAATGCTTCCGTTAAGGCAGAGGGTACAAAGCTCCATCCAAATGGAAGCGTTGCAATAAATACATTACAGCCTACAGGGTTGCTGCAATAGGCAAATATACTATCGCTTGAAGGCTCTGTATAAAGCTGCCTAATGGTTGTATAGGTACCAGCAGGAGTTGTCACATCTCCATAAGCATCAAATACGCTTGTTGGCCAGGCATGGTGTACTAAACGTATGGAATCTACATCAGGAACAGGAAGTTGAAGTGATACTGTTTCAATTACTTGGTCAAAACCAGTTGTATCAGAAAACATACTGCCGTCAGTAGAAGGCAAATCAAGCACCTTTTGTGTAGGAACAAAAGAAGCTGAGACTGTAAGGCCAGCACCAAAAGGATCATCACCTGCATAGCCATCCGTTATCAATGCAGTAGTATCCAAAGTTTGGTAAGCAACAGGTTGCACTCCCTCTATTGCTATATTTGAATTTGGAAAATCTGCAGTAAAGGTGGTACTTGCAGGATCCACAAATTGCAACGTATCTAAATTATGTACCTGTAAATTCGAAAAATCCCAGGTTTGGGCTCCAGTTCCACCTACTGATAATCCGCCAGGCGCTGCAGTATCAATTGCAAGTATCACAGTATTGCCAATAATGGGCATATCTGTTGAATCTATGGTTATCTGTGCATGCAGCTGTGGGTATATAAACCCAGCAATAATCATTGCAATTATTCTTCTTGTTTTCATTTTTAATGTTTTTGTATTTGTTTCTAATGAGGGGCAAAATTACAAATTAATCGTTTATAATCAAGATGGTCTTTTCTGGCAAGACCATTATCTTATTCAAAGGCTCACAAACTTCTAGTACCCATTTCAGCTTATAGTCGTTTCAATCATGTATTTAGTTGCCTTTCCCACCTGAGATAACCTGTGTTTACAGGTTGGTTTATGTAATCGCTATACTATAAATTACATCATTGGTCATTTAAAATTTTCAATCAAGATCATACATGCCTGTACAACCGTACAGTAATTAAATGAAGGAAGCTATCAGGACTACAAATTTTTAATACTTTTGTGCTCTCAATTGGGCGAAACAGATTATGTACTCAAAACGTCAAAACAAAGTTTCACGGCTTATACAAAAAGAACTTGCTCAACTATTTCAAGCAGACCGCTTGATTACAAATCAAGTATTCATAACTGTTACGACTGTAAGAATAAGTTCTGATTTGGCATTAGCAAAAGTATATTTAAGTATTTTTCCCTTGCAACAGGAAGAAAAAAACAATCCGGAATTGAAAGAAGAAATCTTCAATGGGATCAAATCCCATGGCAAGCAGTTTCGGAAAAAGTTAGGAGATCGAATGAAAAATCAGATTAGGGCTATACCAAACCTGGAATTTTTTATTGACGACTCTCTGGATTATGAGGATAATATTGAGAACCTATTAAATAAAGGATAACGTGTACATAGATAAAAGAAAGAATCGATGGAGTATGATCCGATAAAAAGACGATTGGGCCATGTATTTAACAAGTTTACATTGACCAGAATTGTGTTTTACAAGCTCCTTGACTTATTGCTTTTAAGAACATGGCATATAAAGAAGGAGCTTAAAAAGTGGACTGAATTCAGAAAAAAATCGGTGAGCTTATATAACAAAATTCATATACTGGATGCAGGCGCTGGATTTGGTCAATATTCGTACTTCCTATCGAAAATCAATAGAAGCTGGAACATCTTATCGGTTGACGTTAAGGAGGAACAGGTCTGCGATTGCAACACTTTTTTTAACAAATTAGGCAAGAAAAATGTGCTTTTTAAAACAGACGACCTCACAACCTTTAAAGCTGACGAGTGTTTTGACCTGATCTTATGTGTAGATGTGATGGAGCATATCTTGGAAGATGAGCTTGTCTTCAGAAATTATTTTGCTTCCATAAAGCCTGGTGGGATGCTGTTGATCTCCACCCCTTCAGACCAGGGCGGATCTGATGTTCACGAAGAACAAGACAGCTCTTTTATTGAAGAACATGTAAGAGATGGTTATAATATAAAAGACATAGAAACCAAGTTAAGGAAAGCAGGGTTTTCTGATGTTGAAGCACATTATTCTTATGGTGCCCCTGGTAAAATTTCCTGGAGGCTATCGATGAAGTATCCCATATTAGCCTTGGGTTTTTCCAAACTATTTTTTGTCATCTTGCCCTTTTACTATATGATTGTTTATCCAGTCTGTTTTGTTCTAAACTACATTGATACGTTGTTTAATTGGGATACGGGAACAGGATTGATCGTTAAAGCCTGGAAGTAAAATAATGTTCCTTCAAAATTTGGAAGAAGAATATATTTGCTTTAATCATGATAATGAAATATTAAAATAACTTTCCAAAGACAAAATCACAGGTCCTTTATGAACTTTCCTATTTATATCGCAAAAAGGTATCTCTTCGCCAAGAAGTCCCACAACGTGATAAATATTATATCAGGAATCTCAATTTTAGGGGTTACTACAGGGACTTTGGCCTTAGTAGTTATCCTCTCTGCTTTTAATGGATTGGAAAATTTGGTCATCTCCTTATTCAACTCATTTGATCCAGATATAAAAATTTCAATTAAAGAAGGGAAAACATTTAATACGGTTGGATTCCCAAAAGAAGAAATCAAGAACCTATCCTCTGTTGCTTTCTATGCTGAAGTACTGGAAGAGCAAGGTTTGGTTAAATACCGAGAACAACAATATATAGCAACAGTTAAAGGGGTTGAAGAGAATTTTATTAAAATGAGTGGCCTAGATACCATGATGACTGAAGGCAAATTGGTCTTTGAAGAAAATGAGCGCAAATATGCTATAGTAGGCCAAGGGATAGCCTATTCCCTTTCACTGGCTGTAAGTGATGTATTCAATCCAATAACGATATATATGGCAAAGCGGGGAAATAAGATTTCCCTCAATCCAAAAGATGCCTTTTCAATAAAAAAAATTCAAGCCGGTGGTATTTTTTCTATTCAAAAAGATTTTGATACCAAATACATTCTTACCCCTTTATCATTTGTTCGTGACTTACTAAAGTACAATACCGAAGTGTCTGCCATTGAAATTAAACTTAAAGATGGTGTGGATGCAGCGCTTGCCAAAACACAATTAAAGATGCTAGTTGGAGACCGGTTTGATGTAAAAGACCGTTATGAGCAACATGACCTTTTGTATAAGATTATGAGATCAGAGAAGTGGGCTGTTTTTTTAATTTTGACTTTTATTTTGATAATAGCTGCCTTTAACTCCGTTGCTTCCCTAACAATGTTAATCTTAGACAAGAAAAAAGATATTGGCATACTTTGGAGTATGGGCTGTGATATTAAATTAATTAGAAGGATCTTTCTTTTTGAGGGCGTACTAATCTCATTGATTGGAAATATTGCGGGCTTAGGATTGGGAGCGGGAATCTGTTATATACAGATAAAATACAAGCTAATTGAATTTCAGGGGAACTTTGTCGCTAACTCAATACCAGTTGCTATGGAATTACAGGATTTTATATATGTCTTTCTAACAGTCTCATTGATAGGATTTATCACGGCTCTACTTCCCTCAAAAATGATCAAACCAGACAAGATCTCTATCTGACTGAGCGTGCCCTTAAACAGACTTTATAGGAGAAGGGTTTGTAAGATAAATATCCAGCAGAGATTGAAGTCGCTCCAAAGAATCCTCTGTTTGAAGTTCAAGACGCATCTCTTTCGAATTAGGGATACCCTTAAAATAATTTTTATAGTGTCTGCGCATTTCAAGAATTCCCAGCCTTTCTCCTTTCCAATCAATAGACCGTTCCAAATGTGATCGACAAGCTATAATCCTGTCTTTCAAGGTAGGCATTGGCAAGTGTTGACCTGTTTTTACGTAATGTTTTATTTCATTAAAGATCCAGGGGTATCCTATACTTGCCCTTCCGATCATCACACCATCTACACCATATCGCTCTTTTTTCTCCTTGGCAATTTCCGGTGAGCTGACATCACCATTTCCAAAAACAGGAATTTTCATTCTGGGATTATTCTTAACCTGGCCTATTAAGGTCCAGTCAGCCTCACCTTTATACATTTGTTTTCTTGTTCTTCCATGAATAGAGATGGCTTTAATGCCAACATCCTGCAGTCGCTCAGCAACCTCAACCACATATTTTGTTTTCTCATCCCACCCTAACCTGGTTTTAACAGTTACCGGAAGATTGGTGCATTTCACTATTGCAGCTGTCATTTCTACCATTTTAGGAATATCCAATAAGATTCCTGCTCCAGCCCCTTTGCAAGTAACTTTCTTTACTGGGCAACCATAGTTAATGTCAATAAGGTCAGGTTTAGCAGCATCAGCAATTTCAGCAGCCTTAATCATCGGATTAATTTCAGCACCGAAAATCTGTATTCCTATAGGTCTTTCCTGCTCAAAAACATCTAATTTCTTTATGCTCTTAGCTGCATCCCTGATCAAACCCTCAGAGGAAATAAATTCCGTAAACATTAGATCAGCCCCGAATTCCTTACAAAGAGCACGGAATGGGGGATCACTTACATCCTCCATAGGAGCAAGCAATAGCGGAAAGTCTCCAAGCTCTATATTTCCAATTTTCACCAAGGTATTATACTTTTACAAAATTATCCTGCTTAATTAGAATGGCAATATAAATTTATAATTTTTACAAATTTACCAAAAACTGATGATGGAAGGTCAAGATCCCAAGTTTGCATATTTAACTCCGAGAGCAAAATTAGTATTACTAGGTGCAATTATCCTGGTAAGTTCTGGATTTTTTGTGATCTTAGGATCCGTCCTTGGATCGTGGATATATGATGTCAATATTATGGAGGACCCAAATGCTTTAAATGATCTTGATAATTCAAGCACACTTTCTGCATTAAAATTAATGCAGATTTTCCAGCATGTTGGAATGTTTATAGTCCCTCCTCTTGTTTTGGCATATCTTGTTAGCCAAAATCCCTTAAAATCTTTAGGCCTTGTAAAAACAGCTAATATTCAAGCATATATCTATTCCGGCCTAATAATATTTCTTGCTTTGCCATTAATAAATTGGATGGTAGTAATAAACGGACATCTTGCCTTACCTGAATTTATGAGCAGCATTGAAATATGGATGAAAGAAACAGAAGAAACTGCAAAAAGGTTTACAGAATCCTTTCTAATCATGTCCACAACCCAGGACCTGGCTGTGAATTTATTGATGGTAGCAATTATCCCTGCCATTGGAGAAGAATTGCTTTTCAGAGGCTTGATACAACGTCTATTTATAAATTGGACTCGTAGTGTTCACTGGGGAATACTGATCGCATCAATTTTATTTAGCGCATTGCACATGCAGTTTTTTGGGTTCTTGCCCAGAATGATGCTAGGCATCTTGTTTGGTTATTTATTTCTTTGGTCAGGGACACTTTGGGTTCCCATCTTATGTCATTTTATCAATAATGGCTCTGCAGTGGTATTTGCGTATTTAGAACAACGAGATCTAATGTGGTTCAACGCTGAAAACCTTGGTGCTGAAAATCAGGATACCATGATCACAATTGCCTGCACAATTGCTATCAGCGGTTTATTATACCTAATTTATAAAAAGGGAAAAGAGCTGCAAACTATTCAGGTTTAACGCCCTTCTTTGTAGAATAATTGATCTTCAGCGCATTCATCTCCCTCAGCTCTTGTTTAACATCTGAGACGATGCCCATCTTTGCGTCTTGATCCACTTTCAAGGAGGTAGTCATGAAAGGAACTTCCTTCTCATCTCTTGCTTCTCTTTCAGCAATAATATATTCAGGTAGATCTTTTATTGTAGCATAAGCATCATTTAGCTGGATTCTGGGTTCTGTTCCATAAACATCAATCAATGCTTTTATCGGAGGGCCTATATAAATATAGCTAACAAGAGATTTCTTTTCCAATTTCTTGATCTCAGTAGCTTCCGGAGGAGAAATTTTCACTTTAAGGGTAACTTCCCTCATTACGGTAGTAACCATAAAAAAGAACAAGAGCATAAATACAATATCAGGCAACGATGCCGTTGATATTGCCGGAGTGCCTCCTTTTCCTTTTCTTGCAAATTTTGCCAAAATACCGGGTTTTTATCTTAATAATATTAGCCGCCTACGTTTCGTGGCTCAGCTTCTGAAATCATCATAGGGATTGCTTTACGAATCGCTTTATTCTCATTTTTTCTTAGTTCCTTAAATTTTCTTCCAAATTTTTGCAGGGACAGATCATCTCTTAGCTCTCTATATGCTGCAACCAATTCATTCTGAACCCGAATGTACATGCCATAAGATGTCCCCCTATCATTTTGAAGGGATACAACCCCTTTTGAAACACCATAAGAACCTATAAGATCAATCATCATCGGTTCCTTTTTAGCTGATAGATTTGGATTGTTTGAGGGATTGTTTACAAAGCGTTTACAACTTTCTCGCAAAGTGGCTATACTTCCAATCTCACCTTCAACCAATAGCTGATCATTGCTATTGACCAATACGGCAAAAACATTTCTTTCTTTAATTGGAGGAGGTTTGGGAGCCTCGGGATCCAAGGGAGGAGGCAGTTTGCGTAAAATCCCTGTATCAACATCCATGGTTGTTGTAACAAGGAAGAAGATAAGCAATAGAAAAGCAATGTCGGCCATTGAACCGGCATTGATCTCACTTACTTCGCGTTTACTTCTTCCCATCAATTACGACTTGAATATTCTGACAATCCCAAAATATATTATTAAGCCGAAGCTTAATATCCCTAATATATAAGTGGCAATTATTCCCATTCCAACGTTCCTGGAAGTTGATTCATCAACACCATACTTCTCATATTTCAGCAAGACCTCATCTGAAGCTAAACCATAAGAAATACCTGCTACCACAGCTAAGGCCAAAACAGCCATTAGCGCTCCTTTGGCATTTTTTGGATTCTGTATTAAATAGACAATTGGGAAAATTATTGCTGCAAGGGCAGAAACCAGAAATAAGCAATAGGCCCAATTCAACAGATAGGATTCTCCAATAAACCCAACATAAAACAATAAACTTAATATTACTGACAGCCCTAATAATCCATAGAGCAAAAACACCAAATTTTTAGATAGATTATCCTTCATTTTTTTATTTATTTAGAGATGCCCTTTTTTACTAAAATATCGATCAGCGTAATAGAAGCGTCTTCCATGGAGGTAACCAGTGAATCAATTTTAGCTACCAGGTAATTATAGAAAACCTGCAATATTATGGCTACGATCAAACCAAAAACAGTCGTAAGAAGGGCCACCTTGATACCGCCTGCTACCAAGCTAGGTGAGATATCGCCAGCAGCTTCAATAGCATCAAATGCACCAATCATACCTATTACCGTTCCCATGAACCCAAGCATTGGAGCAAGAGAAATAAATAGTGAAATCCAAGTCAATCCTTTCTCCAGAAGACTCATCTGAACCGATCCATATGAAACGATAGCTTTTTCAACAACATCAATTCCTTCGCCAGAGCGGTCAAGCCCTTGATAAAAGATACTTGCAACTGGCCCTTTTGTATTCCTGCAAACCTCCTTGGCACTTTCAACACCTCCAGAATCCATAGATGATTCTATCTCAGCTAATAACTTCTCAGTATTTGTAGTTGCTAAATTTAAATAAATTATTCTTTCAATGGAAAGCGCTAAACCTAAAATCAAACAAATCAAGACAACACCCATAAATTCAGCACCACCCTCTATAAATTTCTGCTTGATCACCTGATGAAAAGATTGCTCTACCTCTTCTTCAATTTCCTCTGCAGGCATCTCCGCAGGAGCCTCTTTTTCCACATCGTCAGCAGCTGCAGTCTCAACAATTGTGGTATCACCATTGTCACAAATTACCATTGTGGTTACCTCACCTGTGCTTATGCTTTCTGTTGTAACTGTATCACATTTCACTTCAGCCTCTTCTTGTGCAAGAGTCAAATTACCAATGGTCATCCAACATGAAATTGTTATAAGTGCAAAAATTCTTTTCATGATCTTAATTATTTAATTTATTTTCTTTAATTCAATATTAATATAATAAGCGATATTCAGCGGAGAGGAAGGGATTCGAACCCCCGGTACCCTTGTGAGGTACACACGCTTTCCAAGCGTGCGCCTTAAGCCGCTCGGCCACCTCTCCATCTGGAGAGATCTGCCACTCCCCTCTTAAAAGAACGTTTAAAACTCCTGTGTTTCTAATAAAACGAGCGACCAAATTACAAAAAAATATATTAAGACATAAATTATTTTAATCTGTAAAACATTAGTAAAAGCCATTGTGATTTTATCATTATCGCTTAAGTGAAGGGTCAATTGAAATTGCTTTTTGAATAAATGGCTCAGCTAATTCAGGAAAGCCCATGTTTGTATAGGTGATACCAATATTCAATAAAGTGCTGGCATTCTCTGGTTGCTGCTCAATCACTTTGTTAAAAGCTTCTATTGCTTCATTGTTTCTTCCAGTCATTGAATAAACAATGCCTAATTTGTTGAGGACTTCTACATTGTTTGGTTGCAATTTATTTGCTGCGAGGAAGTTTTTTAAGGCCATTTCATTATCTCCCAGGTCCTTGCCATAAACCTGTCCTAATTTCAAGAATATTTTAAAGTTCTGAGGAGTATTAATTGTCAATAGGGTATAAGCTTTTACCGCCAAACTTGGAATGCCTTGTTTTGCGCATATATCTCCAACATGTTCAATATTATTAACAGCAAAAGAATAATTTGGCTGGATCTTTAAACAATTTTCAAAAAACAGCAAACTATTGTTATAGTCTTCAAGTTCAAAATAGGCATTACCCATTAACAACATAGGCTGAATATAAGTAGGATATAATTCCAAAGATTTATATAAATAAGAAACAGCCAGGTTCAGATCCTCTCTTCTATTCCTAGCTCCAGGTTTTTGTGCTTTTGTCAATAAGGACAAGCCCGCTGACATGTTAGCCTTGGCACTATTTGAAGACACACTTACATCAGTAGTTGACAAGGTTAGGTCATTCTTCCAGGCAAAATTTCTGCTAACCGTTTTAAAGGAGAATGCACATAATACTATTATTGTCAATCCACGGATTAGCGGTTTAAATTTCGCATTGGGTTTGAGATGTTTGTAAAGCCCATGACTAACTCCAACCCCATAGAAAATAGCAAATCCAATAGAGGGAATATACATAAATCTTTCATTCATAAATGAACCAATAGGGAAAATGATGTTTGAAACAATGGAGAAGGTAGCTAGGAAAAAAAGGAATCCATAAAATGTTGGTTTTTTATTTTTGAACCCCAATAAACCAAAAAAAGCAATTGAACAGTATAATAGAAAAGGAACAATCGCCCTGGTATCAGTCCAATTGATGATAGGTATCTGAAATGGATAATAATCATGTGTTAGAGGATGTGGCCAAACCAAGAGGAGGGCATACTTTCCGAAAGTATAAAAGATTGTTGCATATTTTTCAGCAGCAGTCGCATAAATAAAGGGATTGTTCATAAGCTCAGTAGCATCTTTTGCATCTGGGATCCCTAATAAGGAGAAGCGAATGAACAGATACAATGCTGTAACCAATAAAAGGGGCGATAGTGACTGCAGGTTATCCTTTAATGAGTGGGATGTAAAAAAATAAACTGTTACAGGAATTACAAACAAAAACGTAATTGCATTTTCCTTTGCAAACAATCCCAAGAACAACAACAAAGAAGCCCAACCCAAATGAACCAGCTTCTTGGTCTCCAACCATTTTAAGGTATACATCAGGGCTCCCAATGCACCTAATAATGTTAAGATTTCATCCCTGCCTTTAATATTTGCAACCACCTCTGTATGCAAAGGGTGGGTAACAAAAAATGCGGTTGACAGAAATGCAGTCGTCCAATAAGTAGTATTCTTATTTCTATCAGGCAGAATTTTCAGAAAAAGCAGATATACCAGAACTCCTGTAAATGCATAAAGCAGCACATTAATGAGGTGACTAACAAAAGGGTTCTTTCCAAACAGCTCATATTCTATCGCAAAGGTTACTAAAGACAATGGACGATACCTCTTTCCTGTCACGAGATTCTTATCTGTACCATAAAACCCAACAAATACATCAGTAGTTAAAATATCCGGAATGCCAGCAAAACCCTGCTTTGTAAACTCATTCTCAGTTATAACAATTTTATCATCAAGAACATATTGATGACTAAGTGTATTGGCATAGAGCAAAAAGCCCAGCATAAAAACAATTAATATATCCTTAGTAATCTTCATTCAAATTACAATTGACAAAAAACCATATTTGCATTTTCCGTGGTAATTGCTGCAACTTCTTCCAATGATTTTTCTTTTATCTCCGCCAAGCGCTCCGCAATAATTTTTAGATAGCTACTTTCATTTCTCTTGCCTCGATATGGTGCAGGCGCCAAATATGGAGAATCCGTTTCAAGTACTAAATGCTTCAAGTCAATTTCCTTAACCGTCTGGTCCAAACCTCCATTTTTAAACGTAAGTACACCTCCAATCCCCATCTTAAAACCACCTAAGGATATTACATCCTGTGCTTGCTTAACACTTCCTGTAAAACAATGAAATATCCCAAACAAGGATTCGTCATTACACTTTGATATCACTTCAAAAACCTCATTAAATGATTCACGGCAATGAATAATTACAGGGAGCTTATTTTCTTTAGCCAATTGAATTTGTGATGTAAATGCTGTTATTTGATTATCTAAATTCGTTTTATCCCAATATAAATCGATGCCAGTCTCACCTATACCATTGAAGGTTTGTTTAGAAAGCTTTTCGCGTATAAAGTCCAATTCCGTTTCAAAGTCCTCTTTCACAGAACAAGGGTGTAACCCTATCAGAGGATAACATCTACCAGGATATTTCCCGACAAAAGCCATCATGCTATCATAAGTGCTGCTATCAATATTTGGAAGATAAAACCGTTCTACCCCATTAGTTACTGCTGATTCAATGACCTGTTCATCATCAGCAGCAAACTGTTCTAGAAACAGATGTGTATGTGTATCGATTAGCATTCAGTAAACAAAAATATAAATAGAATATCAGGATTCTAATAATTTTGAAATTTAAGAAAATAACAAGAAAAGTCTATTCATTAATTTAGCTTGTTAATTTCGTTTGTACATTCGCAAGGATAAATAATCAATAAATAGGTTCTCAGAATTAATGGCAACTAAAATTTTAATCATACGATTTAGCTCAATTGGCGATATTGTTTTAACCACCCCAGTTATTCGATGTCTTAAAACTCAAATTAAAGATTCAGAGATCCACTATCTTACTAAAACTGTTTTTTCTGCATTATTGACCTCTAATCCATATGTGGAAAAGGTGTATACAATTAAAAATGACATCCACGAGAACATCTCCGAGCTCAAAAATGAAAATTATGACCTTGTAATTGATTTACACAACAACATTCGTTCAGCACTGGTGAAAAGAAAGCTTGGAGTAAAAAGCTCTAGTGTAAACAAGCTGAATATTGCCAAATGGATAATGGTCAACTTTAAAATAAACCAATTGCCTGATGTTCATATAGTTGATAGATATTTAGAAACAACAGAACAGCTTGGTATTAAAAATGACTTTATGGGGTTAGATTATTTTATGCCTGAGAATGACCATGTTGACCTAGCAACCTTGCCTTCTTCACATCAAAATGCTTATATCGGATTTGTAGTGGGAGCCAAGTACAATACCAAAAAGTTGCCACTTGAAAAGGTCATTTCCATAATTAGAAAACTCAAAACACCTGTAGTATTACTCGGTGGAGAGGAGGATGTTGAACTTGCCGAAAAAATTAAAATCACGTTAGGCGATATGGTTTATAATGCTTGTGGAAAATACAATATCAATCAATCAGCGTCACTGGTAAAGCAAGCTGCTAAGATTATTACCCATGATACTGGCCTAATGCATATTGCAGCTGCATTCAAAAAAGAGATCTATTCAATCTGGGGAAATACCATTCCAAAATTCGGAATGTATCCTTACCTGACTGGCTTTGGTGAAAAAGGTGAAGGGAAAATTCTTGAGGTATACAATTTATCTTGTAGGCCATGCACAAAGATCGGCTTTAAAAAATGTCCAAAAGGTCATTTCAAATGCATGAATGAGATTAATGAAGATGAACTTGTCAATGCAATAAACCTAAAACATTAAGTTATCTCAACAAATTAGTGCCGAAATTTTGCCGCCCACTAACCAAGCGGCATAAACAATTCCAAGCGAATAAATTAACTACTGCAATTTAGAGTGTGTCACAAGATTAGGAAGAAATTGTTAACAACCACTAGAAAATAACAGCTAACAGGTTGGCTATTATGATAGAATAGTCCTTTAATAAGGCTTGTTAATTACTCACAGCAATAATAAAAAGAGACTATTCCAATTTGTCTAATTTAGGCATTTAGGCATTTAGGAATCAAGTTCTTGAAATTTATAAGGCAACTTTGAATATATTCGATCGTCTATTAAATAGAACATAAAATTAAATAATCGCTGTGTTTAATTAAATGGTTGCTTTTTTTTGTTTTTTTCGGATAGGAATATGAAACTAAATTATGTTTCTAACGTAAGATACTCACTTAGGTAAACTGTGGATAACATTCTTAAATACCAGATATATTCTTTTGAAAAGCTGCTGTAAAAATCTTTTAATCACCCTTTTTATTTGCTGCAATCTGATTTTCAGTTTGAGTATTAAGGCTGATACAATAACAAAAAATTGCCCTGGTGCGATAGATTCTCTGGTCATTGTTACCATACACCCTCTATGTGGACAAGATACGACTGGCATAGCAAAAGTTGATGTTTTTGGAGGATTCGGCCCTTTTGCCTACGACTGGTTTCCTTCTGGGTTTCCTGGTGATCTTACTGATTCTCTTTATAATTTACCTGCTGGCACCTATACTATTTTGGTTACAGATTCAGGAGACAATAATAACATCTGTTTTGCAACTATAACAATAACAGCTCCTAATCCCCTATTTGGTTTTATTTCTCCGCCTGCACCTTCTACATTGTGCTTTGGAAATTGTGATGGAACAGCCACAATTAATGTCGGAGCTGGAACTCCTTTTGACCCTGATGGTATTCCATTTTCTGGAGATGAGTTCTATCTTTACGCTTGGGATAACGGTGAAACAACATCCACCGCCGTAGCTTTATGTCCAGGAACTGCTAAAGTGGTTTTTACAGATGCAAATGGATGTAACGATTCTGCAACTACAATCATAGGCGAACCACCGCTGCTATTAGATTCTGTAGCTGGAAACGATGTTAATTGTTTCGGAGGATGCGATGGACAAGCCTGGAGCATACCATCAGGCGGAACACCTCCCTATACACATTCATGGAGTAATGGGAGCACTAATGATACCATATTTAACCTTTGCGCAGGAACATATATAGACACCGTAAGAGATTCCAAAGGTTGTGTTGACATTGATACTATTATCATTAATGAGCCTCCACCTTTAACCACTGTATTGGACAGTACAAAAGAAACATGTCGAGGGGATTGTGATGGTACCGCCACAGCCACTTCTGGAGGAGGCACCCCCCCTTACACCTATGCATGGAGCACATCTCCGATTCAAACCGATTCACAGGCGACTGGGTTATGTATGGGTATGTATACGGTCACTATAACAGATAATGCGGGATGTATATTAACTGATTCAATTGCAATAGACGCCCCTCCATCATTAACTACTCCTACTGATAGCATTGATGTATTCTGTAATGGAGGGTCGACCGGTGCGGCAATCGTTATTGCAGCAGGCGGAACTCCTCCATACAGCTATTTATGGGATGATCCAGGTGGGCAAACAACAGATACCGCTTTTAACCTAACCGCAGGAACTTATTGTATAACCGTTACTGATGCACAATTATGCCAGGATTCTGCTTGTGTCAACATAGATGAGCCACCTTCGATTGTTCTTACAACAGATAGCAATTCCGCTTTATGTTTTGGGGCCTGTAATGGATCGGCCATTGTCAATGCATTTGGAGGCGCCGGTGGATTTACCTATTTATGGAATGATCCAGGTGCACAAACCACAGATACTGCAATCGGTCTTTGTTCAGGAACATATCAAGTTATCGTTATTGATATTAATGGATGTAGTGATTCCGTTTCTGTGACAATAATTGAACCATTCATCTTAGAGATAAACATCACTGATAGTACTAATACAACCTGCTTTGGAATATGTGATGGTACAGCAACAAGCTTGGTTACTGGAGGTTCAAAGCCATATACATATACCTGGCCAGGGCCTGGTTCTATTCTTACAGATTCCACTGCAATAGCCACCAATCTTTGCATTGGATCTTATTTGGTTATAGTAACCGACTCCAATGGTTGTCAAGATTCAGTTTCTTTTAATATTAGTGAGCCAAGTCCACTAGTTCTTTTAGGTGACAGTGTAGACATTCTATGTGGGGGGTTTTGCACAGGCCAGGCAATTGTTAATGCCTCTGGAGGAACAGGTGCACTTACTTATCTTTGGGATGATCTTCTAGCACAAACAACCAGCACAGCAACAGGACTTTGTGTTGGTGCATATAAGTGCGTAGTAAGTGATGCAAATGGATGTCAGGATTCTATTGTCATCAATATTGATGAACCTCTATCATTATCCTCAACAATGGATAGCACGCTGATTTCATGTAATGGGGCAGATGATGGTACAGGAACAATTACAGCAGTAGGAGGGTCACCACCATACACCTTTGTATGGAGCAATGGCCAAACAACTTCTACAGCAATTGGTCTAGAGCCAGGTGCGTTTTGTGTAACAGTTACTGATTCTTTGGGTTGTCAGGATTCAGGCTGTATTACCATTACTGAACCACCACCTTTAACGCTTGCCCTGTTGAAAACAGATGTCCAATGTAACGGCCTTTGTAATGGTGTAACCACTGCATCGCCAACAGGTGGGATGCTACCCTATTCCTATTTATGGAACGACCCCCTTGCACAAACAACCTCCTCTGCTACTGGACTTTGCCCTGGAACTTGGGTAGTGACAGTTTCTGATTTCAACGGATGTTCAGTATTAGATAGTATCACGATAATCGAACCGCCATCTCTTCTTCCTAATCTATCTACCACTAACGCAACATGTGGAATATGTGATGGGGTGGTTGCTGCTGCGCCAACTGGTGGATCAAGCCCATATATTTTCAATTGGCTAGATACAATACCTCCTTTTAGCACCAACGATTCCCTTATAGATGTATGTGCAGGAATCTATAGTGTGGAAATAACAGATGCAAATTTATGTGTTGACACATTTTCTGCAGCAGTGAGTGATTTGGTAGGCACCATTATTACCATGTCAGATACAGACATAACATGCAATGGTATATGTGATGGTATCGGAATGGTTAATGCTACAGGTGGTTCACCTCCCTATACTTACCTTTGGAATGATCCTTCAGCTCAAACAGATTCAATTGCCACCGGATTATGTGCAGGGACTTGGTTTGTTCAGGTTCAAGACATATTAAGTTGCCTTGTTTTTGATTCTATTACTATTACCGAACCTACTGTCTTACTCCAAACTTTTTCAATAACGGATGTATTGTGCTTTAGTGACTGTAATGGGAAAGTTATCTCTACTCCTTCAGGTGGTTTATCCCCATATACATTCTCCTGGGAAACTGGTGCAAGTATCGATTCTATTATTAATTTATGTCCAGGACAATATACTGATACATTAACGGACAATAATGGCTGTATCACAATTGACTCTGCAGAAATCTTAGACCAGCTCCCCTTAGTTCTAAATACTGACAGTATTGACGTTCTGTGCAATGGAAATTCAACAGGATCAGCCATAGTAATAACAACAGGAGGGGTGCCTCCCTATACCTACCTTTGGGACCCAGGAACTGGAAGTCAAACCAGCGACACAGCTATTGGCCTGGCTGCAGGTTCCTATTGTGTAACAGTAACCGATTCTAATGCTTGTGTGGATAGTATTTGTGTTAACATTGATGAACCTCCTCAAATTACACTTACCACAGATAGTATCCGGCCTTTATGTTTTGGTGATTGTAATGGATTTGCCATTGTTAATGCATCTGGAGGATCAGGTGGGTTTACATACTCTTGGAATGATCCAAGTTTACAAACAACGGATACAGCAAGTGGGCTTTGTACAGGAACTTACCAGGTGACCGTCACTGATGCCAATGGATGTAATGATACTGCAGTTGTAACCGTTACTGAACCTGATGTATTGTCAATATCTATCACGGATAGTACCAACGCTTCATGCTTTGGCATATGTGATGGAACAGTAACAGGATTGGTTACAGGAGGCTCAAAACCATACACATATGCCTGGCCAGGAACTGGTGTAATTCTTACAGATTCTACAGCGATGGCAACAAACTTGTGTGCAGGATCATATACTGTAGTAGTTACAGATTCTGGTGGCTGTCAAGATTCTATCCCCTTTACAATTAATGAACCTTCTGTCCTAAATGTATTCATATCAGATAGCACCAATATGTCTTGCAATGGTGATTGTGATGGGGATGCAACAGGTTTGGCTATTGGAGGCACGCCAGGATATGTTTACTCCTGGTCCAATGGGGATGCTGATACGCTGGCGGACAGCTTATGCCCTAATACAATATATACACTGACCGTTACTGATACAATGGGCTGTATTGACTTTGTATCCGTTACGCTTTCAGAGCCTGCTGTGCTTACAGCTAATATGACAGACAGCACAAATATATCATGTAATAGTGTGTGCGATGGGAATGCTACGGTTACGGCTGGAGGAGGCACAGCACCCTATACTTACCTGTGGTCAAATACTGACTCAGCTACGCTGGCTGATAGCTTATGTGCAGCAACCCCGTATAGTGTGATTGTTACCGACAGCATGGGATGCCAGGCTTTTGATACGGTTACATTATCTGAACCTGCTGTATTGGCAGCTACTATTGTTGACAGTACTAATTTATCCTGTAATGCAGCTTGTGATGGGGATGCCACCGTAAGTGTTACTGGTGGTACCCTGGCTTAT
>JYMV01026239.1_pt1 | contig 45128 bp, 23 predicted proteins | sample 338911 | NCBI WGS metagenome assembly JYMV01 (sample SAMN03354496, study PRJNA234377) | hydrothermal vent metagenome | biome: Deep sea; feature: Hydrothermal plumes at the Eastern Lau Spreading Center, Western Pacific Ocean; material: Seawater | place: Tonga | collected 2009 | depth 2000 m m | reverse complement strand
TATACACCTGCCTCGCTCTCCAGACGGTTTACGACCACGTCCAGATCACCGTCATTATCAAAATCCGCCAGCGCCATACCGTGTGAAATGTTTTCTGAGGTGAAACCCCACTCTTCTCCAACCTCCTCAAATGTCAAATCACCGCTGTTCCTGAAAATGAAATCCCTTGTTGCTAAGCGCCCATAGGCAAACACCTCGCTCTGGAGTTGACTGTATCTTGTCTGGATCATTGTTTTCAGACCCAGCTGCACATCCGCATCCATGGCATCATAATAGTGCCCTGTCACCACTAAAATATCTTCGTAACCGTCCAGGTCAACATCCAAAAAATGAGGCGACCAGGACCATTCCGAAGCTTGTACATTCCCATACTGTGCAATTTCTGAGTAACTGTTGTCCCCGCGATTTAAAAACAGGGTGTTCCGCATATACTGGGGACGGTTATCTATTTCTCCTACAGAGACTGGCGTCGTCAGCATGGGACCCATCTGGGTTTTCCGGCGTTTATGGCTCCGGCTAAGCATTTCCACCACAAAAAAGTCCATGGTTCCGTTTCGGTCAATATCGGCGAAATCGATTCCCATGGAGGCGGCACTGGTATTCCTGATAGCCAACTTAGGCATCAAGGAAAATTGGCCTTCACCGTTATTAATCCAGATTCGGTCAGGGCTTTCAAAATCATTACAGACATATAAATCAGGATCTCCGTCATTATCAAAATCCTGAAAGCGAGCCGTTAAACCCCAGTCTGTATAATTTTCTTCAATGGGATCACCGTTACCATCCGTAAATCGACCATCGGTGAGTTGTTCCCGAATAAACCGGCCAGTGCCATCGTTAGAAAAGAATAAATCCGCTTCAGCATACTCGAAACGTTCTAATCGACCTCCCCGGACGTTCAGGATAAAATGATTCCTGAACTCAGGTAGTATCTCCCAGCCATCTTCAGTTTGACGGACAGTCATATCGAAGGTTCTTTCATTTGCAGGATAAATATCCCGCACAGAGCGTGTCTTGTCATTGGCCATATACAAATCAAGATCACCGTCCCCGTCCACATCAGCCAGCGCCATGGTGGTGGCACCAGTATTCGTCATGAATCCCACCTCTTTGGTCACTTCATCGAATCGGCCTGACCCATCGTTTAAAAACGCCGCATTCGGGCCTCCCAGTGCCGTCACCAGCAGATCGAGATCACTGTCGCCATCAATGTCCGCAAAAACAGCACCAGTGGAAAACTGATCCGCACAAGCTACACCAGCTCTCTCAGTAATATCTTCAAACGTCCACCCGCCCAGGTTGCGGTAAAGGACGTTGGGACCCTCTGTCCTGCAAAAATAAACATCGGTAAATCCATCACCATCTACATCACCAGTTGCAACACCTGCTCCATTAAGTAAATGCCTGTTTTTTGTAATGTTTTCCTTACTAACGAAATTTTGAAACTCGATTCCTGTTAAATCCCCGGATATTTTTTCCAGACCCGAATGCACCCCTTTTGGTGAAAGCCGTTTCCAGCGGAAACCTTCATCTGAATACCATGAGACACTATTACATTGAAAATGAAAAAAAATAGGGAGAACAAAGAATATCCCTCGTTTAACCTTATTCATTTCTATCTTCCAAGGAAAGGAACACGACTTTTCAGTACTAAAATTTTTGTATGGAAGCTTGCAAGTCAAATTTCAAGTCGTCGGCACACTGCTTGAAATATTTCTTTCGCGAGGGCGTCATGGCCAGTTTTTTCCAATCACTCATTGGGCCAAGCCTAACAAGAACTTCGCCTGAAAATTTTACAGTATTCATAACACGATTAGAACTTTCGTCACGCATTTTCGGTCTCGCCTCTAAAATAAGACGTGTTTGAACATTTGAAATTTCCAGGTCCATTTCATCATCCAGTGGTTTGTGGTCTTTCCATTCAGTCTCAATGTAAAGTCGTGTGCCATAATCTTCATATCTATAAACTATGTAATGATACCTGTTCAGGATTCTTCTAGCACTACTTTGAAAGTTGACGGATGACCCTTCTCCAACAACCGCCATGTGCCTGTTTGGTTTTGTAAGCCCCCCCGAACCGGCGCAGGTGCTTATAACAAGACAAATCAGGGAGATCAATATTATTTTCAGAGGCTCACCATTATTAATCATCTTATTTCCCCATAAAATGAAGAGAGGGGTCCTATGACCCCTCTCCAATTTAAATATAAGATCTGTAAAAGGCTTCTACGCCTATACAGTTTTAACGAGGCACATGAGGCCCATAGTATTCACGAGGAGTTTTCGGATTACCAGGTGCACCGTGGCAGTCAGCTGTTGCGCATCCGCCAAAGGAATAGAGTTCCAATTGAAGAACACCTAACTCTTTGGCCGGAACCGGGTGATCATAAGCTGTATTTTTTGTGAGATCGCCCCAGCCCCGAATATCGTAGAATTCAACACCAGCACCGCTCAAGGCAATTTCCATCATTTTATTGTACTTAAGCATTGCCCAAAGAGTACCATCGGAGACAGGACCATCAATTGGGCCCATAACATCACTGATACTACCTACCGCTGTTCCAACAGAAGAGGGATATCCACCCAAATCCGCATGATATTTATCAATAATAGCTGCGGCAGCATCGCCATTACCAGCATGAAGCTCAGCCTCGGCACGAAGCATGTCCATCTCAGCAAGGGTCATAATAGGAATGGGATCCGTATATCCACCGGATGCAAAACCAGCATAACGATGAAAAGAATACCGTGAGAAATGATAGGTCCCTCGGTTCGCACGGAAGGGTGAACCACCCCGTGTCCCAGCATAAAGACCTTCCTCCTCAGCATCATCCTTGTAACCTGTTTCCTGCTTTTCGGCAAAAGTTACGTTGCCCGCAGCTACGCGTTTATCACTGATATCCATAATGAACTCAGCTCTCAACTGAACATCTGTGGCCAACCAGTCCTTATATCCATCAGAAGCATCAGCGCCACCGATAAATTTGTAATCCATCCGTGCCCAGGAACCACCGCGATCATTGTGGAATTCCTGGCCAGAGTGAACCCAGTTATTATAACCATCACCATGTGGCGCAAAAGTTTCAGTAATACCCTTGGAAACATGGTTCTTCACGGAAGACCAACTAACGGCAGTACGCTCAGCCGGAGTTCTTGCCACCTGGGCAAGATAGCGGGCTATGAAAGAATGAGCCAGTTTGGAAACGTCCTCATTGGTCTGGGTAATGCCGTTCCACCAGCCGTCCATGGTAAATGAGTTGGCATCGGCAAGGGCAGCAGCAGCTTCCAGTTGAGAAATAGCCGCAGCCATAACTTCACTGTAAGGTTTCAATTCCAATACATCCGTGGCCAAGTCCACTGTCTCATCATAAATGAATGCCTGATCATAGAAGCATGCCAACAGACCATGGGCCATCCCCTGGATTAGTTTAGCGAATGTTTCCATTCTTTTATTGTCAGCACCGCCATCTCCAACCTGCATGCCATCAGCCAGGGCATTCAAACCATCATTGGCTGATGAAATTGCCCTGTACATGCGATACCAGTTGTTTTCGACAGCATAGGAGTATGTATAACTTGTTGTGTTCGGAATTGCTACACGGGGCTCCGAGGAGCTAAGTTTCATCATCGCGTTACCCCACGAACAGCTCATAACATCTGATGAAACGAGCAAATGCTCATAACCGCCATAATCATGGGCCGCGAAATAACTGACAGCAGCCCCTCTAACCAATGCTTCCACATCAGAAGGGCTTCCCAAAGCACGTACCTGGTCAGGCTGGTTTAAGTTCTCAGTATCCAGGAAACTCTCATCCTGGCAAGCTGTGAACAACAACATGCTCAGCACCAACGATGCTGTTAGGGCGCTATTAAAATTGTTATTGAATTTCATATTATTCTCCTTTAACTCAGAATTAGAATTCAATTGTAAAAACACCGGTGATGGTCCGGAAGTTCGGATAGCCGAAACCGTCATAACGGGCTATTACAGCCGAGCCAAGATCGAAATCGCCACTACGGCCAACTTCAGGGTCATAACCTGAGTAGTTAGTCCAAGTCAACAGGTTCCGACCAATGACACCCACAGAAACCTTACTAATGGCCCCACCGAGCATATTCTGCAACTGATTCCTGTTTAGCGAATACGTCACAGAAAGCTCCCGGAGCTTGAAGAATGAACCGTCTTCTACAAAGTGGCTATTGGTCGCATCCACATCATAAAGCGTGGCATAATAGAGGCCGGGTTTTTTGTCGCCTTCGCTCTTTCCAGCCTGATCCACAATACCCAACTTCAGCTCACGAAGGCCCCACTGGACTGTATTGTTATAAATGTTTCCTCCAACCTGGCCATCAAGAAGGGCGTACACCTCGAACCCGCCGAAACGGAGCGTGTTGGAAATACCCATATCGAAATCAGGAATGGTTTCACCCAATTTGACGAAAATACCAGTATCATCCGCACTCTTATCAATCTGTTTTATTGGGATGCCCCATTTGTAACCATCATCTGAGGTCGTTCCCCACAGTTCCTTGGATATACCGTCCTGCCAGGTGTTGCCGGAGCCGACCCAGACAACATAACCGTCATCGTTGGTAACAAACTCACCGGCGTTAGATTCATCAGGAAGATCAGCTGTGTTTTCGACCCACTTGGCACCCCACAGGGCTCCCATAGTTTCACCCTCTTTAATATAGAAAGGATTTCTAGTGTAGGGAGCAATGTCCAGCTTTGAAATCACTGACTTTATTTGAGTGTAATATGTCAGACCCATTTCCCAGCTGAATGACGGCGTGTTCACAAGTGACGCACTCACTTCAGCTTCAAAAGACTCATTATCCAAAGTCCCGGCATTCTGCCACTGATTGCTGTATCCGGCATATCCAGGTAGAGGAACATAAAGAATCTGATTCTCAGTGGTTGAATTTACGTACGTGGCTGAGATGCTAAACCTGTCCATAAGGATGGCATCAAAGCCCATTTCTGTCTCAGTCGATAATTCGGGGATAAGGCCTTTGTTACCCAGGTTCCCCTTAGACACAACACCACCAGAGACGCTCCAGGTTTCAAACCTTGCGCTAAAGTTTGGGCGCGATCCGGCTGTCCCCGTTGTAAAACGAAGCTTGAATTCGTTGAACATTGGGAGAGGTACTAATTCTGTAAGCCGCACAGCTGTAGCAATTCTGCTGTAATTGTGCCACCGCTCTTCCCCACCAAAAAGCGAACTTCCTTCTTTCCTGAAAAAGGCATCAACAATTACAGCGTCATTGTAATCAAGCATGACACCGCCCATATTACTGATACCTCGAACATCCTGTTTCCAGGAGCCAATATAAACTTTATCACTGGCAGCAACTCCGAGACTTCGGACACCACCTACAGCAAATTTGCGACCGTCAGCATCAAAGCCATCGGACTCCGTCTGTTCAAACAGGGTGGACCCCGTAACCTTTGCCGTAATGTTACCAAATTCCCGGGTGGCCATGAACTTTAGGTCACCGTTCAATCCCATGTCGGCAGAAGTGGTTTTAATGTAACGGCCGTCTACGGCTGTCCCACCACCACTGATATTTGTAAAGCCGATAGGATAGAAGGAGTCGTAATTCTGGTTTGCCCGATCGTAACTGAGACTACCTGTCACGTGGGCCCAATCCACGGGATTCCAACGAAGACTAAAGCTACTCATAACTCTGCGATTGAAATTGTCTCTATCATTGTATTTCAAAAAGTAGAGAGGATTCTCTTCCACAGACGCAGGGTCAGGCTGGATGTAGACTTTGTCTGTTTCAGGATCGATCATAGTTAGATCAGCATCCGGCGCCATAAACGTAATGGCATAAAACCCGCCAAAAGTACTGCCAACAGCATCTCGCTCTGATTGACTAACCATAGTACTAAAACCGATATCCAGGCTATTTTTGAATTTGTGATCAACATTCACCGTAACACTCTGGCGACCATATCCACCTATATCAGAAAGGATGCCTTCCTTATTCAGGTTGCCAATGGCAACTGAGAAGTTTGTGCTCTCCATATTTCGGCTGACAGTAAGTGTCTGATTAACTTCATTATTCTCCCTGAAGAAACGTCTCATATTGTCAAAGCCGTCTCCAGACAGCGATATCTTTGCGTCGCCGACTTCACCTGTAGCTACATATTTATATGGATTGTCATAGAATTCAATACCCGGAACATTGTTCCAAACGTCCGACTGGCGCCCAGAAGTTGCACGGGGATCTACAACATCACCGTTTCCATCAATGAATTCACCGGAAGAGTTCTGTAGATAGGCATGAGAGCGATTTACATCCAAAGCTTTGGGGAGATCATTCCTACCATATTCGCTACGAAACTTGATCTTGGTCTGGTTCAGGGCCAGTCCACTGCCACGTCTTGTTCTGATCTGGATTACGCCGTTTGCAGCTCGGGCACCGTACATGGAGGCACCGGCCGCTCCTTTAACAACCTCAATACTTTCAATGTTATCACCAGGAATATCTGCCAGGGGAGAACCACTCACAGATGGATCAACAATAACACCATCTACAATATAAAGTGGGTCCTGAGACCGGCCAGAAGCATTAATGCTTGTGGGGCCTCTCAAAAGAACTGAAGGAGAGTCACCAGGTTGGCCACCACCCTGAACAACTTTTACACCGGAAACTTTTCCATAGAGTGCTGAGGCCGGAGAGCTAGCAGGTACACGCTCAAGCATTTCACCACTTATCTGACCCGTTGAGAGGGGAGATTTGGTACGAGGCGTGGCATCCACCAAGCCCGTTACAATCACAGCCTCCATTTCAAGGACATCTTCATCAAGAGAGAAATCTTGGGTTATGGAACCAGCGGAAAGAGTAACACTCGCGGTATTAGCAAAGTAACCAATGAACCGGGCTGTTACCTCTGCCTCCTGACCGGAAGCAGGGACGGTAAAGCTGTAGTTACCATCTATATCCGTTGCACCACCATAGTTAGTATTTTCAACAACTACGTTAGCACCCGGCAGAGGATCGCCAGACTGCGCATCCGTGATATTACCCGAAATGACAGCATCCTGCGCCGACAGACCGGCCACAAGAAAGACTGTTAAAAATAATGATGATACCAATCGAGATTGATTCATAATCGACTCCTTAGTCTTCAAATGTTTGCAATTATACACAAGTTCTCCACAAATCGTAAGACTGGTGAATTTAGGGTTGTTTAATTTGATGGCAATGATTTTTTTATTTTTCTTATAACTTTAGTGTATTCGGAGAGATTTCAGAGAAAATATTTTCCGTTATCTCAATCTCCATGAAGAAATAATCTCTTGATGTTGTGAGCTGCCCTGAAATAGCTTATAAAGAAGGTGAAAAGTCAATTTGTTTTAAGACAATGAAAGAAAAACAAAGGAGTTAATATGCGCAAGACAATGTCCATCATTTTCACTGTAAGCCTTTTATTTTTATGTGGCTGTGCCACCACATCAGTAACCACACCAGTCCCCGTTGAACAAAAAGCAAAACCAACGCAAGAAGCAGATGTGGGTGTAAAAATGATTGAGATTGCCGGTGGACACAAGGTGTGGACCAAGAAAGTGGGTGATAACGAGAACATAAAACTGCTTTTACTGCACGGCGGCCCCGGGGCATCCCACGATTATTTCAAATCTCTGGATAAATATTTTCCGCAGGAAAGACTGGAATATTACTACTACGATCAGTTTGGATCTCATAACAGCGATTCGTCAACAAATCCAGTGGACTGGACGATAGAACGTTTTGTAGAGGAAGTGGAGACGGTGCGAAAAAAATTGGGTCTGGACCCATCAAACTTTTTCCTGTTGGGTCACTCATGGGGAGGAATCTTGGCCATGGAGTATGCTCTGAAATACCAAGAAAACCTAAAGGGACTCATCATTTCAAATATGATGGCAAGCATTCCTGATTATAACGATTATGCTGAAAAAGTGTTGGGACCGCAAATGCCCCCTGAGATCCTTTCAGAGATAAAGGAGCTGGAGGCCAATAAAGAGTACGACAATCCCCGCTATATGGAACTCCTCATCCCACACCATTATGAGCACCATGTTCTCCGGATTCCGGTTAATGATTGGCCTGAGGAAGTGAACGAGGCTTTTGCAAACATTAACCAAGACATGTATGTCGCCATGCAGGGTCCCAGTGAATTTGGTGCTTCAGGTTTACTGGAATTTTGGGATGTTAAAGATCGTCTGGCTGAGATTAAAACGCCAACATTGGTAATTGGTGCAACCCATGATACGATGGACCCAGACCATATGGAATGGATGTCAAAAGAATTGCCAAATGGTTCATTCCTGCTTTGCACAAATGGTAGCCATTTGGCAATGTGGGATGACCCGGATTCCTATGCCAAGGGAATTATCTCCTTCCTAAAGGACAATGAATAAGCAACCTAAAGACTGTTGTTATCTTAAATAGCCCCGCCATTGCTCATTGCGGAGCTCATCCCTTTTGGTAGAGTGAACTAATTCATAGTCCCCAAAGCCAAAACGGTTTATATAAATAAATTCCACCCCACTCTCAATTGAATGATAACGCCAAATTTCATATGGCTTACTTTCCCCAGCGCTGGGATACCTATCAATTTCGTCTGGTGGACCATACAAAATATAGATGCGACCCCGATCTGAACGCCATCCTTTCTTCCCCATTGATTGGTATCGCTCGTTAGTTTTCTCCACCCGTTCCAAATAATCCGCACGCCTGATTGGTCCGTGCCTGCTCTCTCCATTTTCCACATTAACCCAAAATTCTGCTAGAAACTTACGCTTTTCATCTTCAGAGATGATTTCTGCAAAGGCTTCAATTTCTCCTTCGGTTGCGAGATATCTTGCTTGCTGAAATTCTTCAGTAAGCCGCTCCTCGGACAGCCCAGCCAACTCCATCTCCTGGAAAACAGGGTCAGTTAAAGATGGCACCTGTAAATGTGGATTATATACATAGAACGTTTTCTCTGCCTTGGCTATTTCCTGTGAACTATCATCTAAAACCAAAACATGAAACTGATATCGCCCAGAGAAAATCGATGTCACGTTTGTTGTACCGACTTCTATAGCATCTCTGGCACCAAAATTACGTCTCTTTGATGCCTCGCGTATCACTTCTCCATCAGGATCTATGATAAGTTGCTTAACCGTGTACGTTTTTACCGGGTCCAAATTGTACAGTTCCACATAGTGAAAAACCACCGGGCGGGCTGTAACTCCAAAAACCAGCGTAGGATTTGGGACAACTTCTAATGAGTTTTTAAAGAAAGGATCGTCTCTCTTTTGAGATGATTTAATGGTGCTGCAAAGTTCCAAATCGCTACACCAAGCCCCAGCCGGATAAGCATTCGCACTGATATTGAAACTAACACTGTCCCGGCGCGATGGAGCAAGTGAGTCATTAGCAACTACTTCCAGGGTATAATCGCCAAATGGGACAGCATACCCAGCCTGGGTAACAAACGAAAAGCGAGATGTTGCCTCTGTACTATCCGCTGCATCGACTTGTAACGATGATCGTTCATCAAATAGATAGGTGTTCGTCTCATTGTTTTTCAAGCGCATCCGAAGTTGCACACCGGTACTATATTTTTCTCCCAACCAGCGGTAAGTAAGGAGGTATGGATAAAACGCATAGTAGATTTCCAGGTAAGCATTCTCATTATCGTACCGGAATTTTGCGTAGTCCAGGTTCAATCTGAAGGATTTGGGCGGGGTGATGTCCTGAGCCAGAATTTCACCAATGGAGAACCCAGCAAAAACAAACGAAAAAATAAGTTTCTTAACAGTCAATCGTTGTCCTTTCCGCTAATTTGAAATGAGGTTTGCCAGCAGTCGATACGCCCCAGGATGAATGTTCATCCACTGATGGCCAAGAGCTAAATCAACATAAGTCTGTTTACCCTTACCATCTGCTGACACAACAATAAGTGCTTCTCCCGAATCAGCTACCCGCACCGGAAGCTCAGCGCTCTTCAGGGCGCTGCCAGAAACAATATTGTAACCCCTTGAGTAAAGCCATCCATTCCAATCTTGTGAAGCAATCAGATTGGGTTGTTTTAGAAGTGTGTGCGTTGAGCTCAATTTAAGTTCAATCTTCTCGTCGTATTGTACTGTTGGAGTCAAGTTCATCCCAGACCAAAGTGGTGCATCATTCCAAGTAACAGCATCTTGCGCAAAAACAATTAAATGACCTCCCTTTTTCACAAAATTAACCATATCTTTCTTCAAATCCTTTATTTTGGGCTTCAAAGATAGTGCTCGCCTGTCAACTAAGAGAACATCGAGTAAAGCAGTTTGCCTTGAAAATGATTTGTCCAAGCGAATAGAGGAAAAATTGATGTTCAATCGCCGAAGCGCATTAGCTAACGGGCTGTTCTGTAATCCTGTGATGAATCCAATTCTCTTGGACGTATCAACCTTTGCATCGAATTTTCTTGCAGCAAAATTCCCCACCTGAGTATAACCAATCTTTAGTGGGATTAGATATGTTCCAACGTCAGGCCTGCCGGTCCAGAAAATGCGAAGTGTGTCAAGATGTGAGTCATTTTTATTGCTTAATCTAAATCTGCTCTCATTTGAATAAGCAAGTGGACCGTCGGCTTTGATCACATCTGCCACCCCATCTCTAGAAATGTTCGTTAAACGAAAAACAACGATCTCACCAGGTGTCATCCTAACGATGGGTGATAAAATCTCGATCGCCACCTTCGGGGAAAAAGTAAACTCTACAGTACTGCTGTATATAAAACTTTCTTCTTTTGTCAGTCCTTGATGAAGTATGAAAAATTTAAAAGGTTCCCCCACGGTCGAAGAGTTGAACTCATAGCGTCCAGGCGGGTAGGTATAGTCAATGCCTTCAGGGGTAACTAACGGATATTTTTTTTCCAATTCCAAAGGAATCCTTGATGCCACATCTTCATTAATAATCCACCCTTTATCAGCACTAGGGAAATATATATGTGTCTCCCCATCATCAGCCACGCCTTTCAAACTGTTTATTGTGAGAAAGGTCAACTGCCGGTCTGTAAGCATTCTATCGCTGATGGAATACTCCACCTCCACTCCCAGCAGGGCACATCGAAGTCTTTCAAGCCCCTTTTTCCAACGCAACAAAGTTTCTTGTTCACGGACCTTCAAATCATAAGTACGCGTAAGATAAAAACTGACTGAGTCCAAGACGGCTACCAGTGATTTTAATACGTCACCACGGTCTCCTTGGGCTGTTGCTTCCGTCAGTTTTCGTATTGCGTGACCTGTCCGGCTAAGACGTTTTGAAGGGGACGTTGATAACCCCTCATCAAGTTTCTTAATTTGTTGGGGTGAAGTTGTATATGCAAGGTGGTATGATGGTTCGTAGCCTCTCAGCCAGGTATTTCGCTGAATGGCCAAAGATCTGTATTTGGCTGCAGCTTCTTTCCCAACTTTACGATATGTTTTTTTCCAAAACTTGTGACGCTTATCAGCTGGAATTAAGACCCCATTTTCTTTACCACTATCTACAAAAAGGTGCTCTACAAATGGACTTTTCTTTGCTGTCGTGATCAAATCGGCATACAGTATCTCCCACTGATGGTTTTTTCTGTCACCTGCCCAATCGCGAGCTAAGAGCACTACGTCGGGCCTAAATTGAGAAAAAAGCTCCACAAGACCCGCCTGGAGTTGATCGGCAGGCCATAATTCCCTAACTCTTGTTGAATCCCTGGCTGACGCAATATGAGGCATATTAAGAAAATGTACTTGACCTCCCAGATATGCCAACACATCTGCTGCTTCTTCTCTTCGAGTCTTAGCAAGATAGGGGGGGTATTCACCCCGGATATCGCTTTCTCCCCCCTCCCCATTTGTGATATAGGCACCCATAATTTTTGCTCCTAGTCCAAGACGGAAATATGCTAAACCAGAAAGATCTTCCTGGCCAGGTTGCATCGAAATGGATAGAACTTTGAGATTTCTGCGCAGGTCAATGGAGCTCTGGTAAATCGCATTTCGACCTGTTTCCGGAAAGTAGGACTTACTAGCCACATCTTTCTGACAAGAAAGAAAAAATAGTAAGATAATGAGAAGAGAAAAATATATAGATTTTCGAGCACTCATTAAACATTTAAACATAAGCGTATGTTTGCCTAGGTCACAAAAGAAAAGCTGCCTCTAAAGAGACAGCTTTTCACTCATAAATAACCTCTAGTTGGAGACTTAGAATCCGAGTCTTAAGGAAATAACCGAGTTATTATCAAAGTACTCGACCGATCTCCAGGCATAATCCAGCATAAAATTGATCCCAACCAACTCGTAGTATAAACCAAACCCAACAGTAGGACCAAAAATATGCTCATCCAGCGCACCTTTTGTGGCAAACTCCATGCCACCACGACCAAACAAAGATGCCTTCTGAACGTTCATGCTAATTTCACTGCCTACGCGGAAGGAATTGAGAGCCAAGTTATTGTTTACAAAAGCACCGCTAGTGGTCAAGCCCATACCCTCACCTAGTGACATGTCGTATGTTACGCCAATTTCGACCACGGATGGTAACTGAAAGGATGCCGGTTCAAGACTGTAGTACTGTTCCGCGCGTCGTCCTTCGGAGGAAGTGGCTCTGCGCAATAGACCAGTACCTTTAAAGGCAACCTCGGGACCGAAGTTTTTCATGGCAACACCCATGTCAAGACCAGAAATCCCACCGATGGAATGATATTGCACGCCAAGATCCACGGCAACTGCCGAGCCTTGTACCCTACCCATTTTCTCTGAGACTACTTTAATGGTGGCACCAGCATTCGCCCGGTCGCTGAACGCTATAGCATAGCTCAGTCCCGCAGTAATAAAGGCAGGTGAGAATGTTCTACCTCCATCACCTTCAGGATCGTCATGTGAAGTCATGGAGATATCACCGAAATCCAAAGATCTGATGCTGACAGCCACTACGCCCAAGCGGCCAAAGGAGGCCCCTATAGCACCGTAGTTTAGATTGATGTCAGCAAGGTAGGATAAAGAGGAAAAGATTGCCTCGGCAGAACTGCCAAGACGAGCAAGACCGGCGGGATTCCAGTGAATGGCTTCAACACCTTGAGTGACTGCGATGCTCGCACCTCCCAAGGCCATGTCCCGCGCCCCAACAGGGATCAAAAGCTCTGTTGCAGCTGAACTACCGATCCTTCTGTTACTAATATCCTGATCCTCGTCCATGGTTCTACCAACCTCGGTCACCTGCGCATCAAGGCTACTGACCATAACCAACGCTACCAAGAGGAAGACCGCTGGAAGGAATCTAAATCTATTTTTCATCGTGCTCTCCTTTTCAATTCTCTAGATAAATCTTAAGACGCTTCAGCATGGTATTAATAAATATCAAGCATCTCTTTCTCCTGAATGATTGCTATTTTCAGTATCTTGGCAACCTCTCCACCAGAAGGCATTACCATTTCAACATGTGCAAGGTACATACCGCTGGCCACAGGAATGTTCTGGAAATTCAGTAGAGGCCACTGCAGGAACTGAGATTCATCGTCCTTGTCCAGTTTCGCCACTAACTGACCGCCCAGATTAAAAATTCTAATGGTCGCTTTGGGCGGCAGATTATTAAAAGTAACAAATCTAGCCATACGAGTAACCTCTGCAGGGTTAAAAGCATAGTACGGGTTCGGAAATACATTTACCCGCTCTGCGCTGATTTTTTCCTCTCCTCCACCTGTTGTTGGAGCTGGAGAGGCGAAGCTGTAAATATCACTGGTTGTGATAACAAGATTGGGTATAAGCGTTAATATGCCATCGTCCGAGAAAAACGGACGACCTCCACGATCTTTTAACCAGAGAGCCCACAGGACTGGCCCACCATCTATATCGACCTGAGCCATGAAATCCTCGGCATCCGTGTCAGCATCCCATGAAGCACCCTCATCATAATCTGAATCGAGAATCCAGATATAGTTCCAGTTGTGATCAATGGGGGGATCTGCATCGGCGTCGGAATAGTGCATATTCCAGAGACCATTACCGTCTCTATCGCGGACGACAGTGTTGAGTTGCCGACCATTGACATCATAGGCTGAGAAGGGAACATCAATAATACCATTAAAATTCCCGGCGCCCCATGTTGTATATGTAGCAGCTTTTGAAGCATTTGGGTGAGATGTATCCACAGTGTAGTCCTCACCAGGCCCCACCGTCCCCTCAAGGATATTCGCCAATCGAAACTCTACCTGCACGAAATTTGCCGGTGGAACATTAGAGCCAGTGAACATGGGGCCCAGATAGGCACCTCCGTATAACAGTTCACCACCTCCGGCTCCCGAAATCCAGCGAACTCCCGTTCCCGATCCACCGGTGTAATCCCAATCTTTTCCTTGAAGAGCTGGGCCGGATACCTGCACGAAAACACCATCAGCAAGGGCATAATCACTGTCACCGGTAAAGTTCTTTTGATCAGACAAGACAACCTCGTTGTCTGTCGTATTTGTGATCTTATATACGTTCGCAACGCCACCCCCTGAAGAGTCTGTAAAAGTAATCTCGTATGTAGAGCCCGTACTCGCTCCGGGATCAACAACTGTGGGAATAATAACACCGTCGCTCGAACCCGCAGCCTGTACTACATCGAGGATATCGCCATATGAGGTATTAAAGACTGTTCCAAACGGCTTCTGTGGGACAACAGTAATGATCTCCGGAGACGACTCCAGAGATGCCGGGATATATCCCGCTTCCGATGCTGCCGAGTATGCCGTTACAGCTATATAATACTCCTGGCCGTTGTTCAGTTTATCTACGTCTTTAACATGATCTCGATCAAAGACAAAGAACCGCTTTACACCGGCGTTGGACCCAAATTGAACAGGCTTAAGCAGAATCAGTCCAGACGTAGCGTCGAATCCCTCATCAAGAATGACGGTGGGATCGGTTGCAAGATCATAGGTCACAATACGTTTCGCATCGCCAATAGTGGAATTCCCTCTGGGCATCTGGTATACATTGTATCCCTCGAAAGCATAGCCGCCAGGTTCATTAACCTTGTTTTCTACATCATTGACTCTCGTCAGGTTACTGCTCCATTCTATGATTATTTCTTCATCCAACTCTGTAACCTGCACATCTGGCCTGGCCGGCGCTTTTGTAACTTGGAAGAGCGCGTCATAAGTCAACTGAGTGAAACGGTCGTTGAACTTCATAACTGAAATGCTGGAATACCTGTCCGCTCCCTGTCCAGCAACAAAACCTATAGTAACTTCCGTAGTATCCCCGGGATTTAAAGAGAACGGTCCACTGACCAAAAACATTCGTCGGTCACCCATAGGAAACGACCAGTCATTTCCCAAACCATCCACCATGCCGGTTTGTGTAACCGGGTCACCGGCATAGGGAAATGAACTCTTTGGTGTCCCTTCAGGGAAGGGATAATATTGGTCGGGTCCATCTATTGGAGCAAAACCCCGTAACATTTTGTGCCATCGCAGTCCTCCCGTATAATCACTGGGCGGATCAGAGATGGGGCTACCAGCGGAAAACCATGAAAAACCAGTCATGGGTAAATTCTTATGATCTTGTTTATACTTGAGATCAAAGACTGCTACATCTCCCGGTGAAGGAACCATCGGGCCTGCCAGAAAATCGTACCCTGCTGCTGGCACAACCTGACCATGCCTGGCATATTCAAAATCACTGGGATTACCATTATATACATAGCCGACACCCAGCGTGGTGTCGCATCCCAGAAGGTCATCCGAATATGCACCTAAATCCGGATCCGACCACTGGCCAACATACATACTATCAATATAAAAACTACCTAGGGTGGTACCATCCCCACCAACGTCAATGCCTCCCTTATTAATAATCTTTACCCTTTTGAAATAGCTGTTTCCCAGCGCGTCAGAACGTTTATAGCCCCATACAGTACGTTGAATTTCAAGACCCATCGGTTCAGAACCTTCCATGGCAAGTGTCCGGGTCCTGTCAAGGTCATTATAAACATTCCAGAGTACCTGATCTGCCGGCGAGTTTGGATCTCCACCAGCAACTCCAGGTTCATCGTAACCCTGGCTGATAAGACTGTCCGCGTTGAAGGTTGCACTGAATGGGGGCGGTGCAGTGTAAACCCCGTCTCCATTTCTATCGATATATGGCGCTCCGTAACCAATGGGCCACTCATTCCAATCCAGCACGTAGCGATCATAAACGAGTTGCACTTCTGCGTCAGTGGCCGAACCTAAACTCTTTTCATAAGTTTCAGCTGCGTCGAGATTCAATTCCCCTTCGGACATGGTGTAATAGTCGCGGCGAATCCTGTAAACTCGAACATCAGCATCACCTGGGTCTTGCCGAGCAGCCGTTGCACCGGAACCGATAATCCGCCCCGCGTTGGTCCCATTACCATAATCACTTCCACCAATTCGGATAGTCTGTCCATAAGGAGCCGGTTCAGTATGAGCAGCGTCCAGATAAGCCTTGCCACCCCATTTCATACCATCCTTGTAAATAGCCCATACCATGCCGCGCGGGAAGTATGTACCGTTGTCACCGTTAGGAGAATGGTTCGCTTCGCCATTATTCTCAAGCCAGAACCAGAGATTGTTGATATTAAGCAGGCTCCATTGCGGGTTGCCCCTTCCTCCACCGAACAGTGCGTTATCCCGCACTGAAATATCCTTTGGTGCCTCTTTAGCAAAAGTAATAGGTACTACAAAAGCTGTGAGCACCGCGAAGGATAAAAATGTGATTTTCCTCATAGTCAGCGACTCCTTTTTTTGAACCTCAGTTCAAATCATTCAATCGGTCATTAAAATAACAAAGTATTAGAATTCCACCCTTGCGCCGAAGCGAATCTGACGGGGCATTCCGTAAAAATCTTTCCCCGAAGCCATCTGCCAGGCCCAGCGGTTATCCAGATTGATGGCACGGTAAAAATCCTCGTATTGAGGAATCTTTTTAAACGACACGGCATGTGCACTTCTTAACCAACCGTCATCTTCCGGCGTTCCAGTGGTAGGATGGACATTGATAACGTTCTTGCGGTCAAGAAGATTCAAAACATGCATATATACATCTACTGAGATTCCACCAAGATAAAATACCTTATCCACATTAAGGTCAATATTGAAATTCCAGGGTGTCATAGAATGATTAAGTGGCTCAGCCGGTCGCCGGCCACGCGGGTCACGTGTAGCTCGCACACCAATATCCCAGGGATCTGCCTGACCCAATTCTTGCGGTTCTACAATCTTCGTATATGCATGGCCGCTGTTGAAAGTCATTAGCAAATTCACACCAGCACCTTGTAACATTCCACCCTCACCCTGGGCAAAGCGGTAGTCTAACATGGCGCTCCCGCGATGAGGCTGGTGATAATCGAGCGGGAACATGAGAACCGGGTACCGTGTAACCACGTCACTCACTACAACATCCCCTGATCTAGAACTAGCACCTGTTCCTCGCGTATCTGACAGGGTGTAATTAAGCTTCGCTGCCACACGCTTGGTGCGTCTAAGCTCCAGAGTAAACTCCACACCTTTATTGGTGCTAAAGTCCTCATTTACATTCCCAGCAAAAAGTGTGGCACCTGCTGCAATTTCTTCTGGATGCAGGCCTGAGGCACGGATTTCATCAATTCGAAGTTGATTGTTATAGTTTTTGTAGAATCCAGTCGTTGTGAGAGCAAAATTCTCACTGACTAAAATGCGGAGGCCCAACTCATATTGGGTGATCTCCTCTGGCTTGGCTGTCCATCCGGCGCCACCACCCCACCAACCATAGGGTGATCGGGTCATCGGGCTCACTGTATTACTTAACTGAGTGTAACCCGTATAAACCTGGTTCAAAGATGGCATCTGCATATATTTACCGTACTGAGCATAAAACACAGTCCGGTCCGTCACCGGGAATGAAAAGTTGAAACGGGGCAGAATATAAGTATAGGGCTCTGTTCTTTCTACACCAGATGGATCAAGCCAGTCCCTTTGAGTGTCCATCACAGGTTTCTCTGGATCTGCGGGCTTCAAAGATTGATTATCAATATATTCAAACCGTAGTCCAAAGTTCATAACAAGGTCTGGGTACTCAATTTTGTTCTGCAAGTAACCTGAGGCAAACTGGGGTGTGTTTGGACCATAAGGAAACTCATCTGTCTCTTCACCGTCAATATCATATCCATAATACGTAGCACCACTTGCCTTTGAGAGTTCCACCTGCCGCTGATATTCCCAATCACTCCCGTATATAGACTCCCATTGATATGGGTCGTCACCGGTAACACCATACTCAGTTTGTAACCACTGCCTGATATTCCCGCTAGAGAATCTACGCATTTCCCAAGCCTCATATCGGCCACCGACTTTTACCTCCCACCTCGGCCTCAACTGGCTGGTAAAATCGAAAGAGGCACCCAAGTCAGTTTGATTGTTCTTTGAATAACCATTGTTCGGATAACCGGGTGGTTCCATTTCAAAATTATTGATAGTACTGATCCATCCGGGACCAAGATATCTACTGCGCCATCCTGTAGCCCCGAATTTTTCAAAGTTTGCAACACTATCGGCATAAGACTTCCAGTCATCGCCAAAATCCTTGTCGTAGTTCTTGTAATCCCGACTAGTGTAGAAGAGGCCCAGTTCATAAAACGTTTTCTCATTCAAAATATGGGTGGCCCGGAAGCCCATCATAGTATGGTCTCTTGATACCATGGATGTTCTATCACTATTGAAGTACGAATTCTGTAAGTTCGTATAAAAAGTGGATCCCGATGCCGGATTTTCTGAGCCATCAACGGTTCCTGTAAAACGTAATTTGATATTGTTCGTCAGGTCATACGTCAAGGTTCCTTGAAACATATTGGATTTTCTCCAAGAATCAGGAAGATCGTTAAGTAGATAGGCAATGTGAGAATTACCAGGAAGCGCTTCACCAGCCTCTCTCCCTTCATATCCGTCATCACGCAACCAGCCTAAGGAATCAAGAGTTCCAAGTGCCTGGCCGGTAACTGGATCAATGAAATCTCTAGTATCGAAAGGCACTACGTAACTCGGGCTTCGGTTGTCCATATTATTAAACTGTCCAGCCACAAAGAACCTGAGCTTAGGCGTTGCTACAGGACCACTCAAGGTGAACACGCCATTTGAGTAACCATAGGAGGACGTTCCGAGAAATTGTTCACCTGGGTCCGCAAACCCATCCGTACGAAAGTCAACTGACCCTCTTATTTGTCGGCCACCGCTACGTAGTGTTGAACGTACAATTCCTGAGTTCCCACCTCCAAATTCTGCAGTATAACCACCAGCCTGCATCTGAACTTCTTCTAACGCTTCTTGGATAACTGTAACATTTTCACTGTTGTACATAGGGTTCATTGCTGAAACACCATCAATGAAATAGGCTACCTCACCGGTTCGTCCACCACGGATGTGCAATTCGCCATCTTGCAGTACAGTACCTGCCTCCAAGGCAATAAGATTTTGCAGTCCGCGAACGGGCATGTTCTTAATATCTTCTTGAGTCGTTATTCGGACTGTGTTAGTGGTATTTCGCTGGATAAGAGGACGTTCAGCAACAATTTGGAGTGCATCCACCTCAATTGCTGAGGGCGAGAGCTGGAAATCCTGCGACGTAGTCAGGTTCTCACTGACGCGTATGTTTGAAAGTACAACCTCCCGATAACCAATGTAGCCAACTCGCACCGCGTACGTACCAGTAGGAATTGCCAGTACGACATACACACCGTTCAAATCGGTCGATGCACCAAGAGACGTGCCCTCAATGGACACGTTCGCACCTACGAGTGCCTCGCCAGTTTCCTGGTCAGTAACGACACCTCGTATCTTGCCTCTTCCCCCTTGTGCTAAGATCAATAGTGGGGTTAATACAATAATAAAGCCAAGTCTCATACTTTTCCTCATGACTCTACCTCTTTTTTTAATTTGTGGTAAATGATGATCCTCTGGAGATGAAATACTCAAGCTTATTCAACTTTTGATGTCAAGCAAACAAGAAACAGCCGTTAATACAAACTGACTCCATCTCACAGCAGAGCAATCTGATGCCAAGCCTAGTGTAAAAGCAAGAAGTATTTCTTACTTAAAACACTTACACAAAATTGATGTCATAAACTCCTTTTGGAGTGGTAGACAGTTAATCTGACCGGATATGAGCTTCGGCCTCCATCTCCACAAGATACTTTTCTCCTACAAGTGAAGCCTGAACTAAGGTATTAGCAGGAAGGATTTCCCTGAACCGTTCGCCGTGGGCACGAGCCACTGCCTCCCACTGCTCTATATTGGAGATAAACACCCGGGTCCTCACCACATTAGCCAAGGTTCCCCCTAAAGATTGGATGGCCCCTCCAATTTTATCTATAATGAAATGTGTCTGAGAGGCGGGGTCCTTGCCACCGATGAGACGCTCGCCGTGAGCCGCCGTGGTTCCAGATACCCATATTCTGTCACCTTTCCGCACAGCCCTGCTGTAGCCTGCCATGGACTCCCAGGCTGTACCGGACAAGGCTAGGGTTCTACCATCCCCTCCTGACCTCGTTTCGTAAGGCGGAGGGATTGCCTCAACGTGATGTGAAAGGTCTCCCGAAGCTGTAAGGAAAGGAGGTTTACGGTATTCATCCCCACAATTACCGGGAATGGGTGTCAAAAGACTGGTTGCCTCCTCTAGGACTGCTCGACTTTCATCATCCAGCGAAAATTGAAAAACTCGGAGATTCTCCTGAATGTGTTCACTTTCCCCAAGACGTGCTCCAACAATAATGCCTCCGACTTCAGGCTGATCAAGTACGAAACGGCAAGCCACATTGGCGATGGAAACATTACTTTTAATCGCCACATTTTTGACAACCTGAAGCAGTTGCTGAAACTTGTCCCAACCGCCAGCTGCATCAATAAATCGTTTATATTTCATTTGAGACCAAGTTTTGAGATCTCTCATCTTAGGTTCTGGCTTATCCAACCAACGCTCACTCAGAAAGCCCCCAGCCAGGGTTCCGTACGCCAGCAATCGGACGCTTTGCTCCTGACAAAGTTCAGTCATATCCAAGACGGGCCGCTGATCAATTAAAGAATAAGAAACCTGGTTGGACACCACCTGGATTCCCGAATGAACAACCATACCCAAATGAGCGCCATCAAAATTGGTTAGGCCGAGATGACTGATAAGACCCTCTTGTTTCAAATCGTTCAGAAAGAACAAGGCTTCAAGCCAGGCCGGATCTGCATAATTCCAAGCGTGAAATTGAAAGAGGTCTATGGTTTCACGTTTTGTCCGAATCAGGGCTTTTCCCACTGCATTACGAACATCTTGCTCTTTTAAAGGCCCCGGTTCAGGTACCCATTTTGTTAGCAACTGGATTCCTTCCGTGTCATGGGCAAAAGTACCGGCAATTTCTTCCGCCGATCCGTAGTGATCGGCCATATCAAAAGTGGACAAGCCAGCGTCCAGATAGGGTTTCATGGCTTCGGTAGTTTTGCGGAGATCCAAGATAGCACCGTCTCTTTCCATGTCGGCTACCTGCCACATGCCTGTGATAATGCGCGAAATGGAGAAACCGGACGCCAGTTCACATTGTTCAACCTGTCCAGACATTCAACCTCCTACTCCGGGGGAAGAGTTGAGAAGAGTTCTTTCACATCCACACCCTTGCGACCAAGAGAGGAAAGCTCACGAAAATAAATAAGGGAAGCAACAGCCAATACGATGATCCAGATATAAGTGGAATGAAAATACCACGCTTCCACTTGCGATGACAGGTCCTTCCAAATATGAACCACCAGAAAAAGAAACAATGTCAACACGCCTGCGAAAGCTAGAGGGATTTGAACATGTCTTGAAGGGAAAACCTTTACCTCCCCTGCCAAGGTTTTATTCCGGTGTGGCAGGGTAAAAACAGTAAAACACATCAATAGAAAATTAACCAGCATGGATGTGACAAGTATATCAACACCAATGAAAAAATCACCTGAAAGATGACTGCCAAGGATGCCCATTGTGGCCATAGCACCACTGAGGAAAATAGCAAGGTGGGGTGTGTGCCAGCGATGGTGCACAGTTGCCACAGCTTTGGGAAATACCCCATCTTCAGCCCAGGCAAACATGAGCCTTGATACCGCCAACAGCATGGCGGGAAGATCATTAATAAGAGCAATGGCCGCCCCAGCCACGATTGCAACCGTCCAGCCCGGTGACAAAAGAGTTCCTAATAGCCCTGGGGCTGTCAGGTCACGTTGCTGGGCATTTTGAGCAATATAAGTCCACGGAACCGCGTGATACACGGCGGCGGTGAACAACATATAAAATGACCCCACTATAAGGACCGCTATCCCCGTAGCCAGTGGAATATTGCGACCAGGATCCTTCGCTTCTCCCCCGGCCTGTGCAATGGAATCGAACCCGATGAAAGTGGAGAACAGCACTGCAGCTGCAGGTAACAGAACGTTCATTCTAAGTGGCTGCGTCTCGGTTTCCGCTCTTAAAGGAGCAGATGTGGCTGCAGCAAAATCACTGTGATTAAATGAGAATCCCGCCACGATAACAATACTGCCCAGAGCAAACATGAGAAACATGAGAGGGATGAGTGTTCGCTCATATAGCTGAACACCCCGTAGGTTAATAAAGACGAAAACCCAAAGAAAGAGCAGTGACAGTGTCACTCGAACCACACCCTTGTCAAGAGTTTGAGCAACCCCGTCCAAGCCCAGGGCTTCTACAATGTCCCGTATAAACGGTATCATAACATAAGAAACCACCCCGATAGCTATGGAGAGACCGAACCATTGAGAAAAACTTGCTATAAATCCAAGATAAGGATTCAACCCTCGACTAGCATAGATGTAACTGCCTCCTGCCCGGGGCATAGCCGAACCGAGAATGGCATAAGCCATGGCGGCAAGTATAGCAGGAACAGCTGCCAGTAGATAAGCATGGATAACGTAGGGACCAATCCCCGGCACATTCCGCTGGATCATGATAGGAACTATATTAATGGCAGCACCCATCATGGAGCAAATTCCTGTGGCTGTGAGGCCTATTAGACCTATTTCACGAGTAAGACCTGTCCCTTGGTTGATCAATTTGATTATGCCAGTGGAGGAGGTTCCTTTAAGTCTTCTTTAAACCTCCTAGAATAATTAAGGATGTCTAGAATTTAGAGAGATTAACTCTCTATAAGATAAGTCCCCTTCAGAACTTTAAACCCTTTCTTTGACCAGTAAGCCACCTCCGGCTCTTTCCCTTTGCTTCCGCGGATGGCGGCACAGCCCACCTCACCGTCCTTGTTCATGGCAACCATTTTATCGCTGAAATCGACCTTGTCTTTACCACCATTAATATCAATAATCCGCTGACAGACCGCCTCGCAGGCTTCCTGCGGTGACTTGCCTGCTCGCATCTGTTCCACGCCATAAAAAGAACCGCATGAACGGAGCAGTTCTTCACCTCTGCCGGTGGCACCCACGGCACCTACTTCATTATCTACAAAGAGACCTGCGCCTATTATGGGTGAATCACCAATCCGACCAGGAATTTTCCAAGCAAGGCCGCTAGTTGTAGTAATGCCTGCCAAATCACCCGCACTGTCCACGGCAAGAACATTGATAGTACCAGTAGTTCTGTCTATGTCATAATCCCCATCTTTGGGTGGAAACCAGTCATCCTTGTCTGAAAGGTTCTCTTTCCACCGCAACCAGATCTTTCTCGATTTCTCCGTGAGAAGGTTTTCCACCTTGAAGCCGTGAGCAACAGCAAAATCCTGAGCGCCTTTTCCCACTATGTGTATATGGTCGGTTCTTTCCATAACCAACCGTGCTACAGAGCAAGGCGTTTTGATTCCCTCCAGCGCTGCCACCGAACCGCAGTTATGGGTGGGACCAAACATAATGGAGGAATCTAGTTGAACAACGCCGCGCTCGTTGGGGAGACCACCATAGCCCACAGAGGTGTCTTCTGGATCCAACTCGGTAACGTTCGCTGATTTTTCCACCGCATCCAGCAGTGATCCTTTTTGGGAGAGAATTTCCCAGCCAGGCGTCAGCACTTTCTTCCCCCAACTCTCTCCCCTACTGCATAGAATAACAGGGTTGTTCTTCCGAGCTGCCGGCTTTGGCGTCACGGCGCCGCTGCCTATGACAGGCAGTGAGATACCGAAGGCCGATAACGTTTTGATAAATTTCCTTCTGTTAATCATGATAGTCTCCCTTCTCTTTTTCGACTAATAGAATCTGTCCTTTTTCTATTTGATTCTTAAAGGTTCGTACTCCTTAAAGTGACTCACCCGGGATGATTCCACAGCATCTTCATAATCCATCCACTCCTCATCGAAAAAGGCGTTTATCTTCTCCAACACCCTTTTCGTCTCACTCTCTGCATGTTTCAAGAGTATGTCGTGCGTCTTGTTCCGTCCGGTAATGTTGCTGTAGAGGTAGCGACTCAACACCCTCACCTGCGCTGTAAGAACGTCAGGATTCCTAGCGATGCCTTGACGGCCGCGCGGATTTATAATCAATCTCTCCAGCTCTTCAATCTGATCCTGAACTTTCTTCCCTTGTTTCTTCAAATCCTTATGAGACTTATTCTCCTTCGGATCTAAGAGTTTATTGATTGCGTCGATGGCTTCCTTTGCTTCCTGTAACTGTTTCACTGCTTTCCCGACGACTTCCGTTAGTTTCATCTGCTGGTCATGAAGAGGCTGGAGCTCTTCCAGATTTCTCACATAGATATCAACGCGAGGATCAGTGATGACATTCACCACCTGAGTTACTGAATCCTTGTCATGAGAGATCCTGACTGTATAGTCACTTGGGAGCACGGGGGGGCCTGGCGGTTCCCGGTCTCTCGCCATGGGAGGCCCCCAACCCCCACGGCCAGGGGAACGTACCCCTTTGCGGCGGAGACCCCATGTAATACGGTTAAGTCCCGTGTCAACTTCAGCATGCAGTGTTCTGATGACGTCGCCTTCAGAGTTCAGCACCTCTACCTTCACTTTGTCTTTCTTTGTCTCGCTGGGGCCTTTTCCTTTTTCTGACTCCTCTTCATCTTTTCCTTTACTTCCTTGTTTCTTCTCCTTTTTCGGAGAAGGATTGTAGACAAAAGAGAGCATGGCTCCCCAGTCTCGGTTTTCGCCGCTGAACATAGCATTAGCGTTAAAGCGTGTGCCGCTAGCCTGCCGGTTAATGGCCAATACGGCTGTCGGCGGTTTAAAGAAACGAAGATGCTTATTCAGAATTTCTGGCCCCTCTGAAGCTAACGCTCTCAAAGGGCGAATATCATCAAGGATGTATGCCGCCCGGCCAAATGTGCCAATGATGAGGTCATGTTCCCTGGGATGAATCTTCAGGTCAATAGTGGAAACTGTGGGATATCCATGTGTCCACTTGGTCCAATTCTTTGCACCATCAATAGATAAATAAAGGCCAAACTCTGTGCCAAGGAACATAAGGTTGGGTTCTAACGGGTCCTGAACTACACTGAGTGCATGCCCCCACACCTGATCTTCATCTACAATCTTCCTCCACGATTTCCCGAAGTTGGTTGTGCGGAAAACGTAGGGTTTCCAGTCATTTCTTCGATAATTGTTTATTACAACAAACGCTTCACCTGCATTATAGGTGGATGCCGTAATCTGAGGCACCCAGCTCCCTTTTGGAACTCCCGTGAATCTATTTGTGAGATCTGTCCATGTTTTGCCACCATCCTGTGTCAACTGAACGTTTCCATCGTCCGTCCCCACCCAAATAATGCCTTCTTCAACAGGGCTGGGTGCAATAGCAATAATGGTTGTGAAATTCTCTGCACCTGTTACATCATAGGTAAGACCACCTGACTCAAGTTGCTTTTGTTTTTCTTGATCGTTTGTAGTCAAATCAGAGGAAATGACTTCCCAGTTCTCACCCCTATCACGGCTTTTATGCAAATACTGACTTCCATAATAAATAGTGTTTTCATCGAATGGGTCCTGAGCAATTCCGGCGTTCCAGTTAAACCGGAGTTTTTCCATTTCGGGATGAACAGGCTTGATGGTCTGGGTATGGCCGGTAATAAGGTCGTACCGGCCCACGTTGCCACCCTGGCTCATGGCATAGCCGAATCGGGAATTCCCCGGATGGGGCACCACATCGAACCCGTCACCAAAAAACAACTCCTCCCAGTAGGCATTCCTGATGCCTCCTGAACGCCACACATATGCAGGCCCACGCCAAGAACCGTTGTCCTGCATTCCACCGTAAACATTATATGGCCATTCCATGTCATAATTAATATGATAGAACTGCGCCAGCGGCAAATTTTCAACAAAACGCCATGTTTTACCCCGGTCTCTGGAAATATTGAGTCCACCATCATTGCCCTCCATAAGGAAATTGGGGTTTTCGGGATGGCCCCAGAAAGCATGGTGATCCGGATGAACACCAGCCTCCCCGTATGCTGTCATGAGCTGAGAGAAGGTATTGCCACCGTCATTGCTAACAGTCACAGTACTGTGGAGATTATAGAGTCGGTTTTCATTTACAACATCTACATATATTTCAGCATAGTAAAAGGGGCGGCCCCCAACATTTTTTTCGGTTACTTTTTTCCAGTTGAAGCCTCCGTCTTCCGATTTGTAGAGGGCATTTTTCTTTGATTCAACAAGGGCATAAATAATGTCAGGATTGCTGCGGGCGATGGCAATTCCCATACGTCCCAGCTCTCCTTTGGGTAGGCCATTTTTGCTTGTCCGTTTTTCCCAGTTTTTACCGCCATCGAAAGTGACATACATACCAGAGCCTTCCCCACCAGACTTAAAGAACCATGGAGACCTGCGAAACTCCCACATCCCAGCGATAAGCTTATTGGGATTGAAGGGGTCTACAACTAACTCTCCAATACCCGTCTTTTCATTCACATATAGAATTTTTTCCCAGGTTTTACCACCGTCAAGAGTTTTGAAAACACCCCGGTCTTTACTGTCACCCCAGGCAGACCCTTGAGCGCCCACATAGATAACATCTGAATCCCTGGGATCAAGAATGACTCGGTGAATATTCCTTGTTTCACCAAGCCCCATATAGTCCCAGTTTTTTCCTCCATCCAAACTTCTGTAGACACCATATCCGCTGGTTTGACTGTTTCTGGGATTCCCTTCTCCTGAGCCCACCCACACAACGTCAGGATTTGATTGATCGATTGTAACATCTCCTATAGAGGCTGCTTTTTGATCATCAAAAATAGGAGTCCAGTCAATACCCCCACTCTCTGATTTCCACAATCCGCCTGAGGCCGTACCAACATATATAATATCAGGATTTGAAAGAACCACATCGATGGCTGTAACCCGGCCACTCATGCCGGCAGGGCCAATGCTTCTCGCTTTCATATTTTTCAGCTTATTTATATCAAGCTGACCAAAGGTTATGCCTGTTGCCAAAATCCAAACCGAGACTGCTATTCTTTTCATTTCACACCTTAATTTGTTAGTCGTGTAAATCATCAGTTTTTCAAATTTTTTTTCCATTTTTTCAATACTTCTTTCTCTTTATCTGGTGCAAGCCCGGCTTTAAGGTTGTGCTTCCGTTCTTCGGGCAGGGTATGCCACCAGTCTAAAGTGTCACGTGCCGTTTGGGCTAAAGGTCTATAGGTTAAACCTGCCGAAACGGCTTTACTGTTGTCAAACGAAGAAAAACCATCGTATTCCCCACCCGAAGGCATCCAGGCTGTCATTTCACGCCAAGGAGCAACTTCATTCTCCGCCAGAAATTCCTGGTCAACCCAAGTGAATGACACTTTACCGTTTACCACAGCACGTATACCATACAGCATTTCCGCCATGCTGTATTTTGCCATCGGACCAACTGCACTATAAGTACCTGTTGCACCCTTTTCAATTAAATGAATGTCAAATTCTGCCAAATCCCGAGCATCAATATACTGTACCTGGTGACTAGGGGTTCCGGGAGACAAAACTTCCCCACCGCGTTCAATTCTTACGGGCCAGTAAGTCCACCGATCTGTGCGATCTCCCGGGCCAACAATTAAGTGAGGCCTTACAATAATAGCCCCATTTCCAAAGGCTCTCCTGGTAACATTTTCTGATAATGCTTTAAGCGCCCCATACGCACTCATGTCTTCCTCGGCAGGGTTGTCCGTAGTAGCCACCTGGTCTTCCTCTGTTAACCCACGTTTGTCAAAGCTCGCATGAACAGAAAGAGAGGAAGTAAAAAGATAGGTGTTGACGTTACCCTTCAAAATGTCTGTTGTCTGTCTAACCCAACGGGGATAAGTAGCAGAATTATCAATTACAGCATCCCATTCTCGACCTTCCAAGGCGGTCAAATTATCATTTCGATCGCCTAGAAGATGTTCAACTTTATCAAACAGACCTTTATGAACTGTCGGCTCAGTTTTTCCTCTATTAAAAATGGAAATTTTGTGCCCCCGAGACAGAGCATATTTGATCTGGTGTGGTCCTGTAAAAGCGGTTCCACCAAGAATTAGGATGTGTAATGATGGAGAAATGTTTTTGGTCTCCTTTTGTTCTGAACGACCAAAAGTGCTTAAGCCGAATCCAAGGCCCGCTGTGGTAACAGCAGTTGATCTAATAAATTTCCTTCTTGATGATTTCATTGCCACTCATCTCTCATACTTATACCTCTAATTATCGAGCCTGTATCACCGCTGAATATATTTGTCGAACCAGTTTAAGATTCTTGGAGACACATCCATAAGCAGTTTGGGCTCTCTAGGACCGTGGGGGGTTCGAGGGTAAACAATCATTTCTGTGTCTATCCCTCTACGTTTCAAAGCAACATAGAATTCTTGACCCTGTGTAAAAGGTACACGCAAATCATTGGCGCCATGAATTACCTGAGTAGGGGTTGTCACATTGGCTATTCGGTAAATAGCTGAATGTTTTTCATAGGTCTCATAATCTTCCCAAAACTCTCCTCCCATATGTGCCGCAAGATAGTCAGGAATGTCAGTAGTGGTGACCATACTAACAAGATTGGGAAGTCCTGCTCCCATACTGGCTGCTTTGAAACGACCTGTTCGCGTAACTAAAAATGAAGTCATATAGCCGCCGTAACTCCAACCCATTGCCGCCAATCTTTCTGGGTCAGCAATCCCCATATCTATTACTTTATCCACGCCGGCCATAATATCCTCATAATCACCGAAACCCCAATCCTTGAAATTGGCATAGCGAAAATCTTTTCCATACCCAGTACTACCTCTAGGATTAGATCGGAGAACAGCATAACCATTATCTGCAAAAAACTGAATAACGTAGATACTTGGACTGCCAGTGAAAGTTTGGGTGTAAACCCCGGCTGGGCCACCATGGATCATTAGAGCCAAGGGATATTTTTCTCCTTTTTTATAACCCGATGGATAGGTTAACAGACCTTCAACTTGTAATCCGTCTTTTGACTTCCAACTCAAAAGTTCTGTTTTCGACACTTCTGGCCATTTCTTTGTTGAATTAAAAGATGATATAACCCTGGGTCTGAATTTTCTAAGTTCACTAATATAAACCTCGTCCGGCACGTCCATTGATTCTCCAACAAAAGCCATCTGCTTTTCATCGGGACTTATTACTGGTGCCGAGATAACGCCATCATAAGATGTTATTCCTGAAATTTTTTGTCCTGTTACAGAAAGCTTATAAACTTGGGTCTTTGTTTTTTCAAAGTCTGCCGCATAAACATATTTTCCATCGCGGGACCATCTCATAACACCCGGTACCCCATAAATACCAACATCTCTATTAGGCGTTTCGGCGAGTTTCTTGGGGTTTCCCCCCTTGGACGAAACAACAAAACAATCCGCCAAGCCTATTCTCTCAGTTTTTCCCCCATCGGATGCAAAGGCAACCCACTTTCCATCTGGTGAAAAAACAGGGTCAGCGTCCACACCTGGCCATTCCACGAGGAAGGTCACCGTTTTATCAGACAAACTAACCACAGAAATATCACCGGATATTGATCTGCTATTAAACGTCGGTTCAAAACTGTGGGCAAAAACAATTCGTCTACCGTCAGGACTCCAATTGAAGGAGTTGACAGTGAAATTACCCTCAGTTATTCTGTCTGCTTTATTAGTGTCAACCTCTGTCGCAAATTGTTTTACGTAAACATGGTTGTACTTGAAGTTTTCATCCACAATAATAACGTCGCGCTTTTCTTTCTCTTGTTCTTCTTCCTCTTCTGTTTTCGGATCTTTCATGAGAAAAGCGATCTGTGTTCCGTCTGGTGACCACTCAAAATTGCCCACGCTCTCTTTTTCATATGAAAACTGCTGTGCTTCGCCGCCGTCTGTTCGCATGACCCAGACCTGGGCCTCTTCGGTTCTTTCACTAATAAACGCGAGATATTTACCATCTGGAGAAAACCGAGGACGGGAAGCAGATTTGTCTCCATAAGTAAATTGATGTAGGGAATTATCTTCTAAACGAGACATCCAAATCTGGTTGAGATACTCTGATTTGTCTCCCTCTATAAGGGCTTCTCTCACGACCATAGCCAATCGGTGCCCTGAAGGCGAAAACCGCAGTTGGGAAATACTTTTCAGCTCAATACTTACATCTAATGTCCAATTATCAGAAGATTGACCACTTAGAATTATAGACAGTAAGAATGCTGTAGCAATGATTCGTTTTAACCAAGACATTAGTGTGTTTCCTTTTTCATTAATTGAACAAAAAGTAATCATGTGCAGCCCTAGCAACGTGGGCAATCGCCTTTTCTCTTTTTGGTATTTCCAGTTCTGAATCTTTAACAAAAGCAACCACCACTACATGTCCCTTGTTCTGGGGCAGCTCTATGATACCTACATCGTTGGTGGTCGCGCCAATGGTCCCTGTCTTGTGGGCCACAAAAGTTTCCTCAGGCAACATACCTTTCAGCCGACCTTCGCCTGTTTTGCAACGTCCCATAATATCAATAAGAAGTTCCGAGTATTTAGGACTCAAAATTTCCCTGTTCCATATTTTCTCAAGTAAAACAGCCATGGCCTCCGGAGTAGAAGTGTCCTGTGGATCTGTTGAAAAAGCTCGGTTTGAGCTTTCTATTTCTTCTTCTGAAAGTGATTCATATTTATCAATGAAAGCTTCATTTGAAAATTCTTTTCCACCCGAAATATCAACACCAACCCAGTCAGCAATCAGTTTAATAGTGGGTCGATTAACGCGCATATCACGTATTTTATTTTTTTTCAGTGTTTTATTTATTCTCTTCGAACCTCCAGCGGTGTCCAGCATTATGTCAGTGGCACTGTTATCACTTATAAGCATCATTAGTTCTAAGAGGTTTCTCACGGAAAGAATAACACCTGGATTAACAAAAAGTCGGGATAGAGTACCACTGCCAGGGTGAAGATCATATTTTTGCACTTCAATCATCTGGTCCAGCGTTATTTCTTTCATTTCCACTCTTTTTAAAAGCTGAACAGCAATAGGTACTTTATAAGTACTGGCCATTGGATAGCTTTCACCATTGTTTATATAGACCCTCTGTCCGGATTCTATATGTATAACACCCACACCCATGGTTCCACCTGAAAGTTCTCCCAAGCGGGTCAACTCTAATTCAAGGGTTGAGAGCCCTCCTTGTGCCTCCGCCAGCCGTGGACTGAATAATAAACAAATATATATAACCATGGAGAGGTAGAGCTTTCGCTGAAAGTTAGATTTTTTCATTTAAATGACCCTATTAATTGTTATACTTATTGATCCAACCCATTATGTGTTTCATTTTACTCAGGTGATGACTGGGCCTCACAGAAATACCATGGGGCTCATCAGGGACCCTTACCAGCACAGATTCTACACCTAACAGCTGAAGCGCTGCATAATACTGCTCAGAATCAGGCATGGGGGTGCGGTAGTCCGCCTCTCCTGTAAGTACCATAGTGGGTGTCTTTACATTTTTTACTACTGAAAGCAAGGACTTGCTCTCATATTTCTCCACATTATCCCAGGGCATTCCAGGAAACCAGTAGTTAGCTGTCCAAGGAATGTCAGTATACAATACAAAGCTGTACCAGTTTATTACGGGGTAGACCGTCACCGCCGCCTTGAAGCGTGTGGTCCTACCAATCATCCAACAGGTAAGAACACCACCCCCACTGCCACCGGTGACAAAGAGATTGTCTTCGTCAACATAACCCCTTTTAATAGCAGCGTCTACACCTGAATTCAGATCATAAAAGTCATCACCAGGATAATCATGGTGAATCAGCTGGGCAAATTTTTCACCATAGCTGGTACTGCCTCTGGGGTTTGTATAAAGTACAATATAGCCTTCAGCGGCCATAAGCTGTTTCTCCAAATAAAACCGATCACCATAGTTAGCGAAAGGACCACCATGGATTTTTATTATAAGAGGATACTTCTTTGAAGGATCAAAGCCAGGTGGTTTAATAATCCACCCCTGGATGTCAAGACCATCGTGGGAAGACTTGTACCATATTTCTTCCACCTTGCCAAGCTTTTTATGGGTCAGAAGGTCACTATTAACTGAGGTAATGGTCTTAGTCTGGCCACCACTGGCTCTGCCTACTGCCAAGTCTGAAGGAAGATCGGGTCTGGTTGTTATAAACACAAACCGTCCATCTTTCGCTACCGAGTAACCACGGCTCAGGTTATTACCTAGGATGCTGTTCTTACCCTTAAGTGTTGTTTGGGCCAGTTTCGTATTTCCCTTATCCGCATAGGTAAAAAAGATGTTTTTACTGTCCCCTGACCAGCTGAGGCTGGAGACCCCTCTATCCAATTTCGTTTTGACCTCCTGAACCTTTTGCGTTTTCAGGTCCATCAAATATATGCGTGATATCTGTGTGGCCATTTTCTTGTTGTCATAACCCGTATAGGCCAGCCACTTGCCATCTGGGGACGGCTTGGGGTCCCCATCCGGTCCATCCCGATCTGTGAGTCTATCCATTCTTCCATCTACAATATTTACCTGATAAATATCACTCTGCCGGGACCCTTCTGCTTCCCACTCATCACTAAGGTTGGTAGAGACATATACATATTTACTGTCTCTGGACCATGCTGTCTGACCACCTCGGTAACTGGCAAAGTTAAACCTTCCGGAAGTCAGTTGCCGGGCTGTGCCCCCTTCAGAAGGGACTACAAAAAGGTGTTTGTATCCTTTTAAATATCCAACCCGATCAAACCGGTAGACCAGGCGGTCAATCACTTTTGCAGGTGCTGCCCATTCAGCGCCCTCTGGGGCAGTTGGCAGATCCACCTTAAACTCAGCATCGGTCGGCACCGTACCATAAAAGGCAACATGTTTACCATCAGTTGACCAGCTGATCCCGTGGGGCCCTGTCTGGACATTCGTCAGGGTCGTGGTCTCACCCGTATCCATCCACCGCTTGTGGATCTGGCCAGAACCTGAGGCGCCGGAGATATAAATCATCTGCTTTCCATCGGGAGACCACCGGGGCTGACTGTTACCGTTATGACCGCTGGTAATGGGGCGATTATCTGTTCCGTCATAATTGATGATCCAGATATTGGAATAGCGCTTGTCGGTCATTATATCACTGCCAGATCGAACATAGAGAATTTTGGAACCGTCAGGAGACATCTGGGGATCTGAAACACCTTCCATCTCAAAAATATCCATGGGTTCAAGCAGGTTAGCATCTTGGCTGTTCAATGGTAAAAAAAGCAGTAAGACAATTACAATGAGCGATTTGTAGTTTGTTATTCTATTCATGATTTTCCCCTCTTGTTAACATTCGTCCATAAGCCTCTATAAAACCCCTGGGTCTTTGCCATGCTATATTGCCATTCACAATGACTGTCTCAAACCCCGTAGCCAGCTGGTGTGGCTCTCCGAATGTAGCATTGTCTTTCACCTTCAAGGGATTAAAAATAATAAGATCAGCTTTATAGCCTTTTCTAACCAGCCCCCTGTCCGTTAACCCGATAGTTTCAGCAGGTAAAGCTGTCATCTTCCTCACCACCTCTTCCAGGGTTAGTAAAGAATCTTCTACCACATATTTTCTGATCATCTTTGCAAAAGCGCCATGGCCTCTGGGATGGTACATGGCAGGTGAACCATCCGACGAAACCATCACATAAGGATCGGCGAGGAATCGCTCCTGCAACTCTTTGTCCATAGTGAAGTAAGCAGCATCGGCACCGGCCGGTCCGATGGAATCCACAAGCACCTGTTCAAAGGAGAGATCCATCTCTTCAGAAACCTCTGCCAAGGTTTTTCCTCTGTATGGTTCTGTACCAAAAAGTGTTGCCACCGGACCGTTGCGTTTCAAAACAAGCTCTATTACATAAGAGAGGAGTTCTTCACGTCTTTCATTTCTGATTTTTTCATAATCGTGTGGTGGTTTAGCCCAGTCGGGGAAAAGGATTCCGATAGTAGTATAACTCGCAAGGTAGGGGTAGACATCTGCAGTAACGGTAAAACGTAAGTTTTTATTTCTTTGTTTGGTCATTAGCATCAAAATTTCTTCCGCCCGTTGTACTCCTTTACCGAAAACCACTTTCATGTGAGATACATGAATGTTCGCGTATCTACCTTGGCTGAACAATTCCGCAAGATCATCTTCTATAGTATCGTCCTGTTCTTTTCGAACATGGCTCATAATAAGGCCCTCGTGAGTACCCACAATGCGGGCCAGATAGTCCAACTCATGCTGGTTCGCATATGTACCGGGGGTATATTCAAGTCCTGTGGTCATACCGAAGGCTCCTGCGGTCAAAGCTTCCTCAAGCAGTTTCCCCATTTGTTCCAGATCAGCCTCTGACGGATCAGTTATAAAATTCACCCCGCTGAGCTTCCTGAGCGTGCTATGACCCACGAACATGGCAATGTTAGGTCCCAAAGGGAGTGTGTCAACTGACTTCATCCAGTTTGCAAGATCTTCCGTGTCCGGGCTAAATCCATCCTGCCCCAGGCTGAGGGTGGTAACTCCCATGGATAAAAAGTTGGTGAAACCCGGCGTGTCAAAAGGATCACCATGAGCGTGCGCATCAATAAAGCCCGGCGTTATGATCAGATCCGTGGCATCCAGGATATCTTTAGCAATAACATCTGCGGAGGCTGTTCCTACAAAAAGTATAGAGTCCCCGTTAACAAAAACATCGGCGCGAATGGCTGGACCGCCACCACCATCTACAACGGTGCCACCTTGAATCCAAAGGTCAGCTTTAAGCGGTTCAGTTAATTTTTTTGAGCTTTCCTTTGGAGTACATGAAACGAAAAGGATAATAAAAAGTCCCCAACACTTTAGTCTGAACATAGAGTGATGCAATTAACCTATCTTTTTTTATAGATGACCTTTCCACCCAGAACAGTCATCACATTTTCCACATCCTTGATCTTTTCAGGTTCTATCTTCAACAGATTGTCTGATAGAACAGCCATGTCGGCTAGTTTTCCCACGGTAATAGAGCCTTTGATACTCTCTTCGAATGAGGCATAGGCAGAATTAAGGGTGTAGGCCTGAATGGCTTCTTCCATGGTCAGTTTTTGTTCTGGGAACCATCCTTCATCAGGTTCACCGGTGAGTGTCTGCCGCGTGACGGCTGCGTAGAGTCCCAACATGGGATTAAGGGGATACCGGGCAGCGTTGGTACCGGGTGAGTCAGAGCCGAAGCAGACCACAGCACCGTTATCCCACAACGACCGAAAGGCATAAGCACCCACGCACCGGTCCTGACCGATCCGCTCTTCCATCCAACGCATATCATCGGTACAGTGATATGGCTGAACTTCAGCCACAATGCCGAGCCTATTAAAACGTTTGAAGTGATCCGGATTAATCACTTGGGCATGGACAAGCCGGAAACGACGGTCTCTTTGACCATTTTTTGCAATCATTCGTTCCATCATATCCAGTAGATAGCCATTGCCTTCGTCACCAATAGCATGTACAGAAAGCTGTATGCCGGCAGAGTCAGCTTTCATAGCAAGGTTCTCCAGATTACTTACCATTTCCCGACCGTCATTGGCGGCTGTCCACGGAAACATTATGGATCGCCAGCGGCCTCGCTCTCCCGGCATGTGGGAGTAAGATTCGTAGAACCTGGCGCTCGAATTCCCCATAATTCCATCAATCCACGCCTTCACCGCACCGAGCCGAATCATCTCATCCCCCGCGCCCACCTTGATTCCCAGTGCCGCCAGTTTATCCCATTGATCCAGATATCCTCGGGAGTGGACTCGGACAGTGAGCGCCTCTTGGTTTCTAAGGGTGTAAAAGATTTCCCGTTGAAGCGGATCAGACATATCAGAGAGGCTCGTGACGCCGAACATTTTGCATCGATCCAAAACCGCTTGTGTTTCCAGTAAACGCTGGTCCCATGACCTTTTAGGGATGATTTTCTGGAAGTAGGTATTAACATTGGCACCTGTGAGAATTCCGGTAGGATTCCCTTTCCTGTCTCTATCAACCGTAATGCCCACAGGATTGGGAAGGTCTCTGCCAATACCCGCTAACTCCAATCCTTTACCATTTGCGAAAAATACATTACCATCAAATCGTTGTATAAAAACCGGTCGATCCTTAGTAAAAGAATCAATCATTTCCCGGTGGGGCTTAAAAAGGTCTTTCTTTGCTTTCCGTCCCTCTTCTCCAATCGTTCCGGCTTCCCACGCCTCATACGCTGACCACTGACCACCAGTAATCCAGATACCAGGAGCAAAGCGCTCATGTACCTCATGTACCTTATTTACAAATTTTTTCTCTTCATGAATGTCCATCAGATTAAGACCGAACACAATCCGGCCGGTCCATTCGAAATGGACGTGGTTATCATTGAAACCAGGGGTCACAAAGAGACCTTGGAGGTCTATAACTTCTGTAGCCCCTTCCCTCACATGTTTCCCGACATCTTGATCTGAGCCTACATAGATGAACTTCCCATTCTTCACTGCCACTGCCTCAGCGGTGGGGTTACTCTTATCTACTGTCCACATGGTGCCGTTTTTAAGAACAAGGTCCGCTTTCTGGGATGACCCCCAAGAAATAAGTAGAACTAGGCAGAACAGCTTTAAGCGGCTATTCCTCATTCTTGTAAACCTTTCCGTCCTTCATCACAAACATCATGTTTTCCATGGCACGAATGTCATCGATAGGATTGCCTTTAACGGCGACAAGGTCCGCCAGCTTCCCTGCCTCGATGGATCCTAGTCTGTCATCAACCCGCTGAAGTTGAGCGGCATTCAGGGTTGCAGCGATGATGGTATCCATGGGCTTCATACCTGCTTTTACCATTAGAGCGAACTCACCCAGATTGTTATCCCCTGAGAAATCTGTTCCGAACACTATTCTGACACCGCCCTTGTATGCTCTTTCCAGCGCTTTCTTGGTAACCGGTCCCACCTTGGCCGCCTTTTTTTGAACGACTTCCGGGAAATAACCCTCTTCTTTCGCTTTTTCCGTAGCCCATTCAGCCACCGTTAAGGTTGGAACTAAAAAAGTCCCCTTCCGCTTCATCAACTCCACAGCTTCATCATCAATAAATGTTCCATGTTCTATTGAATTAACGCCTGCCCGGATAGCGCGCTTCATCCCTTCTATTCCATGGGCGTGCGCTGCAACAGGTAAGCCGTACTCCCGTGCTGTAGTAATAATTGCTTCAAGCTCATCATCAGTGAACTGGGGGTTTTGGCCGCTGGTTGCCACGCTCATGACGCCACCTGTTGCTGTTATCTTGATAAGATCAGAGGTCTCTTTGTACCTCTGGCGAACAGCCTTTCTTGCATCATAGGGTCCATTAATCACACCTTCTTTAGGGCCAGGATCACCCATGAGGTCCGCCCTCATACCGTTTGTTGGGTCAGCATGACCACCGGTAGTGGCAATTGATCTACCTGCGGTAAAGATCCGTGGTCCAGGAACAACACCTTTATTAATAGCATTCCTCAACGCCACTGTAGCGCCAGCCCTATCACCTACATTTCTCACTGAAGTGAAACCCATCATAAGTGCTTTTTCAGCATTAGCAACAGCACGTATTGTGTAATCCTGCGGGTTAAGAGTGAACTTCTCCATGTAGCGGTTCTTGCTTATGATGGAAGTGAGGTGACGGTGCATATCCATGAGGCCGGGCATAAGAGTCACATCACCGAGATCGATGACACGACTCTCTTTCGGGAGTCGCCGGGGGTTCACTGATTCAATCCTGTTTCCCACAATGACCACTGTGGCATTTTTTACTAGCTTGCCTTTCTGAACATCCACCAAGCGGTCAGCTTTTAGCACAATAGTTTCTTCACCGACGGCAACCGAAAATGAAAAAGTCAGTAAAATGACTACTACTACAATAATCTGTCTCATCATCACCTCCTATCTCGATGGCTTAATGATACTGCTGAATTTAGACGAGTGTTTATTGCCCTTCAACATGGAATTAGACTGGAAAAACAGTCAAATTATCACAAAAATTTAAAGGGGGGTGCCATATGTGCAGTACAATACTGACGTGCCTTCCTTCCTTTGCGCATATATGGCAGACCTTCACTTTTGGCACACCCTTTGCCTTATAGGGGGCGAACCTAGTGGTTCGATGATTAAAAAGTTAAACTTAAAATAAAAGGAGATTAACTATGTCATTAGTCAAGTGGACACCAAGAAACACGTTCCTCTCACCGTTTGTCGGTGAGTCGATGCTGTCCGACATGGACCGTTTCATCAACTCTTTCTTCAGCGGTGGCTTTGACCAAAGCCCTGTAACCAGTGCCAACTGGCTGCCTGCCTTCGATGTCATTGAGAAGGAGAAAGAGTACGAAATCCGTGTAGAGGCCCCAGGAATGGAGAAGTCTGACTTCATCATCACCGTTAAGGATGGGGTCCTCACCATTACCGGTGAGAAACGGGCCGAGAGCAGTAATGATCGTAACGGTTATGCTTACCGTGAGTCACAGCACGGCAAGTTCTCCAGGTCTTTTCGGCTACCTGAAGAGGTAAACGAGAAGAAGGTCAGCGCTAATTATAAGAATGGTGTGCTCTCTATCTCTGTTCCCAGATCCAAGTCTGTGGAATTAAAAGAGATTGAAGTTCAGATCAAGTAGCGGTCTTGAAAACCGCGACAGAAAAAGGGGGTTTCGGCCCCCTTTTTTATTCAGCGTACATGGCTTCGATCTGATCAGACCAGTTAGCGCTTATCTGTTTGCGCCTGATCTTAAGAGTGGGGGTTAGCTCACCGTCATCAATGGTGAAATCCCGCGGAAGGATTGAAAACTTTTTCACCTGTTCCGGGCTGGAAAACTGCTGATTTAATTCGTCAACCTGCGACTGAACTTCTGTTCGCACCTCTTCACTGGTGGTATATTCTTCAAAGGTGTGACCAAGCTCTTTAAGTTTCGCGCTCTGTCCAACCGGGTCTTTGGGCACTTCGTTTGGATCCATACCAAGCTTATCCCGCAAAATGGCGCCTGCATCAAGTGTGAAGAGAGCACTGCAAAACTTCCGGCCATCTCCTACCAAAAAGCTTTGAGAGATAATCGGTATGGACTTCATTGTCTCTTCGATGATTAGCGGCGCAATATTCTTCCCGCCTGAAGTGACATAAATTTCTTTCTTGCGGCCAGTAATCTTTACGAAGCCGTCAGTATCAATTTCTCCCACATCACCGGTATAGAGCCAACCATCCACCAGCACCTCGTCTGTTGCCTCTTTGTTTCTATAATAACCCTTCATGACGTGGCGGCCCTTAATGAGAAGCTCGCCGTCAGAAGCCACTTTCATTTCCGTGTTTGGGAAGGGTTGTCCAACGGTCCCGATTTTATTTTTTCCGTGATAGTTGATTGTTGCACCGGCTGTATCCTCCGTCATCCCGTACCCTTCAAAAACAGGGACGCCCAGAAACTGAAAAAGAATAAGAATGTCCGGGTTGATGGGTGCGGCACCAGTAATGGCAAAACGACAGTTGGCCATCCCTATCTTTTCCCTGAGCTTTCCTTTTAAGACACCTGACAGCCCGGGTACTTTCAGAAGAACCTTAAGAATGGCTTTAGCATCCAGAGCTGCCTTAACATTCGAATAAATCTTTTCATATATCCTAGGTACACCAATGAATAGGTGGGGTTGTACCTCTTTGGTATAGTCAACCACATTCAACGGATTGTCTGCAACATACATGTGTAACGCGTTTTTCACCCAGTAATGGTTGTCCACCAGTTGGCCAAACACGTGAGCCAGGGGCAACCATGAAACATACTTTTCGCCCTGTTTAAAATCCATAATGGCATCTGTGGCATCTAGTTCGAAGTTCCAGTTGTCATGGGTAAGCTCAACCCCTTTAGGATTGCCAGTGGTTCCAGAAGTGTAGATCAGTGAAGCTGTATCATCCATAGAGATGGCGTTTGTTCTCTCCATCACCTGTGAATCCTCGACAGAACTCCCCTTTCCGATAAAATCATCCCATGTCATCACCCTGGGGTTTTCCAGAATTTCAACCCCATTCATCATGACCACATGCTCTATTTTATCCAACCGGTCTAAAACTTTCATTAGACGGTGGTTTGGCATTTTCTCGGTTTCCCCATTATCCATTGGATTGTTTCCAACAAAGACAACCTTCGAATCTGAGTTGCCCACTACCCATTCCACTTCCTCGGGTGAGCAGGTGTGATAAACACCTACGCCAGCACCGCCGACCATCTGTGCCGCAGCATAACAGCCATACCATTCTTTCCTGTTGTAGCTGTAGATACTCAGTTTGTCATTTCGGTCAAAGCCTAGGGCCACTAACGACTTTGAAATATCCATAACGTAAGATGAGAATTCAGCCCAGGTATCAGTTTCCCAACCACCATTGGTTGGTGACGAAAGTGCGGGCTCATTTGCATGTTCCGTTGAGTTGCGTAAAAGTCTTTGTGGGGTCGTTTCAGCTGACATGTGGGTTAAATCCTTTCCTAATTTCTGTTTTGAGAAGAAACATCAGATTCTGACTAAAAAATGGCGGTTTTGCAAGAATAAACCGTTGATTACTTTGGGACAGTATTTATCTAGAAGCTTACCGTACATACAAAAAATTCTGTTTCAGCTGAGCATCAATAATCTGCAGAAAAATTATTTTATTAAAACCATCTTCCTCGTTTGCATCAACTCCCCTGCTCGTATAGTATATAGATAAACACCGGCTGAAACACTTGTCCCATCATTGTTGGTTGCATCCCACCGATGTGATTTAAACCCAGCGTTTTGATCGCCGTCGAAAACCATTTTAACTCTTCTGCCTCTCATATCATAAATGACGATGTTGACGGCAGCGTCCGTAGGTAGGCTATAGCTGATCGTAGTTGTAGGATTAAATGGATTAGGATAATTATCATAAACCTGAAACTCCGTTGGAAGTGATAGTTCATTTTTTGATACAAGAAAAGTCGTGTTGATGCGTCCTGGTGAGCCATGACCTTCAGAAGCAGACCAGTTTGTTCCTATGGCATTATCTAGTTTGGGGTTCATCAGTTCAAGCGTTGACCCATTGCCATCAGCACCTTCTGGCCACGGATCAGAATCATCATATTCCACTTTATCCATCAAAGTGCCGTTTGAATCAAAAAGTCTGATCAGTTCGCCTCCCCCACTCAGACCAAAACCGAGATCACCAATATAGTCGTTTACATCGGGAAAGGCAGATTTGAAAGCTGTTGTATCTTTAGAAAGAACCAAATATTGGTCCGGGTCCAGGGTGGTGTTTGCGGGAATAGTATAAACATGGTCATCATTTTCATCTTTGAATAACCACCCGCTGATCTCAACTGTAGTGTATGTTGGATTATACAGTTCTATCCAATCTTCAGGGTCAAAATCATCAGATGAATTATAATTAATTTCGTTAATCACAATCGTTTCCGGGGGCAACATTTCAAGGCCAACCCTGTACTCATAGAACTCTGTCTGGGCTTTTCGAGGGCTCAACACCAGGGCATCGTCGTTGCTCGCCCTAACATAATACCTTATATGACTCCCCCCATCTTTAAAAGGAACGGTTGCGCCGAAAATATTATCATTTGCTTCACCGTCTCCCTGAGTTCCATCGTCCACCATAGGAACTGAAATAAATAGGCCGCTCCTGTCGTTTGCGGTGATCAAGAGCTCTACAACATTTGCACCCTCAGTTTCTGCGGAAATAACAACCGCTTCTCCATCAACGGGTTTAGTGTTTGACTGCATAACATTAGAAATAACTGGTGATTTTTTCGAAACCTCCGGATGGTTCAACAAATATTTACGCCTCTCATTTACTGTTGAAGTAATTCCGCACCAGTGAGAACCATCGGGAGTAACAAGGTAGTTGTCAACGTTATATCTGAAATAGTCCCCCAATCGGAATGGCGGAAAAAGGTTGGGATCATTCTTGGCATAAGTTTCTATAACATCTTGTATACCGTAGGCCAGGTCCTGAAAATATTCCACGCTGTAAATATCTTCTATAATAGTACGCATGTGTGCTGTGTAGAGCTTCTTGTACAATGGAACGTTTATTAGTTGACTGAAGAGGGGCCTTTCTTCCTTGGAATCGTCCTCAAATAGAAATGGGTTCCAGTTATAAATCCATGCAACGTTGCCACCGAGTTCAAGAATCGTATTAATCTGCGCGCCACCGAAGGTGTGGTCTTTGTCCCAAGGTATTATCTCAAACTGCCCACTGCCAGTGTTGCGATACAAATAGTAGTTATGCATGTAGAGTCCAGTATAGGCGTCAAGGTCCGGCATTACATTGGATACGGCAAAATACCAAAGCACTCGATCTACGTTCAAGATTGTTTCAATACGATCAATTTCAAAATTTAACGTGTAGATCAGGTCAAGAAGATCCACCCAGCCTGTTTCGGATTTTAGTTCGTAGCCTTTACGATAGGCATATTCTGTTGAGTCTTCTCCATACCAGCGAAGGTCCGGCCATGCATCATATCCATAGTCTTCCCCATAGTGAAACTGGGGTTCACACTTGAAAAAAGCGCCTGTATTGTTTCCAAAGTGTTTGGTGAGGAATGTTTTATTGATCGATTCAACAGAGATGTAGAGGCCCAGAAGTTCCCCATTTACGGTAACATTCATATAGCCAGTGGAAGAGGTTGGAAGATAATATGATTCAGAAAGATATCCGATTGTCTCTCTCACGAACGTTGCGTCAAAAATGGAATTAGACAGCTTAACCTTGCTGTAACCCAACAAATCTTGATTATCATGAATCAAGTCAAACTCAAGATTGAGCGGAAACTTGGGGTTTTCTGTCTCTCTTGCCCACCAAAAAGTTGAGTTTCCTTTATAGCGCACACCAACACTATCTAATGTATCGCCATCAAAAATAATCGTAGCCAGTTCATAACCTTTATCATCCACACCCCACTGAGCTTGTAGAACAGAGTCATAGTCCGGATTATAAAATTCAACTTCCAAGGTGTGGACCTTGTATGGGTCAAATAGCTCTTGGCCCATAAGGACACCACTAATTAAATAAATCGTTAGTAAAAAGTTAGTTTTCATGTGGTTTGGGCTGCTCCCAGGTACCGCTAGCAGCAGTTGTTAGCCATAGATGTAGAATAATTAAAAGAAGAGCTATTTCAAAAGTAGCATCTTCCGGGTCTGTGAAAACTCGGCGGCCCGTATCTGGTAAAGATAGACACCACCACTCACAGGCCTCCCAAGCATATCCGTGCCATTCCATTTGGCTGTGTGAGTGCCTGCATTTTGAGTACGGCTCACCACTGTCTGTACCTGCTTACCAAGCATATCGTACACAACAAGACTGACTGTGGCTTCCTCCGGTAAAACATAAGACAATGTGGTTTGGGGGTTGAATGGGTTGGGGTAATTCTGTTCCAATACGATAGATGATGACAGATTTATCAGCTCCTTGACTGACATGCCTGCATTTGATGTGCCCGGCGTGGGTGTTGAGAAGGTTTCCCATGTTTCACTGCCATCGGGTTTCCTGCCTTTAGAGACATCTTCGGTCTGGGCATCAAAAGTTAATGTGTCAACAACCGTGGTCCCATCGGAAGCGTAAAGACCAATCTGTTCCCCGTCTCCGCTTAGCTTAATCTCAACATGTAAAATACCCTGCTCCGCCTCTTTGTCTGCCCAAAGTACCAGAAACCCGCCTGGGTCAATGGTTGTAGAGTCTGGGGCGGTAATGGGGATCTGCCACTCCGTGGTTTTCGCCAGATCATCCGTAATATACATTCCACCAATGTCAACACTGGCAGACCCACCATTGTAAATCTCGATGAAATCGTCATAATCCCCGTTCTCGTCAGTGCAACAAGCATCATTGCTTGCTAAATACTCATTAATGTAAATATCCTGACCAAATGTTGGAACGGCACACAGAATTAATAAGGGTACCAGGATTTTGTTCATGTTTTCTTTTCTCTCGTGATGGTTAAGAAATTTACAGGGGTTTTACCCAATGTTACTTTACCACGCTTACTGTCCTATGGGCAGCCAGTGGCGGTCTATCCCAATAGCACAAAATAACCCCAGGCCACCTTTAATTCCATAACTTCGCCCAGAACCGCCTTGGCCTAGGAACAGGCTAGCAAATTCCTGGTCCTCCCCATATTTTATGAAATAGTTGTGATAATTACTGTCCATACTCATGAGGTTGATGAGTAAGAAGTCTTCTGCTTCACCACCGTTTGTATCCTCAATGCCAACAAAACCTTCACAAATCTCCCTACGGTAAGTCCAGACAGTTTCACCTGGACTGACTAGCAACTCCTGCCGGAAACCACAACTATCATAAATCTTCCCTTCTTCAAATTTATCTTTCTCATAAAAGAAATAGGTTTGGTAATTGCTTACATTAACTAGCTGATAATTGTCCGGCTGTGCTGCCCAAGTAATGTTCATCGTCTGGTTGATATTAAAACTGTCAGGTAGTTGTTCTTTGTTAAGCTCGGGTGATGGTGGGACTACAGTTTCTCCGGAAGCGCTGAGTCCGCCAGGTGTAGCTACGGAAAGAGTCCATTTTTCTCCCGGCTTCGGGTTCAGGTCCTCTCCATTATAAACATACGCCTCATACAGATTTTCCCTCTCATCATTCTCCACACTCTTCATGAACAGGAAGACGTAGTCTTTTATACCGTTACTCACCGTAACCTCTGCGTCTCGCACTACAAATCTCGAGGCATAATAAACAACCACATTACCAAAAATAGTGTCCCTCATAAG
>JYMV01039409.1_pt1 | contig 45158 bp, 43 predicted proteins | sample 338911 | NCBI WGS metagenome assembly JYMV01 (sample SAMN03354496, study PRJNA234377) | hydrothermal vent metagenome | biome: Deep sea; feature: Hydrothermal plumes at the Eastern Lau Spreading Center, Western Pacific Ocean; material: Seawater | place: Tonga | collected 2009 | depth 2000 m m | reverse complement strand
ATGGCTCTTTAGTCTCCATCACCCCTACCCCATTGAGTGGCTATACAGCCCCCAGTTCATTGTAGGCGTGATTCTATTTATTGCTGGAATGGGTATTAACATTAAGGCTGATGATATGCTTTTTTCGCTCCGCAAAAAGGGAACAATTAATTATAAAATTCCTCGAGGTGGGTTATTTCAATGGGTATCCTGCCCAAATTATTTTGGTGAAATTCTTGAATGGTTTGGATGGGCATTGGCAACCTGGTCACTGGCCGGCCTTGCTTTTGCGCTTTGGGCCGTTGCGAATCTTGTCCCTAGGGCTCGATCACATCATAAATGGTATTTGGAAAACTTTATAGACTATCCCAAGGACCGCCAAGCGTTGATTCCAAAGATATGGTAAAAAATAATTGAAGTCGTTTTTCTTAATCTCCCTTCGTTTAATCTTTCAGGATATGATCAACCAACTTTTTAGAAGACAGTCCCTGAACAAGAATTGAAAAGGCTACTACAATATAAGTTACTGCTAAAATCAAAGGTTTTTCAGGTACATCAGGAATACTTAAAGCAAGCGCTATCGAGATTCCACCGCGCAATCCGCACCAGGTCATTGCCTTAGAAGCACCCTTTACCAGATTGGCTCTCTCTCTCATAATTGTTATAGGGGTGACTACACCAATAAATCGTATACATAGTATGATCGGTATTATAATTATTCCAATTAATAAATAATTAAGGCTAAATGAAATCACAAGAATTTGTATGCCAATCAATACAAATAAAACAGCATTTAAAAATTCATCAATAAGCCCCCAAAAAGAAAATAATTGTTTATGCGTAACCTCTGACATTGCAAACACCTTACCGTGATTACCGATAAATAAACCGGCAACAACCATAGCCAGGGGCCCTGATACGTGTAAGAAATATGCTAACGAGTATCCACCCATAACTAAAGATAATGTTAGTAAAATTTCAACGGCATAATTATCAATACTTTTTAATAATCGATAAAATATATATCCCAATACAAGCCCATACACAACACCACCCAAAGCCTCTTCTATAAATAAAAGAAAGATTTCACTTACATTAATATGAGAATGAGCACTCCCCGTTGCTAATGAGAGTATAACTGTAAAAACAACAACACCAACGCCATCATTAAATAGTGATTCCCCGACTATTGTTGTTTCTAGTGATTTTGGAGCGCTTGTTTCCTTTAATATCCCAAGCACAGCGATAGGGTCGGTTGGAGATATTAATGCTCCAAAAAGCAAGCAGTATATATAATCAATTTGAAGCCCAAATATTGGCAATAAATAGTAGACTAAGGATCCAACTACAATTGTCGAAAAAACAACTCCCAGAGTAGCTAAAACAGCTATTAAGGTTTTTTGCTCAAATAAATCATTTATATCAACATGTAAAGCTCCCGCAAATAATAAAAAAGATAACATCCCTCCCATTAAGGCTTTATTAAAATCAATACTATCAATAAGCGAAATTGAAAAAGAAATAATACTTGGATTAATATATCCAGAAAGATAAACAATGAAAGATAAAATAAGCGATAGCCCCATGAGACCTATCGTTGTAGGAAGTTTTATATACTTAAAGTTTATATACATTAGTAAGGCTGAAAGCGTTACCAATATTGACGCTATATCAAAAATATTCATTTGTTATTGAAAATTATTATAGACAACTATTTAAAATGAAGCGTATAAAATAATAATTAATAGAGGCTGCACTGAGTGATCTGTGTAAATCAATTTTTTTGTACAATCAGCACGGGGGCAGTTACAAGGTTTGAGATCCCCTCATCAATAGAATCCATAATATGAGATTTGAATGTATTCATTTTTCGGTGCCCTAGAATAATTAAATCCATATTCTGCGCATATTTGTTTATTATTTCTGATACACTTTCTCCGTTTTCAACAATAATATTAATTTTATTCAATATTTTTTCAAAACCATATGCTGTTATTTTTTCTCTTATTGCGTCTTCGTCAATATGCTTAGCAATCTTTCCTTTTGGTTGACTCAGAGCAGGCTGGTTAACATGGATAATTGTTAATTGTGCATTTAATTTTTCTGTAAAAAACACTGATTGACTAATAACGGGCCTTTCATCGCCACGGAAAACCAGTGCTACCATTATATTAAACGGCTTAAAATTCATTTTTGAAGTTAAAATATTTCAATGAATAAAATTGATATTATTATTGATGAGGTTTTTCCAGCCGGAAGCCATTCGGTACATTGGAATGGTAATCATTTCCCATCGGGCATTTATTTCTGCCAACTTCAAGCGGGATCAACAATCAAAGTAAATAAACTTGTGTTAATTAAATAGAAGGGGAATTAAATTGTTTTATTCTCTTGAACATGCCCTTTTTCAAAAATATATATTGACATTTATTATTGTGGGGTCGTAGAATTAAACACACGCGTAAATAACGAATAAAAACAAGTTAGGAGTACGTTATGCAAAAAGGAAGTGTAAATAAAGTGGTGTTGGTTGGACACCTGGGTGGCGATCCGGAAACACGGTTTACGCCGTCAGGCACAGCCGTGGCCAACTTCAATCTGGCAACCAATCAAACTTGGCGTGATGCCAACGGTGAACTTCAGGATAAAACTGAATGGCATCGTTGTGTTATGTTTGGTAAATCTGCAGAAATGTCTGGTGAACTCTTGAAAAAGGGTCAACTATGCTATCTGGAGGGAAAACTCCAGACCCGTAATTGGGAAGACAAGGATGGGGTAAAAAGATATACCACAGAAGTCATCTGTGATATATTTACCATGCTTGGGCGCAGAATTGATAATCAAAACGAACAAGGACAGAATCAAAACGAACAAGGACAGGCCGCGCCTGTTACTGCCGATGGCGATGATGAGGACGACCTACCATTCTAATCAATCCTGAATGTAAGATGATTAAAAAGCCCTGCTTACGTGGGGCTTTTTTAATTTCTAATTATAATAAACTGACTGTATACATTAAACTTTGAGTGATTAATTGATAACTATGATTAAAACAAATAGTATTTTCTTGCTGGTTAAATCATAAAATTCAGAGGTGAGTATGAGAAAATCGCTCTTCTTTTTTATTTCGATTTTTATTCAAGCCCAGTCTGCAGACCTTGTAATCAAAAATGCCAATGTCTGGACAGTGGATTTGGAAAATCCAAAGGCTCGAGCAATTGCCATCGACCATAATAAAATCATTTACGTCGGATCTAATGCTGGTGTTGAATCTTTTATTGCTGATAATACTAAAGTACTGGATGCTGGCGGAAAATTAGTCTTACCTGGATTTAATGACAATCATGTTCATTTTGAATCTACATGTCGAATCATCACTGGATTAAATCTCATGGATGTCCATACAGAAGATCCCTTTATTAGCCGAATGCGGGATGTTCACGAGCGTTTTGCACCGGGTATATGGATTACGGGTGGTTTATGGTCCGCTTATGAGGCTTGGGGTACAAGTTCCATTGGCGAAGAGGGTCGCCGTGCACAAAAAAACTTTTTTAAACCCCATCGAAATATGGTGGATGGCTTTACAAAAAACCGCCCTGTTTTTATACAACGATTTGATCGAAAAGTGTTTTTTGCCAACGAAAACGCATTAAATCTTGCGGGCATCGCTAAAAATTCAAAAGATCCCGTTGGGATAAAAGTGGATCGAGACCGTCGTGGAAATCCAACAGGTATTCTTTCCGGTTCAGGCGTACAAAAATATTTCAGCCAATTTATCACACCCCGATCTATGAAACAGCGTATTTGGGAATCAGAAGCAGTCCTCAAACGGTGTGCCAGCTTTGGGGTGACCAGCCTGTCTGATATGTCGGATACGCGCCAGCGGGAAATTTTTTATCACTTAAGAAATGAAGGCAAATTGACGGCGAGAATTCATACCCGCGGCTATTTGGATCAATGGAAACAGATGAATGAATTAGGTTTAAAAGTAGGTTCAGGAGATGAGATGATTCGCACAGGTACAGTTAAAGCTTGGATTGATGGTATTATGGGTAATTCAACCGCTCGTTTCTATCAGCCTTATTCCCATAATGCAAATGAATTTGGGATTTGGCGGAAAATTATGTTCCCTTGGCGATCAAAAAATAATGGGCGAGATCTCCAAAGCAATTTAGAATATCTTGCGCTTCAGGCTGACTCCGCAGGCATTCAATTATCTGTTCATGCTATTGGGGATGCGGGTAATGGTTACCTACTAGATATGATGGATCACCTTATTGAAAAAAATGGGAAGAAAGACCGCCGCTTTCGACTGGTACATGCCCAAGTTATCCGCCCGGAAGATTTTAAACGGTTTCAAGGAAAAAACATTATTGCAGAAGTCCAACCCTATCACTGTACTGATGATATGCGGTGGATGGAAGAGCGGATCGGGTATGAGCGCTCCAAAGGAGCATATGCATTTCGTACTTTATGGGATAGTGGTGCTGTGGTTTGTTTTGGATCAGATTCCCCCGGTACCAATGCATCTCGATATCCACTCAACCCAATGCTTGGTCTTTACGCTGCCGTTACGCGACAAACCCTGGATGGCAAACCGACGGGTGGTTGGTTCCCAGATGAACGCCTTACCATAGAAGAGGCGATTCAAGCTTACACCCTTAATTCAGCTTATGCGTCTTTCGAAGAGAACATTAAAGGATCAATCGCGGTGGGAAAGTTGGCAGATATCGTTATTCTATCAGATAATTTATTAAAAATTTCTCCATCAAAAATTAAAGATGTGAAAATCTTAACAACTATTTTCGATGGGAAAATTATATATCAACGATAATGTTTGTTAAGCACCCTCCGCCTGAATGGCTCGGTCGGGCAGGCTGCTTGACTATTAGAGGACAAGTGGTGGTGGTGGCAACAACCATCCTAGGTTGTCGAACAAATGACTAATTACCACTAAGATAAAATCCCTTAATTTCTTTAAACTACTGACACTTATTTTACACATAAATTTGGATATTTAAATGAAAACAGAACAACTTCAGTCTTATTTAGATCAATTCTGGGATAATGAAATCACACCTACATTAACGGAATATATCAAAATTCCCAATAAATCACCGGCATTTGATCCGGATTGGGAAAAGACCGGTCATATGGAAAAGGTTCTCAATTTAGCCGTTAAATGGACCGAGAAACATCGACCAAAAGAAAGCACGCTGCATATAAAACGACTGGATGGGCGGACACCGGTTATTATGGTTGAAATCCCAGGAGAACGGGAAGGCAATATCCTTATGTATGGTCATTTGGATAAACAGCCGGAGATGGAAGGCTGGAATGAAGGGTTTGGCCCGTGGGAGCCCGTGATGAAAGACGATAAACTCTACGGTCGCGGCGGTGCCGATGATGGCTATGCATTGTTTGCATCACTTGGAACAATAAAAGCACTTAAAGATCAGGGGCTTGCCCTCCCTCGAATTGTAATTTTAATTGAATTTTGTGAAGAAAGCGGTTCCCCAGATCTCCCTTATTATATAAATGAATATGCTGATATTATTGGGAAGGTAGATTTGGTTGTTTGTTTGGACTCGGGCGCCGGTAACTATGAACAATTTTGGACCACCGTATCATTACGGGGAATGGTTGCCTGTGAACTCAGGGTGGATGTCCTGAAAGAAGGTGTCCATTCCGGCAGTGCCAGCGGATTGGTGCCATCCTCTTTTCGCGTTCTGAGACAATTACTTTCCCGGATTGAAGATGAGGTTTCCGGGGAAATTATAGTGGATGCCCTCCAAACCAATATTCCCGATCATCGCATTGATGAGGTGAAAAAAATGGTGTCGGCGCTGGGCGGCAAAACAGAGGCCTTTCCCTGGCATGGAAAAATGGCCCCTTCCACGGAAGACCCGGTAGAGGGAACTTTGCGGCGCACCTGGAAGCCTACCCTTTCTTATGTGGGAATGGGTGGCATTCCTGCCGTGAAAGATGGTGGAAATGTGCTTCGACCATATACAATATTGAAACTTTCGTTTCGTTTACCACCAGATGTGGACTGCCACATAGCTATGGCAGCCATCGATAAAGTATTAAAAAATGATCCCCCATCTGACGCAACTGTTCATTTGAAATGGGAAGAGCCTGCCAATGGCTGGAATGCCCCCAAACTCTCTTCCTGGCTTGATTGTGCCATTCAGGAAGCGTCAGAATCATTCTATGGCAAACCGGCTTTGGCTATGGGAGAAGGAGGGACTATTCCTTTTATGGCCATGCTCGGTGAAAAATTTCCGGAAGCGCAATTTGTGATTACAGGCGTGCTGGGCCCTGAATCAAACGCCCACGGACCGAACGAGTTTTTACATATTCCGTTTGCCAAAAAACTCAGCGCCTGTATTGGATATATTTTGAATCAATTCCCCCAATGAGTTGAGTGTCCGGACCAAACTTGATTTATTGAAACCGCGGCCAAAGTGGGTGCGATATTGGGCAACTTATTTTGGATTGTTGCTCGGTTCCCTTGTGGCAAAGGTCACTGTCCGCGGGCGACATCACCTGCCCAAAGAAGGACCGTTTATTATTGCCATTAATCATTTTAATTTAATGGATCCCCCCTTTGTGGTTTATGCTGTACGTCGCCCAATTAATTTTCTCGCAGCAAGCGATCAAATTATAGATTGGTATAATTACTGGGCCATTTGGCTGTATGGTTTTATACCAGCAAACCGGATGCGCCTTGCACCATCCACAATTAAATCTTCAAAAAAAGCCCTTTTGAATAAGGAAATACTCGCAATTTTCCCTGAAGGCGACACCCTTTCAAATGAGTTGCGACCAGCAAAAGATGGTGTGGTTTATCTATCCGCAACCATGCAGGTTCCAATCGTACCGATTGGTATTGATGGGAATATTGGGAATGTTTGGTCAAGTCTTTTGCGGGGTGTTCGACCCAATGTCCGGATTAATATTGGAAAACCATTCGGCCCCTATTCTTTGCCGAAGGACCGAACCAAAAAAGCAGATGCTCTCAAAGAAATTGGGGATAGGGTTATGTGCCGAATTGGTGCTCTCCTTCCAGATGAATTCCATGGGGTGTACCGGGGACATTCATTCATAGAGAAATTTCGATTACAAAATAAATTGTAGGGGTTCCATTTTTCATCCCCCGTATCATTAATGTTTTGTTACTAAAATATACAATCCGACCAAAGTAACCCCGCCGCCAATAGCCATTCGCCAAAAACTCATTGCAACCGGGGATACATCCGGCATCATCCTTGCAAAAATGGATGCAGTGCTAATGCATATTAATGCTAGGGCGAGAATCATATTCATCCGGCTTCCCATTGTGGAAAATATGAATAGAAAAACGCACTTTCATTATGTTTCCTTGTTTCAATTCCTTATAAATTGGGGGCTTGAAATCAATAGGAATATTTCACATGTCACAGACAAAACAACGACATTATTTAATTGTAGTCCTCATCGTTATTGGCTTTTTGGCCTTATTGCGGTGGCAAGCGGTGATTAACAATCCCACATTAGTTGACGGGAGTGCAAATGAACAAATTTTGCCGAAAGAGAGCCATTTTAAAAATTTGCGGCAACTCACGTTCGGGGGTGAAAATGCAGAGGCGTACTTTAGTTCTGATAGCAAAAAACTGATTTTTCAATCCCACGATGGCCGAGGTCTTTGTGATCAAATTTATATTATGGATATTGAAAGCGGTAAATCTGAAATGGTATCCACTGGGGATGGTGTCACTACCTGTGCATATTTTCAATATCCTGGAAATGAAAAAATTGTTTATGCTTCCACCCACCATGTGGATAAAGCCTGCCCGCCGCCACCGGATTATAGTCTGGGCTACGTATGGAAACTGCATGAAGGGTTTGATATCTTTAGAGCCAATCCGAATGGCAGCGCCCTAGAGCAGCTTACACAAGAAGCGGGCTATGATGCGGAAGCCACCATCGCTGAAGACGGAAGCCGTATTGTTTATACATCCTTGGTTTCTGGTGATTTAGAAGTCTGGACCATGAATACGGACGGATCCGATAAACGGATGCTCACGAATAAACTTGGCTATGATGGGGGACCGTTTTTTAGCCATGACGGTAAAAAAATCGTCTGGCGTGCTTTTTATCCCGAAACAGAAAAAGAAATTTCCGATTATAAAAAATTAATCGCCGACAGCATGATTCGTCCCATGAATCTGCAGGTTAGAGTCATGAATACGGATGGAACTGGAAAGGTTCAAGTCACCCACAACAGGGGTGCTAATTTTGCACCCTTCTTTTATCCCAATGATGAGCGCATTGTCTTTTGCTCCAACAAAGCCGATCCAAAAGGTCGAAATTTTGATCTTTGGGCCGTGAATGTTGATGGAACCAATATGGAACAAATTACGTATTTTGACGGTTTTGACGGTTTTCCCATGTTCAGTCCCAATGGAAAATATTTTGTTTTTGCCTCCAACCGAAACCAGGCCAAACAGGGTGACACCAATATATTTATTGCTGAATGGATCGATTAATACCTCTATTTGTATTTTCCTTTTTATGGGCCGAGCCGCAAGACTCAGTACTATCTGCAATTAAATCTGATGCCTTAAAAAAAGGTATACCCGAGTCGTTTTTAAATGAAACTTTTTCTCATAGCGGCATCGAAATTCACAATAAAATTTTAGATCGTTTTGCGAAACCATACGAAAAGAAAAGTTGGACCGACTACCGTAAATTATTTGTCACAGATTCCCGGATTCAAAAAGGGTCGGATTTTTATGCTCAGCATAAAAACAATCTCAATGCTGTTGCTAGCCAAATTAGTATGGATCCATTCCTTATTTTGAGTATTGTTGGTGTGGAAAGCAATTACGGCCGACACCGGGGGCAGTTTACTGTTTTTAATGCCTTATATACCCAAATAGCAAAAATGCCCCGACGGAAAAAATGGGCGACCAAAGAAATGATTGCTTACCTTGAATATTGTTATGCAGACAGTATTCCACCCCATTCAATCAAGGGATCCTATGCGGGCGCTTTTGGATATGGACAATTTATTCCATCCAGCTTTAATGCCTTTGCCACCGATGGAAATGGTGATGGCGTCCGTCAACCATATGCATGGGCTGATGTCTTTGCAAGTGTGGGGAATTATTTAGTGAAAAATGGTTACCCTGTTTCAAATAACGCTGATACAAAACAGGTGTATAAATCAGTCTATGCTTATAATCACGCTGATAATTATGTCAAGGCTGTTTTAGAATTGCAAGATAAATTAAAGAAAAATATTCTTAAAGAGTAACTTTCAGGGATAATACTTTTTCCCCTCTTTTAATTTTTACCTCAACTTCGTCCCCGGGTTTTAGTTCTCCCAAGCGATACATATAATCGTAAATATTTTTGATTTCTTTACCACCAATTTCAATAATAACATCGCCCTTCTCCATCCCTGCTTTTCCGGCCGGGCCTTCCTTTTTCGCCCCGTCAATTTCCATGCCTTCTTCTTGGCTGCCATAGGATGGTATAACACCAAAAGTAACTTTGAAACTTCTCCTTGTTTGGTTTGGCTCTTTTGGACCTGCTTCAGTAAAAGCTGGTTTTTCATCAAGACTGCTTAATTTAATGGTCAAATCATAAACCAAATCAACAATCTGTTTTTCACCTGTCGCATTAATGTGTTCCCAGTCATCGCTAGGCTTATGATAGTTTTCATGGGTGCCGGTGAAAAAGAAAAGAACGGGAACATCGTTTATATAAAAGCTGGCGTGGTCGCTGGGTCCGTACCCTTCTGGACTCATGTTTAGTTGCATTTCTTTCTTTTCATTCACGTCATTTAAAAGTGTTTCAAACCCCGGTGAAGTCCCTGTACCGCCAATGGTCACTTTATTGTCAGACATGCGCCCTATCATATCCATATTAATCATGGCGATCACAGATGATAAATCTATCGTAGGATTATTCACATAATACTTGGAACCTAAAAGACCCTCTTCTTCTGCATTATATGCCATTAGTATAATGGATCGTTTGAGTAATTTTTTATTGAATGATAGTTTTTCAGCTAATTCCAATATGCCCGCAGTCCCGGAAGCATTATCATCGGCACCATTATGAACCACTGCCGAATCCGGGGCTAATGATCCTGATCCGCCTCCGCCATATCCCAAATGATCAAAATGAGCACCAATAACGATATATTCATCTTTTAAAACCGAATCGCTTCCTCGTATCATACCTATAACATTAGGCACTTCGACTGTTTCTTTTTTTAGACTGACTTCAGCGTTTACCCTTTGGGTAATTGGAAATGAGTTCGGTGCTAATTTTTCGTCCAATTCTTTTTGAAGGATTTCCAATCGCCCACCAACCAAACCATCTGCAATTGATCGGGAAATATGCAATACTAAAATTCCAACTGCCGTCGAATTGGGTGAATGTTTTAAGGGAATTAATTTATCATCATCCCCTGCTTGATTCACAAATAGAATCCCAGCAGCTTTATTGTCTCTGGCAAGCATGGCTTTTTTTCGGAGGGGTGTATGTTTGGCGAAATCGGAATGGGGACTATCACTATCTGGGCCATCTATAAATACCAAAACCCACTTCCCTTCCACATCACTATTTGCATAGTCATTCCATTGAATGGAATCATCAATACTAAAGCCATATCCAGAAAAAACAATATCTGATTCCACAGTGGAACTGGAAGAAAATTCTAATGGAATATAATCTATCCCCTTTTCATAGGCGGTGTCGTCAATTTCTAATTGGTTTACTTCTCCATAGTCAATTCCGACTATAAACTCGAATGGCTGCAAAAATCCATTGGACCCGGCTGGTTCAAGGCCATCTTTTTTAAAATGATTCACAATATAATCAATTGCTTCTTGAGATCCTTTTGATCCGGGGAAGCGGCCTTCGCGTTTATCGTCAGATAGATATTTTATGTGATCTAATATTTCATTCGCCGTGATTTCCGGATTAAGATACTCTGCTGGTGATTGATTGGATACTAGACTGCAGCCGGCGAAAATAACCAGCCCCAATGTAAAGCTAAAAATAAATCTGTGTTTCATAATGTTAAAATTCCTGTTAATTATTTATTGAAAATTTACTGAGAATCATATGCTTCCGAAATAAAATGAATGGTAATTTTACAGCTATTTAAAACCAATGACAGAAACAAAAACCAACCAGATTACAATTGTGGTTCAACCCAACTATATACCGGAGCGGTCCGATCCTTCGCGCCCGGTCTTCTTTTTTGCCTATCATATTACCATCACAAATGAAGGAAATGAACCGGTACAGCTTAAAAACCGTTATTGGCACATCACGGATGGGAATGGCAATATTGAAGAAGTGAGGGGCCCCGGAGTCGTTGGAAACCAGCCCCACTTAAAGAGTGGGGAATCATTTGAATATACCAGTTTTTGCCCCCTACCAACCGAATTTGGCGTGATGCATGGTCATTTTGAAATGATATATGATAATGGGAAAAAATTCAATGCAAAAATTTCTCCCTTTCGGCTATCGGTCCCTTATTCTGTAAATTAAACCCAAACAATACTAATGAAAAATAATACAAAAATAATTGCAACCATCGGTCCTGCCTGCGACGATAAAAAGACCTTACAATCCATGGTGGATTCCGGTGTGAATGTATTTCGACTAAACATGTCTCATGGTGATGAGTCTTCCAAACAAAAATTATATAATTTGGTCAAGTCCCTTTCTCATAAAAATGGAGAACGCCCATGCATCCTTGCCGATTTGGCGGGACCAAAAATTCGCATCACAGATGTGGTGCCAAATCTTGTTTTGGAATCGGGACAACTGATTTCCATTACCAATGAAAAGGACGCAGATAAGAGTCATATCCGCGTTACAGAAGAGGTTGGTTTTGCCGATATTAATAAAGGGGATACTATATTAATTAATGATGGCCGAATCCAATTGGAGGTTATAGATGCCATTTCTGAAAATACCATTAAATGCCAAACAAAAATTGGTGGATTGGTTGAACCAAGAAAAGGAGTCAACTTCCCTGGAATCACTTTAAATGTTCCACCCTTAACCGATCAGGATAACGTGGATTTAAAAATGGCTTTAAAAGAAGGGGCTGATTGGATTGCGCTTTCTTTTGTACGCTCAGCTAATGACGTGAAGGAGGTTCATGCCATTATGGATGAAGCAGGGAAGCGACTACCCGTCATGGCGAAAATTGAAAAATGGGAAGCGCTGAATAATGTAGAATCCATTGCTGAATCCTTTGATGGTATTATGGTCGCCCGTGGTGACTTGGGGGTTGAAATTCCTGCGGAACAGGTTCCTATCGCTCAAAAACAAATGATAGACGTGTCTAGGTCTATAGGGAAACCAATCGTCATTGCCACCCAACTTTTGGAATCCATGATTGATAACCTCACCCCCACGCGGGCAGAGGTAAGCGATATTGCCAACGCTGTTTTTGATGGGGTTGATGCATTGATGGTGACCGGGGAAACAGCCATGGGAAAATATCCCGTGGAAGTAATTCAGGTATTAAACCGGGTGATTGGTGAATCAGAGCAGGTCCTGCCTTCACAACAAAAATTCTTACCAGAAATGGTAACCAAAACAGCGGATGCAATTAGTCATGCAGTCTGCGAAATTGCTCTAGACTTAAATATCAATGTGGTCATGACCATGACACATAGCGGTAGCACCGCTCTGATGATCGCGCGCTATCGTCCCAAAACAAACCTGTTCGCCCTTACACCGTTCGCACACATCGTCCGACGCCTTCAGTTGGTGTGGGGAGTTGTGCCCATTAAGGTGGATAAATACGACAATGTTGACGAAGTTCCTGATGTGTGTAAAGCTGTTTTAGACAAAATAGAACTCATCGAAAAAGGCGAACGTTTTATCATCACAGGTGGTGTGCCCATGGGCGTAGCGGGCACCACCAATTATTTATCCGTTCAGACATATTAGATAAATTTTTAGAGGAGGTTTCTATGCATTCAATTAAACTGGGTTTTATTGCGTCTATTTTTTCAATGGCCTTTGCCCAAAATTCAGCAATCCACATGGATTGCTGTTCTGTCCCCGGATTCTTACCAAACGATCCTGTGGCCGACATGGCCGAGCCTAAACAGGATAAAAAAGAATGGGATGTGAACGAAAGCCACGGCCCTACAAAAACGATTGAATTCACAACATCAGAAGGCACTTGGATGAGCCTGGATGTTTCACCTGATGGGCGAGAAATAATTTTTGACCTTTTAGGCGATCTCTATACTATGCCCCTATCCGGTGGAAAAGCAACCCGTCTCACAAGTGGGCCTGCCTGGGATATCCAGCCGGCCTACAACCCGGACGGTAAATCAATCGCATTCACATCTGATCGGTCCGGCGGTGACAATATCTGGATCATGAATCGGAACGGCTCGGACCCCAAACAGGTGTCTAAAGAATCTTTCCGATTATTGAATAACCCGGTTTTTACGGCAGATGGGAATTATATAATCGCCCGTAAACATTTTGTAAATACACGATCATTAGGCGCCGGAGAAATGTGGCGTTATCACATCAGTGGCGGTAAAGGCGTCCAAATTAACAAAAGACGAAATTGGCAACATGATGCCGGTGAGCCGGATGTTAGTGCAGATGGGCGATATCTCTACTATTCCCAGGATGTCAGCCCCGGGAATACATACCAATATAACCGCGATCCTTACGGACAAATTTATGCGGTTCACCGTATTGATTTAGAAACAGGTGAAAAAACAACAGCAACTGGCGGCCCCGGTGGCGCAGCCACACCGCAAATTTCTCCCGATGGGAAACAATTGGCTTTCGTCAGACGGGTGGGTTTAAAGACTGCTCTTTTCGTAAAAGATATTACGTCCGGTAATGAACGAATGCTTTTTGACAATCTCAATCGGGATGCCCAGGAAACATGGGCTATCTTTGGCGTTCACCCGGGATTCAGCTGGACCCCAGATGGGAAAAATATAATCATTACTGCAAAAGGCGGTTTCTGGAATGTGACCGTTACCAATACAAACATAAAAGCAATTCCATTCATAGCCGAGGTTGAGCAAGAAATTACAAAACCATTTACCATAAAAAATAAAGTGGGCGGGGATGATTTTAATGTTAAAGTGGTGCGCCATACTCGTGTAAGTCCCAACGGAAAGAAAGTTGTATTTAATGCGTTAGGGAAGCTCTACCTTGCCAATGCAGACGGCTCAGGGCGAAAACGCCTGACAAAGCAGCACAATGGGTTGGAATATGCTCCTGCTTGGTCACCTGATGGAAAGCAGATTGCCTTCACTACTTGGTCCGATAAACAAAAAGGCCGGTTAGCAGTAATCAGCGCAAATGGTGGGAAACCCAAATTTATGAATGTATCGGCTGGCCATTATTTTAATCCATCATGGTCTACGGATGGTTCACAGCTTGCCTATCGACGTGGCGGTGGGTCATGGATCCGCGGAAGAGATAATTCTGCCAAAACAGGTATTTATACAATTACGGTAAAAGGCGGCAAACCAAAGTTGGTAACAAAGAATGGGTCTGAGCCCCGCTTTACCGCCAATAATTCCCGCATTATGCTTATGGGGAGTGAGGACAAGAAAACCGCTCTATACAGTGTAGATATGAATGGTCAAGATCGCCGCGTATTGGCCACATCCAAGTATGCCAACCGGATTATTCTGTCACCCAACGAAGATTGGGTCCTCTTTGATTATCGGTTCCATGTGTATGCGGCGCCTTTTTCTAAGATTGGCAAAGCCATAGACCTTGAGCCAAAAACTGCCAGTGTGCCGGTTAAACAATTGACAGCAGGGAGTGGCTTTGAGCCCCATTGGTCGGACAATAATTCCATCCACTGGACATTGGGTTCGGAACTATTCAGCACTAATTTAAAAGATTCCTTTACTTTTGTTCCCGGTGCGCCAGATTCACTGCCCAATCCTGTTGAATCCGGGATCAATTTAGGCTGGACGGCCACGGCACCCGCACCAAAAGGACTCGTTGCCATAACCGGTGCAACCATCATTACAATGGATGGAGATGAGGTGATTGAAAATGGGATAATCCTCATTGAGAATAACCGCATTAAAAAAGTGGGGACCAGCAAAACAAAAATTCCGAAGGAAGCTAAAATGGTGGATGCCTATGGCAAGACCATCATCCCCGGTCTTGTAGATGTTCACGCCCATATGGGCCTAGAATGGGACGGCCTTTCATCAGAACAAAACTGGCATTATCTTGCCAACCTCGCTTTTGGTGTTACCACGACACACGACCCCAGCAGGGACACAGAAATGGTTTTCGCTAATTCTGAATTGCAAAAAGCCGGGAAACTTCTGGCCCCACGCATTTATTCCACCGGCACTATATTATATGGGGCAGTTACAGGCTTCACAGCAGAAGTGAATTCATTCGACGATGCCAAACGAGCCTTAAAACGGATTAAAGCATTTGGAGGCTTTTCGGTAAAATCATATAATCAGCCCCGCCGGGAGCAGCGGCAGCAGATCCTGAAGGCCGCCAGAGAATTGAATATGCATGTCTATCCAGAAGGCGGCTCAACCCTGCAGCATAATCTGAACATGGTTGCGGACGGCCATAATGGAATCGAACATTCTATTCCCGTTTCTCCATTATATAAAGATGTCCTCACCCTTTATGGTGAAAGTGGTGTTAGCTATACCCCCACTCTCATTGTGAGCTATGGCGGCCTTTGGGGCGAAAATTATTGGTATTCAAAAATGAATGTTTTTGAACATGTGCGCCTCCAATCATTTATGCCCCAACAAATGCTGGACCAAAAACGGCGACGGATGAAAATAGAAGAAGACGATTGGAATCATATTGAAAATGCAAAAGCCGCCAAGGCTTTATCCGATGCAGGTGTTAAGGTGAACAATGGTGCCCATGGGCAAATTCAGGGGATGGGTGTCCACTGGGAAATGTGGATGATGGCCCAAGGCGGCATGAGCCCTATGGCGGCGTTGAAAGCATCAACCATTAACGGCGCTGAATATTTAGGGATGGGTGACGATCTTGGTTCAATTGAAGAAGGAAAATTGGCTGATATTGTCATCCTTGGTAAAGACCCCTTAAAAAATATTCAAAATTCTGATTCGGTAGAAATGGTCATGATAAATGGCCGGCTTTATGATGCTACCACGATGAATGAGGTGGTAACGGGGAATACAAAACGGAGACCGCTTTGGTGGGAAAATTAATCAAAGACCTATAAAGCATTTAACTGAACCCAGCCCTTCGTTTCGTGAAGCCCCCCAAGGTGGGGACTTATATGCCGGGTTAAAAATAAAATAAAAAAACAGAAGGAAATAAAATGAAGATCATACAACATATCTTTTTAATTACGATTGGAATGCTGATCGGGGGTTGCAGCAATGATGCGGCTCTAAAAAAACAGGCCTACGAACTGGCCCATAAATTCATCATAACCGATGGCCATATTGATGTGCCATGGCGGCTGAATGACGGTTATGAAGATTTGTCAGTCCGCACCGAAACCGGTGATTTTGATTATGTCCGAGCTGTAGAAGGTGGGTTGGATGCTCCCTTCATGTCTATCTATGTCCCTTCTTCATATCAGGAAACCGGTGGGGCAAAAGAAAAAGCAGATTCGCTGATTGACTTGGTCCATCAGATTGCGAATGACCATCCCGATAAATTTGAAGTGGCATACAGTGTCGCCGATGTTAACCGTATTTTTTCCAATGGTAAAATTGCCCTCCCAATGGGGATGGAAAATGGTGCTCCCATTTTAGATGATCTAAGCAATGTGCAGTACTTTTACGATCGGGGGATTCGCTACATTACCCTCACCCACGCCAAGGACAACCTCATTTGTGATTCATCTTACGATACTACAGGCACATGGGGCGGCTTAAGTCCGTTTGGCCGGAAAGTGGTTAAAGAAATGAATCGAGTGGGCATCATGGTGGATATTTCACACGTGACGGACGAAGTGATCAACCAAGTATTGGATATGACAGATGTACCTGTGATAGCGTCCCATTCTTCTTGCCGACATTTTACACCGGGGTGGGAACGGAATATGGGTGATGAAGAAATTAAACGTTTAAAAGAAAACGGCGGTGTGATTCAAATAAATTATGGTTCTTCTTTTATCACACAGGCTTCTTTAGAAAAAGGTGAAGAAAACCGGGAAAGAATAATGGCCTATGCCAAAGAAAATAATCTAAAAAGAGGCGACGAAGTGTTAACAGCCTTTGCAAAAAAGATCAATGCAAAAAACCCTGTTTATGCTGACATATCTGATGTTGTAGACCATTTTGACCGGGTAGTGGCATTAGCAGGAATAGATCATGTGGGCATTGGATCGGACTATGATGGTGTGGGGGATTCCCTTCCCTACGGATTAAAAGATGTGGCATCCTACCCCAACCTCATTTTTCACTTATTGAAACGAGGCTACTCAGAAGAAGACATTGAAAAGATTTGCTACAAGAATATCTGGCGGGTCTGGTCAGCGGTAGAAAAGGCGGCGGCATCTCAAGCAGGATAAGCTTATTGTAAATTAATGAAGACCACTGTCAAACATGGCGGAGGTTGGCCGGCCATCTGGTATACAATACAGATGGGCCGCCGTGTGGGTTACCGTAAATTGTGGAAAGCCCTTTCTTCAAAAAACGTTTGTAAAACCTGCGCCCTGGGAATGGGTGGTCAGCAAGGCGGCATGCACAACGAACAGGGCCATTGGCCGGAAGTATGCAAAAAATCTATCCAGGCTATGGCAGCCGATATGCGGGGCGCCATCCACCCCGACTTTTTTCAGCAGTTTTCTATTGACCAACTCCGAAAATTTTCCTCGCGGGAACTTGAGCATGCGGGACGCATCACCACTCCACTTCTATTGGAATCTGGAGGGACCCATTACAAACCAATTGGATGGGAGAATGCTTTTGAGCGGGTGAAAACCAATCTTAAACAAACTGATCCCAATCGATCCTTCTTTTATTTAAGTGGACGATCGTCCAACGAAGCCGGCTTTTTACTCCAACTTTTTGCCCGGGTGTTCGGTACCAACCACGTAAACAATTGTTCCTATTACTGCCACCAGGCCAGCGGCGTGGGTCTCTCCGGTTCCCTTGGGACAGGCACCGCCACCATTCAACTTGAAGACCTGGATCAATGCGATCTCTTCTTTCTCATCGGCGCTAATCCCAGTTCAAACCATCCGCGGCTTTTAACCAAGCTGAAAAATATCCGGGGCCGCGGCGGCAAGGTGATTGTGATCAATCCGGTAGTGGAAAAAGGATTGGTTGAATTCCGCGTGCCGTCTGATCCCAAAAGTTTACTGTTCGGCACTAAAATTGCTTCAGAATATGTCCAAGTACGACCGGGGGGTGATCTCGCTTTGCTTAGTGGATTGGCTAAGTTTGTTCTTGAACGAGGCGCGGACGATTCAAATTTTATTGATTCTGCCACGGAAGGATTTAAAGATTATAAAGCAGAGATTCAAAACCTAAGTTGGGCTGACATTGAATTGGGCTCTGGCCTACCAAAAAGAGAAATTGAATCTGTCGGTCGTCATTATATATTGGCGAAAAATGTGGTCTTCAGCTGGTGCATGGGCATCACCCACCACGCCCATGGTGTGGCCAACGTACAGCATCTTGTTAATCTGGCACTTTTGCGAGGTATGGTTGGCCGGCAGCACGCAGGGCTCCTGCCGATCCGTGGCCATTCCAATGTGCAGGGAATGGGTTCCATGGCGGTGATCCCTGCATTAAAAACGGCGGTTTTCAATCGCCTTATAGAAGAGGGCGTTACTGTTCCATCCATGGAAGGCTACGATACCATGGCCTGCATCCAGGCCGCTTACAACCATGAAATGGATTTTGCTTTTTGTCTTGGGGGAAACTTATACGGTTCTAACCCCAATTCAGATTTAGCTGCTCAAGCCTTTTCAAATATTGATACGGTGGTCTATTTGAGCACCGCCTTGAATACGGGTCACGCCTGGGGCACGGGAAAGGAAACGATTATCCTGCCAGTTATGGCTAGGGATGAAGAAAAGCAAAGCACAACCCAGGAATCTATGTTTAGTTTTGTCCGCCTCAGTGATGGGGGTATCACCCGCCACCAAAATCTCCGCTCAGAAGTTGAAGTCATCGGAGAAGTGGCCAGATGCGTATTGGGAAATGACGATCTATTTCATTGGGGTGAATTGCAAAACCATAATAGCATTCGCAATCTCATTGCGCGCATCATTCCCGGATTTGAATCCATGGCTAATATGGGTGTAACAAAAAAAGAGTTTCACATCCCTGGGCGGATTCTCCATGACCCAGCCTTTCCAACTGCGTCCGGAAAAGCCAAATTTATCTATCATTCTATTCCCAATTTGAAACGTCTGAAAGAAAATGAGTTCCAATTGATCAGTGTCCGCTCAGAGGGACAGTTCAATACAGTCGTGTATGATAATGAAGATATTTACCGCGGGCAAGAACGGCGCGATGTGGTACTCATGAATCAGGAAGATATGATTCGCATGGGATTGATGGAAGATGACCGTGTGGCGGTGAAAAGCGACACCGGTCAAATCACCAATATTTTGGCGCGGCCATTTAATATTAAAAGCGGGGCGGTGCTCATGTATTATCCAGAGGCCAATGTCCTCATCAGCCAAAAAGTTGATCCCTTTTCGAAGACGCCGGGGTTTAAGTCCACGGTTGTTACAATTGACCATCGTTAAACAGCAACAATAAATGTCATTCTGAATGATCCCGATTTATCGCGAGAATGAAGAATCTCAAGGTAGCGTTTTAGAATCCTTTAAAGCTATAACTATATCACTTTATTTCCATGTGATTGGGTTTCTCGCTATGCAATGGTCTCGCTTAAATTCCATCAATTTTGATGTGTATAAAGACAAACCCGCACTAACAAAATGAATAGTAAACCTATAGCAGTTGGACTTGTGTTTGGTGTTGGTTTGGCATTGGCTTTAAATAGTTGGCTGTTTGGAATAATTTTTTATGTTGCACTTAAAGAAGAAGAGAAAAGGAAAGTGAAATGAATTTAACTTGGTTCTACTTCCACATACTTGCTTTGGTTTTTTTAAATCTTAATATGGATAAGGCATGATATAGCTGTAAACCTTCGCAAGGATATAATCGCAATATTTATCCTTTATACAATCCTTTCACCCAATCTCCATCTTTATTAGATAGGGCCTCGCCCAGCTGGGCTGCCGCTTCAACCTGAACCACATTCCGCTGTCCTAATAAAACACAGCCCGTAGGCACATCCGTTAAAAGGGCGTCGACCAGGCCATGCATCACCGGTTGGGGGTGATCGGAAAAGCGCTCCTCCAGCTTTACTTTATTGGCTTGCATTTTATCAATCATGTTTTGGTCGGCGAAGTCTTTAACGGTCGTACGGAAGTCTCCAGATTCAAAAGTGGCCGGTTTAGTATATTTTCCTGTTAATAAGCCATGCTTAATGGGTGAAAAAAAACAAATACCTAAGTTGTTTGATTCCACATAGTCCTTTAACCCCGTTGTGGCATAAGTATCGTCCATTACATTTCGGTAGGGTTGAATCACATCAGGGTCACATCGTTCAATAAATTTCATCACTTTATCAGAAAACCAATCGGACAGTCCGATAAAACGCGTTTTCCCTTCTGCTTGGAATCGGCGTATTGTTTCTACCGCATCGTCGAAATACTGCTCTTGTTTCCCAAAGTTGCAATGATGGAGATACATAAGATCAACGCAATCCGTTTTTAAATTTTTCAGAGATCGTTCCATATTAGCCCGCATATGTTCTGGGTGATACCAATGGTTATGGGGGCCCATATCCCAACCCACTTTTGTAGCGATAAAAATATCATTTCTGGGAATTTCATCCCACATAGCGCCAATAATTTGTTCGGATCTTCCATCACCATAAACGTCTGCAGTATCCCAATGGTTGATGCCAACACTAAATGCTTTTTGCAATGCGGTGCGGCTATCCGAATCCTCTTGACCCGCCCAGCCAATCGGCTGGTTTTCCCCCACGGTATTGGCGCCGCCATATGACCATGTTCCCAAGCTGATTCGGGATACTTTTTCTCCCGTTCTGCCTAAAATTGTATATTCCATTTTTATCCTTTTATTGAATTGTGAAAGTTACGGAAACTCCATCCTTATTATGTCAGCACGATTTCAAATTATCGATATTGGTCATCGGGGTTATTCGCTTGATCGGGCCCTGTCTGAACTGGAAGCGGCGGTGAGTGACTGCGTTTTTGGCGGTAAAACCCGGGCCATCAAGGTTATTCATGGCCACGGGACCGGTGCCTTAAAACGTGGTGTGCGAGAATGGTGCGAAGATCAGACGGGTCGATTTCAAGCCGTGATTATTGGAGAAAACTATGATTTATTTGACCCCAAATCTGCGGGAATGCGCGCCGATTGTGGATCACCTCGAGATCCGGACCTTGGGCGCAGAAATGGTGCTGTCACTTATATTTGGCTCTGGTGATTTGACCAAAGGGCTCCTTGCTTGTAAATTGTATTTAACTATATGACTGAAGAATACACTCAATACGATCACCTCTTCAAAAATGTGATTCCAAATGCTATTAGCGGTGTGCAGATTTTTGGTATGGATGATCCTTATGTAAAACTGCAGGATTATCAAAATGTAAATAACCTAGAAAATGGTATCTGGGAAGACTTGTTTGTAAACCTAGAGCTCCAACTGAATCAATATGTCTCCCGCGAATATTTGTTGGGTATGCGAACACTGCCCATCCCCCGGGATCGATTTCCAGAGTTTGAAGCAATCTCTCCCCTCATAGAAAACTCTACTGATTGGCAACTCATTCCTGTGGCCGGATTTTTATCGGAGGAATTATTCTTTGACCTCAATGCCCAACGAAAATTCCCAGTGACGGATATTATTCGAAAGTCCCCTCGTTTTGCAGAAAAATATGCCCATGTAGATATTCAAAACGATGCGGGCTATACGCCGGAACCAGATATATTTCATGATATTCAGGGGCATATTCCTTTTTTGATGAATAAAGCTTATGCTGACTACATGCATGGCGTGGGTCTCCTGGGAGATGAAATTCTGCGTGACGAACGGGGGTTGGGCCCTGAGCTTGTGGCCCATAATTTAAAACGGCTGCAGAACTTTGCCTGGTGGACCTATGAGTTTGGTCTCATTAAAAATACGGGGGAAAGCGATCGGCTTAGGCGGATTAAAAATGACATCGATTATGAAATTTACGGTGCTGGTATCATTTCATCTTTTGATGAAACCCTGAATGTGGTCCAGTGTGCCAAGGGCGAATTGAACCATTCTAAGTTTTTACCCTTTGATATTGAAGAAGTTGTTCTGACCCGCTTTGACTATAGTAAGATTCAAGATCGTTATTTTGTAATTAACGGAATGGAGGATATGTATCGTGACTTTAAAGATAACCAAAAATTATTTTGGTTTGAGGGTTAATTCAACAATTAAGGTTTCATTCGGTTGAAAAAATTTAAAATTATTCCTTTCTGTATAATGATGCTCCTTATATATAAGGGTTGTAGGCCGGTTTCATTTGCTACAAGAAACCCTGAATTATTAATCACCATGGGCGATTCATTGTTGCTTGCCCATCCAGATGATACAGATCTTAGAACCGCAATCATTGATGCCCGGTTAGCTCTGGCAAAATCAAAAAACAGTCTTGATGAATACAAAAAAATACTGGAGATTGATCCAAAAAACAGTACGGCTCGATACCATATATATATGGCAAAGGGGGAAACCGATCATAAAAAAGGACATAAAAATGGCCAGTGGGATGCCATCCAATCTTTTGCTAAAGCAGCGGCAACTATTGATACAATGGGAGCACCTTATTATTGGACGGGGCGTGCATATGAGAAAAAGGATGAAATGGATTTTGAGCTTCCTCTTGAATCTTATGATAAAGCACTCTCCCTTTATCTTTCAAGTGAAATGCGTGCAAAGGTAAAATCAGCACGGGAAAGTTTATTGCAACGTAAAAAAACCTATGAGGACTTTTGGAAATGACGTAATAAGTTTCCACTTTCTCCTCAAAGATTTCACTGATATTTTTGACTTGATTCGAGAACAGAACATAGCTAAACTTTCGTACCTAATGACTCAAGTCTTTAGGTGCCACACAATCCGAGGTAAAGATAAATGGCAAAAAGAACCAAATTTAATAAACTATTCATTGGGATGGTTTTCACCCTTTTGGTAACAACATTATTCGCACAAAAACCCCGAAATATTTCGGGAACCCTTGTTGATGCTGCGGGGAATGGTATCGTTAAAACTACGGTTTTACTTTTAGGTGAAGATGGGACCGAAGTTCAGCGAACAGAAACATCAAAAAAACGACTGGGGCGAGGCGGAGGCAATTTTGAATTCAAAAAGGTATTGCCCGGCAATTATACATTGGAATCTGACGCAGGTGATGCGGGAAAGCTAAGTTCACCGGTTGAGGTTTCTGATAAAAATGTTAAACTGGGAGATCTCCAATTATCATCTGATGCACCGCCACCAAAGGTTGTAACGGCCGAAAACGCACAGGAGCCCCCACCCGATGCTGTAGAATTCACACCAGACCCCGGCAAAGATTATATTCTCAATGAACTCAGTTTTGAAATTAAGAAAATGACTGCTGAGCTAAAATACCTCAATGAAGAATTAGAAAATTTAAAGGCGCTCAGCAAGATGTGGGTTAACCCCCTTGCCATTTACTCCAAAGAAATTATTATGAAAAATGGTTCAACCGTTTTTGGTAAAGTGATTTATCAAGATGAGGAATCATTGAAAGTTGAAACGCTACTGGGTTACCTGATTATAAATCGAAAAGATGTGGTCAGGATGGTAGATAATGTGATTACAGAAGAACAGGCGGAATACGTGCCAGAGCAAGTGCGGGATAGCTATACGCCACCGCCCATGCCTAAACTTGCAGAACCTCAGTATACCTCTTCCGCAAGAGGTGCATCAAAAAGATACTCCGCCAACTGTGTGCTGGTAGGTAATATTACCGAAAAGAAAGATGTCCAAGGAAACTATGTCTTTACTGGTGAACTTAAAAATATTGGTGGGCGGAGAGCTGATTTTGTCAAAGTAGATTTTGTATTCCGTAAAAACTGGAGTGGTGAAACAAAAACGTTGACTACATTTGTGAGGGGTGGGTATCATACCTTTGATTCTGGAATCACAACAGATGCAACCTTGTTGCCCGGTGCAACGGGAGCGTTTGAACTTTATGTCCCCCATGACTTTGGGTCATTTATCGGTTACTCCTATGTCATTGACTGGGAAGAATACGAATAATGGGATTGGGTTTCCCGATTAAACCGATAGTTAAAGGACTGACAACCCTTATTATAATTTGTTCTCTTTCTGCTCAGGAGACACCTCTTTCAGAAATATTCTTTTTGGATCTTGGTATTGTTATTGAGCCGGCAAATAATTCTGAGACCTATTCCCGCTTTGTTGAAAAGCCTTCAAAAGAAGTATCCTTCAAAATAAAAAAAGTTAAAAGCGGCTCTGTCTATATGGCCTCCAGCAAAGAATTACTTTCAACACTGGGACGGATAAACAACCGCATTGAACGACTGGAAAATTCCTTTAAATCAGACATGGCTATGCTGCGTCAGGAAAATGCGCAACTCAGACAAAGTCTGGTTGAATTAAAACGAGTCAAAACAAAACCAGCTCAACCGGCAATTGTTTCAAACCGCCCCGTTAAAAATTCAGAATTATCTACAAAAAAAGACATCAAACCATCACCGGAAAAACCAATTTCCAAACCAACTTTGGATTTTAATCCGTCAATATACATGTCCGGCGTATTTGCTTATCAGCGGGAAGATTACCAAACGGCGCTGGATAAGTTTTCGATGCTTCATTTAAAAGGTGCCCCTAAAAAAACAATTGAAAATATTTTATACTGGACCGCTGATTCGTATCAGCAAATGGGACAATATGAAAAGGCGCTATCTCTCCTGAATAAAATCACAGTTACGGGTGGATTAAGGATTGACGATGCGCTAGTGAAAAAAGGACTATTGCACCGAAAAATGGGTAATGAATCTTTAGCGATAATTGCCTTTGGAAATGTCGTATCACAGTACCCGGAGAGTGAATATTTCCGTTTGGCAAAAATGGAATTAAAAAAAGTTGATGGTATCCAATGAAACAGCGGCGGCGCTTTTTATTATTATCCTTCATTGCCTTATCCACAATCTTTGGCGCAACCCGCGTTGCTTATCTAAGACCCGGACCCATGATGAAAATTCCATATACAACGGTAGGGCCTTCTCCTTATTTGTTTATTGCGGGGTTTGGATCTGAGCTTCACAATCTATCCCCATTTAATACAGCTGGGGGTGCATACTTCAGTCTGGAAACGAATGGGTGGACATTTGGTTTTTCTACGGCACAGGGCGCCGACACCACCCGTCTTGCCAATCTGGAAATTTCAACTTATAAAGCACCTGTAGAGTTTGGGTTTCATCTCCAGCGTCGTGTATATGTACGAGAGAATATTGCATTTACAGTTGGCCTCCAAGATATTGTATTTGAAAATAATACCAAGGGCCTAAGCCTTGACCCAAAAGAATTATCCTTTTTTGGAATTGTAAGTAGCCAAAAGCAAATGGGAAAATACAATATAAATACCTTTATCGGTTTTGGGACGGGCGGCTTTGGCACAATCGATACGGTAAATACGGATACACTTACGGAAAAAATAACCGGAACAAATGCCGGTGTTTTTGCTGGTGCAATTTTTAATACCCCCTATCTGGAAAAATGGGGTGGTGTAGATATTGTGGGTGAATTTGACGGGAATGGCATCAATGTGGGACTCCGCATCCCCCTTACCTCGGATTATCGCCTGAACCTAGGGTTCACCCACATAGAAAAATTACCTAAATGGAAAGATCGGTATTGGGAAGGCCACGCGGGCCTGACTATCGGTTTTGAAATCACAGCGCCCCGAGGGTCTGCCATCAAAACGCCGGGCAGCGGCCCGGCGCCACCCGTTTATGCCCCAGGTCCCGTTCATATGGCAGAAATGGACACAACGCTAATGCTGGCTGATTATATGGTCACTACCCTTCGGGATTCTATGGGGATGATGAACAATGAAATGCGAAATTTAATCACGCGGCTTTCGGCCATGGAACAACACTCCAAATTTTTGGAAGATTCTCTAAAAGCAATTCGACTAAATAATAATGTAAATGAACAAAAAATGAATGAAGCAATGCGTCATTTGTCTCGTTCTTTACGATATTTCCATGTAGGAGACTATCGAACATCGCTACAAGAAGTGGAATCAGCATTAGATGCAAATCCAAACTTAGCATTGGCCTATGCCCGACGCGGTTCCATTTACTTTAAGCTGGGGGATCTTCAGCGCGCAACTATCAACTGGAATCTTGCTTTACGCATGGATCCAGAATATGATGATGTAAGAAATGTGCTCAAAGCATTGCATGAAAAACGTTTGAAATCAACCAGCATGATTAAGGAATAGATATGGATATTGCAACCCTTGTAGGAATAATATTAGGAATGGGAGCCATTCTTGGCAGTATTTTTTTAATGACGCCTGATTTAGGCATGTTTGGATCTGCATCAAGTATTGGTATTGTTATGGGTGGAATGATTGCATCTGTTTCTGTCGCCTTTCCATTAAAAGATGTGCTTCAGTTGGGGGCAGCCATGGGCGCCGTTTTTAAGGGAAACAAAGATTCTCTTGGAAACATTGTTGATGAAGCTGTTGAAACTTCTGAGGTGGCGCGTAAAGGTACAGCTGATTTAGAAAACCATCTTGGAAATATTAAAAGTTTCTTCTTCCGTGATGGTGCTCAAATGGTGATTGACGGATATTCTCTAGAAGAAATAACTGAAATTTTAAATACGCGAATTGAATATCGAGAATTAAGAGAAAGCACACAGGCTGGGTTGTTTAAGTCGATGGGGGTAATGGCACCCGCTTGGGGTATGGTTGGAACGCTTATAGGGCTTGTGGTTATGTTGTCCGGTTTTGGAGAGGGTGGTTCAGATACTCTAGGGGTTGGGATGTCTGCCGCTCTTATTACAACATTCTATGGCGCTGTGCTTGCTAATTTATTTTTTCTCCCCATGGCAGATAAAATTAAAACTCGGATATCTTTCTCAAGCACCATCCAAAGTTTACAAGTTGAGGCCGCTCGGCTAATTCATCAGAAAAAGCACCCTATTATTGTTCGTGAAAAACTCAATTCATTCATCCCGCCAAAAGAATGGAAAACAGAAGCAGAGTAAGTTAAATGGCCGCTACAGCTCAAGAAAAAAAGAAGTTCATTCGCAAAGGAATGGGGTTGGTTGAAGAGGGATTGCCCGGATGGTTTGGCACCTTTGCTGACATGATGACGCTTCTTTTCGCCTTTTTTGTATTGTTGGCTGCTATCTCAACCATTGACCCGGTCAAACTGCAAAATATGGCGGATGGGATGGGAAAATCTGTGGGGAAAAAGAAAGAAATAGAAAATCAGGCAATGTCCCTTGGGGATATTCAAAAAGAAACACAAAAAATGGTAGAAGAAATGGCGGCAGATCCTAAAACAGGAGAAAAGCCGGTTGAAGTTACTACCAGCCCGAAAGGGGTTACCATTGGGATTTCATCTGATATCAGTTTTCGCTCTGGTTCGGCAGAAACAAAACCGGAGTTCCTTGACATTTTAAAAAAAATAATTCCAACGGTTGAGAAATCTTATTTTAAAATTGCAGTAGAAGGTCATACTGATAGTGATCAGCTTCCACCCGCATTGCGTGTAAAATATCCAAGTAACTGGGAACTTTCCGGTGCCAGATCGGCGGCTGTCGTCAGAAAAATGATTTCTTTAGGAGTTGACCCAACGCGTTTGGAAGCGGTTGGTTATGGTGAGTTTGTACCAAGAGATAGGAAAAATACAGAATTAATTACAGCTGGTTTGATACAAAAATATAATTCTAACCCCCAACAAAAAGCCCGTAACCGTCGTGTTGAAATTACCTTTTTAGCACCTCGTGGCGGACCGGTGGGAAGAACAGAAGCCAGCACAAAAGATACCGGGGATAATTAAAAATATTTCATATGAATAAGGGAGTTGATATGATTAAGCGGAAAAACGTGGCATTGTCTTTTGCCATCACAATCGGATTTATTTTAAATGTGGGTTTTAGTCAATCAAGTGGCTATTTAGCCCAAAAACTGATGATTGAAAATGATTTGCGCAAGCGAATTGCCGGTGCGCTCGAAAAGGTAATTGATAATCGTAAGTATGTTGTTGATGTTAGTGTTGATTTGGAAATCAGCAGTGCTTATGAAAATCAAACAACCTATTCGCCGGGTGGCGTCGGTAGTTCAATTGAATCATTGAAAGCAGCAGAAGACCTGTTAAATATTACAGATTCACCCACAAGGGGCAGTGTGGGGTTGCCGATTCCAGGGTTTGATTTTACTGCGGAGACTCCCCCGGTAAGACCCGAAAATAACAACGAAGATAATGAAACTAGTATGGAATCTTCTGCCCAAAAAGATAATGTGGTTTCCCGAACACAAATTGAAAAACGCCCGGCCATGGCCAGCGTTAGAAATATGGAAATCAGCATTATTCTTCAAGAGGGGGCCGCGCCGGAATTGATTGAAAATATTCGTCAGGTTGTCATGGTTGCCTCCCGTTTTAACCGTCCCAGAGGGGATGTGCTCAGCATAATGACCGCAAGTTTTAAAGAACGCCGGGATGAAAAATCAGCTGAACAAGTCCTGCTTAAAACCATTGCTGAAAAACTTGAATCTCTCGAAAGCCAGCGCGAACGATTAGGAGAAGTTGATTGGAAAAAGGAATTAGAAACATATAAAGATACGGAAGAAGAGCGTCGTCAAGAAGATCGACTTTATTTTCAATCTAAACTCGCTGAGTTCGAATCAGCCGCAAGAGATCGATCTTACGATATGGAAAAAGAATCCATGCTCAAACAAGATTCGGTGCGACTCGAATCAATTAATGAGGAAATACAGAACCTCAAAGCTTTCCTTGGAACTGCTGGTTTAACCGATTCTGCAACTATCGAAGCCAAATCATCTGTTCAAGAAAAATTACAAGAAAAAGCCAGTCTTGATTCCCAAATTGCTGAAAAATTGTTCATGCTAAACCAAGTACAAAGCGATCTGGATAATCAAGCCAAATCCAGTGGTAGCAATACGGGGATGATTGTTTTTGTTTCAATCCTTGGCGCGCTTGTGATTGTCCTTGTTGTCGTTTTGGTTTTTGTTTTAATGAATAAGCCAAAACAGCAAATGCCGCCGCCGCCGCCTTGGATGGTCTACCCACCCCGGCCTAAAAAAAAAGATGACGGGGCTGGGGAATCAAAAACACAGGCTGCCGCACCAGCGCCAGAGCTACCAACAATAGAAGATATTGGTGTGCTCCAAAGTGAAGTTAACGATATGAAACAAGCAGTCGTCTCTATGAGCGTTGGTCAGCCGCAAGCTGCTTCCAAAATTGTAAAAGATTGGATTTTAGAAGAAGCGCCGCCGGAGCCCGTAGCAGCGGAGCCACCTGAAGATGATGGCGGTAAGAAGAAAAAGAAAAAATAAGAGGCAATTATGATTTCAGATTACAACAGACTTTCCGGCCTGCAAAAAGTGGCCATCCTGTTCTCTGTCCTTGGAGAAAGCCTCGCGTTAAACCTTCTTAAGGATTTAGACAAAACGGAAATCCGTAAAATTCGCGCCGCAATGCGTGGCGTGGAACAAGTTGCATTTACTGTAAAAAAACAGGTGATGGAAGAATTTTACTTTGCTTTCGTTAGTGAGAAATTCCAAGAAAATGATGAATCCGATGAGCCTAAAAAACCTTTCGCATTTTTAGAGGATTTAACTGATGAGCAAGTTATTGCAATGTTAACCACCGAGACACCTCGGGTTATTGCTATTTCAATCGCACAACTCCCCGGTGAAAAACGCATGAAAGTTCTAAGCAGAATTGATGAAGAAGTAAAAGGGCGAGTCCTTTTAAATATTGGTAATTTAAATGATATTCCTCTTGAAGCGGTTGTTCAAATTGCAAACAGACTTCAGAAAAAAGCAAAACAACTACCAAAAACGGTGGCTTTCTCGCGCGGTGGCGGTAAAGACCTGGCTGATATCCTAGGTTCCATGGATCCGGAGGAAGAGGAACTGTTTATGACAAACCTTGAGCAAGAAAACCCGGAAATGGCTGAAGAGGTTAAAAGATATCGAATAACTTTTGATACAATTTTCGAAATTTTTCCGGACAACCTACTGCGAGATCTCATGAATGCGGTGGATTTAGATGCTGTGGCGATGGCTCTGAAGGGAATGGATCAAACTATTTCCGATAGAGTCGTTGGTATTTTACCCAAAAAGAAACAGGCCATGTACGAACCTGTCGAAGGAGCTGTTCCTAAAAGGGAAGTCGAAAATGCCCGAAAATCCATCGTTCAATCTGCTAAACAAATGGAGAGTGATGGGGCCTTCAAACTTGAAGACCTTCTAGGTGGAGAAACCGTCGAATAAATTCACCCTCAAATATCGCGGAGAAAAAACCCTGCTTATCTATCAATTATAGGCAGGGTTTTTTATTCCGCATACCCAATCTGGAGTCAAATCTTTTATTTTTGATCGCAGCCTGGGCTGCAGCTAACCGGGCAATGGGAACACGAAACGGAGAACAACTCACATAATCCAAACCATTGCTATCAAAAAAATTAATACTATCTGGATCGCCGCCATGCTCACCACAAATGCCTATCTTAATATTGCTACGAACATGGCGCCCCTTTTCTACGGCTATTTTAATTAATTGTCCAACGCCATTTTGATCTAAACTCTGAAATGGGTCATTTGAAATAATATTTTGATTCAAATAGTCCGGTAAGAATCCCCCGATATCATCCCGACTAAATCCATAGGTTGTTTGAGTTAAATCGTTTGTGCCAAAACTAAAAAAGTCTGCGCTTTCTGCAATTTCGTTTGCAGTTAAACAAGCGCGTGGTAATTCAATCATAGTACCCACAAGATAATCAAATTGAAGCTTTCTTTCTTTCATGACCTCTTTAGCAATCTTATGTATAATTTTTTCCTGATTTTTAAACTCCGTATACGTCCCAACCAGGGGAATCATCACTTCCGGGTGTACTTCTACCGCATTATTTTTTAGCTCCGCGGTCGCTTCAAAAATCGCCCTTGACTGCATTTCAGTTATTTCTGGGTATTTTATACCCAAACGGCAACCGCGATGCCCAAGCATGGGGTTGAGTTCATGTAATTCATAAATACGATTATTTATTTTTTGCGCATTCACATTTAATTCTTCTGCGAGAATTTCAATTTGATTACTATTTAAGGTTAAAAATTCATGTAGTGGGGGATCAAGAAGCCGTATCGTTGTGGGTTTCCCATCCATGGCTTTAAAAATGCCTTTGAAATCCTCACGTTGAAATGGGAGTAATTCCATGATTGCATTCCGACGATCAGATTCGTTTTCTGCCAAAATCATTTTCCGCATTATCATTATTCTTTTGGCGTCAAAAAACATATGCTCTGTTCGGCACAATCCAATCCCCTCTGCTCCAAATGTAATTGCCTGTTGCGCATCTTTTGGGCTATCTGCGTTTGTTCTCACTTTTAGCGTCCGAACATTATCCGCCCATTCCATAAGCTGGCGATAGGCTTTATTTGAATCAGGTTCTGCGGGCTGTAATGAAATCTGACCTTCATAAACAATCCCTTTGGAACCATTCATTGAAATCCAGTCTCCCTCACAAAGGGTTATATCGTCAATGGAGATTTCTTTTTTGGATACATCAATATTTAGGGTTGAGCATCCGACAATACAACACTTTCCCCAGCCGCGTGCAACCAGTGCTGCGTGCGATGTCATTCCCCCTTTTGCTGTCAAGACCCCTTCAGCCGCGTGCATACCATGAACGTCTTCTGGAGATGTTTCATCCCGAACCAAAATAACTTTTTTTCCATCATTCGCTTGCCTTTCTGCCTCATCAGCGGAAAAAACTATTTGGCCGATGCTTCCGCCTGGACCGGCGGGAAGGCCTCGAGCAATCACTTTAGCGCTTTTCTCTTCTTTTTTATTTAACATTGGATGAAGCAGATCATTAATTTGTTCCGGGTTTATCCGCAAAATACCCTCTTCTTTCGATATCATTCCAACATCGACCATATCTACTGCCATTTGTATTGCCGCCATTCCCGTCCGTTTCCCCGTCCGCGTTTGAAGCATCCACAGTTCGCTGTTTTCTACTGTAAATTCAATATCCTGCATATCCCTGTAGTGGGTTTCGAGTTTTGTTCTAATGCTATCTAGCTGGGTATAAATCTCAGGCATAAAAGTTTCCAGCGAGATCAGGTCTTTAGATTCTTTTGTTTTCGTTGCTTCATTTAATGGGTGGGGGGTTCGAACGCCAGCCACAACATCCTCTCCTTGTGCATTTTGCAACCACTCTCCATAAAATTTATTTTCTCCCGTAGCGGGGTTCCTGGTAAATGCGACGCCGGTGGCCGATTGACTGCCGGTGTTCCCGAACACCATTGCCTGAACACTTACGGCCGTTCCCCATTCGTCGGGTATTTTTTCAATTCGACGATAATGCATCGCACGTTTTCCTCCCCAACTCTGAAACACAGCCTGTATTCCTCTCCATAATTGTTCGTATGGATCATCTGGGAAAGTTTTGTCAAACGTTGATTTTATATGCTTTTTAAATTTATTTGAGATGTATTCCCAATCGTCTCCATTCATGTCTAAATCAGACTGATATTTATTTTTAACTTTATAAGAATGTAGTAAATCTTCTAATTGACGACGAATTCCAATCCCCTCCTTTGCGGGAAACATATCTGCTTTCTCCATTACCACGTCTGAATACATCATAATTAGTCGCCTGTAAGCATCATAAACAAAACGCTTGTTTTTCGTTTTAGCGATAAGGCCGGGAATAGTTTTTGTGGTCAATCCCAAATTCAATACTGTTTCCATCATGCCTGGCATTGATTGGCGGGCCCCAGATCGCACTGAAACGAGTAGGGGGTTGTTCCTATTCCCAAACAATTTTCCCATGTGGGACTCTGTCTTTGTCATGGCCCTTTCCACGTCTCGCCTAAAACAATCGGGAAATATTTGATGCTGATGAAAATGAGTGCAAACTTCCGTCGTAATCGTAAACCCTGCTGGAACTGGCATGCCCAAATTGGTCATTTCAGCCAGGTTTGCACCCTTACCTCCTAATAAATCTATCATATCGGCCCGGCCCTCTGCTTTCCCTTTGCCGAATAAATAAATAATTTTATTTTTTGATATTTTGTTCATGATCTCTTCTGTAAAATATGTCATCAAATTTACAGAAATGCAACACCCACTGCATTAATTTATCCTATTAATTTTCCTGATAATTTGAGCAAGAGATCTCTATTGAAACGGCAACAATTAAAACAGTTACTCATTAAATATAAAAGAAAGCATACTGACGAATTGTCAACCGTTGAATCAGCAATTAAATTCTTGGACTCCACACCATTGTGCTTTAATAGGAGCAATCTTTATGGCCATTTTACTGGATCTGCCTGGGTTGTGGATACGACACGCCAATGGGTTTTAATGACTCATCATCGTCAATTGAACCTATGGCTCCAATTAGGCGGACATGCAGATAGCTGTTCAGATTTGCTAGGCGTGGCGTTGGATGAAGCACGGGAAGAGTCTGGACTTACCGGTTTTAAGGTTTTATCTCAGAATATTTTTGATTTAGATATCCATCCGATTCCGAAATATAAAGATATCCCTCCACACGTTCATTTTGATATTCGGTTTATCATAGAAAATACACGGGGCGGAAAGAATATTATAGTGAGTAACGAGTCGCATGATGTTGCATGGATTCATAAAAATGATGTCTTAAATAAAAACCCGGAAGAATCCATGGTGCGAATGTTGAAAAAAACTTCAGTAAATTTCGCCCCATAAAACATGAATTTAGTCGAAAATATTAAAGCTGAAATATTATCTCACACCGTTTCTGAAAAACAGCGGAAAATAGGACTTGAAGTGGAGGGTCTTTACTACGATAGACATTTTAATCGCCTTCCTGTAAATCCGACTAATCAATATTCTGCCACCGATTTATTTCAAGAGATTCTGGAAAATCGGCAATCCAATGATACCTTTACTTACACTCTTGAGCCTGGCGGACAACTTGAGTGGGCATCGGCGCCTGCAATTAGTTTGTGGGATATTCAAAAACAATTTGATCGACATGTGGAAATAGAGAATCAAATTTGTGAAATCAATCAGATTGACCGGCTACATTTATCTTTAGAGCCATTCTGCGAACCTCATGAGATTGATCTTATAACGTTGAATAAATATCAACTAATGCATAAACTATTTACTCAAACCGGTCGTTTTGGACCTTGGATGATGAGAAACACCACAAGTGTCCAATTAAATATTGATTATACTTCAGAACAAGATGCCAATGAAATGGCTTTTCTTGCCGATGCAATTCAACCTCTGTTTAGTATTCTTTTTTCTAATTCACCTTTTATGCGGGGAGAACCGGTGGGAACAACCAATATGCGTTGGAAAATATGGGAAGATACTGACCCTGAGCGGTGTAGATCCCTTTTTGACCATGGAATATTCTCTGCTCAGAATATGGTAAATGATTATGCTAAGTGGCTTCCAGAAATAAAAACTATTTTTAAATATAACACAAATGGGGAGGCAGAATATTTCAATGGTACCCTGGGTAAAATGATGATCTCTGAACCCAAAGCAGTTCAACAACACATTCTTTCCGCGCTTCACCAATCTTTCACCCATGTGCGGTTTAAAACCTTTTTGGAGGTTCGGGCAAGTGACCGTCCTCCTAAAGGAATGGAAATGGCGCCGGCTGCATTCCTGGCTGGTTTGCTCACCGCGCCAAATACCCGCTCAGAAGGGCTTAATGTTGTTTTAGGGTGGTCTAAAAAAGAGAGAAATGAGCTTATTGCTACTGCACATGATTTATCATATGACCAATCGGGACCAGAAAATAAACCCATTGGTGATTGGCTATCCTTTTTTTCCAATTTGTCCTTGCAAGGATTAGACGAAAGAGAAACGCTTCTTAAAATAAAAAATGAAACCCCCTTGGTCCGGTCGTTTTTAGAAAATGTATTATCGAATGGTCCCAAAACAATCCAGGTTCAAAACGAATTTCAAAAAATGGGCCTTTCTATCCAAGCTTTTCTTAAAGATTGTTGTTTAGATTCAACCTCTTAATTTTAACGATGGATCCAAAAAGATTACACAACCTTACTGTTCTTCCTATTTTTATTATAGGAATATCCTCATTGATATTGGGTGTTAGTTGGCTTCTATCTTCAGAGCCCTGGCTGTGGGACCAATCTGCAAATGAAATTTTATTAAAAATATCCTTTGAAGAGCTATTTTCCGCGCCAATCAACCGAGGTCTCCCGGATTATTTAAATTTATCCTACACGTTTTTTGGTTGGTGGATTATTTCAATCGGAATGCTTATTTTGGCCTTTACTGTGGTCACAAGATTGGCAACATCACTGTCCAGAGTGTTAATTAGTTTTGTATTATTAATCATTTTAATTGGTTTAACAATAATTGAAAAAATGTATATCCCAACGTCTCCATTCTTATATTTGACTTGGGGCGCTTGGATCCTTTGGGTTATCAGCGTTTGGGCGGGCATTCAACTTCAAAAACACGATGCCTGAAATTCATTATTTATTCATTCATTTCCCAATTGCACTCTTTTCCTCTGCTGTTTTTTGTGATATTCTTTACGTGCTTACGAGAAAAAATGATTTAGCCCAAACTGGGTGGTGGGTCATGCTTCTAGGGTTGGTTTCTGCTGCCGGCAGTATTGCCACGGGCATTTGGCAAGATTCCCTCGTTGGCCATTTAGGGTCTGTTATGCCCCTGTGGATCAATCATGGCTGGGTTCAATTATTTTCATGTTTCATCTTTCTCTGTTTGTTTGTTTGGAGAATAAAAAATCCTGATACATTGACTCATCCAAACCAAAAGTGGGTATATACATTCATTGGGGGGTTGGCTGTTACAATATTGTTTTATGGTGGCCATTTGGGCGCTAAACTGGCTGGCCGTATCTAAACCCCTATTATTAATTTCTTTTTTTAAAGTCAGTTGCTCATCCTAATTTCTCATATTAATATTCAATCGTTTTTGATAACAAAATAGTCGTGTCAAATTTTTAAATACGTATATTCGCAATTAAATCTTCATGAAATTCGTTCTACTTTTCAGATTTTTGACTTTTGTTAAAAATCGTTACGGAAAACAGATTCTTCCTACATAGTAAAAAAGGATTTTTCTTTAAATGGGCAGTCAACAAATGATAGGTGGCCATGAGGCCGGTCTTTTTCAAACAAAACGTTCTGATTTTTGGTGGATAGAGCCACTTCTTACGGGCTTGGGTTTTTTAAGTTTTATCATATACACCACATGGGCCATGTTTCAAGGAAACTAGTGGCTATCTATCACCATTCTATTCACCATTACTTTTTATCGAGGAAAGTGTCGCAGGCTCCGCACCGCTACTCCATGCTTGGTTTGGTTCATGGCCCGGATGGTGGCCAAGCCTAATTCCACCCACGCCTGCTATTTTAATTCTTGCGGGTCCGCTATCTTTTCGGATGACCTGTTACTATTACTCTGGTGAATCTGTGAGCGTCGATTAAATTGAATAAGGGAAAAAACTGAGATCCACCTGATTTTTCATGATAATTAGGAACAAATATTTTATGTCCAGTATTGTAATTTCTTCTGGGTTTCAATTATGACCTCGAAGATTATCCTTACTTAACGAAATTCAAAATGATCACCAGTCACGATATTGTTATGGTAGGTGGGGGCGGTGCCGGTCTGCGGGCGGCTATTGCAATCGCCGAAACGAATCCAAACTTGAGTGTCGCAGTTGTAAGCAAGGTCTATCCCATGCGGAGCCACACTGTGGCGGCAGAAGGCGGCGCAGCGGCTGTTATCAAAGATTCCGATTCTTTGGAAAGCCATATCAACGATACCATTTCCGGCGGGGACTGGATGTGTGATCAGGACGCGGTGGAGCTTTTTGTGAACGAAGCTCCCAGAGAATTGATCCAGATGGAGCACTGGGGCTGTCCGTGGAGCCGGGAAACTGATGGGACAGTGGCAACGCGGCCTTTCGGAGGGATGAAGATTGAGCGGACATGGTTTGCTGCCGACAAAACTGGTTTCCACATGCTCCACACCCTATTTCAGACCTCTCTCAAGTACAACAACATTACCCGCTACGATGAGTGGTTCGCCACAAAGATTCTGGTGGAGAATGGCCGGTGTCAAGGTGTAGCTGCCATCGAACTTCGATCCGGCAAGGTGGAGGCGATTGCTGGCAGGTCAGTGATAATGTGCACTGGCGGAGCAGGACGAGTTTTTCCGTTCACGACCAATGGGGCCATCAAAACGGGCGACGGGATGTCCATGGCATACCGAGCCGGCGTACCGCTAAAAGATATGGAATTTATCCAGTACCATCCCACTGGACTCCCCGGCACGGGTATTCTTATCACGGAAGCGGCCCGGGGGGAAGGCGGAATCATGGTGAACAAAGATGGTTATAGGTATCTTCAGGATTACGACCTGGGTAAGCCACTAGATATTAATGATTTGAAACATCCAGTAAAAAAGAGTATGGAGCTGGGTCCCCGGGATCGCCTGAGCCAGGCTTTCGTGGCGGAAAGGGAAAAAGGAAGAACTATCCCTGGTCCATATGGCCATGTAGTTCATCTCGACATCCGTCACCTGGGTGAAAAGAAAATTGATAAAAAGATTCCATTTGTCCGGGAGTTATCCAAGAATTACGCCGGCATTGATCCCGTTTACGAACCCATCCCCGTAAGGCCCGTGGTTCATTACATGATGGGCGGCATTGATACTGATATCAACGGGGCTACTGCCCTTCCCGGCTTTTACGCCGCCGGAGAGTGTGCCTGCGTGTCCATTAATGGGGCCAACCGCCTGGGATCAAACTCCCTAACGGAACTTCTGGTGTTTGGGCGGCGCGCAGGCAAAGCCGCAGCTGAATTTGCACTAGAGAACACCTCTCTTGATACGACCTCGCTGGATCTACAAGTTTCCGACGAACAGGAACGCATCAGCAGAAACTTCTTCCGGAAAGATGGGGGAACAGAAAGAATTTTTACTCTTCGGAAAGAAATGAACGAGACTATGGAAACGAGTGCCGGCATCTATCGCTCAGAGAAAAGTTTGAAGGAAACATGCAATAAAATAAAAGAACTTAAAGACCGGTTTTCTAATATTATGATGGAGGACAGAAGTCTCAATTTTAACACGGAACTGACCTCAGCGCTGGAACTAGAATTTATGCTGGATGTTGCAGAAGCCATCACCTACAGTGCCCTGGAAAGAACGGAAAGCAGGGGTTCTCACCAGAGAACAGACTTCCCGGGTAGGGATGATAAAAAATTCTTAAAGCATTCTTTGGCATACCAAAATGATACTGAACCCCGTATCGATTATAAAGATGTGGTGATTACTAAATGGCCGCCTGGAGAAAGGGTTTATGGAAAGGAAGAATAAGGTATAAGAAATGGTAGAAACTATGAAATTGGAAATCTTCCGTTACCGACCTGAGAAAGAGAGCGTGCCCACCTTTCAGACATACAAGGTCCCGTTCCGTGAAGACTGGGTGGTGCTGGATGCCATCAATCACATTAAGGATGAGATTGATGGAACGCTTTCCTACCGTTGGTCGTGCCAGATGGGGGTCTGCGGCAGTTGCGGCATGATGATAAACAACGTTCCGAAGTTGTCCTGCGCCGCATTCCTCAAAGATTACTACCCAGATAAAATTCGTATAGAACCATTAACGGGCTTTCCCGTAGAGCGGGATCTCATCTTCGAAATGGATGACTTTATGACAAAACTGACAGAGATACAGCCATATATCATCCGGAAGAAAGGCGAGGAAAAACCACTGGATGAAGGTGAATACCTTCAGTCCCCCGCTGAACTGGCTCACTTCAAGCAGTACTCCATGTGCATTAACTGCATGCTATGTTATGCTGCTTGTCCCGTCTATGCTCTCGATTCCACCTTTATTGGACCCGCCGCCATTGCCCTTGGCCAGCGGTACAACATGGACTCCCGGGACCAAGGAAGAGATTCTCGGCAGGAACTCATCGCCAGTCATGAGGGAATCTGGGAATGTACCTTTGTAGGTGAGTGCAGTGCCGTATGTCCTAAGGATGTGGATCCAGCCGCGGCAATCCAGCGGGCAAAAGTCTCCAGCACTGTTGACTGGTTTAAGGATGTTTTGATCCCGTGGGGGAAAAAGAAATGAATACTTATCACAGACCCGTACCCAATACATGGTGGCTTAAGCGTAAACCGTACATTTTATTCATGATTAGGGAGCTAACCAGTGTCTTCGTTGCGGGGTACTGTATTTTTCTACTGGTCTTGGTTTACAAACTGACACAAGGGGCCGAAGCCTATGACAATCTTATGGCTGTTTTGAAGTCACCCAGTAGCGTGGCGCTGCATCTCATCACGCTCACTTTCGTACTCTACCACACCATTACCTGGTTTAACCTGACGCCAAAAATTCTTGTACTCTACAGAGGAGAGGAGCGGATTCCCGAAGGACTGGTGGCGGGGGTGTTCTACGCCGGGTGGGTGGTGGTTTCTATTATTGTTGTATGGCTGGTATTGGGGGTGTAGGGATGGCAAAGTCCAACGAACCGATCTGGTGGTCACTGTTTTCCGCTGGCGGCATGGTAGCAGCAATGGTGCTTCCCATCCTGATCGTTATAACAGGCATCTTGGTGCCACTTGAATTGGTGGGTAATGATCCTCTAGATTTTGAAAGAATTCGGGCCGCCGTGTCCCGACCTCTCGTCAAATTGATCCTTTTCACTATAATTTCCCTTCCACTCTTCCACTGGGCCCACCGCTTCCGCTTTACCCTTGTAGACGTAGGGCTGAAGTCCGTGAGCACCCTAATCTCCATTCTTTGTTATGGTGGGGCGATTGTTGGAACAATCGTCTCAGCAGTAGTATTCTGGACTATTTAAGGGAGATTCTACTGGAAAAGTCGGATGTTAATAGCCATTCAACTGGAAATTCACCGGATTAGATATCCAGACATCCACAGCCCGATTGAGTTGCTTGGCAGACTTGAACTTTGTCATCTTTATTGCGGTCATTACTGCTTCATTAAGGCCGGTGTTTGAAATCCCCTTTAACACACTCATTCCCTGTACATGGCCTTTTTCATCTACGAATGTTTGAATAATAACCTAACCTTCAATACCGGCTTTCGGTGCAATCTCAGGATAGACAATATTTCTCTGAATCGCACTATAATAGAAAACCTAATATTATCTGCAAATTATTTTGATTTAAAAATTTCCGATTAAGGGAGTTATTAAAAATTATTTCTATTTCAACTTAAAGTTTACTGGAATAGAGATCCAAACTCCCACCTTACGCTCCCGCTGTTTTGCCGGACTAAACCGTGTTTTCCGGATAGCCTCCATTGCTGCCTCATCCAGCCCTGTATTCGGGATGCCCTTTAAGATAGTTGTTTCCTTCACGCGTCCTTTTTTATCTATAAAGGCCTGAACAACTACCACACCTTCAATTCCTGCTTCTTGTGCAATTTCAGGATATAATGGTTTAATAGGTCTAAGGGGCTTTGGTGGAGTATCATATGGAATAAATTTAACTTTTGGTCCTGTTGGCTGGGGTGGTGCGTCCCAGGCTTCAAAATCGTCAAAATCCAGATCGTCCAAGGTTAAATCATCTGCAATATCTTCATCATCTGTAGGAACCGGTATCGATGGCCGGGCTGGTGGAGGTATGTTATCTATCTGCTGTGTTTGAGGAATATCAATATTTTCAATAATAATTTGTTCAACCTGTTCTAAACCTGCTTCTGCGAGAAACCGAGGAAAACTAAGAAACGTAATAATAATGACCCCGATGCCGGACAAACCAGCGATTCTTACTACGATCGGATACTGGTTCTTTAAAGGATTGGTATCAAGTTGCATCAATTAACCAATGTTTTGGTAGAATAATTCAGCTTCAACGCATCAGCCTCACGCAGTTTTTCGTGGATGCTTGATACTAATCCCATTTTTGCTTCTTCATCTGCTTTTAAGGAAACAACAATTTGCGGGTCAGCCAATCGTTTATCGTACATGATCTTGGCTACGTCATCTATAGCGAAAAGACGATCACCTATTGAAATAAGACCATCCTTTGAGACCCAGATATGGGATGTATGACGCTTTGATTTGAGCTTTTCTATTCGCTTGGCCTTCGGCAGGGTTACGGGCAACCCGGAATATTCTCTAAGCACAGTTGTGACCATGAAAAATATTAATAGCATGAATATAATATCCGGCATGGACGCAGTAGGGATTTCGGTGGAGAGTTTAGTTTTACGTGAAAATTTCATTAGTTAGTATTTGCGATAGAAATCCGTTTAGTATTGGCCTGTTTCAACTGATCAATGACGCTTATATAATCTTTATAATATGTTTTGGGGTGAGCTTTAACGGATACGATAAGTTTGTCGTTCTCCCGAAGCATTCTTCCAACAATCTTATGAATTTGATCTACTGGAGTTGGTTCTTCATCCAGTAAAACTTTACCCTGTGAGTTAATGAGACAGTTAAGAATATTTTTCTTTTTGATCTCGATTTCGACATCCCCGGCAGGGGGCAACACAATCCCTAAACCCTTATCAGTATCAATGGTAGTTGTGACCAGGAAAAAGATCAAGAGTAAAAAAGCAATGTCTGCCATGGACGAGGTGGGTATTTCCCCACCCTTAAATCGGCGCTTTTTGGCCATTTATATAATATAAATTACTTTTTTGTTTCCAGTTCGTAGAGATGATCCACGATTTTAACTGATTGTTCTTCCATATCTAGAACTAGTTTGTCAATTCTGGAAACGAATATATTTTGCAAAACTTGAATGATCATAGCGACGATTAATCCGAAGGCAGTAGTCAACAAAGCCTCAGAAATACCTCCTGCCACAACTGCAGGAGAAATATCATTTGCAGCTTTAATTGAGTCAAATGCACGGATCATGCCTACCACAGTGCCCGTAAATCCAAGCATTGGTGCAATCGTGATCACAGCATTTAGCCAGATCATGTTCTTTTCTAAAAATGCCATTTCTAATCCGCCGGCATTTTGAATTGCCTTTTCTACTTCTTCGATACCACGATGTGTACGCGATATCCCGGCATAGAAGATAGTAGCTACCGGACCTTCCGTACTTTCACATACCTTTAACGCCTCATCAGTCCCGCTTTCATTTATAGTGGACTGTATTTCATCAAAGAATTGTTGTGTATCCATACCGGACATGAGTAGTGAGTAGAATCTTTCACCAGCAAATCCCAGCCCAAACAATAAAGCGCCGAGGATTGGCCACATGAAAGCACCACCCTGATAGAAATAATCAACCATTATTTGTCTCCGTTTAAATATCGATTCATAAACTTAAAACACTGTTTTTTCTGATAAAAGGCACAGAATTTAATGACCAGACCCTAAGAATGCATCTGCTTCATTAAAGTAATTTAATGCTTCTGAAATTTGATTGTCAGTGGCCAATCGAATACCAGCTGCCTCATCCTTACCCCATATAAAACCGGCAATCTCGCTTTTTATCCGATTGGTCAAGAATGATCTATCTGCTTGAAGAGAATCTGCATTATAACTAATCGAATCTAGATCAAGGTAGGAAAAGAAGTCTGAAAAAATTGATTCGGACACCAGCCAATATTCCCGAAATAAATCAAAATCATCAAATTCTGATATATGTTCGGTTGCATATGTTGAAGCAAAGTTGAAAATGGGTCGCTCGGGATGTCTTAGAATTTTGCTGGTTTGTCCGGTTAATTCATTTTTGTAGGGAATATATACATCGGGAGTTATTCCACCCCCGCCATAAACAATTCTGCCTCCACGTGTTTTATATTTTGGACGCAACTTTTTTAAACTATCTATTTTCTCTTCACGGTTTTTTGCATAAAGTTCTCTATAATAGATAAGATCATTGCCATCTTCATAAGGTCGCTGAATGAGGCGCCCAGTTGGTGTATAGTACCGCGCCATTGTTACCCGGACCGCTGAACCTCCATCAAGCGGTAACTGACGCTGAACCAATCCTTTTCCGAAACTTGTTTCTCCAACTGTTAGACCACGATCAAGGTCCTGTACTGCACCAGATACTATTTCACTGGCGCTGGCGGATCCCCGATTAATGAGTACAATGAGTGAAAAATCATCACGGCCTTTGGCAGGATCAGCGATAAATGCCTGGTTTGCCTCAGGGATCTTTCCTTTGGTGTAAACAAGAGTATCTTTTGTAGTAATAAAAAGGTTAGCAATCGCTGCTGCTTGCTCGAGAAAACCCCCGCTATTACCTCGCAGGTCAAATATGAGACGATTAAATCCATGCTTGTCCAACTTCTTCAAGGCGGCTTTAACCTCTTTTTCGGTTGTAGCTGAAAAACGTCTTAAAAAGATATATCCAGTTTCATTATCGATCATCGTTGCTGCGCCTACGCTGTGAATGGGTATATCGTCACGAATCATGGTAACATCAAATGGGTCGATTAATCCAATACGCCGGATGGTTATATCCACAGCGGAACCCTTGCGACCTCTTAATTTTTTAAATACTTCATCCTTTGTGATTTTATAGGCGTCCTTTCCGTTAATAGCGATGATTTTATCACCGGGCTGCAATCCTGCGCGATCAGACGGGCTATCCGGAACAGGTGAAATAACAGTGATATAGCCATGAAGAATATCAAACTCAATCCCGATTCCCTGGAATTTTCCGCGAAATAATTCATTAATATTTTCCTGCTCCTTGGCTGGAATGTATGTTGAATGGGGATCCAGTTCTTCCATCAATCCATGAAAGGCTCCATCCATGAGTTTTTCCATATCTACAGTATCAAAATAAAAAAGATTTATATAAGATATAATTTGCTGCAAGACACCGATTTTATCCTTTAACACTTTATATACATTTTGGTTGTTGGAATAGAGTTGAGGGATAAATAAAAAAGCGGCTAGTAAAAATCCTCCCGTCGCCGAAACCACTATGGTCCATATCCGGCGAAGTTTTTGTTTAGTCATTGTTTTATAAAGAGAAAATTATCAGGAAGGGAGTTATTTATAACCCGAGATAAAGCATAGTTCGAAAAGCAACACCCTGGAGAGAATAGGGTTGTGAATCAGCAATATAGTTACCCCCATTTAATTTCCAGTTACCCTGACCAATCGTTCCTTTATTAAAACCAACACTGATGCGGAGTCCAATTCTGTCCAGCAGTTGCCATTTTATAGCAACATAAGGTTGGAAATTAAAAAATACGCCGCTGACATCGCTTAACACACCTGGCATTGGTTTGACAGAAAAACCACCTGAAACACCCTGGTCTACATCAGAAACTTCATAATACCAAGTTCCAGTTGAATCGATGGTTCCATACGCACTGGTAAATGTACTATCCCAAAGAGCTGTGCCGGTACGCTGGTTAACACTAACACTGATCCGTCCGAGACCCATAAGAACCCCCGCTGATATTTCCAGGTCCTGGAATACTGGCATTACGTGTTCAATTGTGGCTGCTCCCAAGGAAATAGTTATTTTTCCTTCTATAGATGGGACAAGAGAACCATCTGCCGCTTTTAAATCAATAGTATCACCGCTCGAATCGTATAGTTTAACCGTTGGGACAGTGGAAATTTTTGATGCCCCCACGCCAGCATATCCTCCAATTCGCCATTTGCCTGTCATGTGGGCAAACCCTTCCCCGCCATGTAGTACAAATGGATCAGCGAAACCCTTGGTATCTAAACCCAACCCTTGCAAATTTGATTTGGCCGGAATGGAATCCATTGCAATATACATTGGACTATAACCGATGCCTCCTCCGAAGAAGTCCTCTACTGGATATAAATCAAACTGACCCTGCAGGGCTGATATGTA
>JYMV01018578.1_pt1 | contig 45261 bp, 43 predicted proteins | sample 338911 | NCBI WGS metagenome assembly JYMV01 (sample SAMN03354496, study PRJNA234377) | hydrothermal vent metagenome | biome: Deep sea; feature: Hydrothermal plumes at the Eastern Lau Spreading Center, Western Pacific Ocean; material: Seawater | place: Tonga | collected 2009 | depth 2000 m m | reverse complement strand
GCTGGGACTCATCAGGACCAGATCTTCCCAGTCGGGAACAGTAAAACTCTGACCCTCTACCCTGAAGTTACAATCCACTTCCTTGATCCGGTTGTTGTGGTGGTTGAAACCCTTGAGGGGATTCAGGATGATTGCCGCAATCATCGGAATCTTGGTGAAGTTGCCGTTTCTCACTCGAAATCCCCCGCCACCGCTGAGAGATTTCGGATTGTGAGTCTCACCGCCGATGAAAATCTCTCCCTGAGCAATCCCTGCGCTTCCTGTGACACCGAAAATGTCAGCCGAACCCTTGCGGATGTCGACTCCGGACACCGTTGCCTCACCGGCAAAGACTCCGGAATCAGCGAGGTCAGCGAAGAAGAACCCATCGACGCGACCACCATAGAGAGACGATGGTCCCAGTGAAGCCTGGAACAGTTTTCCCACGTTGCTCTCTGCACAGCGAGCGACGAGGCGGTCTGAAGGAAGGTAGGAGGGGCTCCCCGGAATCTCGTTGTTGTCGTAGGTCCGGATGAGCTTCGCCTGCTCGATCAACGGGTGTCTCTTGCCGTAGCAGAAGGTCAGGGGTGCTTCTTCGGCTGTTGTTAGATGAAACCGCCCGAAGCGAAATTCGACTCCACGCAATTCCCCGGAAAAGGAGTGTGGCAGGTCCGAACCTTGCTTCCCGTGCATGGTGAGGTGAGCGTTGAGGTTTCGGGTACTCAATGAGATATCGAACCCGCCGTTGTGAAGAGTGGCCTCGACATCGTATTCGACGTGCTGATAAGGTTTCTCGCTGCCGAGTTTTTCTCCGAAGAGATACTCGATCTCTATCTGGGCACTCACATCGCCGGTGAGGCGCATCCCCTTGAGAAAGTTTCTGGGATCTGCCGGAAGACTATCGATGAGGAGTGGGTCTGCGAGGTCGAGCCCGCGTCCCTCCGGTCCAGGAGTGATCAGGATCTCCGCCGAGAAGAGAGTGCGTTCCTCGGGCAATCCCGTGGCTGCTGGGCGCGGGGTGTCATCGGGGCCAAACTCAGCATTGACCTCGAATCCAGGGGTCGAATCCTCTGCTGTTTTCAGGCGGTCGAGGCGGATCCTTCCTTCTGAACTGGAGTAGAGGCAGGAGCCAGAGCTGAAGAGGAGCGGGTAGGGTAGTTTTTCGTAGGAGAGAAGCATCGGCTCCTTGATGTCTGCCCTGACGAAGACCTCGAAATCGGTCTCTGGTTCCTTGCGCATTTCGACAAGAGCCTCGAGCGATCCTGTTGCTTCCAGAAGTCCGAGGGAGCGCAACTTACTAGCGACAGGGTCTGAGAGGATGTTGAGAAGATCCTCATCGATTCTGAGTGCATGGGAGCGGATCGGAACCTCGATCCGCTTGGCTTCGGATGGTGCGAAGCGCACCTCACCATTCTCGATAGCGACAGGAACACCGTCATGTGAGCCTGCAAGATTCTCGAAAGTGACCCTCTCGTTGTCGATGTGAACGCGCCCCGTGATTCCCTCTACCTGGTAAGGGAAATCACGGTGACTGATCGCGGCTCCACGTCCTTCGATCAGGACCTCGACAGCCAGTGGGGCTCCCTGGTCAGTGCGGCGGAGATCGATGCGCAGATCGGCTTTCCCGCTCGGGCGGTACTGGTCCCAAATCGGAGTGAACCTGGTGCCGAGGGCAGTTCGCGCACGATCATCGAGAGGCAGGTTGTCGGATTCGATCCGGATCTGCATCGGCCCCTTCGCAACGGTGTCGAAAAAACCTTCGACCCTGCTGGGGTTTTTCTTCGAACCTCCTTCGACCCGGATCTCCACCCGTTCTTTCTGGTAGCGCAGGTAACCCTCGGCGTTGCGAAGTGGATAGGGATAACCGGCGTATACGAGGTCTACCTCGTGGAGTTGGAGCCGGATGTCCTGGATTTGAGGAGGAAACTCCTCTCCCTGGACACGGAAGAATGCGTCGAATTTTCCGGAGGGAGAGAAGAGATCCCAGACCGCCTGGAACTTTTCGGGAAGGGCTGCTCTCACTTCGGGTTCGAATCGAACTCCTTCGATCCGCAGCCGCAGATCTCCTGCCCCGGGAAGGAGCCCGACGACATCGATTTCTCCCTCGAGCGACGCCTTGCCCCCCCAGGCGATTCCCGTCAGGGGTTCGACAATCCGCAGGCGTTCGGGGGTGAGATCGACCTTTCCCCGGATCCCGCGGATCTCGACTTTTGGTTGGGGGAGTTGAATCGACCCTTCCATCAACTCGAGTGTGATCGCATTCCTCAGCAACTGGGAATCCTCGAGGATCAGTTGGTGACGGAACGTCGCCGTGCCGGTCGGCAGGTACCTGTCCCAGACGACCGCGAGGGTCTGAGGGAGCCTCTCCCTCAGCTGTTCGTCGAGTTTCAATCGGTCGACGGTCAATTCCAGCTGGAAATCCCCCGTCGAGATCTTGCCGCTGCCACGGAGGTGGATCGCTTCGACAGCAGGGTCGAAGGCCAGCCCGGAGACCTGGTAACTCCTCGGATCCTCCTTCGAGAACTCGAGCCGAACGGAGGGTACATCGAGCGCACTTGTGCTCTTGAATACTGTCTCGGGACAGGTCTCGACGCTCAGGTTCGTGATAATCACCTCTGGGGGGTTGAGCAGGGCAGGAGTGCTGATCACTTCCGGTTGTGGTTCCGGCATCGGCCCCGAAGCGGGAATCGTCGCCTCTCGTAGAACCTTCAACAAGGTCAGGTCGCCGAGGTCATCCCGTTCGAGGTAGACCCGAGCTCCGTCGATCTCGACCTTTTTGAGAACCGTGCGTCCAAGAAGCAGCGGAAGGACCGCGAAATCGAGCCGAATTAGAGGAACATCCACTAGCTGGGTGAAGCGGCTACCCGCCGGAGCAGAGATCTTGATGCCTTCGAAGATCACGGTGCTGGGGAATGAGTATTTCACTGGGTCGAGGTGAAACTCGACCTGGAGTCGCTCCTGGAGGAGAGCCGTCGCTCTCAACCGCAACTGCTCGGGACTCAATACGTAGGAGCCGACGATGGCAAGCGCCGAGAAGAGAAGCAAGGGGAGCACCATTCCGACGAGGATAAATTTTCTCCGGCGGTTGCGGCGCCTCGCCCCCGTTGCCTTGGGGATGCGTCGAGGAAACTGCACAACTCCCCTGCGGAGAGAACTGTCGGGAGTTGGGTGGGATCTGGCATCTTTGCTGGTCAAGGGTGTTGTTTCTCCATTGGAGCGGATCCTCTTTCGATGCAACTGGCGGTCGTCTCGAATCCAGAATAACGCCTCAGGACACGCCGTCCCAGCAGGCTCGGGAATTCGTAGAGCACTCCTCCAGACCAGCGAGCCAGGTCGGAGGCGAAGATCTCATCGGGGCCATCTTTGCCCAGAAGGGTTGTGGTGTCCCCAACCCTCACACCGGGGATGTCGGTGACATCGACGGAAAGGTAATCCATCGTAACCCGCCCTCTCACCGGTGCCCTCCTGCCTCGGACGAGAACTTCCCCGCTGTTCGAGAAACAATGGGTGTACCCATCGTGGTAGCCGACAGGGAGAGTGGCGAGGCGTGTCGGTCGTGGAGTCTGATAGCTTCCGTCGTAGCCGACAGGAGTCCCTGCCGGCAGATCCCTGAGGTAGATCACCTGGGTTCTCAGCGCCAGCACTGGTTCAGGGGAGGTGGCCTCCACTCCGCCCTGGTCGATGAGCCCGTAGAGGAGGCCACCGATCCTGACCATGTCGTGGCAGCGCTCCGGGAAGCGCAGGAGGCCCCTGGAACTGACGACATGGACCACAGGAGGAAGCAGTCCCTCCCGCACGAGACTGGAGAGAGCCCGATCGAACGCGGCCAGTTGCAGCACCGCGGCTCCCGGTTCGCATGGTGCTACCCCATCGAGCACCAGATCTGGCGACCGGGCGATCGCTTGTGCATGGCGGGTAACACTCTCCACCGACACTCCGAGGCGACCCATCCCGGTGTCGACAAGCAGGTGGACCCCCACTCTGGTGTTCTGTTTTCTTGCCGACTCCTCGAAGAGTTCGATCCGTTCAGGAGAGTGAACGGTCGGTGTGATCCCATGAGCGATGAGTTCATCGATCTCGCCGTCGGTCACGCCACCGAGAACCAGGATCGGTACCTCGACGCCCTCGAGGCGAAGGGCGATGCCCTCATCAGCATTCCCCACCCCCAGCATGTCGATCCCCAAAGCACCCAGAGCCCTGGAGATCATCGCCGATCCGTGCCCGTAAGCATCGGCCTTCACAACTGCCAGAAGTTTGCAGGTTGATGGCAGCAGAGAACGAACCCAGGCGAGATTCCTGGACAGTCTATCGAGGTTGATTTCGGCCCAGACGCGCGGAGAGTTCATCGGTCACCGGTTCCGGCAGCACGGGCCTGAACTTCTTAGGTAGGAGGGATTCAGGTCGTGAGGAGATGTGAAACCCCTGGGAGGTTCTTCAGCCCCGGTTTCGATCAGGAGCAGCCGTCGGCGAGCGATTTTCACCACCGCGGCGGCTTTCGGGTCGTCCCACGACTTGTCTCCTCTGGGGTGATTCTCGACGCCAGGGATGGTCCGGCAACCGCTCCCGATCAATTGCTCTCTGGAGGTCACCTGGCCGAGCATTTCATCCCAGGAAAGAATCGCATCATCGGTCAGTCGTTGGCGATCATCCCCTTCGATCCGGAAAGTGGCCGTTGCGCAACGACCGCGACGAACATCGAGAAGGACTCGCCAATCCCCGTTTCCAACGGCGTTGTCGGCAATGATCTCGAGAGATGAGACGGAGAGAGAGGGCACCTTGCACGCCCAGGCGATCGCCTTGGCAGCGGCGACCCCGATCCGAACTCCGGTGAAGGAACCGGGACCGGCGCTAACGGCAATCAGCGCAAGTTCTTCCCGCGCACCAGGGTGCCTACTGAAGAGGGTATCGATCCTCGGCAGGATTTCCCTGCCGTGGACAAGACCGATGGGGAAGGGTTCGAAATCCACTTCCTGATCCCCACCGACACGGCCGAGGGCCACCGATCCTGTCGGCTGGCTCGTCTCGATTCCCAGGATCCAACCCTTCGCGGACATGCTTCCTCTTTCAGAGAATCTCGCCGTGTTGGCTGAAGAAAAACTCAGCATTATTGGCGTACTTCGAGGCGGAGCGGAGAATAGCACTCTCCTCGGCGGAGGAGATCTCCCTCACGATTCTCCCGGGGACCCCTCGAACGAGCACACCGTCAGGGATCTCGCTGCCAGGTGCAACGACTGCTCCTGCCGCGATCAGACACCGGCTCCCGACCCGGACACCCTCGAGAAGAACTGCACCCATCCCGATCAACGAGCATGAACCGATCTCCTTGCAGTGGATGATCGCATGGTGGCCGACGGTGACATCGTCGCCGATTTCCAGAGGAATACCGGGATCGGGGTGAACCATCGACAGGTCCTGGATGTTCACCCGCTCGCCTATCCGGATTGGGGCGTCATCTCCTCGAAGAACCGACCCGTACCAGATGCTCGACTGGCTGCCGATCGACACGTCTCCGACGATAACTGCATTGTCAGCGTGGAACCAGCCGTCGACCCGACAGAACCGGTTGCCGATGCGCAGGTCCCGGTTCATCTGGAGCCCCTCTCTTCTCGTGCTTGCGCGGACACCACCTTGGACACGATAATCGGCACCACCTGTGCCAGCAACCGGACCTGGTTCGGGCAGAGTAATCAACTCCCGGGACTGAAAGATGTGTCTCCTTGCCCCATGCCACCTTCACCGATGCCCCTCCCCTTGAGGAGTTCTGGCGCCAGTTCCGCCCCTTCAAGTCTCATGATGAGCGTGGAACAATCACCGAAGGTAGATCGGCGTTCCTCCGTCAGGATCGGAAAGTCGTTCAGGTCCAGTGCCTGGTGATCGAGGTCGGGCCGCCAGTCATCTTCCATGTCCTCTGCGAGGAGAAGGGAAACAGGGTCACCATCCGGTGCGAAAGCCACGGGCATGTAGCTCGCACGAGGGGGGTCAAGGAACTGGTCCGTCAGGTGGCGCTACAGTTCCTCGCCATGGGGGCCTGTGTCGAGAGTACCAACATGGAATTGGAGCAGGTCTAGCCGCGGGCCTCACAGACGAGAGCCCGGACCCGTTCAAGGTCGATCTCCTTTTCGACATCGCCATCAACCTTCAGCCAGCTTCCGACGATCGTCGCATCGGCGATATCCAGTATCTGTCCCACCGAGTCCCTCGTCGTTCCGCTGCCGGCGATCAAGATGGCGTCGGGGACCGCTTCACGGACAGCTCTCAGATCGTCCTCGGCGGGGGGAGCCCCGGTGGCAACGCCGGTGACGATCACTGCATCGGCAAGACCTCTGGCGGTGGCGTCCCGGGCGGCTTCGCAGAGGTTGAAGCCAGCCGGAGCAAGTGCATGCTTGACCGCGATATCAGCGGCGATCTCGATCTTGCCTGCCGAGCCAGCTGCACCGCAATGGCCGAGGCTGGCACGGCGGCGCAGGGTCTCTGCTGCCCGCCCCTCGATCCAGCCCTGATCGGTGAGCATCGCAGAGGTGTGCACATTCACGCGGATGAATTGAGCGCCGGTGACCGAGGCGATCGCCAGGGCGGAATCGGCATCGTTGCGCAGGACGTTGACGCCGACGCCACAGCGAGTGTGGGAAACTCTCTCGATAACGTTGGCGACCGCCAGCGACATCGCCGCGACCGTCTCTGGTGCGACTCTTCCTGGCAGGAAGGGGACATCGCCGAAATTCTCGACGATGATGGCGTCGACACCTCCCTCGATCAGGGCGCTCGCATCTCTGGTGCAGCGTCCGAGGATCTCGGGAAGGGGCCGCCCTCGGGGGCTTCCGGGGAGGGGAAGGAGGTGTACAACCCCGATGATCTGTCTTCCCCCTCGCTCGAAGGTGAAAGGTGGCCTGTTCTTGCCTGAATCCACTTCGGGCTCCTGTTCCTGGCCCGGGAGTGTAACGTGGACCTGGCGGGAAGGGAGGTGGCAGCCCCTCCTGAGGGGGGTGGGATCCCACGCAGGGGAACCGGCTGCCTGCAGCCAAATCGTCCGGGATAGGGGAAATGAGCCCCATTTCTCCCTCCCTTCCAGGATCTCCCCAGGTCCCTCTTCGGGAACACTTGATCCCCGGTACGAGCAGGGCTAAATTGCCTGGTTGCTGGAGTTTGGCTCCGGTGACGGTGGTTGCCCGAAGAGCGTTGCTCCCGGGAATGGAGATGCTGTTTCCCGGGCGCGGCCCGGGTTCTGGCCGAGGAGGCGCGTGAGCCGACCGACCATCATCGCGGGGAACTGGAAGTTGAACCCTCCGCGTATCGATGGGAACCGCCTCCTCGAAGAGGTGGCCGAAGGTCTCTCCGCCAGGGAGTTCTGGCCGGAGTCCCTCGAAGTGTTCCTGATTCCGCCGCTGCCCTACCTGGGGGAGTGGCTCGTGCGAGGGGTTTCGCCACCGATCGCAATCGGTGCCCAACATTGCTCGCCTGAAGGTTGGGGGGCCTTCACTGGAGAAGTAGGGGTTCCTGTCCTGGCTGATTTTGGCGTGAAGATGATTCTGGTCGGCCATTCAGAACGCCGGCAGCGCTATTGCGAAACCGATATCAGCGTTGGAGTTCGCGTCGGTAGAGTGGTGGCGGCGGGAGTTCGGCCCTGCCTGTGCGTCGGAGAGACGGAAGCTGAGAGGGATGCCCACGAGACTTTCGATGTCATCGAGCGGCAGTTGTCCGCAGGCCTTGAAAGTGTGAGCGCAGATGATGAAATCGTGGTCGCTTACGAGCCTGTCTGGGCCATCGGGACCGGACGAAGCGCGACACCACAGCAGGCAGCGGAGGTCCACCGTGCCATCCGTTCCTCGCTGGCGAGACAATTTGGCGTTCAGCGGGCGGATCGTACCGCCATCCTCTACGGAGGAAGCGTGAATCCTGGAAACGCCTCAGGGCTTCTCGCTGAACCGGATATCGATGGTGCCCTTGTCGGGGGATCGAGCCTGGTCGCCGGGGATTTCCTCGGGATCATCGATAGGGCGATCGAGACGCGGCGGGGCGGACCTGCCGTCTCGAAGTGAAGATACAGTTCCACCAGCCGACTGGCTGCTGGATGGGATGATGTGGAGGCCGTTACCAACGGCCCAGTGAACGCGAAGAGGGGAATCACAGATGCTGATCTTCCTGATGATCATGCTCGGAATGGTCACCTTCCTGATGGGAGTCGCCATTCTTCTGCAGGAACCAAAGCAGGGCGGGCTTGGAGGGTCCTTCGGCATGGGCGGAGACCAGATGCTCGGGACCAGCACCTCCAGCGGGATCTCGCGTTTCACCACGATGCTGGCAGTAATCTTCTTTGCGCTCAGCATCACGGTGGGGGTGATGTCGACCAAGACTTCGAGCACTTCCGAAATTCGAAGCGCCGTGGGAGACCAGTCGGGGATCATTCCGACCATCGGTTCAGTCAACCCCATCTTGGGTGTGACTGAAGTGCCCCTCCCCGAACCTGGGACAGGAACTGATGAAGCGACCGGAGGTACAGCTGTTGACGCCGCCGACGGCAGGGAAGGCGGCACGACGGCTGCCGAAGATGACACCGGTGATCCGGTCGTCGGCGAGACCGCAAACGATGATTCCGCCTCGGATGAAGTTGACGGCGGCGACGGAAGCAGCGAAGAGGGAAATGCCGGGGAAGACGGGGATGCAGTGGACGGGGAGAGTTCCGGAAATTGACCGATTCTCTTCGCAGCATGACCGGTTACGGTTCTGGGAGCCGTTCTTCCGACGGCCTCGAGGTCGCCTGTGAGCTTCGCTGCGTGAACCACCGCTATCTAAAGGTCTCTGCGCATCTTCCCGATGGTCTTGCCGGCCTTCAGGGGAGTGTCGAGCGGAAATTGCGCGATACGATCGAGCGCGGTTCTCTCAGCTTGACTGTCCAGGTAACGAGGGAGAACCGAGAACTGGAAATGCCCCTCGACGATCGACGCCTGAGTGCTTGCCACAAGCGCCTTCAGGAACTCTGGGAGGGGATAAACCCTGAAGGAGACGCAGTCCAGCTCGCAGATGTACTCCAGGCTTATGCCCTTTCGGAAGAAAACAACGGCAGAAAAGAGGACGCCGAGAAACTTGATGAACTCCTCATCGCTGCCCTCGATGAAGCCCTCGACTCGTTGCGTTTGATGCAGGTGCGAGAAGGTGATCACCTTCGCGCTGAACTCTACCGACTGTGTGAGAAGATCGAGAACTGTCTGAGCATGGTTCAGGAAGGGCAGGGGAACGCGCTGACACAGCTGACCGAGCGTTATCTCTCGAGAATCAACGCCCTGATCGCAAATGGCGAGATCTCTGTCGATTCCCGTGAACTCGCCCGTGAAGTCGCGGTTCTCACCGAGAAAACGGATGTGACTGAGGAGATGGAGCGTCTCAACGGCCACCTTGCTCAGTACAGGGAAGCAGTGGACTCAGGAGGACGTGTTGGTAGACGCCTGGAATTCCTCACCCAGGAGATGTTGCGAGAGGCCAACACCATGGCTGCGAAGGTGAACCGACTGGAGATTGCCTCAGTTGTTGTCGACTGCAAGGTCGAGATCGATCGCCTGCGTGAGCAGACCCAGAACATCGAGTGAGGCGAATCTGGCCATCAGCCTTTCGTTTCTCCGGTTGAGAAGAGAGAAGTGCTTAGGGATGAAGAAAGGCCTTCTGGTTGTGATCTCAGGCCCATCCGGGGCAGGGAAGACTGCGATTTGCGAACGCCTCTGCCAGGGCGATGGGATTGCGCGTGCGGTCACGGCAACAACCAGGGCGATGCGCGCAGGTGAAGTGGACGGAATCGACTACCACTTCCTCGACATAGGGAACTTCGAGGAGATGGTCGATAGGGGTGGGTTCCTCGAGCATGCAGAGGTTCATAAAAACCTCTACGGGAGTCCGATCGCGGAACTGGAGGAACAGCTCGAAACTACGGATGTGGTGCTGCTGAACATCGATGTCCAGGGAGCACAGCAACTGATGAACCGCGGTGTCGATGCACTCAGCATCTTCCTCGAGCCGCCGAGCCTTGCTGAACTCCAGAGGAGACTGGAGAGTCGGGGCGAAGAGGAAAAAGAAACGATTGAACTCCGGATGAGCGACGCGCTCGAGGAGTTGGAGATGAAGGCAAAATACGACCACTGCGTGGTCAACGACGTTCTCGATCTCGCCGCCGATAGGGTGCTAGCGCTGATTGAAGAGTCGAGAGCGGCGCGAAGGACTGCGGGTGACCGCTGAATAATCACATCCAGCCTTCCTGACTGAAGGTTGGATTAGAAGGAGCAAAAATGCTCGACACTGAACTCGAAGATCAACTGATCGCAACTGTTGGTGGCAAGCTCAAGCTTACCTCCCTGATGCAGAAGCGAATGGTAGAATTGAAGCGTGGGGCAAAGCCCCTCGTCGAGACAGATGGGACTTCTCTCCAGGCGATCGTGATCCAGGAGATTCTGCAGAAGAAGATCGAACTCGCTCCGAGATCCGAATGCGGATCTGGCTTCATGGAAGATGCCCGCAGGGTTTCTGATAAGCCGCCGGAAGAGGGTGAGAAGGAAATCTACGGCTCCGACCTCAAGCGCATCAAGGAAGCCCGTATCAAGGAGCTTTCTGCATTCCTCAACCCGACCAAGGATTAGTGTCTGAACCGCGCCGGGGACAACCCCGGCGCGGTCCGCTTCGAGCGAAGGCGCACGTTATGAATGATGATCCGCAGGGACAATACGAGGGTCGGCGAATCATTCTCGGGGTCACGGGAGGTATTGCTGCCTACAAGGCTGCGGAACTCGCCAGTTCGTGGACGCAGCGAGGCGCCGAGGTTCGCGTATTGATGACACCTGCAGCGACCCGCTTCGTCACCCCTCTGACATTTGAATCGGTGACCCGCCAGCCGGTGGTTCAGGGGATCTGGAATGCTGACAACAAGAGCGGTCGCCCCGATCACATCGATTCTGGGTGGGAGGGGGATCTGTTCGTCGTCGCTCCCGCTTCCGCCGATTTCATCGCACGATACTCGCATGGTTTTGGCGATGACATCGTCTGCCTGACTCTGCTTGCCTGGGACGGCCCGGTTCTCGTCGCGCCCGCGATGAACGACAAGATGTGGGCCAATGATGCGGTTCAGCAGAATGTCGAGACGTTGCGCGGTCGTAGAGTGACGATCGCAGAGCCGGGAGTGGGTCACCTTGCCTGTGGGTCTCACGGGCCCGGACGACTCGCTGATCTCGATGAGATCGATCAACTCGTCTTCGAGTTGCTCGGTGCTACCCAGTCGTGAGGACCCCGGTCCTCTTGATCTCAGCCGGGCCTTCCCGGGAGTTCTTCGATGCCGTCCGATTCCTGTCAAATTCTGCCTCCGGAACTCTCGGTATCGAGATTGCCCGGTGCGCTGTCGAAAATGGGTGGCGAGTTCACCTCGCCCTCGGCCCTGTTGCTGCAGAGATACCCGAGGGAGTTCAACTTCACCCCTTCGTGAGCGCGAGGGAACTCGACGCCATCGCAGAAAGGCTATGGCCCGAGGTCGATGCTTTCGTGGCGACCGCAGCGGTTTGCGATTACAGCCCGCAAGAGAAGGTCTCTGGAAAGCGCAAGAAGTCCGAGGGAGAGTGGCAAGTGAAGTTGATCGCCAATCCCGATGTACTCTTCAATCGTTCCCGGGAGAAGGAGGACCGAGTGCTCGTTGGCTTTGCCCTCGAGACTGGGGATGCCGAGGCTGAAGCCCGCCGGAAAGCCGTGCATAAACGTCTCGATCTGGTAGTATCCAACGCTCCCGAAAACCTTGGCGCTGCCGCAGGGGACTTCGCCTGGGTCGAACCGGATGCCGAGACCTGTCAGTTGCGCGGGATTAGCAAGAAGGACCTCTCCCGCAGGCTGGTGGATTTCATCGGCGGGCTGTTGGCGCAACGCCGGCGCTGTGACACCCGCATCGAGGAGATATGAGTCGAACCTCCCGACGCAAGAGCCTAAGCGGAGCAGGGAGCCGTTCCGTCTCCGGGGTTTCTGGAGAACTCGGCACTGAGATCCTTTCGCTGACCCTTCTTGCGCTCACCGCATTTTTCTTCCTGAGTCTCTATAGTGAGCAACTTACCCTCGGCGGAGCACGCAGTGGAAATGTCTGTGGCGTCATTGGAAAATTCCTGGCGAACCTCTCCTTCAACACCATCGGGCCGGTCGCATCTTATTTCTTTGCAGGGGTTCTCACCGTCTGGTCGTTGATGTCCTTCTTTCGCATAGGGGTCGATTCCTGGCGTCGTCGGTTCATCGGAGTTGTGGTTCTTCTGGTGAGCCTCTGCATCCTGGAATACAGCTACTCAAATGAGCCGATCCTGGGAGCCGGGAGCTACAAGGGGGGGTTGATCGGGGAGAGCCTCGGCGAGGGCCTCTACGAAGGCTTCGGGGTTCCGGGCACGACGATTTTGGCGCTTCTCGCGGTCGTTATCGGTTTCTTGATGTCGACCGAGGTTCTGATCTCGCCGATTCTCCGTGGCCTCTTCCGCCGGGGCGGAGTGGCCGCCGCGGGTGCCAGACGACAGGCACCCGGGCTTTTCAGGGGTTTTGTTTCCTGGTTCCTCGGGCTGATCGCAGGGGACAGAAGTGCTCTCCGGAGAAGCGGAACAGGGAAGCGGAAACTCCGGCCAGGGCCGAGAGAATTGCAGGCTGAGGACGACGACGAAGAAGAGGAGGAAGAAGAGGAGGAGGAAGAAGAGGAGGAGGAAGAAGAGGACGAGGACGAGGAGTACGAGTACGAAGACGAGGAGGAAGAAGAGGACGAAGACGAGGAGGAAGAGGACGAAGAAGACGAGGAAGAAGAGGAAGAGGAGGAAGAAGAAGAAGAACGTCCCGAACGTACGATTCGCCTCGGACCAGAACGGGAAACGGGGGCGAATCTCACCTTCGATGAGACCCAGCTGACCTTCAGCGGTGTGATCAACCTTCCTTCCATATCATTCCTCGATGAACCTCCCCACGTCGACCATGCCGAGGGTCGTGAAGAACTGGAAAAAGTCGCCCAGACGATCGAGGAGACGCTGCTGTCCTTCAAGATTGTTGCCGAGGTGAGGAACATCCAGCGTGGTCCGGTGATTACCCAGTACGAGGTTTCACTCGCCGCCGGCATCAAGGTGACGAAGATAGTCAGCCTCGCCGACGACCTTGCGATGGCGCTCTCTGCCCAGAGTGTGCGGGTTGTGGCACCGATTCCTGGAAAATCTACTGTTGGCATCGAGGTTCCCAACCAGGAGCGAGAAATGGTGTGCCTTCGGGAACTGATGCAGTCGGTGGCTTTCCACGAGAGCGATGCACGAATTCCTCTTCTCCTCGGAAAGGACGCTGCAGGTGATCCAATCGTCGAGGATCTCACCCGTATGCCCCACCTCCTCATCGCTGGTTCCACCGGATCGGGGAAGTCTGTATGCATCAACTCGATCATCGCCTCGATGCTGATGACCCGTTCTCCCGAAGAGCTCAAACTGATCCTCGTCGATCCGAAGATGGTCGAGTTGTCTTACTTCGAGGACATTCCGCATCTCCTGACCCCGGTGATCACCGATATGAAAAAAGCACCGGCTGCTCTGGAGTGGCTCGTGCGAAAGATGGACCAGCGCTACGAACTGCTCAACAAGGCGAGAGTCCGCCAGATCAGGGACTACAACCAGCTCGGGAAAGATGAGCTCTTCAAGCGGCTGAGCGAGAAGATGAGTCATGAAGAAGCGGATCAGATCCCGGAGAGTCTTCCCTATTTCGTGATCGTGATCGATGAACTTGCAGATTTGATGATGGCCTCTGCCAAGGAAGTCGAGGGATCGATCATTCGCCTGGCTCAGAAATCGAGAGCTGTTGGGATCCATGTGATCCTCGCGACCCAGCGTCCATCGGTCGATGTCATCACCGGGCTGATCAAATCCAACTTGCCTTCCCGGATCTCGTTCAAGGTTGCGAGCAGGATCGACTCTCGCACCATCCTCGACCGCAACGGAAGCGAGAAGTTGCTCGGGGATGGGGACATGCTCTACCTCCCCCCCGGCACGTCGAACCTACTGAGGGCACAGGCGACCTATATTTCCGACAAGGAGCTCAAGCGGATCGTGAAGTTCCTGCGCAAGGAGGCGCAGCCCGAGTTCTCCTCGGAGATCGAAGGGTTCCTCGTTGGCCGCGCCGATGGTGGAGGAAGGATGACAGTGGAGGACGACCTCTACGAGGATGCGATCCGCGTCGTTCTCGAGACCCAACGCGGCTCGACAACCCTTCTTCAGCGAAGGTTGGGGATCGGGTACACTCGCGCCTCTCGACTGATGGACATCATGAGCGAGATGGGGATTGTCGGCCCCTACAAGGGATCGAAGGCTCGGGAAGTCCACATGACCATCGAGGAGTGGGAAGCCGATCACGAGACCGCCTGATCAGGCTTCGCCTCTGTTAAGCATCTGACGATCTTCTCCCCCGGGCGGTAATTCCGTAGAGCAGGAAGCTTCCCAGCCAGTGGGCTCCGGCATAGTGCCGAAAGTTGACGCTCATCTCTCCTTCAGTTTCGTGGGATGGCGCGAGATCTTCGCAGCAGAGGCGAGCCTTGCTTCTGGCAGGCAGGGCCTCGGCGATCCCACGGAGCATCCATCCACGGCTGAGGTTGAGTCCGTTGAGATGGGAGAGTTTGCCATCACTGTGGTCTGGGCAGATCACCGGCGACAGTTCCAGGGTTCCATCGGAGAGATCGGGAAGATAACCCTCCAGCCAGGAGGTAAATTCTCCCTGCGGGAGCACTCTCCTCATCAGGTCTGCGGTCGCAAGCGCAGGGGAAAGAAAATCATTGTTCGAAGGTTCGTGGGCGATGGGAGCGTTCGTTGACGCAAGATGTAGTGCTCTCGCAGCGTTGTCGATGGCCTCGAGGGAATCGCTGCAGCCTGTCCCTTCAGCCCAGTCTCTCCAGAGCCCCAGGCTGAATGCAGATTGATCGTGCTGGCCGCTGGTGACCGGTCGGTGGAGGCGGGAGAGCCAGGCGAGGAGGTCACCGTTCGATCTCTCCTCGAGAGGTCTCAACACTTCTCGATACTCCTCGCCTCCTGCACCCCATTCTTCCAACTCGAGGGCGAGCATGAGGAGCCATGCTCTCCCGTAAGGGACCTCGAAGGTGGGGTACCTGTCGACGTTCCTGCACTCGCCAGCGATCCCTTCGCGAGTCAGTCCTCTGGCGAGTGCCGAACGGGCCTCATCGGCATGAGTGCCTTCGGGGTGGGCTCTCAACAGGCGCACCAGCGACCAATGCGCATGGACCGCTGAATGCCAGTCGAAGGCCCCGAAGAAAACTGGGGTTCTCTGTCGCGGCGGCCGCAGATCGTCCGGATCCTCGATGATCTGCACCACCGCAGTGGGGTACTCGCGGTGAATACAGGCCAGGACAAGTCTCGAGAGCACGTCGAGTTTCTCGGTTCGGGACAGATCTTTCACATTGCGACCTTCCTCGCGAAGGGTTCATCAGCATGGAAGGACAGTCAAGAGGGAGATGGAAACGTTTCCCCGAAGCCGAGACCATGATACCTTCCACCCTGCTCCTGGCTTGCGTCGGCCTTCGGCCGGCGGGTCAAGAAGGTGGTTTTCGGAGTCCCCATGCGCCCCATTTCGATCCACATGGTCAGCCTCGGCTGCCCCAAGAACCTGGTCGACTCCGAAGTGATGCTCGGGCGGGTCGGCGAGGAGGGGTTCATCGTCTCCGAAGATGCCTCCACAGCCGATGTTCTGATGGTCAACACCTGCGGATTCATCGAATCTGCGAAACAGGAGTCGATCGATCACATCCTCAAACTCTGCGACTTGAAGGAAGAGGACCCCGCAAAACGGGTGGTAATTGTCGGCTGTCTCGGCCAGCGCTACCCGGAGGAGTTGGCGAAAGAGATTCCGGAAGTGGATGCAATTGTCGGGCTGTCGGAATACCACCGCCTCGGGGAGATCCTCCACCAACTGGTCGGGCCTCGAGGGGAGATGGAGAGGGTGCAGGTGAATCCGCCGGTGCACCCGGCTTATTCTGAGGGCTCGCGTCTCCGGCTGACCCCACCCCACACCACATATCTAAGGATCAGCGAGGGTTGCGACAACCCCTGTACCTTCTGTTCGATTCCGAGTTTCAGAGGAAAGTTCCGTTCGAAGTCGATCGACATGGTACTCGCTGAGGCTCGCGAACTGGTTGCCAGCGGGGCATCGGAATTGAATTTGATCTCCCAGGATCTCACATCTTATGGCTATGACTTCGCAGAGGACTACCTGCTCCCAAAACTCCTCGAGGAACTGGACCGAGTTGAAGGGGTCAAGTGGATCCGGCTTCTTTACACCTACCCCTATAAATTTTCAGATGCGATGATCGATGCTGTCGCACGCCTCGACAGGGTGGTTCCCTACATCGACATGCCGATCCAGCACATCGACGACGAAGTTCTGCGGAGGATGGGCCGGAGGATGGGGGAAAAGGGAACGCGCGACCTCTTTGGACGGATGCGAGACAGAATTTCCGATCTGGTCCTCCGGACCACGTTCATCGTCGGGTTCCCTGGTGAGACCGAAGATCAGTTCGAGAAGTTGATCGATTTTGTCGAGGAGACCCGCCTGGAGAGGGTGGGTGTCTTCACCTATTCCGTCGAGGACGGAACACCTGCGGCGAAGCTGACGCCGAAAATTCCCCTTGGGGTTGCCGAAGAAAGGTGCGAGCGATTGATGCTGGCCCAGCAGCGGATTGCCTTCGAATGGAACGATGGCCGGATCGGGGAGGTGACCGAGGTCCTGATCGACGGCTTGTCGGAAGAGGATGAGAGATCAAAGAGGCTCTGCGGGCGGAGTTATGCAGAGGCACCCGAGATCGACAGTCGCATTTTCCTTCCCGACGACGCAGGATCCCCAGGGGATCTGATCATGGCGAAAATCGTTGCTCGCGAAGAATATGATCTCGTTGCTGAACTGGCCTGACTTCGACAGGAGAACCGACAGCCTCGAAGGCGGATCATCGGAGGTATGGGGTGACCTCTAAAGAGAACTGGCTCAATCTTCCCAACAAGATCACCTTCGCCCGACTGTTGATCGCGGTGTTCCTCTTCATCTTGCTCTCCATCGAGATCACGGGGGGTACAGGGGATCGGCCCCTGGTACTGAACCTGGCTGCGATGATTTTCATCCTCTGCGTGGCCACCGACTGGCTCGATGGTCACCTGGCGAGAAAATACGGACTGGTCACGGCATTCGGAAGGATCGCCGATCCTTTCGTCGACAAGGTGGTGGTCTGTGGATCCCTTATCTACCTGGTTCATCTGACGCCAGATCTGATCCGTCCCTGGTTTGTCGCGACGCTGGTTGCTCGCGAATTTCTTGTCAGTGGGCTGCGGGCGTTCATCGAGAGCCGTGGAACGCCATTCGGTGCTCGCTGGGGCGGCAAGATCAAGATGATCCTTCAGTCGATCCTTGTGCCTTTGGTCCTTGTCTACCAGGCGAACTTTACGGGAGAAAACGCGCTCCCCTATGCTGATCTCGTTCGGAACTTCTGCTGGCTGATGGTGGTGATGACCTTGCTGGCGACGATCCAGTCAGCGTGGGATTACGTTTCGGTCGCCCTCGGCTCCCTCAATAATCTCCCAGAGGATCAGTCGTCGAAGACCGTCGAGGGGCGGGAGCAGGTCCGTTGAACCGCCCCGACCGAGTTACCTGGTGGGTTCTCACATTCGGTGGCTGCGGCGCCTCACCGTTTGCGCCAGGAACCTGCGGTTCACTCGCTGCCATCGCCATCGGAGCCCTTCTGTATGGCATGGTTCAGGGTCCTTACCTGTTCCCCAGTTTGGCACTCATCGCTTCGGCATTATTGGTGCTAATGGGCAAGAGGATCGAGCCGATATTCGGCGGAAAGGATCCTGGTGCCATCGTCATCGATGAAGTTGCAGGGCAGTGGCTTGCTCTCTCCTTTCTTCCTCTCGTGGGCGGGGGACCGGTTCCCTTCATCTGTGCATTCTTGCTCTTCAGGGCATTCGATGTCCTGAAACCGTTCGGGATCAAACTCCTCGAAGGGTTCCCTGATGGTTGGGGAGTTCTCCTTGATGACCTGGCAGCGGGAGCGTTGGCGGGGCTGACGCTGTGGGGAGGGTGGACCTTGTTCGCCGACCAAGTGGCGAGTTAGAAGATCACCTGATGTTGCCTTCGCGATCGACTACAGGGTCGGAGGGGACCAGGAAGGCGACGAGGAGGAGCACCAACAGAGCCAGGCCGCCAGGGATCGCAAAGGCGATTTTTTGATTGTTGACCAGCCCGGTCAGGAGGGGGCCGATAGCGACTCCGAGGCTGAACGAGAAGGTGTTGATCCCCATCACTCGCGCCCGGTTTCCCGCCACGCTCCGTTCGGCAGAGATTCCGTTGACGGAGATTCCAATGGCAGCGACCACAACCCCGAGACCGATCCTCAGAAAGAGCAGTTCCGACAGGGAAGAGATGTGCCCCTGGAGCAGGACCAGGGGGATGTAAGCGCAGAGGCCCATCATCAGGACCTTCTTCTTGTCGAAACGGTCTCCCAGCCACCCGAGAGGATACTGGCAGAGGCCGCGAGTGAAGATGAATGCGCTGAAGATGAAGCCCAGCTCTGCTTCTGTCGCTCCGAATTCTCTCCGGTACCACGGGAAGAGGGAGATCACCGCGCTGATACCGACCATCATGATGAAGATTCCGCTGCCGAGGATCCGGAACATCGGCTGGACCCGGGGGAGGTCGCCCGTGTTCTTCTGTTCCCTTCGCCTCTCTGGAGGGTCGTCGACGAAGAGCATCACCGCAACGACAGAGATCACCAGCAGGATTGCTGACGTCTGGAAGGTGGTCCGGTACCCACCTATCCCTGTCACAAGCCCACCGATCACCGGGCCGAGGGAAAACCCGAGGAGTCGAATCGTCGAGTATAGGCCGAGAAGTCTTCCTCCTGCCCCCCGAGGGGAGTGGCGGGCGATGATCGCCATCATCGGAGGGAAGGTCATTCCCAGGGCCATCCCCTGGAGGATTCGAGTGACGACCAGCTGCCAGTAATCGGTCAGGAAGGTCAGATAGAGGGAGCCGAGAGCTGCCAGCCCCATCCCGGTGAGAATCAATGACTTTCTCAGGTCGAGCCAGTCAGAGACCCGCCCGGAGACGATCTGGATCAGGGCCATCGCCAGCCCCGAGAGGCAAAAGAGGAGGGCGGTGCGAGCCTCTGCCGTCCCCTCCACGAGCCCTTCGAGGACCTTTCCCAGGAAAGGGAACGAGGGGGTGATCGACCTCACCACATCCTCGAGATAGGGGGTCTGAAGCGTCTCGAGAAAAATCGGCAGGACCGGGATCAGCATTCCGATCGCGATCGCCTCGCCAAAGCGGCAGAGTGCGATTACGAGGACGACTGACGGAGTCCCGGAGGAGGGATTGGGGGAGCTCAACAAATCCTCTCGTGAGCCAGGAGTCAGTGACGATTCGTGTGCTCGCTCTGGCAAATCGAACGGAGCACGCTACCGTAAGTGAGCCGCCCCTGGCGAGCAAGTGGTCCCGAGACCTTCTGTGGGATGGGCCAAGATCTCAGGGTGTCAGCCACGTCGGCAAGTGAGAGTTGCATTGAGCGTTCCCGTTTCGGGTTCTCCATCACCGGGCCAGCGCCACCTGGCGGCTTCACGTCAAGCACGATTCTCCCCTCGGAACAAGTTTCGGGAGCGGCCCCCGAAACAAATTCTCCCCATCGCTGCCAAGTACTCAATTGTCACTGCTGTGCTTCTCATCACCTTTCTCGTCTGGGTTGGTCGCGCTTCCTACGATCTCTCTGTCGATGCCACTACCCAGCAGATCGACCGCAGCGGTATCCAGATGGCGCTTCTCCTGGCGGTTTCGACGGAACCCTTCTGGGAAGACACAGATCTGCCAGATGCCGAAAAACTCGTGGCTCAAAAGAATCTCGAGAATCGCCTTCGCAGTTTCGTCGCTGATCCGGGTTCGAAGGGTGTTCTCGATGTTCTTGTCCTCGATGCGAGTGGAAACCGTTTCATCGCCAGCGCTCAGGAAGGGGACAAGATCCGACTCCAGTCCGAGCGCACCATTGCAGTCGATCTTGCAAGAGAATCGGGAGTCGTGATCCGGACCGGGACGATTGCTTCCGGTGGAGTTTCTCAACCGGTGAGATCCTATCAGCGCTCGATCCTAGATGGGGATACGGTTCGTGGAACGATCCGGGTCTTCCTCTCTGCAGCCGGGATCGAGAGGCTCGAGAAGGACCTCTCCAGCACGACGATCGGTACCGTCCTCGCTGCACTTTTTGTCGGGCTTCCTCTGGCGCTTTTCGTCGGTTTTTTCCTTACCCGCCCAGTGAGGGCTCTCAAGCAGGACATGGCGATGGTTGCCCATGGAGATCTCTCCCATCAGTCTCAGGTACGAACTTCCGACGAACTCGGCATGCTTGCCCACGCATTCAACCGAATGACCCAGAATCTGTCGGAGGCTCAGGAGCGTGAAGTCGAGAGGCAGGCTCTGGAAAGGGAACTGTCGATCGCAAACCGGATCCAGTCTGCTCTTCTGCCAGAAAAACTCCCCGAGATCGCCGGTTTCGAGATGGCGTGTCATTATCTTCCAGCGAAGGAGGTCGGGGGGGACTACTACGACGTGATTCCCCTTTCCGGTGGGCGATTTGGCATGGTCGTCGCCGACGTATCAGGGAAGGGAATCCCTGGAAGCCTCGTCATGACGATGACGAGGGGCCTCGTTCGGATGGCTGCACGAACCCAGTCTGGCGTGAATGATCTGCTCACCATCGTCAACGAAAGTCTGTCCAGAGACATGACCCGGGGAATGTTCGTCACCCTGGCCTACGCAGAACTCGATCCAGCGCTCGCTCAGATCTCAGTTGCGAGAGCGGGACACAACCCTCCTCTCCTTGTTCAGGGTGATCAGGTGGGTGCCTTGCAGCCCGATGGGATTGCCCTGGGGATTGATCCCGGTGATCTCTTCTGTAGCAACCTCAAAGTGCAGCGGCTGGAATTGTCACCAGGTGATGCTTTGATTCTCTACACCGATGGGGTCATCGAGGCGATGGATCCCCAGGAAAACGAGTACACCACAGCTCGTTTTGTCGAAGTTCTGCGTGGAACCTCCGGTTCAAGCGCCCAGTCGATCGTCGATGCGGTGGTCGAGGACCTTCGCCGGCATGTCAAAGGGGCAGAGCCCTCCGATGACGTCTCGATGCTGGTCATTCGTCGCCTCCAGGATTCCAGGAGTTAAGGAGTCAAACCTGATGACGTTACACGTGGTCCGTCAGAGACAGGGATCTTCAGAAGTGTTCGAACTTCGTGGTCCCCTCGATGTGGGCACGGTCGAAGATCTGCTCGACTCCCTCCTGCCCCTCTTCTCGGGTGAGGATCTGGAGGTCGAGGTGGGACTGCAGGGGGTGACCCGTGTCGATCTCCCAGGGGCGCTCGGCCTGGTCAGCCTCGCTCAGGAAGCCGCCGATCGGGGTCGCCGTCTGAGACTGGTTTCGCCGCCCCCGGAACTTGAATCGTTGCTCGAGCCCATCGGTCTCTTCGAGCAACTTCCCATCGATCCCCAGTAGGGGCATCAGCCGAGAGACCGGCCCTTATTCGCCAATCTTGACCCGAATCTGGCATCTCCCTCGCCGATACGGGAAGAGGTGCTGGGCAGATTTCCCTACTCCCGATCGGCAGGAAGTGGCACGTAATCGGCTGGTTTGACGCTCCTCGAGGGGACGGGGTATGCTTCATCGAGAGGTCAGTGGTGGGAGGAATTCCACCGCCTCCAATGGGGGCCAGGGCACCGTCTAACCGTGATCCTGCTGTCCTCTCCTGGCTGTGGCAAGCTCGCACCAGACGCCATTGGTTGGTGTCAGCTCCGCTCCCTCCAGTGAGTGCAAAAATGTCAATGGAACCGTTTTCTCCAGGCCCTCCGGGTCCGGAGGGATGGCCGTGGGCCTCGGCTCGGAAACCGGGGTCCTCCAGCGAGAGGGAGCTCACCTGGTGAGTTCCTCCACCCACACCACGTCTCTCGCTCCCGAAATCGTTGCCCTGGTCTTCACCGACCAGCAATCCACCTCCAATAGGCTGGAGGAGAGGGAGACCGTTGCGCCTCAATATCACCGCACGCCTGGATCAACATCAGATCCTCGCACCACAGCTGATCCTCTCGATGAACATCTTGCAGCTCAACTCCCTCGACCTGGAAGCCAGGATTCAAAAAGAATTCCTGGAAAACCCAGCTCTCGAGGTGATCGAACCGAGTCCAGCTGTAGAAGAGGAAGCCACCGAAAGCCCGGACCAGGAGAGAGAAGTCGATCCCGAGGTCCAACGACTTCTCGAGATCGTCGAACGCTATGAGCGTGGAGAAATCAGCGGGAAAAAGGGTCTTGATTACGCCGCGAGCGACGCCAAGCAAGAGGCGCTTCTCAATCACGCCAGTCGCTCTGAAACCCTCGAAGAGTTCCTCCTTCGCCAGCTCGGTTTCGTCGACCTCGATTCGGAACTTCGCACCATCTCAGAGGCGATCTGCGGGAATCTTGATCGCCGTGGCTACCTGATTGGGGATCTCCCTGACCTTGCACAATCCCTTGGAGTCTCGGTGGAAAATGCAGAGCGCTGCCTCGCCATCGTTCAGGCCCTCGATCCTCCAGGTGTTGGCGCTCGCGATCTCAGAGATTGCCTCTTGCTCCAGCTCAAGGGGGATTGCGACGCGACGGAGTACCGGGTCATCAGCGACCATCTCGGTGCCTTCATGGAAAATCACCTGCCACGGATCGCCTCGGCGTTGAAAATCTCTCTTGATGAACTTCAGGAAGCTTGCGATCTGATCCGTCAACTCGACCCATCACCGGGAGCATCATTTTCCGATGACGACGGTGGTCTAGTGGTTCCAGAACTGGAACTCGAGGAGATCGAGGGAAAACTCGTTGTCCGTCTGCTGGAAGAGCGGGTCCCGGAAGTGAGAATCTCCCCGGTTTGCGTGGCGTTACTCAAGGAAGAAGGGCAGTCGGCGGGTGTCCTCGATTTCGTGCGCAAGAAGGTCGAGAGCGCCCGCTGGCTCATCCATGCGCTGGACCAACGTCACAGGACACTTCGCGACATCGCCCAGGCGGTCGTCGACCACCAGAAAGAATATTTCGTCAGGGGCCCTGGTCACCTTCGGGCACTGACGATGCAGGTGATCGCCGACCAGACTGGGGTCAACATCTCGACGGTCAGTCGAGCCGCCAACGGCAAATACATTCAAACTCCCTTTGGCGCTTTCGAATTGCGCCGCTTCTTCACCGGGGGTGTCGAGAGGGCCGACGGCGGGATCGAATCGCGTGAGAACGTCTGTACGGTGATCGAAGAGATCGTCGGAGAAGAGGATTCCAGGTATCCCCTCAGCGACAATCAGCTGGCTCGGAAACTCCAGGCCCGGGGAATCGAAATTGCCCGCCGGACAGTCTCCAAGTACCGGGAAAGAGCAGGCATTCCCCAGGCGCGGTTGCGCAAGCGCTTCAAGTAAGGCAGCCCCTGCCATCTCTGTAACATCGATCCGGGGAGTCGCAATGCGACTCCCCGGAGTTCAATTCATCGTGCGCCAGGTCTACCCGGATATCGCAATCAGGCTGGAAAGTCGCAGCCAGGAACCCCCGATGTGGGATCGAAGCCTGCCGAGGGGAACGGGGGCACCGGGAGATCACCACCGATAAAGAGATAGGAGAGGAGATGGATGACATCGCTGAGGTCGACGCTTCCATCATCGTTGACATCCGCGGTATCGAGGCAGGTGATGGGTTCTGCCGAGATCCCGACGAGATATGAAATGATGAGGATGCCGTCGTTCAGAGCAGTGCTGGAGTCACCGTCCACATCACCCCGGAGGATTCGATAGGCCAGTTCCAGGCCATCGGGGAGGATTGCCGTGCCCCCAGAGGCGATCACCGACACATCGAAATGGCCAGGAGTTCCCGGAGGCAAGACAACATCCAACAGGCTCGAGGAGATCGCTGTCCCGGTCAGGGAGAGGGGGCCGATTTCGATGGCGACCACTTCACCCTCAGCCCAGCCGTGGCCGGTGATGGAGAGTGTCTCTCCACCGAGGGCATCGAGAATCGCTGGCTCGACAGCGGTGATTTCAGTCCCCGGAAGAAGTGCCAGACCGGTGGGGTTTGGCATCGAAACCCCGTCATCATCGAAGACAACGAGTTGTTCGAGTGCCCCGGAGATGGTGCCGTCACCGTCGAGATCCTCGATTCTGTAGAGTCCATCGAGGGCACTGTCTCCGAGCAGGAATTGACCCGGCGAGATCGGCAGGATCGCCCGTGGGTCGGCGATTTGACTGTCGACGGCGGCACCGTCAACGATGAGAATCGACTCCCCAGGGTCCATCCCATCTCCATCGCCATTGAAATCTTCACATATCAGCACCGACCCCGATGGGCCATCGACGATCACAAGTCTGCCAAGATGATCGATGCTGAGGGCATCGAATTGATCGAAGGCCAGGTTTGTGGGTGGGGAATAGAAAACGGCGCACTCCTCCTCACCATTGGCGGTGCCATCCCCGTCGAAGTCGTTGCAGCGGAAGACCCAATTGTGAAATGAGTCACCGACGTAGACGGATCCGTCCCCCCCCACAGCGATGGAAATCGGCTCTGAGATCGGGACCGATGGGGAGAAGGACTCCGAATCGAAATAGATCACCGATTCACCGCTGTCGAGCGCGTCACCGTCGTCGTTGCTGTCGAAGAGGCGGAGCACTCTTCGTGCGGCGGAACCTTCGTCAGCGATGAAGATTTCCCCGTTGGAAGCCACAGTTATCGCTCTTGGAACAACAAGGTCGGGTCCAGGTGAGGAGTTGTCATAGAAGATCTGCCACTCATCTTCGCTATTTGCCGTCTGGTCGCCGTCGAGATCCCGAAGCCACAGGATCGAGTCGAGGGTGCCGCCATCCAGGAGCAAGAGACCACCCTTGAAGGGGTTGAGCCCGACAGGGACAGAGAGGTTGGGGCCCGATGAGAGATCGGAGTAATAGATCGAGGATTCCCCTGGACTGTTGAACTCACCGTCGCCATCGACGTCACGCAAGGTGACGATGTGATCACGGGTTGGGTCGCAGATGAAAAAACGATCGGGGGCCTGGCCCCTCAGAGCGAGGGGAGTGAGGAGAAGGAGCAGCAGAGCGAAGCACCACTCCCGGTATCGGTGGCAAGAGGGCATGGTTTTCCTGTCATGGGCTCGATCGCCTGGCCTTCCCGGAGAGCAAACCGGGAGCCAAAAGGAAGGGCACGCTGGATCACACCAGGGCTCCAGACCCTCGAGAAGCCGTCCGTTGCGGTGACAATGGCCGTTTCGGCCCCGGAACCGGTCCGGATGGATCTGGATCTGAATTGCCTCTGAATAGAGACCGGTGACCTGCGTAAGGTCAGTTGTAGGGTAAATGCTTCAACAACTGATCCGAGAAGGGAGAAGCCGATGGGGGCCCTGGCAACGATCACCAGCAAAGTACGAGGAAGATACCGGGGCCTGGTGCTCTCGGTCGCCGCTCTGGTCCTGATTTCGGGCTGTTACAACCATGGCTGCGGTTGCATCAACGTACCGGTGGCGGTGGCCGACGAGTTCTTCTTTCAGTGGAACGGGGAATTCCACCACCACTTCGATAGCGTCGAGTACCTGTGGGAAAACAGCCTGCTCGACGCCTACGTCCATTTCGAGGGTTTTGATTTCAGCGGCTCGGTACGAGTCGACATCTACGATGGCCTCAACACACTGATCTATTCCGGTGAGTTCATAGGCTTCGGGGGGTACTTCGAAGCCAAGACGGTGACTGGTCTGGGGTTCTTCAATCCGTGGTACGTAGTGATCACTTCTGAAGATGTGTCGGGGAACGTGACCCTGACCCTCGACTAGAGACTGCCGCCGGTAGCGCCGTGGGCGCTACCGGTGGCGGCTCTGCCCGCTGGGACCGTCGCTCCTCCTGCGCTTTCGGCGCTTCATGGAACCAGCAGGTCGGACTCTTCTCTTTTCTCCCGTTTTCCTGGGACCTTGCCCTGAAGCAGTCGTGCCCTTGCCATCGCCGGTGAGGAGCTGAACCTCCTTGCTGGCGAGTTGCCGCCAGCGCCCCTTCTCGAGATCTCCGAGAGTGAGGCCACCGATTGCCAGGCGCTTGAGGTAGGTGACCTTGATTCCGACCACGTCGAACATCCTCCGGACTTGCCTTTTCATCCCCTCATGAATTTTCACATGGAGCGTGGCAGTTCCGTCCTTTCGATGTCTGACGTGGGTCAACTTTGCCTTCGCAGTTACCTTGCCGACTTCCTTGAGAAAGACCCCCGACTGGAGTTTTTCCAGTTCACGGGTCGAGGGTGGGCGGTTGAGGATTGCGAAGTACTCCTTGACGCACTCGAACCTTGGGTGGGTAACTCTGTGAAGAAGCTCGCCGTCATTGGTCAAGACCAGCAAACCCTCCGTCTGAAGATCGAGGCGCCCCGCTGGCAGGACACCTGATTCGATCATTCTCTTCGGCAAGAGGTCCATTACCGTCAACCGGTCGTGGGTGTCGTGTGTGCTGGTGATGAAACCTGCTGGCTTGTGCAGGGCCACCGTCAGCGACTTCGGAAGACGGATCTTCACGCCGTTGATGGTGACGCGGTCCTTGCCAGGGATGACACGAGTCCCCAATTGGTCCACGATGGCGCTATTGACTCGAACGAGCCCCTTTTCAATCAGCAACTCCGCACGCCTTCGCGAGCAGTGACCGCAGCGCGAGATGTATTTTTGAAGGCGCTCTGCGTCCCTGGACATCGAGTCTCCAACGGTTGGGAAAGGCTAGGAACTATCTTTTTCGGCGCGTTCCCGATACGCAGCCCCGCAAGAGTTTTCGATCGTATCGAGAATATCGAGGACTTTCTCCTCCTTGTTCTCGCTTCGGGCTTTGCGCAACTTTTCGAGATGCTCCAGATAAACTTCATCGATCGTCTGCTGGAGCATCTGGATCTCACGATCGAAGCGCTCTCGCATCTCGGCGGGGATCAGATCGCCACCGAGTTTTTCTTTCTTTCGTTTCAGATCGGCGATTCCCGCCGCGAACCGCCCCTCGATCGCTGTCTTCGTGACATCTGAGATGAGCATGTCGATTTCCGAGTTCATCCTTCTGAGTTCTTCCTCGCTCCACACTGGTGGGGGAGGGGTAGCCGTTCCGGCTTTCTCAGCAACTTCCTTCGGAGTCGTACTGGAAACTGTAGTACTGGTGTTCTCATCAGAACTGTCCTCGAATTGCCTGCTCTTCTGGAACTGGAAGGCGAGGAAAATCAACAGGATCAGGGCGACGACTCCGCTCCCAATGTAGATGGTGGCTTGCATCGGATTCGCTGCGAGGGAAGCACTGGTGGATTTTCGTCGACCCCGGCCGACACCCGGTCGTCGTGCTCCAGCGCCCCGGTTTCCTCCCGAGGATGGGAGTCGCCGCCGGGTATCGATCACCTCGGTGCCTTCCCGGCGGTCGATCGCGGAATCGATCTGGGCGGCAAGACCGGTGTCGATGGCCCCCTCCCTTGCGAGGAACTCACCGAATTCCATCCCCCTTCCGGCTTCGGATCGATACTGCCGGAGGAGGGAGATCGCTTCCTCCTTGTTCAGGACCCCCTGGCGGATAGCAATCCGACAAAAGAGTTCGTCTCTGCGTACAGCCATGAGGCCGATGCTAGGGGACATCCCTGCTGCGGGTCAAGGTGCCAGAGGAGGCGTTTGGCACAGGCGGGCGTTGGGACTATCCTCGGCAGACTTCCTGGACCAGAAGGGGGCCCCTGGGCATGACACGAACCGATAGCGGCATCGGCGAGATCTACAACGTCGTCGTTGGGACCGCGGGCCACATCGACCACGGCAAATCATCCCTGGTCAAACATCTCACTGGCATCGATCCCGATCGCCTCCCCGAAGAACGAGATCGGGGCCTCACCATTGATCTCGGGTTTGCTCCGATGAAGCTCACCAGCGGTGAGACGATCGGGATCATCGATGTTCCCGGCCACGAGCGCTTCATCAAGAACATGGTCGCCGGTGCCAGTGGTATCGATCTCGTGATCCTTGTGGTCGCTGCAGATGACTCGGTGATGCCCCAAACTCGCGAGCATCTCGACATCATGACTTTGCTCGGGGTCAGCCGGGGGCTCATCGCCGTCAACAAGATCGACCTGGTCGAAGGAGATCTCGTCGAACTGGTCAAGGAGGAAATCGCGGAAACAGTACGCGGCACCTTTCTCGAGGATGCTCCGATGATACCGGTCTCCGCACAGACGGGAGAGGGAATCGAGGATCTCCGGGAAGCGGTGGAGTCCCACATTCGCGGATTGCCCCCGCGAGATGAGGGTGGCGTCTTCAGGATGCCGATTCAGCGGGTGTTCTCCGCCAGGGGGCATGGGACTGTGATCACTGGAGTGCCGACGAGTGGCCATGTCGAACCTGGTGATCGTCTGGAAGTTCTCCCTCTCTCCAAATCGGGTCGAGTCAGAGGGCTGCAGGCGTACAAGGTCACCGTTGACAGGGCTCGTGCCGGACACTCGACCGCCATCAATCTCACTGACATCGATTACCGGGCAGTTCATCGTGGAATGGTCGCAGCGACTCCGGGGTATTTCCGCGCGACCACCATGGTCGAGGTGCGCCTCCGTGCTCTGGAGGGGATTCGTGCTCCCCTCTACAGTCAGATGCCGGTCCGCTTTCATTCCGGCACCTCCGAGGAGGTCGGAAAGTTGTACCTCCTCGATTGCAAGTCACTCGCTGCTGGTGACGAGGCCCTTGCTCAGGTTCGTCTCGCCTCCCCCGTGGTTGTCGCTCCTGGGGATCATTACGTGATCCGCCAGGAGTCGCCGATGATCACCCTTGGCGGCGGTGAGATCCTCGATCGTTCACGCTGGCGTCTGAAGACCGGCAAGGACCACGTGATCGATGCCCTCAGCCGAAAGGAAGCGGCGCTCGGGAGCCCCGAGGAATTCATCGCCTCGGTGGTGGTCGAGGATCCTTTCCAGAAGATATCCATCGAGGAGATCTGTCATCGCGCTGCTCTGGGAAAAGACGAGGTGAAGGATCATCTCGATCGTCTCGTCGAGAGGGGGGTGATCCGTGTCGGAGTGGGCGGGGAGTTCTTCAGCAGCGAAGGCCTGGAGCGGGGAGGAGAGCGGGTTCTCGACGCGCTAGACCAGGCGTTTCGAGCCGACCCCTACCGCGTCCATGTTCCGACACTCGAACTGCGGGAGCGGGTTCGCCTCGATGCCAGTTTCCTCGATGCGCTGCTTGGGCATCTCGAGGGGGAGGGGGCCGTTGAGGTTCTCCGAGGTGGCCGAGTGACCCTGAAGGAGAGAAAAGTCTCCCTTCCTCCCGATGAGCAGGCTCTCCTCGACCGCCTCGAGAAACACTACCGCAGTCAGCTCTTCTCACCGGATCGGCTCGAGAGTCTCGGCGATTCTCTTGGCGCCGACGCTTCTGCCTTGCAGAGGTTACAGTCGTTGCTGATCGACCAGGGAATTCTCGAGAGGATCACCCCGGATGTGATCCTGCACAGCCAATCGATCGGCGAAGCGGTGAGCCTGCTGGAGGATCTGTTCAGCCGCGAGGGAGCGTTCACTGCTGCCGAGGCGAAGGACGTCCTTCAGACGACCCGGAAATTCGCGATTCCCCTTCTCGAACATCTCGATCGATTGGGCAAGACGAGAAGGGTCGGTGATCGCAGGGAGATCATCAGGGAGAATACAGCGGGTAGCTGACCTCGTAGGTCAGTTGCCCTGGCCATCCTGCCAGTCGGAATCCAGGCCTACCCCACCCTCGGCCCCATCCGCCCCGAGGCTCCAGATCGTTAGCCGTGTCGGTGTCTGTTCCAGACGATAGGGCCGATCCCATGGGTCCTCAGGGGGTGAGTCGAGGTAACCGGTGCTCGCCAGATCCTGGGTGGCGAGGGGCCAGCGACCGCGATCGACGAAGTAGAGCTCTGCAGCGGCACGGATCGCGGCGAAATCACTCTTCAGCCGTATCCGTAACTCGTTGGAATCGCGCAAGGATCCGACAGAGTCGGGTCTCGGGGTGTGGGCGATCCGGATCTCGGGATCGAGGATCCTCATGCGGGCACCGAACCCACCGCCAGCGTTCACAACCTCGAGCAGGACGCGGTTCCAGCCCTCCGTCAGAGAGAGGGTGGAGATGTGTTGCACCGGGTCGATCCCATGCTGGCCGGTATCCTCGATCAGCATCGTATCGCCGAGGAAGAGACGGCAACCATCGTCGGTCCCGAGGGTAAAGGAAACCACACGAGCCTCGGGAGAGTTGAGCCACGTCTGCAGGATCGCCACCGATTTCTCGGCCTTCCCCCGTGCCCCCGGAAGCTTGTTGAGATCGATGAAGCCCTGGTCATCGCCCTGAATGGGCTGCCAGGAGACTTCTCCACCATCGATGGTCCACCGGCGCTGGAGGTCGGGGTTCTTCTCCGGCCCCTGTTCTGCGCGCAGTCCCTCGGCGCCTTCTCCGGGAAACCAACCGATGCCTTGCCATGACCGAATCCATTGTCCGGGAAGGTGGTCGATCACCTCGCCGGCGTGGGATCCCAGAATCCCGCTCCCTGAGCTGCGGATACGATCGAGGACAGCCTCCCCTCCGCCGACTGCGGCGATGGCTCGCAGTGCCGAGACTCTCTGGTAGTCATCGATTCCACCACGATCGATGAGATGATTGAGACTGCCGATGAGAGAATCGTCGCCGAGACGCTCGATGAGTCGACACGCCGAAATCCTGACCCTGCGATGGTCATCATTGATTCCCCACTGAGCGAGAGTCCGACCGATTTCACGGTCAGACCCCGCGGCCTGCAGGAGAACAGATCGCTGTAGAGGCTGGCGCATCTGCCATTCAGAGAAGAGGGACTGCGTGTCGGGAAAGCCACGGGCGAGGCGTGCTCGAGCGCCATCGAGAGGTGAGGTCCACTCCCCGTCGCCATCGACATCGAGCCAGATGGCGTTGGTGACCGCCAGTGGAAGGATTGGTCTGCCACCGTCTGGAACGATCGGCGCCAGCGAATCGTCTCCCTCGACCCGTACTGCGATCCAGCCGTCCTGATTGACGGGGATCTTCCGCTGAACGTCGATGCGCAACGGATCCCGGGTTTGAGGGATCGAGATCTCCTCGACGACATCGCCATCGACGACGACGAGAATACGATCACAGTCGATCCAGGAAGCGGCCTGGACTCGGACTCGAATGGGGACGGCATTGCCCTTGACGGTGACCAGTTCGCCGAGACCCTGGTTGCCAACCCTGAGATCGACGAATGGACCGCTGGTGGTGAAGAGTTGTCCCTTTCGAATCGCCTCAGCCACATCCTTCACCGCGACTTCTTTCGGGTCATCGGTTGGAGAAACAATGAAGTTCCTCGGGTAACCGGCGAGGTTCTTGCTCACGGTGTGACTGTCAGAATTGCCGACTGCAGCGACCTTTATTCCCCTGTTGAGCAGGTTGTGCCAGTCCATCAGAACTGAATGGCCACTCTTGCCGGTGTTTCGATCGTCGATTCCTACCTCGTAGTAACCCCAGCCGGCGTTCGAGTTGAATATCTCGATGCTGTCGAATTGGTTGCTCCAGCGGGCTTCCAGCGAGGACCCGGTGATCGGGTCGAGCCCTCCCTGGGCGAAATAGTCGATCCCTTTCCAACGGGGGTGATTGACCTGAATCACCGGCACCACACCCTCCCCGGAGTCGTGTTCACGGATCGATTTGAAGAGGGTCGGGCCATGGAAAGAGCCAGTGTCGAAAGGTTTCGACCAGGGTCGAAGAGGAAAGGCATTGAAGTGGCCGAGGGGGACCGAGACTTCATCTCCGACGATGCTCGAGATGACGCCATCGGCGCCGAGTTGAGAGATCGTCGGACTGTAGTCGGTGCGATGGTTGTGATCGGTGGCCACGGCAACCTCGAGCCCTTCGCTGGCGACGCTGATGATCCGTTCCTTCATGTTGCTGTCGCCGTGTCCGGAATAGGTCAGGGTGTGCAGGTGGAAGTCGGCGCTGACCCAGCCCCGGGTATCGACCTCGTGGACGAGGCGGGGAGCCCAGGTGAAGACCTTGTCCTCTTCAATCGTGACGTCGACCCGGGCGACCGACCACTCGAGACCCCGGCTTGCCCAGATGGTCCATTCACCGATGGGAAGAGTGACCCGCCCGGTGCCCGAGAGAGTGTGGATGAACCCGGGCCGGAGAGCGAGATCATCGACGAGAGCCTTCCTGTTGGCGAAAGCCGGGGGTTTTCCTGAACTTGAGAGGACGCTCAGGCGAGCGGCCGTCGCCTCCCCGCTCGGGGCCTCGATCCTGAACTCCAGAATGCCCTTGGGTCCATCTCCTCCGACGATATCTGCCGTCTGGAGCGGGTCCCCCGGGGTTGCCGGGAAAAGAAGTGTGACCAGGGTCAAAATGGCAATGGACATGGTGGCCTTTCTCCTTGAAGGGGGGCGGTAATCAGGGCGCCTCCATACGGTAGATGTGAAGAGACGGATGCTCGAAGAGCGCGCTCGCTGGGAGCTGGGGATCGATCGGTCCTGCCAGGACCCGTTCGAGGAGTTCCTGTTTCTGTGCCTGGGGAACGAGGAGTTGGATGTGCGCTGCGCTGATGATCTGGTCGACACCGATGGTCAGCGCTCGAACCTCCTCGGGGTATGGTTTGGAGAAATTGGCCCGAATTGTTTCTCGAGCCAGGTGGACCAGCCGATAGCCGCTGCCGAAACTCTCAGCAGGTTCGTTGAAGGCGATGTGACCGTTACCGCCCAGTCCGAGCACAACCACTTTCAGCGGCCCCTCGCGCTGGCACAACCGATCGAGACGAAGTGCTTCCGCCCCGGGATCTCTACTCGGATCGATCGACAGTCGGTTTTCAGGGGGAACCTCGATGGGGTCGAAGATCTTTTGCCGCAACTCCTCGCTGAAGAGGGGAACTCCCGCCGGTGCGTCGAGGTACTCATCGAGTTGCAGGTACTTGAGCTGTGACCACAGGCGTGCCATGTCGCCATCTTCACGGATTCGCTTGTAGAGAATCTCGGGGGATCTGCCGGTGGGGATCGCCACAAGGTCCCCCCCCACTGCGAAGGAGGCGAAGTCCGCGAGGAGTTTGCCGGCAAGTCTCACGGGATCTGGATCGCTGGTCACAACGGCAGCCAAAATTCAAACCTCTTCCGACAGATCTGGGCTCTGTCCACCTCCTGACGGACCTGGGAAGGGTACGGGATCGGTTGTCCTCGGGAAAGGCCGGGGCTGATTCCCGGTCGGCTGCCGTACCGCGACCCCTCCCGATCGACTAGAATCTGCCCAGTCGAGGGTTCCTCATCGCTAAGAGGTCATCGGGTTGGGTCAGAACCGAGAGGGCGAGAATGCGCATCTTCGATCACATACTCGATACCATCGGGAAGACACCCCTCGTGCGTTTTCGACAGATCGTGGGCGACTGCCAGGGGATCATCGCCGGCAAGATCGAAGCATTCAACCCCGGCGGCAGCACCAAGGACCGAATTGCTGTCCACATGATCGATGCTGCCGAGAAGGAAGGACTTCTCCTTCCCGGCGGGACCATCATCGAGTGCACTTCAGGCAACACCGGGATGGGGCTGGCGCTGGTGGCATCGGTTCGAGGGTATCAGGCGATATTCACCATGCCTGACAAGGTTACCGAGGAGAAGTCGAAATTGCTCAAGGCCTTCGGTGCCGAGGTGATCACCTGTCCCACTGAAGTCGAACCCGATGATCCCAGGAGTTACTACTCCGTTGCTCGGAAATTGACCGAGGAGATCGAGAACTCCTTCAGCCCGAACCAGTATTTCAACTCGATGAATCCCGATGCTCACTACAGAACCACAGGTCCAGAGATCTGGGAGGACACCGATGGAAAATTGACCCACTTTGTCGCAGGAATGGGGACCGGTGGCACCATCGGCGGGGTCGGTCGCTACCTGAAAGAGAAGAATCCTTCCATCCAGGTGATCGGCGCGGATCCGGTCGGTTCTCTCTATACCGAGTACTTCAGGACCGGGGTCCTGGGGAAAGCCCACAGCTACAAGGTCGAGGGGATCGGCGAAGACCTCCTCCCGGGGACGATGGACTTCACTGTCATCGACGAAGTGATTCAGGTGGGGGACCGGGAATCCTATTCGATGGCCCGACGCCTTGCCCGCAAGGAGGGGATTCTCAGCGGCAGTTCCGCCGGGACCGCGGTCTGTGCCGCGCTGGAGGTTGCGAATCGACTTGGCCCCGATGATTTGCTGGTGGTACTCATTCCCGATACCGGCGAGCGCTACCTGAGCAAGGTCTACGATGAGGACTGGTTGCGACGGAACCAGTTGATCGAATCCAATCTCAATCTCACCGCTGGAGAAATTCTATTGCGCGGAAAGAAACGGCGAAAAACGCTTCTATTCCTGTCCCCCGATCAGAAGATTCAGGAGGCAGCGGAGTTGATGCGAAGAGAGGATATTTCCCAGCTCCCCATTCTTCGCGATGGGGAGCCGGTGGGTAGCCTTCGGGAAGCACAGGTCATCGAGTGCTTGCTCAGGGGAGAAGAGGGGGTGAACCAGCCGGTCTCGAACATCATGGAGAGGCCCTTCCCGATCGTCGACGAGGGAGTTACCGCAGATGACATTCTCGAGCGTCTGTCCATTTCATCTCCAGCAGTACTTGTGAAAACCAACCGGGGGAGCCTCGAGATCCTGACGAATTGGGATTTGATTCACTCCGTGAGAAGAAAGAGGTAGGAGAGTGCGTTTCTCTACCCGTGCCATTCACGATGGTCAGCCTGCGGATCCTACGACCGGGTCCATCATGACCCCGATCTACCAGACCTCGACTTACGTGCAACAGGCCCCTGGAGTCCACAAGGGTTTCGAGTACGCGCGAACCGACAATCCGACGCGCAACGCCCTGGAAGCGAATCTCGCTTCCCTCGAGGAGGCGCGCCACGGGATATGCTTCGGAAGCGGGCTCGCCGCCACCGATGCGGTTCTGAAACTGTTTTCCTCTGGAGACCATATCGTTGCCGGCAACGATCTCTACGGTGGGACCTTCAGGCTCTTCACCGAGGTCTTTGGTAGGTTCGGCCTGGAGTTCTCTTTTGTCGACGCGTGCGTGCCTCAATTGGTTCGAGATGCCATCCGACCCGAGACGAAGTTGATCTGGCTTGAAACGCCGACCAATCCCCTGCTGAAGATCTGTGACATCGCCCAGATTGCTGAGATCTGTAATGATCGGTCCATCCTCCTGGCAGTCGACAACACTTTTTCGACGCCGTACCTCCAACGCCCGATTTCTCTGGGAGCGAACCTGGTTGTTCATTCGACGACGAAGTACCTGGGCGGGCACTCCGATGTCATCGGCGGCGCAGTGATCACCAGTTCCGATGAGATCGCCGAGAAGATCAAGTATCTCCAGAACGCCGTCGGAGCTGTGCCCGGCCCGATGGACTGTTTCCTGACGATGCGTGGGACCAAGACGCTCGCAGTTCGCCTCGACCGGCATTGTGAGAATGCTGCACGGATCGCAGGTTTCCTCTACGACCACCCCGCTGTCGCTCGAGTCTATTACCCGGGGCTTCCTGACCATCCAGGACATGAGTTGGCTGCGAAACAGATGTCCCAGTTCGGCGGCATGGTGTCATTCGTGCTCCATGGCGAGTCGGAGGAGGAGGCAAAGGAACTGGTTACACGAACCCGGGTCTTCCGTCTTGCTGAGAGCCTCGGAGGGGTGGAGAGTCTCATCGAGCATGCGGTCTCGATGACCCACGGGTCGATCCCTCCGGAGGAGAGAAGAAAAAGCGGTCTCTCCGATGGGTTGATACGCCTGTCGATCGGGATCGAGGACATCGAGGACCTTCTCGAGGACATCGGTGCCGCCCTGGAGACAACGTCTCAATAGAACAGGGCTCCACCTCCAAGTGCCGGCTTCTTTGCCGCTGACTCAAATGAGTGAGGAAATTGGCCGTGGGAAAAAAAGGGCCCAGGGACGGCTGAACGGCCGGACAGACCAACCCCCGGGCCCCGTCAAACGTTCTGCGAACCAGTCTCCTTCTCCGCCAGCGGTCGATCAGCAGGCGGGGGGACCTGGCCTCCAGTTCAACTCCGTAGAACCAAGTCCTCCTTCTGATCTCGCCCGGGAACTCTTTGTTTTTCCGCTGGCGCTTCGGTTTGACTCGCTGGGGGCAGCGTTTCTCGGATGATGCGAGGTATCAGGCGCTGTGGAGGTCTCCGGATCGTCGCAGGAGGCGGTAATATCGGTGCGAACACTCCGGCGAGCATCCGTGATCCGGTACTCCGCGACGATGGGGTTGCCGCCGGAGCAGAAGGGTCTTGGGCGGGAAGTGACGCTCAGGCGGTCACCTTCCAGGTCGAGTTCGCTTCCGAAGGAGTAAAGAGCGGCGGGCAACGAGGAAGTTTTCTTCTCGATGAGCATCCAGTCGCCCGCTTCACACTCGAAGACGTAGACCTCACCAGAATTACCGCAATGGTCCCCTGCAGAAGGTGCTGAAACCGCGAGCCTGTCGCCATCTGCAGCGAGGGTCGATCCGAACCAGAGGCAAGTCCTGGCCACATCGGGAAGAAGAAGCGCTTCTTCCCGCCAGGAGCGGTCGATGAAACTGAAGACGTGGACCGAACCGCTGTCCTGTGCGCCCAGATCCTGGAGAGGCGCTCCGACGAAGAGTCGACCGTTACTGGTGGCGATCGAATGCCCGAAGAGATCGAATGGCCCGCCGTAATCGCCGGTGATCCTCTGGGGAGGAAGATCTACCCAGGGGGAAGCGGGCTGTGGCTTGGCGAAGACACAGCCCGAGTAGGGCCCCAGAAAATCCGCCGAGTGGTCTGGGAAGAACGCCCAGTCGGCGGTGTGGGTGATGCAGGAGTCGAACTTGTTGTGGTTCATCAGTTCACCTTCTCACTACCGGGCAAGAATCTGTTCGCTGGCTCCAATTGCCAGGGGCAACCCCAATCGGCTTGCGCCCGAATCGGGCTCTTTCCTGAGATCCAGAAGTTTGAGTTCGTCAAAAATGGGAAAGAGTCCTCCTATCTTGATGAAGCGATCTCCAGCGGAAGTATGTGACATGTATTATTGTTTTTTTTTCTCCTTGTTCAGAATGGCAGGTGCGGGCGTCTGATGATTAACTGCCTGGGGAGATCCTTGGGTTCGGCTTGCTGGATCGGAAGCGGCACTCTCGATCGGTTGGTACTACCGTCCTTCTGGCATCCAGAGGATGGGCCTGGTTGATCGAAAATGTGCAAGGGTGCTGTTCACCGAAGGAGGGAACGTTGAAGGGGAATCTGGCAGGTGATGGCAAAGAGCCCGATCTCGTTTCCCGAGCCAGGGCTGGATCCGCACTCGTCAGGTCTGAACTGATCCTTCAGCACTTGCCGGAGTTGACTCGTTTTGTCCTGACCCGGATGGGCCATCGGCTCAAGCGACATACCGAGGTCGATGACGTCTGCCAGAATATCTTCATCCGGGCTTTCCGAGGCTTGCACGCCGTCTCTCCGGAGGCGGAGAGCGGAGATTTCCGGGCATTCCTTTTCCAGCATGCCAGGTGGGAACTGGCAGATATGGGCCGAAAATCGGCCTCGTTCGAAGGCGAGTCGAATATCCCCGGTGGTTCTCTGTCGCTGGTGGAGGAAACGGCCGAGGGGAAACCCGGGGAGGTTCTCGAGTTCGAGGAGTTGGAGCCCCTCTACCGACTGATCGAGAAACTCCCGGTGAAACTCGGTTCCGTCGTAATGCTGAGGCTCGATGGCCTCAGTCACTACGAGATCGGGCGGGACCTCGGAGAGAATGAAGCGACGATCCGCAAGCGGTACAGCCGGGCGGTCGAGGCGTTGAAGCAACTTCTTCCGAAATCAGCTGAACATCGGAGTGCTGAATCAGGACTCGAGACCGTCGAAGAGGGTGAGCCCCAGGGCTCCGAAGAACAGGATGGGTAACCAGCCGGCGAGCATCGGCGGCAACTGCCCTTTCGTCCCGAGATCAGCACAGATGTACGTCGTGATCAGATAGAGGCTCGAGACTCCGATGGCGAGGACGATTCCGACGACGATCGACCTATTCTCGGTGCGCAGAAGAAACGGGAGCCCGAGGAGAAGCAAGATCAGATTTGCCAGCGGGAAAGCGAACCGCTGATGGAGTTTCACTTCCAGGTGTTTGAGATGTGAGCGCCTCTTGTACTGGTCGCGGAGTTCGCTGAAGGATAGATAGGGGATCTCCCGGTCGCTCGATTCGAGATCGATGGGGCGCATGTCGGTGGCCAGACGCATTTCGTGGAATCGTTGCAGGTAGACGCTCTCACCCTCGGAGTCGGGGTTCGGGATCTGGGCTCCGCTCTCGTCCCAGCGCTGGATAGTTCCATCTCTGAGAAGCCAGAAGGGGTCGCCTCCGACAGGTTCTTGCCACAGAATTTCCTTCGCTCCTATCCGTTCCTTTGCGCTCGAGTTGCTTGAGTGTCGCGAGACGATGACTACGTCCTCGCCTCGCCTCTCGTGGGGAAGGTATCTGTCCACCTCGATCATCGAGTCGAGAGTGTCGACGATCATGTCGGGCTGAATTGCTGTTTTCGACCGTCCATATGCCTTGGCGATCCTGATCTCGTCACGGAGAGAAGGTACGACCAACTCCTGAACCACCACCATCGCAATGGCGGCGACAAGTCCCATCAGGAAATAGGAGCCGAGAATTCTGCCGAAGGAGAGCCCCGACACCCGCAGGGGGGTGAGTTCGTTCCCCTTGTTGAGACTGGAAACGGAGAACATTGCCGCCAGCAGGGTCAGAACAGGACCGATGTACTGGCTGAAGTAGACGGGAAGAAGTGCGGCGAAATAGCGAAGCGCCACCAACGGAAGCGGATCTTCTTCCTTGAGGAACTGCTCGATCCGGGTGACGCCATCGATGACGATGAAGAGCCCGAACACCGAGAAGGTGCATACTACCCAGGCAAAGATGAAATTCCGGATGAGATAGCGATCGAAGGTGCGGAATGGGAGCAGACTGAGTGCCCGGCTGAGCCAGTTGCGGATCATTTTCGATTAACCTTGATCATCAGAATCATCGCCAGGGTTGCGAGGACGTAATTCCCTGACATCACCGTGATGGGAGCGGGGAGGCCAAGAGAACGCGTGAGTTCCATCCCACCAAACGTCATCGGGTAAAAGACTCCGATTACGAGCATCATGCCCGCAAAGAAGGGGACCAGTTTCTGTGAGGTTCGCAGCAGGAGGACGAGAGGGAATCCGACCAGAGCAAAGGTGAAAATCGAAGTCGACAGGGCAAGTCTCCGCCAGATTTCTGCGTCGGCCATCCTCGCTCTTCGCAGGTTTGCCGCAGCATCGAGTTCTGCACGTTTTCTCGCCTCGTCGTTTTCTGCCAGGCGGGCCTCCTCCAGGAGGCGCTCTTTCCTGGCCAGGTAATTTGCCCTCTTCTCTCTCAGTTGATCAGTCGGAAGATCCTTGTCCCTGCGAGAGTTCTCATTGATGGGGAAATCGACGGTGAAGGAATCGAATCGAATCGAATCGATGCGATAGTTCACAGATCGGCCATCGGACTCGATGTCTACCGGGAATTTCACGTCGACATTTTGCAGCGTGAGGTGGATTACCTCTGCACGGTCGTCGACGGAGAGACCGGCTGTCTGGGCGAGAATCACTGTCCTTGGAACATCCAGCCTGACACCGGGGCGGGCGAGGGGAGTCGTCCCCTGAGTTTCTGCACTCCAGGAGAAGATGCCCAGAGGAAGTCTTTTCTTGATGCAAACTCCATGGAGGCGGGAACCGCCGCGGATCTCATCCCAGTAGACGAGGCCACCTTGCTGGTCGAGGGCGAGCTGTCCCTTTCGGCCGTCGCCGAGGTGCTCCAACTGCTTCACAAGGAATCGGCCGATGTTCTGTTGACGGTGCTGAAGGTCGGGGAGCATCTTGTCCTGGGTGAACACCATGAAGAGCCCCAGAGGAATTGTCAGAAGCAGCAACGGTCTGAGTAACACGCTGGGTGCGATCCCACTCGCAGTCGCTGCAAAGAACTCACCATCAGAAACGAATCGACCGTAGCCAAGGGTCGTCGCCACCATCATTGCCATCGGAACTGTGAAGTAGAGGGAGTAGAGAATGCTGTCGTACAGCCATGGGAATACTATGTTGAGGGTGTAGCCGCCCTGGAGTGCCTTCATCGCGAAGACGATGGCGACAAGAAGTGACAGGACCAGGGCGCTGAGACTGAATGAAATCAGGAGTTCCCAAAGGATATAGCGATAGAGGGTTCTGGGCGTATTTTTCATCTCAGCGGAATTCTAGGCAGGCTCAGTGGGTTCGACAAGGTCCCCACTTCCCCGGAGATTCCGGTGTTCGCAGCCGCAGGGCACTTTCAGGCAGCGGGGACAGCCCTGGGAGTACTTCTCGCGAGCTGCCTTTTCGAGGCAAATTCCCCGGAGAGAGGCGAGAGTGGAGAGCCATGCGAGCACATCTGCGAATTCCTGCTCTTCCGCCTCGGTTCCGCGATCGCTGGAATGCAGGCACCTGGCCAGTTCGCCGATCTCCTCGGAAAACCAAAGAAAAGTCCCTGAGACACCTCGCCGGGAGTCCTTCTCGAAGTAGATCTCCTCGATTCTCTTCTGGAAGGAGGCGATGGTGAGGCCAGAATCTTCGCTCATCGAAATCCTAGGTGAACCGTTCGACGGCTCTTCTCAGTGGACGGTACTTCTTCGCATCGGGTCGAGACAGTCGAGAAGCGCCCGGTCGGGCCGGGGGATCAACACTTCTCGAGCAAGAGATCCTCGCTCCATCGCCACTTCTGCCCCGGCGGAGATGGCGACCTGTGTCGAGGAGATGTCACCGTACAGGATCGCGGTGCTCTTGCCGCCGATTCCGCTGAGCAAATGGACCTGGCAGAGGCCAGTCTCGCCCGTCTTCAGAGCGGAGTCTGCTGCCGCCAGGAGGGAAGGGGCGGTCCATGTTTCGAGGATGCCGATCGCCGGACCCTCCTGCCCCTCGGAGGGGATCGCCGAGGGGGAAGTCAGCGCTTTCAGAAGGTCGGGCTCGGGTGCGGGAAGAAGAACGTCATCGATCCGCTCATCTCCTGAGACCTCGACCGCCTTGTTCAGAGACCGGCTCAGCTCTTCGACCTCGCCGGTGAAGAGGACCAGGTACTTCCCGGGGCTGGCGGCTTCGGCGAGGAGGATGCGAACAGGGGCTTCCTTGAGAAGTGCATCGAGTGCTTCGATTCCCGCGGCGATCGATCCTGTCTCGAAAGCGGCGAGAGTCAGAACCGGGCCAGAAGGATTCATCAGCAGCCGAGGAGCCCACGCCATCAGTTGTTTTCCTTACTCGGGTTCTCCCGACCGTTGATCGATTCGAGCGCTCCAAGAGCCGCACCGGCAGCCTCGCGAATGTTCGCTTCAGTTCCGCCGAGATAGAGGCGTCCGAAAGCGCCGAAGAAGTTCAGTTCGACCAGGTTGACCGGCGCCGCCTTTTCCGCCTCGTTGGCGGCGAGAGCCGCGTAGCCAGCGGGATGGACCTCGAGAATGTAGAGGGTCTCGCCGCCGAGGATCATCTGGCCGTAACGGGTCCTGTTGATCAGCATCGTCTGGTAATCGGTGATGTTGGTGATGATCTGGGTCGAGACGATTCTCGGCCTGAGTCTGGAACTCTCATCGAGTTCGAGATTTCTGAGGATCGCCTCGCCGGCCTGGCGGACATCACCCTGATCGAAGGAGTGAACCTCCAGGAGCCCGAATGCGCGTTCGACGACCTGGACCCCCGGCTGGACTCCGGTTGCTTTCAGTGCGATATCGGTGACGCGATTGATCTCGATTCCGGGTGCGATTTCGACGAAGAGGGATGCCTGTTCTGTCATCGGTAGATAGCCCCGGGAAACCGTCGCGAGATACGAGGCGAACTGGGGCTGCATGATGTCTATGAAGGAGTAGGTGCGCAGTTCCATCGTCGTGGCTTCCGCGCGCCCTATTCACCTGCGCCGGGCAGGATCCCCTCGACGGATTCGTGCGGCCTCGGGATAACATGGACGCTGACCAGCTCGCCGACCCGACGGGCTGCTCCCGCTCCGGCATCGGTGGCCGCTTTGACAGCGCCGACTTCTCCCCGGACCATCACGGTAACGTAGCCACCGCCGATCTTCTCCTTGCCGACCAGATGGACCCTGGCTGCCTTGACCATGGCATCGGCAGCCTCGACGGCGCCGACAAGGCCACGAGTCTCGATCATTCCCAGGGCGATCTGATGGGGGGTTCCCTGTTCCATTAGCCTCGGCTTCCCCTCTAAACGCTCCCGTCGCAGGCGAACTGCGGCGAGATTTTCCCCTTCTTGGATAGGGACCCCCTGGCACCGCTTTCAAGGGATCAGAGCCCCTTGTTGGGTCGGTGCAGGTAGAAGTCCCGCTCCGGAGGCCGACGGGTGCCGAAGAGGGACCGCTGGGAGAGCTCCCGGGTCCTCGCCTCGGCAGAGCCTGCCTCGGACCTGCCCGAGAGGGTACCCGATGGGAGGGCTGATGGGGACTCCCCCCTGGCAGTGTGGATGACTTGGGCCTCTGGTTCCTCGACAGGAGCCGCCTCTTCGCGTGCTGAAGTCAGACGGAGACTGCCGGCGCCATCGGCTTCATCGAAGGGAAGGCCGACCTCGGCAAAGAAGCCACTCCTGGGGAAGGCGACCCTCTTCAGGTTCAAGAGGTGTTCGGGACCGATGTTGTCGGTCGTGATGTTTCCCCCCATCGCCCCGCAGCCGAGGGTCATCGAGGGAGGGAGATCAGTGGACAGGCCGACCGATCCCTGGGTCGTCGGACCATTGACGATGATCCGACCCACGGGTTTCTCGAGACCGAAGGCTCGGATCACATCGGGATCACGGGCGTAGATTCCGAGGGTGTGGCCGGTGCCGCCATAGCGAATCAATTCGATGCACTTCTTGCAGCCCTCGCGCCAGTCCTCGACCTCGTACCAGGCGAGGATGGGGGCCAGTTTTTCCCTCGAAAGGGGATACTCCTCACCGACCCCCTCTTCCGGGGCGATCAGGATGGGGCAACCCTCATCGACCTCGAAGCCTGCCATCCGGGCGAGGGTAGAAGCAGACTGGCCGACGATGGCGGTGTTGAACCCGCCGCCGGGAAGTTGCACCAGTTTCTTGAGCAACTCCGTCTCGTTGCCGTTGCAGATGTGGCAGCCTTCTCTTGCGAGGGTTTCTCTCAGTTGCTCAGCGACCGACCTCTCGGCGACGATCGATTGCTCCGAGGAGCAGATCGTCCCGTAGTCGAAGGTCTGGCTGGCGATGAGGCAGCGAGCGACATGGTCGAGGTTGGCACTCTGGTGGACGAAGACGGGGGGATTCCCGGGCCCGACTCCAAATGCGGGTTTGCCGCTGGAGTAGGCGGCCTTGACCACCCCTTCCCCACCGGTCGCGACCACAACCGAGGTCAACGGATTGCTCATCAGTTCCTGGGTCCCCTCGAGGGTGGGGGAACTCATGCACAGGATCAGATCCTCGGGAGCCCCCGCTTCGATCGCCCCCCGCCGGAGAATCTCCACGGTTCTGCCGATACAACGAGCCCCACGAGGGTGGGGGGAGAGAACGATCGCATTGCGCGACTTCACCGCGATCAGGATCTTGAAGATCGCCGTCGAAGTCGGGTTGGTACAGGGGATGATCCCTGCGACGACACCCACCGGCTCGGCAATCTCGATCAGACCGCGCCTGTGGTCTTCGCGCACGACTCCACAGGTTCGCAGGTTCCGGTAGGCTTCATGAAGCCGGACCGAGACGAAGAGGTTCTTCTGGATCTTGCTTTCGACATCCCCGAAGCCGATCTCCTCGACGGCGAGTCTTGCCATTTCTTCTGCGTGGTCGGTGGCGCTGCGGGCGATGGCATCGACAATCCGGTCGACGGGGCCCTGTTCCACCTTCGAGAAGGAAGCCGCTGCTCTGTCTGCTCGTGCCAGCAAATCTCGAGCATTCTGGACAGAGGCGAGGTCACGATCCATCAGCACCCTTACCCTTCTGTTTCATCGGATTCCTCAAACTCGGCCCTCAGCAGTTCGAGGAGCTGATCACGGTTTGCACGGGAGATCTCTCTTCCGGTGAGCGACAGATCCTTGATCTGACGCGCCAGCGATCGCAGCTGGTGAACGTTCATCGATTCGATCTCCTGCCTCTCCTGCTGGCTGGAGTGTACATTCCCGAGGACAAGAGCCTGCACCTGTGGGGCGGGGCGGGGGATCAGCAGGGCTCCATGAAGGCCGCCGACCGCTTCTGCTGCGCGGATTCCTGCCTCCAGAGCAGCTTTCACGCTGCCGACATCACCGCGGACAATGACGGCATGGAGACCACCTCCGACATCCTCGCGGTCGACGAGGTGGACTTCGGCGCATTTGCTCATCGCATCGGCAGCCTCGATCGAGCCGACGAGGCCGACAGTCTCGATGATGCCAATGGCGCTCTGGTACAAAGGTATCCTCCACTTTTCTGGTGACCCTGTCTTCTAAGAGCAGAAGTTCTGGAAAGCAAGTCGACCGTAATTCTATGAGGAATCTCCACCGAGTCTCTCACAGGCAATCAACTTGATCTGCTTGAGATCGAGTTTGCCGCTCCCGAGACGGGGAACCTCATCCACTTCGAGGAAGGCATCTGCCCTCGGAATCCACAGATTCGGCATGCCACCGCCACGAACTTCGGTGATCAGATCCTTGGGGGTGATGGGCAAGGTGGTGTGGAGTACGGCCAGGCGCTCTCCCTTTGCTTCATCGGGTACAGAGGTGACGGCAACCTGGGCGCCGCCTTCACTTTCTTCCGTATCGCTTTCGGTGGTGTACTTATCGACCACTTCCTGAAGTGCCTCCTCGATCCTGACATGGGGGACCATCTCCCCGCCCAGCTTGGAGAACCTCGAGAGCCGGTCGGTGATGGTGAGGAAGCCCGCCTTGTCGAGGTGGGCAATGTCTCCAGTCACGTACCAGCCATCCTTGATCGCCTCGGTGGTCAGGTCGTCACGGCCGAGGTAACCGATCATGACGTTGGGTCCCTTGACCAGGAGGAGCCCATCCTCGCCGGGAGGCAGGTCTTCCATCGTGTCGGGGTCGACGATTCGAGGGACGATCCCCGGAAGTGGCTGGCCGATGGTGCCCTCCTTCATCGCCTTCTGACGGACTCCGCGATCGCGAACATCAGGCAGGTTGACCGAGACCACCGGGCTCAACTCGGTGCAGCCGTAACCCTCCAGGAGATCGGTACCGAACTTCTCCCGCCACTGGTTGGCGAGGGAGACCTTCAGTTTCTCTGCTCCGGCGGCGGCGATG
>JYMV01004577.1_pt1 | contig 45268 bp, 56 predicted proteins | sample 338911 | NCBI WGS metagenome assembly JYMV01 (sample SAMN03354496, study PRJNA234377) | hydrothermal vent metagenome | biome: Deep sea; feature: Hydrothermal plumes at the Eastern Lau Spreading Center, Western Pacific Ocean; material: Seawater | place: Tonga | collected 2009 | depth 2000 m m | reverse complement strand
AAAAAAGGCTCCTGCTAAGAAAAAAAAGGCTCCTGCTAAGAAAAAAAAGGCTCCTGCTAAGAAAAAAAAGGCTCCTGCTAAGAAAAGGAAGAGATAGTAGGAACAAGTACACTTTTGCTGATAAGATTATGTTAGCTTTGATTCCTTTATGATTTTAATTATTTTTTCCAAGTATGATATCGATTTTTTGAATCGCATTAGCCATTTGTGCATGGTCATAAGGTACATCCAATCTGGAAATTATTTCCTTAATTTCTTTGATTTTTTTGTTATTCGATTTTACTAAACTTTTTGCCATTATCAGTTGGTGTCGTAGTTTTTCCTTATCATTCATAATACCACCAGCAACCATATTATCGCAACTAGAACTACAACAGATTCAACACCGAGCATAATTTTGAATAATACTTTCATGATATTCTAAGATAATACATTATCTTAAAAATTGTGGACATTCTGGAATAAACCACAATCCAACATCAATCAAACTTTCAAGGAATTGTGGTGGTGGTATACCCATGATACACGCACTTTTGTCTAATTTCTAGTAGTATCATTCATACTAATCATTTCTACGCCTGGCTTTTATTCTCAGATAATCTAGATAGTGCATCATGTTAGGTTGGCGGGCTCGTCCCCCGTCTTTTTTTATTTACTGAACTATTGAATTATTTTCTGATAAATTAATTTAACTAGTTTTTGTCCAGTTTTTATTATGACATTTACATTGACAATTATCATCACAAAAATTTGTAGCGCAATATGAACATCTGAGCTTAAACATGGTAATTTTATGCAAAATTTCTATTTAAGCAACTAATCTACGTAAGCATAGAAAATTAAAGAAATGTTTTGATTTCTGCTTAAATTAAATAGTTAAACAGCAAATTAGCAATATGGCAGGACAAAAAATAGATGGTATTGAGGTTTCAAATGCGGTTAAAGAGATTTTGAAGAATGCCGTTGAAAAACTAAAATTAGAAGGAGTGAAGCCATGCCTAGCTACAGTCTTAGTGGGTGATGATCCAGCATCTGCAACTTATGTAAAAAATAAACACATGGCGTGTGAAAAAATTGGGATTAAAACAAGGGATCATAAGTTGCCTACAGAAACTACTCAAAAACATCTTGACGAAATAGTTAGTAAACTAAACCAGGATAAAGAAGTTCATGGGATACTTGTTCAACTACCATTACCAAACCATTTAGATGAATTTGCAACAGTTTCTAGAATATCGCCTATAAAAGACGTTGATGGTTTGACTCCTCAAAATGTTGGATTACTATCTATGGGGAAATCCATCTTAAAGGCATGCACACCTTCTGGAATAATGGAGATGTTTTATTATTACAAGATTAATCTTGAAGGCAAAAGTGTGGTTGTGATTAATAGAAACAACTTGATAGGAAAGCCGCTATACCATTTACTACTGCAAAATAATGCTACTGTCATTACTTGTCATTCAAAAACTAAAAACCTTAAAGAGTTTTGCCAAAACGCAGACATAATTATAACTGCGGTAGGAGATCGTACAAAATTCAAACTAACTTCAGACATGATAAAACAGGATGCTATAGTGGTTGACGTTGCGATTTCAAGACATGAAGGCAAATTAATTGGTGATACAGATTATGATGATATTATTCAAAAAGCATCCTGGGCTACACCAGTTCCAGGTGGGGTGGGACCTATGACGGTTGCTATGTTACTAAAAAATACTGTAACAGCTGCATCACTAAATAAGGAAATTGTCGGTTAGTGTTCAAAAGGCTGCGCTTCGAAAGCACCTTCTTGAAAAACGAGATGCAATATCAGATGAATTTAGAAATATATCAAGTAATAAGATACACCAAAACCTCAAGCAAGTTGACTCGTATATTAACTCACAAAACATTGCTTGTTATTTTTCGATTGGTAGTGAAATTGACACATATGATATTATGCTAGGCATATTAGAACAAGGTAAAAACATGCTTCTACCTAAGATTGTAGACAATAATCTGGAATTTTATGTTGTTCCAAATCTTGAAAAATTAGAAAAAGGTATCTTCGATATTATGGAACCGAAAGATAGTTGTAAGAAGGCGGAAAATATTGACTGTATCCTAGTTCCCACTATAGGAATTTCAAAATCAGGAGATAGATTGGGATATGGAAGGGGTTACTACGATAAATTTCTCTCTTCCACAGGAGCAGTGAAAATATCATTAACTTACTCAAAACAAATTGTCAAATCCATACCCAGCGAGTCCCATGATATCAAAATTGATTTGATAATTACGGAAGATGAAATTATTAAAGTATCATAGGTAAGTTAGGCCTTTTTTTCCAATATCCATTCTAGAGTATTTGTTTTTCCAGGAAATTTTTTCAGTAGCGCTGTATGCGTTTTTAATGGCTGAATCTAGCGTATCACCCAAGGCAGTAACACCTAAAACACGTCCACCGTTTGTGACAATTTTTTCATTTTTTACTTTAGTCCCAGCATGATACACATATGCATTATCAAACACCCCATCCAAACCAAAAATTTCATCATCTTTTGGATATGAATCAGGATAGCCTTTTGATGCTAAAACAATACAAACCGCAGATTTGTTTTTCCACGAAATTGGAGATAGTTTTTCCAAAGTACCCTCAACACTTGCATTCAAGTATTGAAAAAGATCCGAATTCATTCGCATTAAGATTGGCTGGCACTCAGGGTCACCCATTCTAACGTTATATTCAAGAACATATGGTTCACCGTCTTTTAGCATTATTCCAGCATAAAGAAATCCTTTGAACGTAATTCCTTCATTTTCTAGGGATGATATTGTTTTATCAATAATTTTTTTCTGTATTTCTTTAGAAAGATTCTCATCTATAACTGGCGTTGGAGAATAAGCACCCATTCCACCTGTATTAGGACCCTTATCGTTGTCATAGATTCGCTTATGATCTTGACTTGTAGCCATTGGAATTGCTAATTTTCCATCAGACAACGCAATGTATGACGCTTCTACACCATCAATTCTATCTTCAATTATGATATTATTTCCTGCATCTCCAAATTTCTTACTTACTAATATCATCTCGATAGCTTTTTCAGCTTCAGTTTTACTATTACAAACAATTACACCTTTTCCAGCTGCTAAACCATCAGCTTTTATGACAACATCATGTTCAATTCCGTTAACGTATTCTTTCGCCTTTGAAGCATCATCAAATACCTCAAACGCCGCAGTAGAAATATTATTTCGTTTCATAAACTCCTTTGCCCAAATCTTACTTGATTCTAACTGTGCAGCTTTTTTCGTCGGTCCAAATATCTTCAAACCCTTTTCATTAAACACATCAACGATACCTGCCGCAAGTGGTGCCTCAGGCCCAACGATTGTAAAACAATCATTCTCAGAAGCGAATATGGATAATGCTTCTAAATCATCGACGGAAATTGGTACGTTATTTGACGTTCCTCCATTTCCCGGTGCATGAAAAACAGTATTAATATTATCACTTTGACCAAGTTTCCAGCCAATGGCATGTTCTCTTCCACCTGAACCAACGACAAGAACATTAACCAATATCTAAAACTTGATTATGAAGTATATATTCCAAAGTTAAATTATACATTTTTTAAAATAGAGAGCATTGTTGGTAATGCATTTGCAGAGGTTGCCTGTATTGAAAGATCCATCTCGTTCGACATAACAGTTTTTTCAGGATTTACCTCAATCAAAGTTGCACCGTTTTGTTTTGCGTAGAGTGGTAATGTATTCGCAGGTGAAACAGCAAGAGACGTTCCTGCAATAATCATTATATCACATATACTGGCCTCTTTTATTGCATTTTTCCAAATATCTTGTGATAGTGCTTCTCCAAACCAAACAACGTCAGGTCTTAGCATATTTCCACACCCACATTTGGGCGGAAGTGATTCAAAATTCTTAGTTATATTAGCAGTAAAATTACAAACTGTGCATTTAATCCGAATTATGCTACCGTGTAGTTCCAAAACATTTGTGCTACCAGAGCGCTGGTGCAAACCATCAATATTCTGCGTCAATACAACCACATCCCTAAATTTTTCCATCTTGGAAATTGCGAAATGACCCTCGTTTGGTTTAGCCGCTAGGATGTTTTTTCTCCTATCCTCATACCATTCCCAAACTAGTTTTGGGTCATCATAAAACGCATCTATCGATGCAAGTCTCATAGGATCATGTTTTCTCCAATGACCATCTTTCCCCCTAAAAGTGGGAATTCCGCTTTCTTGTGAAATTCCTGCTCCAGTTACAAAAACAATTTTTCTAGAATCATTTAATTTCTGAGATACAATGTCAAACATTTTCATTCATCTAATGTCAGAGAATTCACGTACTGTTATAAGAGATAAATGCTCGAGAGCGATATATGGAACTTGGAAATGAGTTTAACCTTAAAAATATAGAACAGACTACTAGGGATTATCTATCAAGACTGGATTTACAGGAACTGATTAACGAATCACCAAACAAGCAAGAAAAAATTACATTCATTGAAGGGCCGCCTACGCTAAATGGAAAACCGCATGCTGGTCACCTTAGGGGTCGTGTCTTCAAGGACTTGTGGTATAGATTCAATACACTTGATGGAAAAAAAGTAGTTTTCAATGCAGGTTGGGATACGCAAGGTCTTCCAGTAGAATTACAAGCTGAGAAAGAACTGGGAATTAAAAACGGTAAAAGTGAAATCACAACTCCACAGCAAATCGAAAACCTTGTCGCGGAATGTAAAAAAATTATATCAAAATTCCATAAGAAATGGATAGATGTTGATGAAAAATTAGGAATGTCATTTAATCAAGAAAATGCATATTGGACATACAAGGACGAGTATATCGAAAGAGAATGGCAGTTGTTAAAACGTGCTGATGAAAATGGCATCCTTACTGAAGGATACAGTGTCGTTGCATATTGCCCAAGTTGCCAAACTTCGCTTAGTCATTCAGAAGTGAATCAAGGTTATGAGATGATTCAGGATCCTTCATTGTATTACAAAGTAAAACTGCAAGATGAAGATGTCTATTTGATTATCTGGACTACTATGCCATTTACACTTGTAACTGATGCGATGGTTGGATTCAATCCAAATGAGGAATATGTTTATGTTTCAGTCAGCAATGAGACATGGATCGTTGGAAAAATTCGCCTTGAAGAATTCATGAAAGAAGCGAAGATACAAGATTATCAAGTATTGAAAACAGTAAAAGGTTCTGAATTTGAGAATAAAAAATACACACACCCCCTACTTGATAATATTTCTGGATTAGAAAAAATGTCAAAACAGGAAAACTATCACATTACAATTGCTGAAAAGTTTGTTGACGTGAATGCTGGTACAGGAATTGTCCATCTTTCTCCAGCAAATGGTGAGGATGATTATAACATTGCAATGAAACGAAAAGTTGAGATCTTTTCCCCTATTGATGACGAGGTAAAGTTCACAGAAGAAGCGGGTAAATATGCTGGTATGTTTGTACGCGATGCTGATGAAAAAATTGTACAGGATATTAAAGAAAAAAATGCGTTAGTAAAAATTGGTAAAATCAAGCACAAATACCCGTTATGTTGGCGTTCTAAACATAAACTAGTTTGGCTTGCAAGGAGGGAATATTTTTACATGCTTGATAGGCTTGGTGAAAAAGCCATTCACGCTGCAGAAAAAGTAGAATACTTTTTTGAACAACCAAAAAACAGATTTTTAAAAATTATAAAAGAGAAGCACCCTTGGTGCATTTCGAGAGAAAGATTCTGGGGCTGCCCAATACCAATCTGGAAGTGCACAGAATGTGAAAACAGTGAAAAACTATTTTCAAGAAAAGAAATTGTAGAAGCAGCTGAGGATCTACCTGATGGATCTGACTTTGAGTTACATAGACCATGGATAGATAGAATTTCTGTCAAATGTAAAAAATGTAGTGCAAAAATGCAGCGAGAAGAGTTTGTTTTAGACACTTGGCATAATAGTGGTGCTGCACCTTTTGCCTCGTTAAGTGATGATGAATACAGAAAAAACATTCCTGCGCCATTTTTCACGGAAGGTATTGATCAAACGCGTGGATGGGCATACACGCTTTTAATTGAAAATGTGATTCTTAACAACAAAGAGGTTCCACCTTACAATTCCTTTCTGTTCCAAGGACATGTTCTAGATGAAAAAGGAAACAAGATGAGCAAGAGTACTGGAAATGTTGTTGATGCATCTGAGCTACTGAATAATTATCCTGTTGATCTCGTAAGATTTTACTTTATGTGGAAATCAAGCCCTATTGAAACACTAAACTTTAGCACAAAGGAACTAATGTCAAGACCATACCAAATTCTAAGTACACTTTTTCATATTCACTTATACTTTAAACAGAATAGCGATTACGACAAGTTTGACATAAACAAAACAACTGTTAACTGGGCAAAAAATGAAGGCTTGCTTGATCATACTGATATCTGGCTGCTATCAAAACTTCAAAAAATGGTTGAAGCGTGCACAAAATTAAACAAAACCTGTAGGTTTCACGAATCAGCAAAGACAATTGAAGATTTCTTAATTAATTCATTGAGCCAAATTTACATTCCAATGACAAAACCAGAACTTTGGAATGATGATGAAACTAAAAAATACAGAAGATTTGCTATTTATGCAATACTAGCTGATGCATTACAAAAGTTGGATATTTTGATACATCCTTTTTCGCCATTCACAAGTGAATATCTCTACCTTGCAACATTTGATATAAAAAAATCAATTCTTTTAGATGCGTGGCCAAAACCGGATAAATCACTCGTGAATGATAAGATTGAACAAGCGTTTGATCTGATGAATGAGATTGTATCAATTTGTGCAGCTGCAAGGATGAATGCAAAGTTGAAAAGAAGATGGCCCTTGAACCAAGCAATAATCTGTGTTGAAAAAGATCAACAACAAAAGGTAGAATTATTGTCAGAATTATTACGAACACAATTGAATGTGGAGAATTACAAAATCGTTGAACTTGAAAATCATATTGGCTTATCGGAATTTCTTGAGATGAAAAAGGTAAATCTGCCGGTTATCCCAAAGGTGGAGCTTGATCGAAAGGCAATCGGTCCAAAGGCAAAACAAAGCTTAGAAAAACTGCTAGAGCTTTTTCGGAAAACTAATCCTGAGGAAATAATCCAAAGTTTAGCAAAAACACGTTCATTTACATTTGATATTGATGGTCACAAGATTTCTCTAGAGATTGATGATTTTATAATAAGTTTTGACGTTCAGGAAGGCTTTGCATTCTCAAAAAGAAATAATCTGATAGGAATAATCTCTGCTGTAAGAAATGAAGAATTGATGGCAAAAGGTTTGATGAAGGATCTTGCAAGAAGGCTTCAGACACTAAGAAAAGAACGAGGCTATAACCCAACTGATATCTTGAATACAGCATCAATTTTGGACCTGGATGAGGAATCTGTAGGAATGCTGAAAGATAAAACTGAAGAACTTGCCTTTTTGGTCAGAGTCAAATTAGTGAATTTTACCAAAACATGCAAAAAATACAAAGATGATGATATTGATGGTCAGAAAATCAAGATATCAGTTGAATGAGCTAGTTTTAGTGGCATGCAATTATTTATGATAGTTTGCAATCTTTAGTAATAGTAAATTTGATAATTATTGAAAGTGATTGTCTCAAGCAACCCACAAAAATTTTGTCACTGCTTTAATTTGTATATTTTCCATAATTGTTGTAGGAATTAGTCTAGTTCCAGTCTTATTTCCAGCTTTAATAACTGCAAATTTTGGGATTCAAGAGATTGAATCAAATCAATTTGAAATAGGAAGCAACACGATAATATTCCTAACAGGAAATTTATTATTAATTGGCTTCGGTGTTCTTTATTTCAAAAAAAAATTACCTATAATAATTCAAAAATCACTTGAGAGTTTTCTTAATAAAAATATATCAAAGAAGGTAGCAGTGATTTTTCTATTAGCAATTTTAATTCCTTATGTAATACTTACAATTCCAGAATTATTTTTGGATGAATCAGAACAGACCGGTGATTACCCAATATTTCTTGCTGCAAAAGAAATATTCCCATTTGGTCAATCAATATATACAGAAGCTGTAGAACAAAATGACCGCTATGTTCGAATGATTTTATTGCTCACATCATTAGAAATTCTTGGTAATGTAAAGATAATTCCATTTATAGGAAGTATTGCACTATTATTAACAACATATTTTTTCACAAATCAAATTACAAACAATCGATTAGCTGGGATTATTGCAATGCTTGTTCTTATCCAAAGCTACACATTTTTGAGATATGATTCATTCGCAATGTATGAAAATTTTTGGGTGTTGCTTTATGTCTTATCTTTATACACCATATGTAAAAAATGGCAACTGTCTTCAGTTTCTTACATTCTATCAATTTTCACAAAAACATTTACAGCAATTTTTCTTCCACTCTCATTAGTTTATGTTTATTATGCAAAAATTAAATTAAAGACGAAAATTCTTTTGGTAATTTCATATACTTTGATGTTTGGAGTAGTAATTACTGTTTGGTATTTAGATTCAAGCATTTATGGCGGTCTAATTAGATTTGATATCGTGCAAGCACTCCTAGGATTTACAAAATTATCATACCAACTAAGATTTGACTTGTTACTGCTTACAGCACTTTTGCCATTAACTATCGCATTAATAATTAAGGCAAAAAATGGGATGGGCATTGCAACATCTGTACTCTTTTTAATAACTGGATCATTAGCTGCTGGTCCAATTATAGAGATATTTTCCGAGTTTTATGTAATTTTACCATATAGATTTGTCCCAACCATTGTATTTTTTGCAATTGGTGTCGGTATCTTATTTAATAAAAAATCTATCGACTAGATTTTTTTACCAATTTCCCACTCAGTAACAAAATGATCCCCATCTTCAACTGCAATTCCCATGTTAACACCAAAAAGAAAAGTAACCGGAACTTTACCTTTTTCAATTGTACCCTCCTCAACATTAGTGAAGTTTATGTTAACAAAGAGTGATATTGAATTCAAAAAGAGCGTTTGTGCAACTGGCTTCATTTCTTTTGTAACAATTTTTCTCATTTCATAGACCTTGCCATCTTTCTCTAACGTTCTTGAAACTGGATATTCTGATAAACTACTATCAAAGATTGGATGGTTAGGATAGTAAATCAGATCTGATTCAATCACTCCGACCAAATTATCATTCGAATCTCTCATTTTAATCTGAACAGAGCCAATATAATCATCCGTATCTCTCATTGGAAACAAAAAAGGCACATGTCCAAAACATGTATGACAGTTAACATTGTAAAAATATGGAATCCTATCTAAATTAGGACCTAAAATTTCAACTAAAGATCTTCTTATTTCATCATGATCCTTTAGATATTGTAAAACAAACAATCTCTCTACGTTTACAGATAGACTATCTGGTTCAAGTTTTAGTGCAGCATCAAGAGAATTTTTTGCTTCTTCAAATTTTTGCAGATTTTTTAACGCAACACCCTTTCCAATCAATGCATCAACATGTTTTGGGTCTTTTCTTAAAATTTCATCATAAACCAAAATAGCCTCATTAGGCATGCCATGATTAATCAAGGACCAACCATCATTGATCAGATCAGCATAACTATTTTGAGCACCAACTAATTCAAAATTTAAAGAAGTGCCTACAAAAAACAAAAATAAAATTACAACCGTCAAAAAACAACTAATTTTACTCACCACACTTCATTCACCTAGTCTACTCTTATAATCAGCGTGATTCTTTGTAAGTATTTTCAACGTGTTGGTAGACATAAAATAGAACAAAAACGCTCAAAACTAATGTTTCAATAAATTAATAGTCAAACAATCATCATAAATACAGAAATTGTATAGGTAAACTATGGTCAAGCAGATTAGTCTTGATACTTGGTCCATACAACATCTAACAGATCTTTTAAAAAAAGGTTCACTGATAGTGGCGAAAACAAACTTACCTATAGTCCTCTATCGCCAGACCATGGAGGAAGAAGATGATTCGTATGAGGAGATAGTTTGTACGCTAACAAATGATTACGTCATTGAACAATTAATAATATCTGGGGGAATGGTAGTACCAGCAATCAAACAACAACTGGTATTCAGATTAGATGAATTTCCTGAAAGGCTTTCAAAAAAGAGCAAAGATTTGTTCTTAGAAACTGTTGAACTTTTAGAAAAAAAGTTAAAGTGACACAAATTAATGGTACGATTATAAACTTCCAATTACGATAATTTTCATGCGATTATTAGAATATCAAGCTAAGGAATTATTCAAAGAGTATGATATTAAAGTGCCAGATAGCATTTCATCTAATAATATTGAAAAGGGAAGAAAAGATGCTAAAAAAATTGGATTTCCATTCGTTATAAAAGCACAGGTTCCAGTGGGTGGCCGTGGAAAAGCAGGTGGAATCCAAAAGTGTCACAATGAAGATGAATTTGAATTAAAATATCCACAGATTTTAGGTATGACGATTAAGGGCGAAAAAACTAGGGCAATTTTACTTGAAAAAATGTCTGAATATGAAAAGGAAATTTATCTTTCATTGTTTCTTGATCGAAGTAAAAGATGCTACACTGTAATTTCTTCAGCTGAAGGTGGTGTTGAAATAGAATCGGTGAAAAACCAAGTTATACGAGAAGTTGGTTTAGGTGATGTTTCAAAAAAAATTGCAGAAGAGATAGCGGTAAAAATTGGTCTAGATGAAAAATCTGTAACATACTTTGTTGATATACTACAAAAATTATCAAAATTAACTGTGGAAAAAGAGGCAGAACTGACAGAAATTAATCCACTTGTTATTCTCAATGATGGTTCTATGGTAGCACTTGATGGTAAAATCATGACTGATGATAATTCTAATTTTAGGCATGGGGAACTTGCGAAATATAGAGAACAAACAAAACTTGAAGAAAAAGCGGAGAAAAGTGGATTTTCATTGGTAGAATTAGATGGCAATATTGCTGTAGTTGGAAACGGTGCAGGGTTAGTTATGTCTACATTTGACATGCTTGCTGACAATGGCGGAAAACCTGCATGTTTTCTTGATGTTGGAGGTGGTGCAACTGAAAAATCAGTTTATGAAGCTTTGACTTTGATTAGTAAAATGAAAAAAGTTAAGGCAATACTAGTAAATCTTTATGGAGGGATTGTTAAAACAACAATAGTTGCTTCGGCATTTATTAAAGCATATGATAATAAATTGATTGATCTTCCAGTTTATGCAAGACTAATGGGAGCAGAATCAGAAAAATCAAAACAAATGTTGAAAGATACAAAAACAAAAATGTTTGCTTCTGTTGAACAGGCAATTAATGGGATTGTTATAGAGGTGACAAAAACTGGTTGATATTTTTGAATTGTTAAGAGGGAAAAAGGATAGAAATGGAAATTATGAAAAACAACCAGTGATAGTTCAAGGTATCACAGGAAAATTTGGTACCGTACATACAAAATTAATGTTAGAATATGGTACAAACATTGTAGCTGGTGTGACACCTGGGAAGGGAGGTCAAAAATTTCAAGATGTACCAATTTATGAAACAGTGAAAGAAGCTATCACTGCAAGCAAAGCTAAGATCTCTATTGTTTTTGTTCCAGCAAAATTCTTTTTGGAAGCTGCGAAAGAAGCGTTTGAAGCTGGGATCAAGCTTCTTGTAGCAATTCCAGAATATGTACCTGTTCGTGATGCAATGCTGGCTATTGAAATTGCTAAACAAAACGACGCTATGATGATTGGACCAAATACTCCTGGTGTAATAATCCCAGGTTTAATTAAAATTGGAATTATGCCAGCAAGTCCATTTATGCAAGGCAAGATTGCTGTTCTATCAAAGAGTGGAACTTTACTTTATGAAATTTCTAATAATTTAACTACTTCAGGGTTTGGTCAAAATGTTACTCTTGGAATAGGTGGTGACCCAATTAATGGTACAACAATGGTTGATGCGTTTGATATGATAAAGGATCAACCTGAACTTGAGGGAGTGGTAATTGTTGGTGAAATCGGTGGCCAGGCAGAGGAAACGTTGGCTGAGCATATTATTGATATTGGTTTCAAGAAACCAGTTGTTGGATATATAGCTGGCAGAAGTGCACCAAAAGAAAAAAGAATGGGTCATGCAGGTGCAATAGTTATGGGAAATTATGGCTCAGCTGAATCCAAAATAACCATGTTTGCAAAAGCTAACATACCTGTTGCTAAAAGACCGACAGAAGTACCAATTCTATTAGCTGGTAAGATGGAAAAAAAGTAGTTTTATACATGAGGTTTTAACTGGGAAAAAACATGACAATAACAGATCCTGAAAAAAAGCAAATTGCGCAAAAAGCCAGACTTCATATGAAGATCTGCTTTACTTGCGGAGCAAGAAACCCTTTATCCGCAACAAGATGCAGAAAATGCCATAATAGTTATCTTCGGCTTAAAAATAGAACATTAGGCATAAAGAAAACATAATTAATTATTTTATCATAGTTTGATGGTTACTTCCTCACCATTATCAATTGGTATAGTAACTGATTGAACGTTTGACTTACTCCTAACATGGGATAAATAATCTGCCATCATCTCGTTGAACCTTTCTGGAAACAAGATGTTATCAGCACCTATTATCCCGCCCTTTCTTACTAGAGGTAAACATAGATCAAAATATTCGATATAACTTTCCTTGTCTGCATCAATGAAAATAAAATCAAAATAATTTTCGTTGAATTCAGCTTTTATCTCATGCAAAATTTTTCTAGCCTCACCCTCCCTAATTTTGATTAGGGAGTCAGCTCCAGCCTCCTCAAAGTTCCGTCTTGCGCTATCTATCTTGAATTTCTCCCTGTCAATTGTTATGATTTGACCATTGAGTTGTTTGTTTGACATTACCGCGTCAGCAAACCATAGCCCAGAATAGCCCACAGACATACCTATTTCAAGAATATTTTTGGCGTTTATGGACTTTAACAGAATGTTGTAAAACATCCCAATGTTTTTTGATATACAATTCAATCTTTTCTCACTAGGGATTTCATCTAGATGCTTTGTCTCATAATCAATGTCTTTTTCTAATCTCGATAGAACATACTCCATTATTCTTTAAATTACTTGGTGCGTGATATATAATGTTGGCAGAATCGGCAAAAAATCTTGTACCTAAATTTTTTGATGAGACCGGGACAACCTATGATGGCGTTGTTTCATATGGTACGCTAGGAAAGGACAAATATTGGAAGAGAAAGATATTGGAACAGATTTCTGACGGAAGTTCTTTCTTGGATCTCGCATGTGGTACTGGCATTCTTACCAGAGAAATTGCGGAAAAATTTCCCAATTCAAAGATAGTAGGAATTGACATCACCAAAAGCTATCTTGATGTTGCAAAGCAAAATTCAAGTTATTTTGACAACATCTCGTTCATTCTTGACGACGCAGAAGAATTCAAACTGGATTCAAAGTTTGACTGCATTACCGCATCCTATCTGCCAAAATACTGTGATCCAGAAATACTTGTAAAAAATTGTACAACACATCTCAAGCCAGGTGGCAAAATCATCTTCCATGATTTCACATATCCCAAAAATTTGGTTGTCAGGGGGCTATGGAACTTCTTTCTTACCTTTCTGCGGTTGGTGGGATGTTTCATTCCAAGTTGGAAAGACGCGCTAATCGGGCTACCAAAGCTAATTCGAAGAACCAAATGGCTGGAAAGTTATTCCGATGTAATGAAGAAAAATGGATTGGGTGTTAACCGACAATATCTCACATACGGTGCGTCTGCCATCCTAACTGGCACAAAATAATTTTTAAAATCTTAAAATAAAAAATATTGCGGTGCCAACTAAAACGCCAATTGTAAGAAGTTTTAGAATGACCTCGCACCTTTTAATCTCTGAATGATTGCCGTTGTTGCGCCTTAGATGCTTGTACTTTCTTGAGGTTGATATCAGAACATAGGTTATGACTGACGAAATTCCGCAAAGCACTATTGCTTCCAGCGATATAGAGTTTGTCTGAATCGCCGAACCGGCAAAAATTGGCAGTATAGCCCATGAAAATATTGTTGACGAGTTATTGTGAAACTTTCCCCCAAACAATTCTAAATTATACGCAAACAGAAAGAATCCTTCCGCAATTCCTATCGCGAATAGTAAAGGCGAATCCAAGAAAGCATAGTACATGCCAATTGTAAATGCAATTCCCAGTACAATCATCGACACCGTCCAGAGTTTCCTCTTTGGCAAATCACCCCACGGCTTTGTCTTTCCCCCAACCGCATCCAGTAGGTGGGCTGAAACCCCAAGCGCAAGAAAATAAATCACACAAATTGCAATGAGACGTTCCGTTTCAAAAGAACCAGAGAGTGAACCCCATGCCGCAAAGCAGGTAACGATGCTAGTGTATGGTAAAAACAGTAAGCCTATAGTCACTCGAAAATTCCTTGAGCCAAATTTTGGAACAAACCATTCAGACGTCCTGTCCTGAAGCATAAGGACTATACAGTAAAGTATGTTTTTAACTTAGTTTTGTTGGAAAACTGATACGCTATGAATCACTATAAGAAATTTATAAAAAAAGGTGTAAATGAGCAGATTTCAAAAATTCCATTTCATAATTATGCTCCAATAAAGCGCCTTTCCATGCTAAGCAAAAAACGCTTCCCAAGTTCGAATACCCATATTGCAGTTCATTTTGTCAATAGTAACAATAAAAAAATGTCAGAGTATAGTCTGTTACACAAACATAATGCCGATGAAATTAATCTCATCATTTCTGAAAATTCCAAGTTGAAATATGAAATTCAACTCGATGATGAAGTATACAATGTGTCATCACCATCAACAGTATTCATACCGAAGGGAGTTAAGCATAAAGCGAAATTCATATCTGGTAAGGGAGTTTTTGTGTGCATAATTTTAGCTGGAAAATACACTTCCTCAAAATAGGCAATAGAGATTATTTGCCAAAGATCTTTCCTATTGATGATAATTTTGTCTCAAAACTATTAGTTTTTGAATGCTTTTTCTTAGTCCGATTATCAAGATACTCGTAAGTGATATCTTTTCCACCATTACTGATCATATTTGCATGTTTTAAATCACGAATTTTAATCCGTTTGCCGTTTTCAAGTTGTATAGTTGCATCATCACTGATATCAAAACCTGAGCCCTGATCATAGAATCTAATTTTGCCATCCGCTTTTAGAAAAAATTCAACATCGTATGTCACCTTGCTTCCGTAAACCAGTATATTTTTTCCGGTGATTTTGACATTATCAATCAAATTAAGTACGACCAGTGTATCTGCATCAAGTTTCACAGTGTCTCGTACACTTCCAGTCACAAGTTTACCATTGATGGCCTTGAGTGTAGAAAAATGCTCTCTAGTAATAGACATACCCACTCTCCCTTGTGGATCCTGTACAAGTATTCTTTTGCCGCGTATATCACCCACCTCAATATCGCCGTTGTCTACGGTAATTTTTGCACCACCATCAATATCATATTTATTTTGCATAGAATCAATTAGGCTAAAACTTCCTTTTGTAACATGGATATGCGTTTTATGTTTTTCATAAGGGCTGAAATATGGACTAGTGATACTACCCCACATAATTACTGAATTATTATATTTGAAATGCCCTGCCCAAAATTTACCTTTAATTGCCAATGTTTTAGTCGCCTTTCTTTCAAATTCCATTTGACCCAATTCATTTGAACCAAACAACCTCACACCAGTGGTACCCGCACGATTAAGAGCAGCTGCCCATTCCTGTGCGGAGTTCATTTCTTTTGAAATATCTTGTGATAATAGAATATTTTTTCTACGCTTGTCTGAATCTGAATCACCTGAATAGAATTTTGCTTTTTTTCTTCTTTCCTCCATAGTATCAGGATATTTTTTACCTATCTTCAGATCTTCGTATGCCCGCTTAATTTTTTTAAACTGCTCATCATCACCACCCCTATCTGCGTGAAACTTTAGAACCAAATTTCGGTAAGCCGTACGTATTTCCTTTTCCGTTGCTCCATCATGTATTTTTAGAATGTCATAATTATTTTCGACCAATATGTTATACCCTAAAATTAGTAATTTTTTAACTCTTAATACTTAACGCCCCAAAAATCCTTTTTATTTAGGATTTTAAACGATCACCTATGGTGAAGACAAAAAAACCTCTTGTTGTTGGTATTGAAGTTTTGAAAAAAAATGGAATTGATATTAACAAACTGATCAAGGAATTGGTTAGCAATGCGTCAGTCGAATTCACTGCATACTATTACCTAACACTATTACGTGCAAATTGTACTGGTATTGAAGGCGAAGGAATCAAGGGTGTAATTGAGGATGCTAGATTAGAAGATCTGAGTCATTTTGAATCATGTATAGAAAGAATCTATCAGTTGGGTGGTTCATTACCTAAAGATGCAACACGATTCATCAAGATGTCAGGTTGCGAATTTCTTCAACTTCCACCAAACCCTACAAACCTAAAAGCAATTCTAGAAAAATGTCTTAAGGCTGAACAAGGAGCAATTGTAAATTGGAATAGAACTTGTAAAATGACAATAGGAAAAGACCCAGCCACTTATGACATTGCAAAAGATATTCTTGCTGAGGAAATTGAGCACGAATCATGGTTTTTGGAACTATTGTATGCCAGACCATCTGGTCATATGAGAAGAAAATATTCTGGTGAGAGACCACACACTAGAAAACATTCTAGAGCTCTTGATTTATCATAACATGATATTTTTGATTTTCGTGGATAAAATTCAGTCTAATTTTTTTAAGAAATCCAAAATTTCGTGACCGTGGTTTTTAGCTTCAATATTCCTGAAGATTTTCTTAACAACTCCATTTTTATTTATTATGAATGTTGATCGTTTTGCAAGGCCTGCAATATTAAGACCCGCATATTTTTTACAAATATTCTTTTGTGTATCACTAAGATGTAGATATGGGATTTTGTATTCTTCTACAAATTTTTTTTGTGATTCAGCATTATCAATTGAAATTGCAAATAATTTAGTATTATGTGATTGAATTTCCGAGTAGACAGAAATTACACTCTTAGCCATCTCAAATATTTTTTTTGACGGGCATGCAAAAAGATGATTTTTAGGGTAAAAACAAAGAACGACGTTATTCTTGTCCTTAAAAGACTCTAGTTTAATCACACTTCCATCATTTGCTTCCAACTCAAAATCTGGTGCAGAATCTCCTACTTCCATATCATTCATCACCAATTGGTGTTGCAAATGATAGCCTATAACCATCAGGATCTAACACATGAAAAAATCGCTCGCCCCAAGTTGCGTCTTGTGGTTTGGATTCCAATTTGCCCAATATTGAAATTGTTTCATCATTCTGCATATAAGTAAAAATCTTATCAACATCATCAACATAAAAAATAATTCTGCCAAAATCTGTTGAATGTGTTTTTTTTAATTTAAGATTTAGATATGACTTTGACATATCATCAATCAGAAAGGACGTAAATTGGCTGTCAGAACAGCCATAAACGAGATTAAAGTTTGGAATCTTGGAATAAAACTCGACTGACTTTTTCATGTCAGAAATTAATAATGTGACTGCAGAAATTTTTGTCACTTTCATGTTGTTTAATAGTATACCAAATATTAAAATGGAAACTTGTAAATTCGTTCCTGAAGATTATTGAGTAAGTTTTTTGAGTAGACTATTAAATTCTTCTTCTGAAAAAGGCGGGATTTCTAAAACCTGTAAATTTTCTTTTACATGTAAATCTGATTTTTGACCAACAAGTGGGGCTAAAACACCTGGTGTTGATCTGATGAATTGGAGAGCGTTAACCGCTGGACTTTGGTGAGTAAATTCTGGTTTGTTCTTAATCCATTCCAAAAGCTTACCCTGCATTAATGGTACGCTAGTAAAAACACCAATACCGCTCTGTTTTGCTAATTCTAAAATTGACAATTCATTCGAATCCACTAGTTGGTTTTTTTGCATATAGGCTTGATCAAATTGCAAATTATACGGTAATTGTATAAATCTAAATCCATGTGTGCTGCCACCAACTTGCTTAGCCAAATCAATGACTTGAGTTAGAGAGAGAAAATTTGAATTTTCTTTAGAAACTCTGAAACACTCCCAAGTTGCCAATCCATAAAATCTAATGTTTTGTTCTTTTCTTTGTACTTCATAAAATTCAAAAATATTTTTTAATTGTGCAATAAATTCATCACGAGGCATTTGTGGCTGCCCCTCCACAGCATTATGTAAATACATTAAATCAATACAATCCAATCCCAAGTTTTTCTGACTTCTAGCTAATTGGTCTTCAAGAAATGGTATCGTCACACAGTTATACTGCGCTGAAATATCACCTTCTTTTACAATACCTGTCTTACCAAATTCTCTCATTATATATGCCATAAAATCTTCTTGAATGTCAGCATCATTTGTGACATAACCATTTTTAGTTGAAACGAAAATTTCAGAGCGGTCAATTTTCCCTTCCTCAATTAATTCAGAAACTGCTTTTCCAACAGTTCGTTCAGATTTTTGTGCGCGGTAATTTATGGCAGTGTCAATCACATTCACGCCATGTAATATGGATTGTTTAATTGCATTTTTTTGCTGTATGTCAGTTTCCAAATCTGGATTACCCAGATAGGTTCATCTTTCTAAAATTCTCATTGTGCGCTAAAGATTTTCTAGCAAAATCTGTTGTTCCTTCCGGTGTTGCAAAACCTTCAATCATTTTAAACCGTTATGACTGGCACTATTTTTTTGTTTAAAATCACTTATCTATCTCTAAATTTGATGTTTTTCGTGAAAAAATTTTCAAAAGTTTTGTTAATCATTACCTTTGCACTGTTTGTTGCTGGTTCTGCTCAATCTATCTCTGCAGATCATTTGGAGTCTAATGGTAAGGGAATTTTTACTGATCAAAACGATGTGAATCTTGTTTCAGATAAGGGTTCAAAATTTCAGCTACATATACAGGTGGTAGTTAGAGATGCTCAAGGTCAGTTAGTCAGTGTTTTAGAAACTTCAGGTGGTGAATATTTACGACATGAACTAACTGATGGTATATTTGAGTATCGTATGGGTGAAAAGGAAATTATTACTATTGATGGCGTAAAATATGAAAAAGCGAGGCTTACAGACACACCTACTATAGAACAAAGGCTTGTTGGACTGTATCCAATTTTTACTGAAACACCAATGGAAATAAACATAAAAACATCTAAACATCAGGAATGGCCTGCAGCCTGGAAATTTCATTATTGCGCGGATTTCAAAGGACATGGGCTTCAATGCATACCTATTTTTTCAACCCTTACTCCAACTGTATCGCTAGAAGAGAGTGATGTTGTGACTGTTCAATGGACCATTTTAAGAGAGCTTAACTGATTTTTTTGAAAAGAACATTCCTACACCTATTGAAAAGAAGACTAGTAGCGGAATAAATCGATAGGCATGGATGTCATAATGTAAAGTAAACATTACCAATACAGGACTCACAATTATAGTTCCAAAAATAGAATCAGATTCTTTTAGCTTATTTTTTGAAAGTAGCAACAGTCCAACCGTCACAGGCAATATTGTCATTATAAAAAAGAAATCAAATCTTAACTGAGAAGCAATTCCCTGAAATCCTAAAATAAATTTGTTGTAATTGATTTCGATTACATCTGGATACACTGTTTCGCCTAAGAAAATTAACGCGATGGCAAGCCCAACTATGACAACGTATGAAATCAAGATTGCAATTTTTCTTCCACTAGATATTTCTGATCTATATGCAGTAAAGAGAGTCATCAAAAAGTATGGTGCGACGTATGCCTTTGTGAAAAATGCAAGAATGTAAAAGACAGGGGACAAAAACCATTTTTTTCGTATAACATATAATGAAATCAGATAAAACAAAACCCAAAAATTTTCATAAACTGCAATAGTGTCAAATTTCAGAAATATGTGGCTTTGTAACAATACAATTACAGAAATTATCCCTGCAAACCGTTTTTGGCAAAACTGAGCTGCAATCAAATAAGTAAAAACCACTACCAAGATAGTGGCAATAAATGGCAGTAGCTTGATATTTTGAAATAGATCATACGATACATCAAGTAAAAACATTCTAACATATCTGTCGTTTTGTTCCTGGACAAAAATATTATCAGATTCACCAAATGGCCAAAGTCCTAATGCTTCCTCTAATACTTCATAATCACCCCACTGAGTAGATTCATCAATGAAAAGTTCCGGAATTGAGAATCCAACATATACACCAATAATGACAAATAAAGATACTAGAGTCACTCTCTTGGATAATTCAAACGTGCGAACTTTTTCAATTGCATTATTTAGTGTTGAAGGAATTTTTTTCTTGTAATATAGAATGCCTAACCCAAAAATTATGACGTTGCTTGTAATAAGAAAAATTGATTGGTGCCCAAGCTCAAATGGTTCTAGGTTTTCCGTATAAAGACCGAAATATGATGAAAATAAGGCAGGAAATACCATCGCAGTAAGAGTAAGTAAGACAACCGTAAGTGTACAGAAAAAAACTATGTAAGAAACTTTTGACGAGTTTTCGATATTATTCACTCTGTGAGTTATGATGAGATGGGTAAAAGTGGATCGAATGGGAACCACATTATTATTGATAAAAAAAAAGGTTCCATTATGAACGATAGTGAAAAAATTGAAGCAATTAAGAAAACATTATCTCACAACATAGACTACAAAAAATTGATGAGGCAATATCTGGGTTTTATTCAGGATATTGTGGATGATAAAATGACAATGACAGAAGTAGATGATTATATCAAAGTCCTGATTCGTGAACATAACTGACTTTACGACTCAGAACAAGACTAAAATCACAGCGTTTTTGATGAATCATAACAGCGAGCAGGTGGTGGTTAGGTGCTGTCTCAACATGCCTAATCACTACGTTAATTTTCTCAGCGTTAATTATACAAGGTTTTTAGTTGCTCATTGGCTTTTTTTAATCATCATTATCAAGATGGATCGAATGGGATTTGAACCCATGACCTACGCAGTGTGAGTGCGTCATCCAAGCCAGGCTAGACGATCGATCCAATATTTTTTTACAAATACATTATTTAGGCGTTAGATAAAATCGTGAAAATATATAATGATTATTCCAGTTCATAAATTACATGGGTAAAGAATGTGAGCATTTTGTCCAAGCTAAAAATCAGGTTTCTCCAAATACAAGGGAATGTGAAGAGTGTGAGAAAGAAAAACTTCCTTGGGTTGCGTTACGAATGTGCTTAACATGTGGGCATGTTGGTTGCTGTGACTCTTCAGTAGGACTACACGCTACAAAGCATTTCAAAAATACAGGACATCCTGTCATGATTGCACTACCAACTAAATCCTGGAAATGGTGTTATATTCATAAGAACTATTATTGATGTGTTATGGCTCGATATGACCTAGGCAAGTGGGATCTTAAAGAACTAGTTAAAAAACCAACTAGAGCTGAGATTGATAAAAAGTTGGCAAAACTAGAAAGTAGCACAAAAAGGTTTGAAAAAACCAAAAAATCATTAAATTCAAACATTTCATCTGCAAAGTTTCTAAAGATTATACGTGACATTGAAACTGTTTCAGAAAAATCAAGCATTATACATGGTTATGCGTCATTATGTTATTCTGAAAACACACAATCAGATGAGGCAACTTCGTTACTAACACGAATTAGCAAATTTGGTTCTGACATAGAAAACCGTTTACTGTTTTTTGACCTGTGGTGGAAGAAGCAAGTTGATGAAAAAAATGCAAAACGATTAATCAAGTCAGCAGGACAATATTCTGAATATCTAAAACACAAAAGGCTTTTGGCAAAATATTCGCTAAGTGAACCGGAAGAAAAAATAATCAACACTCTTGATGTGACAGGCGCATCAGCGCTTGTAAAGATATACGACAAGATTACCAATGCTTTTGTTTACACTGTAACGGTAAATGGCAAAAGGAAAACAATGAATAGAGAACAGTTAACATCACTTGTTAGAAACAAAAGTGCAAAAATAAGAGAGTCTGCATACAAATCACTACTATCAAAATATAATGACAACAAGGGTGTAACGGGAGAAATTTATCAAAACATAGTGCTAAACTTGAGAGATGAAGGGATTGGCATGCGGGGCTTTTCTTCTCCAATAACAATAAGAAATATTTCTAACAATATTGGTGATGAAACAATAAAAACACTACTTCATGTTTGCAAGAAAAATTCTAAGATTTTTCAAAAATACTTTAGAAAGAAAGCGAAATTACTTGGCATGAAAAAGCTTCGAAGGTATGATCTTTATGCACCAAGAAAATCAAAGAGTAGTGAAAAAACATATTCATATGATAAGTCAATCAAACTGGTCTTAGAATCACTCTCAAAATTTAGCCCGATTTTATCAGAATATGCTAAAAATGTGTTTAGACAAATACATGTTGACTCGGCACTTCGACCTGGAAAAGCATCTGGAGCATTTTGCAGTACTCCTTCACCAAAAATCACTCCTTATGTGCTACTGAATTTTACAGGAAAATCTCGTGATGTTTTTACATTGGCACATGAGATTGGACATGCCATACACAGTGTTTCAGCGTCAAACAAATCAATACTGGTATCTGAAGCTTCTTTACCTTTGGCTGAGACAGCTTCTACATTTTCTGAGATGCTATTGTATGATAATTTATCCATGATGGTCGGTGACCAAGAAAAAAAGATCATATTATCAGAGAAGATTGATGATTTTTACGCTACCATAGGAAGACAATCGTTTTTTACCTTGTTTGAAATTGAAGCGCATAAACAGATAGCCAATAGTACAACAGTAGATGAGTTATCAAAAACTTATCTTCAGAACCTTAATCAACAATTTGGTAATTCGGTCAAAGTTTCTGAAAACTTTGGGATAGAATGGAGTTGCATTCCTCACTTTCACCATGCGCCGTTTTACTGCTATGCTTACGCATTTGGAAATTTGTTGGCACTTTCTTTGTTTCAGCGATATAAAAAAGAGGGCAAAAGTTTTGCACCAGAATATATTGGTATTTTATCATCTGGTGGATCAAAAAAACCTGAAAAATTACTTGCTGAATTTGGTATAGATATTACTAAATCTAGATTTTGGCAGGATGGGTTTGACTATATTCAGGATAAAGTGAAAGAATTATCTAGTCTCTAATAATTTCTGAAAACATGTTCAAGTCTTTAGTGCTAGTTCTGCTTGTATTGAGTTCTATATTTGCTGTTCCTGCAGCATATTCATCACATCAGGTATGCGAGCCTGGATACATAGAAACTAAAGATCTAGAAACCGGTTTTGTAAAATGTGTATTTGTAGAAAAGATTGTAGAAGAAATTGGCACTGAAATGGCTGAATTTGAGTTTGCCGACTTTCAGGAACACATTCAAGTGATGGTAAATACTAAGGATCACACATCAGAGATAATGGTTAGCTTGCTTAGTCCAAACTGGCAAGATATACTAATTCCTCCTAAACTAGAGAAGGCTATTTTTAATTCAGAAAGACTACATGCTGTAATATTTACTAATGAATGGCAATGTGCACTTGGTGTAATAACTGACCCTTGCATTTTGGTACAAATTACAAGAGAAGGTTTGGGTGAGTTTACGGAAACTATACAAAAAAACACGCGCCCAATTACTGATCAAATCATAATGGATTCTCAATTCATTGGTATAAATGCAAAGTTTCATTCAATCATAATTGAGGCTGCAAAACCATCTGAGGGTAAACCTGCACTTGCAACAGCTGTATACACAACAAAAGTTTTCCCAACACAAAAACTAGTTTCTTTAATTGGTAATCAGCTTTTGGATAAAGAGATTAGAGATGGTGGTGGGTTTTATGATGTTCTAAACAAACTCACTGAAAATGATTTTTCTGAATTTTCTCTTACATTAAGACCTGACAATGATGAGATTTTACGTACTATAACGGTCTCAATAACCACTAGTGGTCTACCAAAAGAAATGATTAGTGACATTATTAACCCGTTAGATTTGATTGCTGTTTCTGTACCAAACTTTACTGGAGACGAAGTTTATAGCTCTAAATATTTTTCAGAAGGATTTTTTCCTTTAAATTCAATTTTTAATGTAATAGTTATTACAGAACCAGATTACAAAGTTAAAAGCGTAAATGGTGGTTTAATACCAACTATACGTTCTTCTGCTGATCTACAGGATAGTGGATGGTTTTTCACTTCAAACTCAAACGGTAAAATTGAAGGGAGGTATCTTTTTGGTACAGATTCTTCAGCAAGTAATCAGGATTTAATTTTTTCAATTACAAACAATAAATCAGAATATCTAGGTGTTCAATTAGAAAGACCTGGTGAAGTAACAGAATCTGAGTCGCCAGAACCACCGGGTGGTGGTTGTCTTATAGCTACAGCAGCATTTGGTTCTGAGATGGCCCCACAAGTACAATTACTAAGGGAGATTCGTGACAACACTGTACTACAAACAGAATCGGGAACTAGTTTTATGACAGGTTTTAACCAGTTCTATTATTCGTTCAGTCCAGCAATAGCGGACTATGAAAGAGAGAATCCAGTCTTCAAGGAAGCTGTAAAATTATCATTAACGCCACTGTTAACATCACTTACATTGTTGCAATATGCTGACATTGACTCTGAATCTGAGATGCTGGGATATGGTATTGGTATAATTATGCTCAATGTAGGAATGTATTTGCTTGCACCGGCGGTGGTAACATTAAAACTTGTAAAAAAGTATAGGAAAATTAATTTTTAAATAATTAGAACTGCTGCAGCAAAAACAGTTGTCCATTTTCCATCCTTGTTTCCTTTTGCAGTTTGTGTAATATTTTTTGTTTTATATATTTGGCCTGAAATAGTCCATGACTGACGTTTCTCATTCCAACTTTTATCAATATCAAATGAGATTCCCAGAGAAGATGCCAACATCTGTGCAGCGACATCTTCAGCGTAATCACCCGCCTCCCTCTCATTTTTCCCAAACGTTTCATATTCGGAAAGATAACCATATTTTGTTCTGTCTGTTGGTTGAGCTATTCCCACGGATGCAGAAATTAGTCTTTGAGGCTCGTTTGTCTGGTTTCTAGAATAAATAGTGAATAGGATTTGCCCAGGCTTTATCATTTTTAGACCATCTTTTCGAGAAAGGAGTTTTGCGTGTGGCGGAAAAATACTAGAGATTAATACAATATTAGTTCCGGCAATGCCAGCATTTCTTAATGCAAATTCAAAACTAGTTAGTTTATCATCAGCAATACCAATTCCCTTGGTAAGAAATAGATTTTTTGCGACTAAGTCTAACAAACCAATTTTTTTTCAATTTTATCCTACTATTAAGAATTTCATATGCAAGTAAATACCGAATGTGACTGAATTTTACTTCTTGTATTTTCTGCTATCGCGTACTTTGGGCTTTTGCATAAGCAAAAGATATCCCATAAATCCGCCAAGGCATAAATTAATCACACCTAGTAATGTTATGATTAACCCCTGCATGCCGCTAGTTGCAATAGCTAATCCTGTAAAAATGCCAAATCCTGAAGCGGCAAAAAACATAATCATCAAAACCTTTAGTTTTGTCGGTGGGATGTACTTCATTGGGATTCTACCTATTTCTCGCTATTAAAATGATGTTGTAATATGCGTTTTAAGAACATTTTAAAATCTCCAGACTCATGCAACGACATGCCAATGTAGCTCAGCCTGGCTAGAGCATTCGCCTTGTAAGCGAAAGGTCGTGAGTCCAAATCTCACCATTGGCTTGTTTATATTTACAAATACATGTGATGTAACTAGGACAAGCGTTTATTAGACGTATTCAAAAAATGTCAATTATAGGAATAATGACGAATTAGGCTAACAGCGTTCTTCGTCATGATTAGATGAAGAAAATGACAAACTTTGAAAAATTAGGATTAGAAAAAAAAATATTAGATGTACTCCATGATGCAGGATTTACTAAACCATTTCCGATACAAGAACGTGCTATACCGGTTTTATTAGAGGGTAATGACGTAATTGGTCAGGCCCATACCGGAACTGGTAAAACAGCTGCATTTGCGCTTCCAATGATACAATTGGTTGTTAAAAATCAAGGAATACAGGGAATCATAATGGCGCCTACACGTGAGCTTGCACTCCAAATAACATCTGAAATAAAACGCTTTGCAAAAAATACAGGAATGGTAACTGCGACTATTTATGGTGGACAAAGTATGGGAATACAACTTGATGCGTTAAGAAAAAAACCAGAAATCATAGTAGCTACACCAGGTAGACTGATTGATCATTTGAAAAGAGGAACTATAAAACTGAACAACGTGAAACACGTGGTACTGGATGAAGCTGATATAATGCTTGATATGGGTTTTATTGAAGATATTGAATTTATTTTAGACTTAACGCCAGAAGAAAGAACTACTTCACTATGGTCTGCCACTATGCCGCCTGAAATAATGCGATTGGCAGAAACTAATATGAAATCGCCAAAACGAATTCTTGTTGACTCGGATGAGCTCAGTTGCGCTGGAATAGATCAGTCATTTTTAATTATAAAGGATCGAGAAAAATCAAAATTTTTACTTGATTTCATTCATGGTAATATTGGTCAGTGCATAGTATTTTGCTCAACAAAAATTAGAACTCGAGATGTAGCAAAACTTCTTTACAAATCTGGCGAAAGTGTAGTTTCTGTTGAGGGTGATATGTCCCAACACAGACGTGAATCTTCAATGTCAAAATTTAGAAAATCAAATGCTAACATACTTGTTGCTACTGATGTTGCTGCTAGAGGAATAGATATTCCAACAGTGGCTCTTGTGATAAATTATGATATTCCAAACCGTGACATGGTATACTTTCACAGAATTGGCAGAACAGCAAGAGCAGGTGCCAAGGGAAGAGCTATAACAATGGTTTCGTATTCCTCAGTTGGTGAATGGAACGAAATTAAAAAACAAACAAAAGTCAATATGACAGATCTTAATGAAAAACTTGGAATAGAGGTTAAAATCCCAGACCCGCTTAAAAGACGGGTAGCCACAAGGCAATTTTCTCACCGAATAAAAAATCATTCAAGTCAATTTTCTAGGAGACAAATGTCTGCAAGAAACAAATATGACAAAAGAAAAAAGAAGATACAGCCAATTACTCGAAGTTATTTTAGCAATAAGAAACGTTGGTAGCGCAAAAATTATTTACATTAGAAGGCTTTAAAGCCAAGTCCAGGCAATTATAGGAAGTAAAATTAGCATGCACAAAGGATTTGTTCTGATGAATTGTGATTTGGGTGCTGAAGAATATATTATTGAGGAATTGTGTAAGATCCCTGAAGTTTCTCATGCATACGTTACTTTTGGAGCCTATGACATTATTGCGGAAATCGATGCAAAATCACATGAGATGTTTGATGAAACCGTTTCACTGAAAATAAGACGGTTATCACGAGTTGTCAGTACGATGACACTTAACGTAGTGGATACCCAATGATTATATGATCTAGTTTGTGGTTAATTCTAGTTGGAAAGTATTGAGTATAGTGGTACTGTATACGTTCTTGATCACAAATATCCTGAGCCACTGATTAAACACAGTTTAAAAAAATTACAGCAGCTTGGCATTAAAAAAGAAGATATTCAGCTTACTGATGCCCCAGATGATCCTCAAATTGGTAATATTATAGTTGAAGTTTTCCCATATCACTTGGATATAGCACGTGTGAGAACCATTAGAAATGCTTCATTTATCAGTGGCACCTTAATGACGGTAGAGCTGAAAAGCGATGCTGAAGGCAATTATATTGATTAATTTTGAAAAGTAAAACAAAAAAAAAGAAAAATCCTGCTATATATGCTGCTGTAGTAATTGGAATACTAATTGTTTCATCAACTATATTTTTTGTATATTCAAATGATCAGGCAAAAATTAGAGGTCAAATGTTTGGCAATGAATTAAAACAAATTCAAGATGATTTAAAAAAAAATACCCACTCATATGATTCAAAGATTTCATTGTTTAAAGAAGGAAACCTTGATAGGGAGAGATTTTTAGAATTTGCTGAAGAACACAAAGATGAAATGAGTAAGATAATTTTACGCTATGATTCCCTACAAATTCCAAATGGTTTCGAAACAGCCGTAGAGCTTTTTAAATTATCTTCTGAGACACAATTAGAAAGTGATATTCAAATTATGGAGTGGGTTAAAACTGGCAATGATGCTGCACATATTAGATCTGATGTATTACTGCAGGAATCATTTGATTATGAGATGGCAGCCTTAGCCGAGTACAAGTTAGCACAGGGACCAATAAACCCATAACTTCATTAATTATATCAATGACTGTATCGTATTGAAAATATTAAGTGTCTTTCTTATTTTATTGATCTTTGCAATACCTGATGTTTGGGCTCAAGTCAATATCGAAAATGATCAGTATTATGTTGGTAATGATGGCATAATACACATAGTTGGTGAAATTCTAAATGATTCTGACAAGCCATTAAACCAAGTTAATATCCTTGCAACTCTTTATTCAGGCGATAGTATTATTCATCAAACAAATTCAGAAACTCTAACCAATGTAATCATGCCTGGGATGAAAGGTGTGTTTGATATAATTGTAGCAGAAAATATTGATGGTATTGACAGATATGTTTTAGATTTAGATTATAAGATAACCAATCCAAAAAGCCAAGTAATTGAAATTACTTCATCTGAACTTAGATATGCTCAGTTTGATAATATTGTCATCAAAGGAACTGTTGCAAACAACGGAGACATAACAGCCAATATGGTTAAAGTGATTGGTACGTTGTATGATAGAGATGGCAATGTTGTTGCCGTTTCACAAATAATAATGGAACCAGACTACATCAGGGCAAATGATGAGTCCTTCTTTTTAATCACAGTACCTGGCGGAACCCAAATGGATATCGTTGATTACTCGCTTATTGCTGAATCTGAAGAATATACTACAGTGCCAGAGTTTCCTTTGGGTTCAGGTGTACTGTTGATAGCATCACTTTCAGCATATATTGTATTAACCAAAAACCCATCAGCTGTCACAAGAAGTATATCCCGTGTAACCAACTCTATATGGATTTTAAACCGTTTTAATTAAATTATTTTTCAGTGATATAATGACGATTTCCAATGGAATGAAAAAATTTTTGGACAGTCAAATTGAATATTATATTTCGGAAGCGCAGTCATACAAGGAAATGGCTCAAGAATATAGTCCAAAAATTGATTCAGTGGAGGATACTGCTTTTGGCATTATAATTGGCTCTATTTACTCAAGTTTTCTTCAAGCATATTCAAACCAGAAGCAGAATGTAAACTCGGAAGACATACAAGAATTCACGGAAATGATCATGATGAATGCTAGAATGATAAAAGATGCCATAATGGGGAAAACCTAATTGGTACAAAACAAGAAAGTTTCTGAGTTGGAGATAAATTTTAAAAAAAAGTGTGAAAACTATGTCTGAAATAATTGCGTACGTGATAAAGCAAATAGTTGATAATGGAAATGTGGTGCAGATTTCGTTAGTTGAAGATGTTGAAACTGAACCATTATCCCAAAAACAATTAATCATGGAAAATGTATCCAAGAAGTTAGACTCTGAAACAAAAGAGCAGGTGATGCCTCTTTTGGAAGCAATTCTTCATTCACAACCAACTATCAAAGTAAAAAGTTACGCTCAGACAACTATCACAATCATGATGCCTAAAAACAGATATGATAAGATGGGAAGACCACAAGTTGGCGAAAAATTACAAATAGATCTGAAAAAAGTTTAGAGTTCTTTTTCTATCTCTGATAAATTAGAAAGCGGTAGAGAACAGCTAAAATTCTTACAGACAAAGACATTTGTTTTATTTTGTTGAAATTCCTTTCCAGAAAAAAATGAATATTTGGATAATGTTGCAAGATCCTTTTCATTTTTAACTAGAACCATGATTGATTCTGGTAAGAATTTCTTTCGCAGGCTTGAAACAAGTTCGAAATTCTTATCATTGATTATGGTAATTTCAGTAGGTTTTTGGTAATACAGATAGAACACGTTAAGTAAATACCCAAATGCAAATGGATTTTCAGCCGCAGAAGTTGCCTGAGATTCAATAATTTTTTTGGTGATTTCTAAAAATTGTTTATTTTGAGTTATATGATGCAGTCTTAACAACACATGTGCGGCAACGGAGTTTCCAGAAGGCATGGAAAGGTCATAATTGTTTTTTGGTCGCATAATCAATTTTTCATGATTGTCAGCAGTAAAGAAAAACCCATTAGAAGAATCATCCCAAAAATGCGTTATTAGATAATTAGCCAGATTAATTGCAAATAGTAAATACTTTGGATCAGATGTGTTTTCAAACATGTCAATTGATGCGTTTGCCATATACGCATAATCATCCAGATATCCGTTCAGTTTTGGCTTTCCGTTTTTGAATGTTCTATGCAAGATGTGGTTTTTCTCAAAATTACTTTCAAAGAAATCTATTGATTTTTTTGCCACATCAAGATACTTTGAATTGTCAGTTATCCGATAGCCTGATAGAAAAGCAGAAATCATCAAGCCGTTCCATGAAGTTATAACCTTATCATCTTTTCCAGGCTGCTCTCTTTTGTTTCTAACTTCAAGTAATTTATCAGAACATTTTGAAATTATATTCTGTATTTCAGCCTCATTCTTTCCAAACTTGAAGGCCAAGGAAGATGCATTAATGTTATTTGCAAGAATTGTGTTCCCTTCAAAATTACCGCCGTCTGTGACATCATAATAAATACAAAAGATTTCAGAATCTTCGCCTAAAATTTTTTCAATTTCCTGTTTTTTCCATACAAATGTTTGGCCCTCTTCACCATTGGTATCAGCATCTTGTGCGGAGAAAAATCTTGATGTCATTTCACGAATAACATAATCAAGGGTTTTTTTTACAACATTCTCAAAAAAAGGATCTTTGGTAATTTGATAAGCCTCAGAATAAACTATGGGCAGTAATGCATTATCATACAGCATTTTTTCAAAATGAGGTACTAACCATCTTGCATCAGTAGAGTAACGGTGAAAACCACCACCAATCTGATCAAAGATTCCACCCTTTGCCATTTTTTTCAAAGTTAGTAATGCAAATTTTTCAAACTTGGATATTCCAGAAAGTTTTGAGTATCTAAACATGAATGATAAGTTAGATGCGTTTGGAAATTTTGGTGCCTGACCAAAACCGCCGTACGTGGTATCAGCAATTTGTAAAAGATTAATCGCTGCTTCATCAAGTATTGATTTATCAATTTCAGAAGTGGCGGTAAATTGTTGAAGCTTGTCTAGATTTTGCATAAAGTTATCAGCTGTCTTTTCAATGTCTTTTGGCTTTTCCTTCCATGATTGCGCCAGCTGTCTGCATAGACTTCCAAATCCAGGTCTTCCATACGAATCAATGGCGGGAAAATATGTTCCAACATAAAATGGCCTTTGATCAGGAGTGAGAAATACGCTTAACGGCCAACCTCCTTGACCTGTAGACATTTGACAAACCTTTTGATAAATATCATCTAGATCAGGGCGTTCCTCTCTGTCTACTTTGATATTAACAAAATTCTCATTCATAATTTTTGCAATATACTCATCTTCAAATGATTCGTGTGCCATAACATGGCACCAATGGCATGAGCTGTATCCAACACTTAGAAAGATTGGCTTGTTTTCTTTTTTTGCCCTTCCAAGTGCTTCCTCATCCCACGCATGCCAATGTACAGGATTTTTGGCGTGCTGTAATAGATATGGGCTGGATTCGTTACCAAGCTTGTTTTCACTCACAAAACTTTGAAATCAGATAAGCTATTTGAATATACATGCCTTCTCGAAAAAACATAGCTTTACCCCGTCGTTATACAGATGCATTACAACAACGAAAGAAAAAAAAGAATAAAGTGCGACAAAGAATAAAAGCTAAAAAAGAAAAAATCAAAAAACCTCGCAAAACTGCGTGGTCAAAAAAATCTAGATAATTGATGAGCCTAATCTAGCGTGAAACTGGGTTATAGCGCGTATAAACAGGTAAGTCAATTGTATGTAATTTGATTATTTCCAGATAGCTGCATCATCATGCTTGTAAATTTCCACGTTAATTTGGCTGAGGAGTTTTTTCTTTGATTTATTTGCTATTTTTTGATGACTGTAATCCTTCTTTTCCAACAGCTCCTGTAGGCGTATCAGCTGCTCAAGGCTCAAATTTTTTACCTGTTTTTTTGTAACCTCGTTCAGAAGCTTTACTCTTTCCTTATCCTCATCAGTGAGCCTATAATCCATTAATTAGAATAATTTTGGATTTATTTTAATTCTTATTGTTTACAAAAATTTAAGAATCGATACAAAAGTTGGATATCATGCCTGAAAAGATGCGCGCTATGTTACTTTCAAAACTTGGTCCTGTGGAATCAAGCCCGTTAAAGCTTACTGAGATTGATAGGCATGAGATTGCAACCCCCAAAGAAGTTCTGGTAAAGATTGAGGCATGCGGTGTATGTCACTCACAACTACATTCGATCGAGGGAGACTGGGAAGACATTGGAATACCGCCTACGTTACCAACAGTTCCAGGACATGAAGTTGTGGGAAAAATAGTAGAGATTGGTAATGACGTTACAAAATTCAAAGTAGGTGAAAGAGTAGGAATAACTCCCTTGCTTGGTTCCTGCTTGGATTGTCAGTATTGTAATGAGGGTAAGGAGTATCTTTGTGAAAAGATGGATGTCACTGGAGAATCTCTAAGGGGCGGATACACGGAATACATAACTGTATCAGAGGATTTTGCAACCAGAGTGCCTGACACGATGAAACCTGAATATGCAGCACCATTATTTTGCGCTGGTATAACAGCCTACAAGGCGGTAAAGGCTGCAGAGCCTGAAAAAAATAAAAAAATTGCAATTTTTGGTATAGGTGGAGTGGGACATATGGCAATACAGTTTGCCAAAATTGAAGGGTGTGAGGTTAGTGCAATTTCAAGGAAAGAAAAACATCTGGATGTTGCAAAAAAGTTAGGAGCAGATAATGTTTTTGTTTATTCATCTAGTCAAGAACAATTTCTGCAAGATGTTAACAAAAAATATGGTTTGTTTGATGCCGCAATTGTTTTTGCACCAGTTGATGAGGTAACAGATACAGCAATCAAATCAATCAAAAAAGGTGGAATGGTAGTTATTGCTACAGTTGGTAAGATCCCTAATTTTTTGGCGTTTGAAGAAAAAACCATCAGAGGAACCTTGATAGGCTCTAGAAAAGACATGGAGGATGTGATTAGAATCTCGGATGAAAATAAACTTGAGGTGGTTACAGAAACTTTTCCGCTCGAACAAGCAAATGAAGCATTGGTTAAACTTAAGAATTCAGAAATAGATGCACGGGCAGTTCTTATTCCTTAAAATATTTGGGTTAACTGTAAAACACATGAACTGCAGAAGATGCCACCATACAGACGAGGCTCATGAATCAACGGAAAATGATTCGCTAGTAAAACGAGGCAAATGCATGATACCAACTTGTCATTGCGCACAGTATTCTGATGCTATAAAAAAAATTGATGAGGAATTACTCTAAAAATGGTTCATATATGAAGCGACAAAATGACCGATATGAAAAAGCATATTCCTCTTGATGACACGGTAAAGGACCTTGATAATATTATGTCTAGAGTTAATGGCCTTGAAGTTTCTTCTACTGACGAATATCAAAGGGCAATGGTGAGCGTACTCAAAACGCTTGTCCAAGGAGAAATAAACTTGTTTAAGGAGTTTGAACACCTCAAAAAGGCAATTGATCTAGTTACTTTGGAAATGTTTAAGATCAGAAACAGAAACTAATCTTCAGGTTCAGGCTCTGGTTCAGGCCTAGTTGTTTTAACCGTGGTGCTAAATACATCCTGATCACTCTCATCAAACTTATTACAAATTGGTTTATATCTGGAAATTATTTTATTTTCTAACTGCCTTCTCTGAGATTCACTGGATTCCCACATTGGATAAATTGAAAGGTATAGGTTTTCTTCGTTTCCAGCATGTGATAACCAACACTTGAATTGATCATTTTTTTTAAAAAAATCTCCAGCCTCAGTTTTTCCTGTTTCAGCAACATGAAGCATGTTAAAAACATCCTTATTCTTTGAAAATATAATGTACACAACTGCTTCCCCATTCTGAGAGTTTGATTGGTCCAAGGAATTCATAGTGAAGAATTTGAATAGCCAACTATATTTACTAAAAAGTTATTACTTTTCTCTCTTCCGTTAGTTTTGCTAATAAATAATTGCACAATGGATCCATCTTAAGAATTAAATTCCACTAGTTTAGATTCAAAATTAATGAAAGAGCCTCATCATTATAGAAAAGTTGGGTATGGCATGATTATGGTAGCAGGTTCGCTGGCTATGATTGGTGTTTTACAATTGGTCATAGGTCCTGATGTTCTTTTTGGTGATACGATACAAAGACAGCAAGTAGCCATTTTTGATGATTGTAAGGCTAATGGTTTCTTGGAACCACAATGTGCTAAATGGTTGGATGAAATGCAGTTACAAGAATGTAGGGAAAATAAGGATGTTGACAGTTCAGAATGTAGAAAGTACAGGCACTGGGTAATTCTGGATGAGGATTTAGAAACAATAATGAAGAATGCTCAGAATGAGGAATAACTAAACTACTGGTAACCGTTTGAATAGTCTTCCCACATATTTTGCTTAGCGGTAAGTTTGTTCATCTCATACAAAGAACCGGATATTATTCCCGCGTAGAAAAATGTGTAAAGAAACACCTGAGAGTGAGTGGGATCACTCTGTGTAAGGCTAACAGAAACCATTGAAAAGAAAACGAATGTTCCTACAAATGAAATAATCTTGCCCAGGTATCCTCCACCTAATCCAACAATTTTTCGTGTTGCAGCAGCCATCAAAACAATGCTTGATACAATTAGAAATGTAACACCACCATTGTATGTGATCAACTCTACTGCCCACTCAATTATACCAGTATCAAAGGGAGAGCCGTCAGGCACCATACTTCCACCATGCAACGCAAAATTTACAGAGCTGAAAAGACCGCCAATAACGAAGAAGAATAGAAACATCTTTAAAATTCCACGCTTGATTGGACTGCGCGTGTCTGAGGGCTTCATGACACGCTCAGTAATTTTTAATCCGTAAAGAAATCCCACGATAAATGTTGGTATAAACATAATATTCACTAGTATTGGAGTTTCCGCAGTGATACTTTCAATTACAGTCTGGAATATTACAAAAAGACTCAAAGCAGATATTGCTGCTATGCAGAAAATTACAAAAGTGGAATAACGCACAATAATTGAATCAGACTCATTTGTAGCTAACCAATTTGACATACAAATTATTAGAAAAATACGGATTAAATAGGAAACAAAAAAATCATTTAGTCAATTGATCAATTCTGTTTACCCATAAATCTGAGATAGGCTGGATAACAAAAATCATATACTTAGGAACAGATTTTAGTTAAAAATATTTAGAATCCTGCCGCTAATGGGTTTTCAGGCTTTATTATTTCACGGAGAATTATAGTAGCAAAAGATCCTCTTGAAAGCGAAAACGATACAGTGTCATCTTCCACCGTATAGTCTTCACATTTTATAGAGGAGTTTCTAAAACCGCCTTCGCTACTTATTTCCTGCATTTCTTTTGAAAAAAAATCCTTTGATGTTATTTCTTCATCTTTTAATATTTTTTCAATGTAATAATGAAAGCGAGTTTTTTTGTAATAGGAATAACCAACAAAAGGAATTGCTAATCTTTGAAGAGGATCATTTTCAAATTTTCCTAAATTAGCATTTTTATCATAGCAAACATCGTTAGATAGGGGGGAAAATAGCTCTTCACCATTTTCAAAAGACATGCTTAGTGTTTTATTAAAAATAAATGATTGATATGACTGAACAAAAAACCGCCTTATCGATAATGGTAAGGCGCGTAATGCCTTAACTGGATTGTTATGCTCTATCATCTCCTTCAAGGCAATTTTTTCAAGATCCATTCTATTTGGAATTATTTTGAGAGCTTCAGAATATTTTGATCTGTCAGCCATTATTTTTCGAAATGTAATATTCTGTGTTGTATCATATTCGGAAGTAAATGATAGTAATAGGTGGATTGCCAGCAAAAAATCCTTCTGGATCAATGCCTTACCAATTAGGTGAGTAACTGGTCGGCTTGAACCAAATCTTTGGTAACCATAAAAGTTCAAAACTTTATCATATTCCTCAAACTGTGACAATGTATCAGACACTCCGCTAATTTTTACCTTAAAATGATTCCCAATCATTTCTTTTTTTGATAATGGTTTGCTTGTAAATCCAATTTTTTTTAGACTGTATCTTGATTCATTGATCAAAAAATCATGTTTAATTTTGCTTGTTGTGACAACGAATTGTTCAGTTATAGCTGATGCATCTTTTAGGCCAAGAGATTTGAACCTAATTCCATATTTTTTAAAAATTTCACTTAGTGCATGTGTAGTGTCAATTCCATTTTTTTTTAATTTGCAAACAGCATAGCCAAATTCTGAATGAATCTGAGAATGTGCTTTTTCTGAAATGATTTCTGAGACAACAAAATCCTCGTTTTGTTTTTTTATTGTTCCGCCACAGCCGGGAAAATTTGTTGTGTAAACTGATATTCCTAGTTCAGAATCAATTTTTGGAATCACACTATTATCACAGTGATAAATTGGGAAACAGCGATTTCATTATTATATGCGCCTAGAAGAACCTTATGTGTACCGGATAACGCATTCTCACTTGCAGTAATTTGTATCGAAATAGTTTTTGAGCCGTCAGAAAGATATAGTTCCTTTGGTTCGGATGCGATAACAATATCTGAAAATAGAGATGTCGTGGATGAATTCACGGTAACACTACGAGTAAAATCATACGCTGGTGAGATAACATAAAGCATGACATTTGCTGTCTGGCCCTTCTCTAGTGTGATAGACTGAGTGTCTATATCAATTGAAAAAGGAAGCGGGATTGACGTATCAACTACACCAATGTTGTTTTCCACCCATTCAGTAAACCAAATTTTTTTACCATCTATTGCAAAATCAAAGACCTGTGCAACACCACAATACTCAATCCCTTCACAGTCAGACCAGTTTGGATTTCGTGAAGGTATTGTATATTCTACCAAAGTCTCAGTGGAAGGATTAAAGACACCAATACGATTTGCAGTCTGCTCGTTCATAACTAGATTATCGCCAGAGTGTTCAATCCAGTATGGTCTAGATATTGGAGATTTTACCGTAGGAATCAATTGTAGGTACTGAAGTAACATATTTTGTAAATTCCTCCGTCACAGGATCAAAGCTGAAAAAATAACTGCTTGTCGTATCAACTATCCATATATTTTGATTCGGTCCAACTGAAACTCCATTTGGTGCTGTCATCCCAGATGGAAACTGAAAAAATTGAATAAAATCCTGTAATAAAAGACTATCAGCTTGTGATGATATTGATAGTTGTGATTCCCATTCTTTATAGTTGAACTTGATGAGAATACCAGTTCCATCTGAATTCCAGTTTGTATACCATATGTTATTCTCTGAATCAATTGCAAAGTCACTGGTAAATCCATCAAGAGCTGAAGGTATTGATGCGTAGGATAAAGAGTCCTGTGAATAGCTAAAAATAGTTAGCTTGCCTCCAGTGAAATCATTTACAATTACATTAGAACCATCAATGACTAATTTTTGAGGAAGTGAAGATATATCCTCTGAAATCGGAAAATTAATTGTGTTATAGGTTTCATCAGCTATTGAGAACCTCCATATAGAATCTGTTGCTTCATCAGTATACCAAATAGCACCATCAGGAGAATAATCCATACCCCACATCATAGAACGTAATTTATACTTCAGTTGACTTTCAGCAGCTACCCATCTTGGATTGGTATATTCAGTAAATTTCTCAGTTAGTGGATCAAATTTTGCAATATTACCGGTGTTTGTTTGCGCAAACCAAACCGTACCATTAGGCTCCGTTGTGATTGCAAGAGGCTGAGTACACGCTGTCGGTATCTTAAATTCTGTAACGAAATCAGTTGATTTTGCCTTGTCATTTGTACCACAAAACTGTGGTCGTTCATCATCAGTGTAACCGTCTCCTGCAACAAAAACTTCTAAATCATTATCCTCAGAAGATTTTCCAGGAATAGCGATTGTAATTCCTGAAGCCAACATAATTCCCGCAACAAGTGCAAAAAAGATTATTCCTTTTTTTCTTGTTTTCACAGTTAAAACCCAAACATATCCATGTTATATCTGATTATAATTAAATGCCAAAAGTATTACATAAGTTTCAAATCGCCAGTTATCTTATCAATTTTTTCCTCAGGTGCAGGACCTAGGGATATGCAAGTTACTGTTCCAGGTGCAATCTGTGTGTGACCTGCATCAGTTACTTCAGACCATGGCACACCAATCTCAATTGCGCCCTGTTTAACTTGTTCAAGTTCTTTTAGATTTGAAACTTTTAATACAATTTTTTCTTGCCCCTTCCACCATTCTGAGAACCATTCTGGTTTGGATTTTCTAACATATTCTGCGCCTAATACACAAGCATGCCCAACTTGGGCAGCAATTTTTCCCTTTCCCATATCAAGGTCAGTTCTAACTACAATTACCTGTTTAACGTTTGCCATATGGTTACAAGAATGATGTATTATGAAAAACTTTGCAATCTATTCAAAACATTATTTGTGACTGACGCTCTACTGTATATCGATCTTTCTAATAATCATCAATGTCTCTTAATGTCTCCTAAATTATTTTATAAAATACATAAGAAGAACTTTCTTAGACCACAAACAGTAAGTTTGCTTGTGGTCCTTAAGGTTCTTTAATCTGATTTGTCTGTTACTTGTTTAATAAACTTGTTTACGCATTCCATTGTCTGGTGCTGATTATGATCAAGCATGTCTTTCTCACAGATTGGACAAACTGTCTTTTTTGTAGAACTATAAGCAACAGGATTAGTTGCTACATTGATAAATTTCTCCAAGCATAAATTGGTCTGTCGCTTATCGTGTTCATTAAAGTCCTTTTTACAAGTAGGACAGAATATTTTTTTCATGGTTCAGTAAGGTAATAATGTAATTCCGTGTAGCAATCTACACAATAATCCTTTTCATCAGTATGCTCACAATTATGGACTTTAGAAACATGATTATGACATTTTGTACAAAATTGCATAAAATGCATCAAACTATCACGTTAAAAAATTAATACGTACTCTCAGCCATTCCACGGTATTTTGGCATACGCATAGTCGTCCCACAAGATGTGCACTTGTAGAGAAATTTTGTTTTCTTTCCGGTCATTTGTAGATCAGAGTCAAGTAATTCTTGTTGGGTTATACTAAAACACTTTTTACACCATCGGTTTTCAAGTTCAGTATCTTCAGACTTTCTTGATTCTTTCATGATTGTGTAATGATTTAAGATTCAGAATCTGTATCTTTTTTATTTCTCGAAAAACGCCCAAATTTAAATTTTTTATCGTGTGCAGTTTTTCTTCGTTTGTCAGTTTTGTAAACAAGGTACATCGGTATGCCTATAGTAAGTGCAGCAACTCCAATCATAGCCCAAAGATACCACATATCTTGTAAACTTTAACCTTGGATAATAATAATGTAGTAAAAACTGGTAACATTTATTGTATAATACAGATTTGTATCGTCTGTGGAAGGATATGATGTAGTCGTTGCCGGTGGCAGTATTTCTGGACTACTAGCTGCCAGGGAGATTGGAAAAAGTGGATATTCTGTTTTAGTTTTAGAGGAAGGGTTTGAGGTTGGAACTCCTGATCATTGTGGTGGCTTGGTTAGCAAGTCAGCATTACATGGCTTGGGAATTGAACCCTCACAAAAGACATTTGATTGTACGATAAACTCTGCAGAGATTTATTCCCCTGCTGGAAAAAAGATCAAAATTGACCCAAAAAATCAGGAAGTTGTTGTAGTTAACAGAAGAGAACTTGACAAGCAAGCTGCATACCAAGCTCAGCAATCTGGAGCAGAGATTATGGTTAAAACAAGCTTTAAGGAAAAAACTGGTCAAGTAGTTCAAACATCAACTGGTGAAATAAAATGTAAAATTCTAGTTGACTGTAGAGGAGTTAGTAGACTGGTTAATAGTGACAGATATGGCATATTGTTGTCAGCGCAATACGAGGTTTATGCGGATTGGATTATTGATGGAAAAGTTGAGGTCTACTTTGATCAGATAAAATACCCAGGTTTTTTTGCTTGGGTTATTCCATCTGGAAATGGAGTTGGTAAAGTTGGGGTTGCAGGGAGAGAAATTAACGTATCTAAAACAATAACGGATTTTATAAAAAATAAAGGAAAGTGTTCAGCCGTAAGAAAAATTTTTGCTCCTATATGGGTTAAAGGTCCAATCAAAAAATTTGTTTCAGATGATATAGTAATAGCTGGTGACGCAGCGGGGCAATCAAAACCAACTACGGCAGGCGGAATTTATTCATGTGGAATGGGTGGAATTTTTGCTGGTAATGCAGTTACAAAATATTTTGAGACTGGGATGGTTTCTGAACTTGAACATTACCAAAAATTATGGCATAAAAAATTTGGTAAGGAATTTGAAAAACAACGCCTTGCTAGAAAGATTCTGGAAAGAATTGACAATAATACAATCGATAAGATTTTTGACACAATTACTCCTGAGATCTTATCTGAAATTTCAGATAAGGATGATTTTGATTTCCATGCAGTATCCATTGTAAAATTACTTGGGATACAAAAGTCACTGAATGTCACTCAAAATATCATGCGTGCAGAGATCAAACGCTTGTTAATGCGTTAGTTGTCTATGACGGTAAGCAAGGTATAAATGAGAATATCGGAGATATTTTTCAGAATGTCATCAAGTATTGAGTTACCAGTTTGCAGTTGCTGTCACAGACATATCATGCCAAATGATAAATGCGTGAAATTTAATTGCCCAAACTGTGATAATAAAAAGATTATTTGGAGATGTGAAAGTTGCAGGGAATCGGTAAGAAGTTATACATGCCCATCATGTAATTTTCAGGGGCCTTAAAAATGGCACAATTACTTCTGATTACAAAAATTCTTCCTACTGGGACAGAAATTGATTTGGACAATTTGGCAGAATCAATAAAAAACACACTAAAAGATGATATTCAGCTTAAAAAATTCCAAAAACTTCCACTTGCTTTTGGTCTGTATTACCTCAATGCTGAATTTATTTTAGATGATAAAGAAGGTCAGATGGATTCATTAGAAAATACAGTACGAAAAGTAGATGGAGTAAGTCAGTTTGAAGTACTAAATATGAGTAGAATGTCAGTTGACATGAAATAGGTGATTTGTTGCCACAAAAAGATACACAGCCACTGCAAATGCGAATAGGAGAAGCAAAACAAAGAGATGTTGGTAAGAAAAGAGCTAGAATTGGTCCTGAAGCAATGGACTATCTACATGTTGCACCTGGTGATATTATTGAGATAAAAGGAAAAAGAACGAGCAGTGCTGTTGTTTGGCCAGCTAATGAAGATGAAAAAAACCCTGATTGCGTCAATATCGATGGTCAAACTAGAAAGAACGTTGGGCTGACACTTGATGACATAGTTGAAGTTCAAAAAGTTGAAGTAAAAACCGCCAAAACTGTCGTACTTATGCCAATAAATGACGTTGTGACTATTGATAAGGAGTTCACTGATTTTGTAAAAAATAGATTGAAGGGTCTACCATTAACTAGTGGTGATGAGATTTCAGTAATGATTTTGGGAAACTCGATGGATTTTAAGATCAGTAAGATCTCACCAAAACGAGTTGTTAAAATTGATCGTCTCTCCAATCTAAAAATACTTTCTGAGGCGGCAACTGACAAAAAAAATAGAATCACATATGAAGAAATTGGTGGGCTGGGAGTTGAGATAACCGCAATGCGTGAAATTGTAGAACTACCGCTGAGGCATCCAGAACTTTTTGCCAGGCTTGGAGTAGAACCACATAGCGGAGTTTTGCTCTACGGACCGCCTGGATGTGGAAAGACACTCCTTGCTAAGGTTATTGCAAGTGAATCAGATGCCAACATGTATTTAATTAACGGTCCTGAAATCATGAACAAGTATTATGGGGAAACTGAAGCTAGACTTCGAGAGATTTTCAAGGAAGCAAAAGACAACTCACCCAGTATAATCTTCATTGATGAAATTGATGCAATTGCTCCAAAGAGAGAAGAAGCTTATGGCGATGTTGAAAAACGAGTAGTAGCCCAGCTTTTAGCACTAATGGATGGATTGACTGAAAGAGGAAATGTTATCGTACTTGGAGCATCTAATCGTCCGGACAGTGTAGATCCTGCGTTAAGAAGACCGGGTAGGTTTGACAGAGAAATGGAAATTTCAGTTCCTAACGCAGATGGTAGATTGGAGATTTTACATATACATACACGTGGAATGCCACTTTCGGATGATATAGATTTGAAAAATCTTGCATCCGAGCTTCATGGGTATACTGGTGCAGATATTAAATCTCTGTGTAGGGAGAGCGCCATAAAAGCAATACGACGTTATCTGCCCGAAATTGATCTTGAAAATGAGCGTATACCGTCTAAGATGTTACAATCGATGGAAATAAAATCACGTGACTTTTACGATGCAATGCATGATGTTGTACCAACAGCTATGCGTGAGTTTTATGTTGAACGAGCAAAAGTTTGGTGGAAAGATGTGGGTGGTTTAGACTATGCAAAAAAAACGTTAGAGGACAACATGATCACATCTGTCAATGACCCTAGCAAATTTACTAAGATGGGAATAAAACCACCTAAGGGTGTGTTGCTTTACGGACCGCCTGGATGTGGAAAGACCATTCTTGCTAGAGCACTAGCAGCTGAATGTGGTGCAAACATGATTTTGGTCAGGGGTCCGGAAATATTATCAAAGTGGGTTGGTGAATCCGAAAAAGCAATTAGAGAAATTTTCAGGAAAGCAAAGACATCTGCACCATGTGTAATCATTTTTGATGAATTAGATTCTCTGGCAAAATCAAGAACATCAGAAGAAGGAAACCGTGGGGAAACAATACTTAGTCAAATGTTAACTGAGATGGAAGAAGGTGGTACATCTAGGATCATAATTGTTGGAATTACAAATAGACCAGATCTGATTGATAATTCTATGCTTCGTACTGGCAGGCTTGATATTGTTTTATTTATTCAACCACCGGACGAGAAAGGTAGATTGGAGATAATAAAAATATTAACTGAAAAGATGCCGCTTACTAGTGATGTTGATCTGGATGAGATTGCTGTTTCTACGCAAAACTATACTGGTGCTGACCTGGCATCTCTATGCAGAGAGGCAGTTGTAAATGCAATGCAGAATAATTCTAAAAAAATTAACAGCAATGACTTTGCATTAGCACTAAAGAAGGTTAAACCATCTATCACTAAGCAAATAGACCAATGGTATACATCGATAAAAGATGAGGTATCAAACATAATTCCCAAGTCTACGGATGAGACTTTTTATAGATGATGAATAATGCACTACAAAAATTTAGTATTTGAAAAGGTAAAAGAATCAGGCTCTATCACTGACACATCCCTAACTAAAAGTCTTACAAAAGATGGCTATCTTTTACACGAAGATGTAATTAACAAAACATTGCTTGATCTGGAAATTATGGGATTAATCAATGTCACTTGGCTGAATAAAAATACGCGTAGAATAGAGATTGTTTCTAACAAAAATGAAGAGGACGATGTTGAGTTGGAAAATAAAAAATCATTAGAAAATGATTATGAATCAAGTTTTCCTGCTACAAAAAGCAATATTTAACTAAACCTAAAGTGGAAAGCTGCATCCAAAGCAATTCCTATAAAGATTATCGTTAGATATGGTGCAGTCACCTTGTATGCCTTCCACGCAAAATCTGATGTAGGTGTCTTTGTTAGCTTGTAATGATATAACAGCATGAGTCCACCTGCAACAGCAGCAAATACAGTATAGATTACTCCCATACCAAATGCATACAACATTAACGAATATGGTAACAAAATGATAGTATTGGCAAGTATATACTTCGACGTTCTTTCCATGCCAATCAAAACAGGTAACATTGGAATTTTTACTTCCGCATACTCATCACGAATCTTCATGGCTAGACACCAAAAATGAGATGGGGTCCACACAAAAATCAAAAAGCCTATCAAAAATCCTAGAATATCAATAGAACCTGTAGCTGCAGACCAACCAGCCATAGACGCAGCACTACCTGCAAATCCACCTATCACAATATTGGAGGAGTTAAGGCGTTTCAGCCACACTGTGTAAATTACAACATAAAAAAATATGCCCAAAGCAATAAAGAACGTACACAAATAATTCAAAGTCAATGCTGCATAAACCACAGAAGTTATGCTTACACCTAGACCATACACAAAAACCGTAATGGGCTTAATTCTACCTGATGGGATTGGTCTTTTGCTTGTTCGCTTCATTTTTAGATCAATATCTCTATCGTAAAAATGGTTGAGTGCACTAGATCCAGCCGAAGCAAGAGATCCTGCAATTATAATATGCAATATTCCCAATTCGCTTAGCTCAGGACCTACAAATTTACTTCCAGCATACATGGATGTTACAGCCGTTATAACAAGTAAAATTATGATTCGTGGTTTTGAAACCTCAAATATTTCTTTTAATCCCAATTATTGTCAGCGGAATAACATAAGATTTAATTTCTTCGAATCTATTCCTGGATTGCAAAACGATTAATATATAATATTTTTCAACAAGCTTAGATGAGTAATTGGGAACTAATCATGCCTGGTGGCGGACTAACTGCAATTGGATTGACTGGTATAGTTCTATCCTATGCAGGAATAGCCCATACATTCGTTGATGGACTGCATGCACTTACAGGTCTGTTATTTTTCTTCGGGTTAATATTCTTGGGTGCTGGAATCCTAGACGGAGGTGTTTCCACTTCCAACAGAACAAAGGCTACGGTGTTGGTTATCATATCTATAGTTTTAGCATTTGGAGGTGCAGCGTTCATAGGCAATACTAGTACTACATTACCAACAGTTGCTGGATT
>JYMV01008749.1_pt1 | contig 45295 bp, 41 predicted proteins | sample 338911 | NCBI WGS metagenome assembly JYMV01 (sample SAMN03354496, study PRJNA234377) | hydrothermal vent metagenome | biome: Deep sea; feature: Hydrothermal plumes at the Eastern Lau Spreading Center, Western Pacific Ocean; material: Seawater | place: Tonga | collected 2009 | depth 2000 m m | reverse complement strand
AACCTCTGTTGTTGCCGGAGACGGAATTCAACTCTCCATCCATTTCGGGATCCGAATCATCTCCCGTTATTAATTCCATGCGTTAATTCTCCTCTAAGTTCAAGTTAATTGAGATTGACCAAAGAGTCGATATACGGGTAAGATGTATGCCAATATGTCAGGTAAACGGTATGGATAAGAAAAAAACCCAGCAAGCCTTCAACCCGACAGAAGGATTGCGCACACAACTCACCACCATAAAGCTCAAAGCAAACATTATCATCTTTTTTTCATTGTGTTTGCCTTTGAGTCTTTCAATCTTTCTGTTTCCCAAACAAGTTCTTAGCTGAAAAGCTAAGGACTAGCGATAAAAAACGCTGATGTAAATGATGTCACGGAAGTGACTATTAGGCTTTACCGGTAATTGATGTTTCTCCTAGTTTTTGGTCACTTCGAGATATCTTAATATTGATTTTCGCATTCCTATTAAGATGTTTGGTCTATTCCTATGAACAATACATTGCTCCAAAAATTTTTGGATAATGATGTCTTTTCCAAGCGATTTGTAAATTTTGCAAATGAAATCGCCTAAAGCTAAACCTTGATTGCAATCTAAAATACATGGATCCTTCTCATCCTTTTGTTTCGCAACCACCCAGGGTTTATTAGTATCATGAATTCTTTGGTCGATATTAAAGCTCTGAGCGGCTTTTTGGCGCCTTAACATTTCAATTCTACCTTCTTCTATATCTCAAATAAACTAGCAAAAATGCTAATAATGCCCTTAAAAAATTAGGCAGTCAAATTTCAAAGTTATTTATCCAAAAAAGTAGATCCTGACAAAATCTGGATTCTACTTTCTTAGACATATCAACATTAATTTTGTTCGGAAATTTCACCGACATAAATCTAAAATTCTGTTTATCCTTCAATCTTGCAGTTTATTAGTTTGCACCATTGAGGGGTAGCCATTATTATTTTAGAAATTGCTTCATTCTGACAGGAAGCAACAATTGTTATTGTGGTCACATCACCATTCTTGGTGAGATACTTTACTATCCATTTCATTTTGAATTCTCTTTAATCTAATACAACACGAGCCCAACTTGATTTTTAACATTTCTTTTCTCCTAATTAAATTATGTGAATTGTTTTGTAAAGAACAACATGTTCAAATGATGAACTTCATTTAGGTCTGAAAATAATATGGTTTGATTAAAACATTTGAAGACTGCATTGCTAAAGGTTGCTATTTGTAAAAGGTTTTGGGTTTTGTCATCCAAAACCTTTTACATACTTTACTATATTGATAAATTGAGCTTACTTCTCTTTGGTGCAGATCCATGAGTTAGCCTCATTTCTTGTTCTGAATGCGGTAACAAACTTTCCCTTTTGTCGGACCACCCAAACTTTATTGTTCCCATGAGTTTCTTTGGCAATAAAAAAGCTTTGGGTGGTCCGTTTACTTGGTAGCATGTCAATCTCACCTCCTTTGTATATAATTGGCAAAAAAAACCTAATGATATCTTCTGAAAATTGACATGTCAAACTTTTTTATAGTTTTTTCCAAAATGGATCTAAGTGGGTGAAGGATGTAACAGTAAAAATTACTAGTTGAAATTTGCCTGTGAATATTGTTGAAGCCAACTGTGATCCCGATAGTCATCAAAAGAAAGACAATTAGGTTCTAGGTATAAGAAGGGGATTACAAATGAAGATAGAAAACCGGTGGGATTAGGTAGAATACACACCTAGCGAGAGCCTATAAAGTGACAATAATAGAGCAATCGCTGAAAATACAATCTAATTTACATTATGCAGTTAGGCAATAATATCGCTGACTAAACGCCCATGAACATCAGTCAGCCGAAAATCCCGTCCCTGAAAACGATAGGTTAGTTTCTGATGATCGATACCAAGCAGGTGCAGCATGGTCGCGTGGAAATCGTGAACGTGTACTATATCTTCCACTGCATAATAACCAAGTTCATCAGTATTACCGTAGGAAATACCGCCTTTAATACCTCCTCCTGCCATCCAGATGGAAAACCCTCGAATATGATGGTCTCGCCCACTGCCCTGGGCCATCGGCGTTCGCCCAAACTCACCACCCCAAATGACGAGGGTGTCATCCAGCATACCACGTTGTTTCAAGTCGATAACAAGTGCGGCCGAGGCTTGATCTACCAAGCCCGCGGTCACACCTATGGCATCCTTGATACTGCCATGGTGATCCCAACCACGGTGATAAAGCTGGATGAAGCGTACACCACGTTCTGCTAGGCGTCGTGCCAGCAGACAGTTGGAAGCGAATGATCCGTCGCCGGGTTGAGCTCCATAAAGATCACGTATATATTGAGGTTCGTCGGAAACGTCCATCAGATCCGGCACGCTGGTTTGCATGCGGAACGCCATCTCATACTGGCTGATGCGAGTGGAAATTTCCGGATCATCTACAGTCTCATCTAAGATCCCATTCAGGTTATTAACAGTATTTACCACGTCCTGTTGTTGGTTGATACTCACCCCATTTGGTCTTCCAACATAATGTATGGGATCTCCAGTTGAATGAAACTGGACACCCTGAAACTGACCGGGGAGAAACCCACTATGCCATTGCCTAGTTGCAATTGGTTGATCTTGTCCCCCTCCTGATGAAATTAAAACAACATAACCTGGTAAGTTATCACTTTCACTGCCAAGCCCATAAAGTAACCAAGATCCCATACTGGGGCGACCGGAAATTGCTGTACCAGTATTCATGAATGTGTGAGCTGGGTCATGATTGATTTGTTCGGTTTGCATAGAGCGAATGATACAAATTTCATCAGCTATCTGACCAATTTTGGGAAAAGCTGTACTAATTTCTTGCCCAAATTTCCCGTATTTTTGGAAAGGATGAGTTGGACCTAGACACTTTAGTTCACGGTTTCCCTGTAATTGTGCGATAGGTTGTCCTGCTGTAAAGGATTCTGGCATGGGTTTACCATCCATCTCTGCTAATTTCGGCTTGTAGTCGAAAGTTTCCAGATGAGATGGTCCTCCAGCCATACAGAGGTGGATCACTCGCTTTGCTTGCGGTGCAAAATGTGTTGGTTGGAGAACTCCTTTCCATTTCTGTTGATTAGGATTAACTGTTGCTATTAAGGATGATGGATTTAATAAAGATGCTAAAGCTAAAGAGCCTATTCCACGAACAGTTTTGCCTAAAAAAGTCCGCCGAGTCTGCGACAATTTTATTTTCTCAGAATCATACATGTTTTTGATCCTTTAAATGTTGCTTTTCTATAATGTGGTTAACCCAATACTGGAAGCTAATAGCAGAAATTCAATATCTGGTGATAGCTTCATGAAGATTGAACATCACCCGAGCTACGGAAGTCCAAGTTGCTAACTCACTCAAATCAATGTCTTCAGTTGCCGGCCATTCGCCTGAGTTAATTAACTTCTCAGCTCCCACTTGATTGTTATTATATTGATTACGATGTTTGTTATATAGTCTTATGAGAACTGCTAGTTCCTTGGGATTTGGCATGCGTGACAACACCAATTGGTAACACCAGTTAATTCGATCTGTTACTGTTTCTCCACCTTCTTCCATAATTCGTTCCGCCAAGACACGAGCGGTTTCGACGTAGCTAGGATCATTAAGTAAAGTTAGAGCCTGAAGTGGTGTGTTCGAACTTGGTCGTTCAGCTGTACATTCTTGACGGCTTGGCGCATCAAAAGCCATCATACTGGGATGCAAAAATGTTCGTTGCCAATGCGTGTAAAGTCCACGGCGGTACTGGCTCTCACCATGATCATGTTTATAAACCCGTTTAGGGAAGTTTAAATTGGCATAATATCCCTGAGGTTGGTAGGGTTTTACGCTTTTTCCACCGATGTGAGGAACAAGCAATCCACTAACAAACAGCGCATTATCGCGCACCATCTCTGCATCAAGTCGAAAACGAGATTGATGTGCTAAAAGCCGATTATATGGATCTCTTTCTATTAATTCTTGAGTTGGTTTTGAGGATTGGCAATACGTGTTAGACATCACCACCAACTTAACCATCTTTTTGACATTCCAGCCGTCTTCCATAAACTCCACCGCCAGCCAATCCAGAAGTTTTGGGTGTTTGGGTGGTTCACCTTGTGATCCAAGGTCGTCAAGTACTTTGGAGATTCCTGTGCCGAAGAAAAGATACCAGAGTCGATTTACAAATGCTCTTGATGTCATCGGGTTATCTGGTGAAACCAGCCAGTTGGCAAGATCAAGTCGGGTTGCAGGCCGATCTTCACCTTCTATGTCTTTCAGGAATGTAGGTGTATTAGGAGTAACGATTTCGCCTGAATCGTCCATCCAGTTGCCTCGAGGTAGAATACGCATTGTTCTTGGATTAACAGCGACGGTCGTCAACGAGTAAGGAATATCCTTTTCAATCTCAGATTTTTTCTTTTTCAAGTTCGAGATCTTGTTACGGGTTTCATCCAGAGTCGGCGTAATTGTACGATAATATTTGGAGACGATTTTTTGTTGATCTGCAGTCCTAATGACGTGGTTAACCCGAAGCCCCTCTAGCACTTCTTTGGGATGAAGAGATCGTATCTGCGAATCACGCGTGGTTCGAAAACCAGCTAAATCCCAGAAGGCAGTACCACCAAACTGGGCAAATGCTATTCCATTAAGCTCACTCCCTGGTTTCAGTCCCACTGAGGTGGGATTAACTTCCAATCGTATCCATTTTCCTGATTGTGGGAGTTTACCTATAAAACGATGAGCATTGGTATCTGTACCGATTTCCCCAAAACCGATTTTGTCCTGTCCCCAAAACGCTCGATGATCCCAACTACCGTCATTCCACTGCAACATGATAGTCAGAGGCGGATTTTCTTTGTCAATCCACACATAAGCAAAGAGAGTGTCCTCTGCGGTCAAGGTTATTTTCCGGTTAACACCGTGGAAGAGGTGTTGAATGATCTTTTCCTCGTCTGTTTGTTGCCGACGAGAGAACTGTCGGCTGAAAACGGGGCCTTCATCTTTGTTGATGAATTTCCATTCTCCTTCTGTTTTTCCTCCGTTGTTTTGTTCATCGTCTATCCAAGCAAAGTCCACGGGATCCGATGAATCAAGCATGGGAAGCGTCTCTTTTTCCCATTTCAATTGTTCCACGTGGATTTGTGGGTTGGGGGCATCCAGTTCTTTCTGCAACCGAAATAAACCATCCTCGATCTTTTTCAGCGCGGATCCTTGTTCTTCTGTTGGCAACAAGACTATGGGATCTCTTTTACTATTTCCCCCATAGACACCAACTTCTTGAATATCAGCGAAGAAAGCAGCCAAACTGTAGAAGTCTTTGGTGGTGTATGGGTCGAATTTATGATCGTGACACTGCGCGCAACCCACGGTTGCGGCTAACCAAACAGAGGCCGTAGTCCGCACACGATCGGCGGCATACATTGCTAAATATTCTTTGGCCTGTGCTCCACCTTCGGCTGTTGTCTGGTTCAGCCGGTTGTAGCCTGAAGCCACCTTCTGATCCTTAGTGGCGTTAGGTAAAAGATCTCCCGCTAAATTCTCGCGAGTAAATTGATCATAACGCATGTTGCTGTTAAAGGCTTTAATGACGTAATCGCGATAAGGCCAAATACTGATGTCTTCATCGGAATGATAACCGGTCGTGTCAGCGTAGCGGACAAGATCTAACCAATACATAGCCATCCGTTCACCATAACGTGGCGAGGTCAGTAGTCTGTCGACCACCTTCTCGTAGGCGTTAGAGCTTCGATCGGCCAGAAAATCTTCGACCTCTCGTGGGTTAGGCGGCAGACCAGTCAGGTCGAAGCTAAGTCGACGGATCAGCGTTCGTTTGTCAGCTTGTGGTGATGGCTCAAGACCTTCAGTTTCCAGTCGTGCTAAGATGAAGTAATCGATTGGAGTTAAAGGCCATTCTTGATGCTTTACCTCTGGTAGTACTGAACGCTGAGGTGGCGTATAAACCCAATGTTCCTCCCATTCTGCCCCTTGCTCAATCCATTTTTTAATGAGTTCTATTTCTGCTTGGGAAGGGTAACGACGATTAGAATCCGGCGGCGGCATCCGCTGTTCGGCATCTGGATGGGTGATGCGCCAAATCAGCTTACTGGAGGATAAATCACCAGGCGTGATGGCATAGTATCCTCCCAAGTCACTAAACGCGCCTTCCTTGGTATCTAAACGCAAATTGGCTTTACGCTGGTTGGCATCAGGACCGTGACAGGCGTAGCATGCATCTGACAAAATCGGACGGATATGGCGGTTGAAGCTGATGACTTCGCCATCGGCATAAAGAATGCATGGCACAATGAACAACAGAGACACATATAACAAAAGCAATTTCTCCATGGGTATAGTTGTATTTATTGGTTTAAACATATGAGATACTTTTCCTACGTGGTATATTGTTCGGGTATTGAGTGTTGCATAGATCCAATCTTAACCACCTTAGCACAGAATTTGATTATGACACAATAGTTTTTATCAACCGGCTAAAAAACCTGAGAGGACAAAATGTTGGCTTATTCATGTAATCCGAAATTAGATTTATGTGATCCGGGACTCGATTTAATTCAATTATTCAAATCAGAAAATGATTCAGACTAGGTTACTGAGACAGAACTGGCAGACTTTGTGGCGGAATCGATCTTCGTTATCAGTAGGTTTTCTTTGTTTGCTTCACCTGATTCCCATATGGGGGTTTACCTTTATTCCAACCCAGGATGGCATTAGTCATGTCTATAATTCTTACATTCTAAAGGAATGGAACAATCCGGATTTCACCAAATTCCATCAGGTTTACGATCTCAATTTGACATTGTTTCCTAACTGGAGCAACTACGCTTTTTTTTATCTCGCTCTCCATGTTCTATCGCCGCTTATTGCTGAAAAGGTCTATGTCACCATCTGCGTACTTTTGTTTCCTTTTAGCTTCTCTTACCTATTAACCGCAATCAATAAACGCTTGCGAATATTTGCCCTACTTGGTTTTTTATACAGCTATAATTATCTGATGCAGATGGGATTTTATAATTTTACATTGGCTGTCCCATTGTGCCTGATTGGCATCGGATATTGGTGGAAACACAAAGCCTGCCTTGGTATGACTCAGGTTGCTGTATTGAATCTCTTGCTAATAGGTACTTATTTTTCTCATTTTGGCCCTTTTACCATGTTAGTTTTTACTTTGTCTTTCTTCGCCTGTGTGCATTTTCTGGAACATCTCTCCGATTGGCGCAACAGCCTAAGAAGACTATTGTCTTTCTTCGGTTGCTTGATTCCTGTATTTTTTATTTTGGTCAACACTTTACTCACTAATTCAGAGACACTTTATCCTGAAAAATGGCTGGAACGTCATAAGAGTCACCAGTTCAGTCATTATTTTTCGTGGACGCAACTGTGGGATAATTTTTTAAAGGTCGAACCGCTAGTTTACTTTAACGACAGTTATATTGTTGTTTCGAAGATTCTTCTGATATTCATTTGTCTTTGTATCATCTGGACAATCATTGAACGAATACGTCGAAAACAGATCTTTAGATCTCAGGACGTTTTTTTGATTCTGGCCATAACACTGGTTTTTCTATACTTCAGATTACCGTGGCGTCACGGTTCTCCAGGCTGGATCAATCCTCGAATTAACCTGTTTATTTTTCCAATGTTGCTTGGTTGGTTTATTGTTCCTAAATCGTTATGGCTCCGGCAACTTCTAATTGGCGCAATGTTATTAATGTCATTGTGGCATCTTGGCCTTACCATCCGCGATTATCATTTACTCAACAAGGACATGAAAGAATTTATGGCGGGGGTTAAACTGATTAAACCGGATTCAGCCATCTCGATTCTTGAAACTGCCAGCGAGTTAGATGGGGCAGAGCACCATGGGAAAATCAAATACCTTTCACCATTTTATCATGGCGTTTGCTACTATTGTTTTGAGAACGGCAGTCATTATGTAGCCAACTATGAACCAAAATATCACTATTTTCCACTCCACTACAAGGATGGAAACTGGAAATTCAAGTACATTAATGACGTTACGGATTACATAATAACTTGGCGGGCAAACGATCAACACCCAGATGTAAAAGCACTCAAACAAAACTACAAATTAATATACAAAACAAAAAATTTGAAATTGTATCAACACTCAGTCCCCGAGCCATACTAGATTAGTAGTAGAATGGAAGAAGAATTTTCGTGCTTTTGACCAACGCGTGGATCAGTTTCTGCCTGTTTACGGCTGAAGTTTTGAATCCAGTCCCCATTATTCTAGATACTGATATCGGTCCTGATTGCGATGATGCAGGAGCTATGGCAGTGCTGCATGTATTAGCCAATAATAATGAAGCTGAGATTCTGGGAATTATGTGTTGTACTTCTAGCCAATGGGGCGCACCTTGTATTGATGCAATCAACACGTATTACGGGAGAGGCTATCTCCCGGTAGGAACCTACAAAAAATCCGGATTCTTAACAGAATCAAAGTACAATCAATACTTAGGACAACACTTTCCGCGTCAACTAAAAAACGGTCAAAATGCTACAGATGCACGGAAGTTATATCGTCAGGTTTTGGCGTCACAGCCTGATAAAAGCGTGGTTATATGTGCTATCGGACCACTTAATAACCTGAAAGATCTATTGCAAACCAAAGCCGATCAATACAGTCAACTAAACGGATATGATCTTGTCTTGCAAAAGGTCAATGCCATCTATATTATGGGTGGACAGTTTCCGAATGGGTTGGAATGGAATTTTCAGCAGGACAGTTCAGCGGCACAGATGGTTGTCCGAAACTGGCCAACATCTATCATCTTCTGTGGCTTCGAAATTGGAGAAAAAATCATGACAGGCAACCGTCTCTGTCATCTGGGGTCGGAAGACCATCCGGTGAGAAAAGCCTACCAACTGCATACGCAAGGGGAGGATCGGCCGAGTTGGGATCCAGCAACCGTTCTATGCGCTGTCCGAGGCAGTTCAGAATATTGGACAGTTGAAAGTGACGGGATCTGTTCCGTTGATTCGGACGGATCAAATCAATGGCGAACATTAGATAAGAAAAGCCATCATTATCTTAAGCAACGAATGGACCCTCTGCAACTGGCAACTGTTATTGAAGAATTAATGTTGCAACCACCAATGCAATAATTTAGATCGACAACAAGCATCTAGCGAGTTCGATTACGCTTAATTGTTCCCCACATCATACCCAATTTATCTGCTTGGTTGACTGCTAGTCCGTGACTGTTCATATTTTTCTTATTTTTTGCTGCAGATAAAGCACGTTCATAAAGCTTGACCTCATCAATTGAACCTTGGTGAGGGAAGTTTTTATTGATATCCTTATATTTCCCGATAATAAACTCGGCATCAGGTGCACTGTCTCCTTCCTCGGGATAGTTGATGTCTCCAGTATGAGAAGAATTATCCCCAGCAAGTTCACCATTAATATAGATTTTAATTTTTTTCCCATCGTAGGTGCCAGCGACATGTATCCATTTGCCTTTGTTATATTTAGCGTTAGCTACAACGTAGGTTAAAATACCGTCACCATCGTTGGGCTTTTCCGTTGATACCGCAAAGGTAATGGCGTTGTTTGTACCAAGTACCCAACCTTTTTCAAAACTGCCATTGTCTTGAAAACAGCCAACGTAGCCGCCCCATTCAAGCAGCCCCTCATCAATAACCCAAGCTTCTACCGTTATATCTTTCACCGGCAGTTTAGCCTTTTTCATCGGTGAGGCAACCAACACGAAATCACTTTGACTGAATTTCCCAAAAGCCATGCCAAACTTTCCTTTTACACTTTTCAGGTTTCCCATCAGTTCGGCATCCTGACCGACGCCCGATAGGTCCTTAATAGCTTTTCCTTTTATCGTATCAGCATCAAAACTCCAGTAACCAATTATAAACCATCTTCAACGATATAGTCAGACATAGCTGGTATCTGCAGAACCAACAACAGAGTAAGCAGCACCATGCCCGACAGAACTGTTGCGCACATTTTAGATTGCCTGATATTCATTTTAAACTCCTAATTGACTATACAGGATTAGGTCAATACTATTGGCTGGCCAAATTTATTTATCGACCAGCCAATAGTAAAGTGGATTTCAGTTATTTAGCGTAACGTCTGAAACTTGATTGTGGCCCAAGTTGCGCTTGGCTTGTTGCTCGGTTCCACAGCGGTCGTCCCACCGACACCAGTGAAGTGACTTTAATGTTGCGTAGATTAACATAATAAATGTAAAAAATACGTGGCTATAGAAAAGTGTTCCAAGATTACCGATAACCTTACTTTTTGCATGTTACAAAAATGTCAAATTACCAACAATTATCGGTTACAAATTACCAAAATTATTTGGTGTAAATGATTGATTCTATTTGATTAGTGTGCTTTAATAATTATACTAAACTGAATTTGATTTCTAGCTTAGGATATGGACTATTGAATGTTGTTGCTGTGATTCCTGCTCGTTATGCTTCGACACGGTTTGAGGGCAAAGCTATAGTTGATATTGCTGGTAAACCGATGATTCAGCACGTTTATGAGAGATCTATATGTGCGGAAAAACTCAGTCAAGTAATTGTGGCAACTGACGATCGGCGCATATACCATGTGGTAGAAGGTTTTGGTGGGCGGGTCGTGATGACACCGGAGGCCGAAACCGGATCAGATAGGATCGCTATGGTTGCTGAGGGTATGAACTGCGAAGTGGTGGTAAATATTCAAGGTGATGAACCCCTGATTGAGCCAGAAATGATTAACCAATTGATCCAACCTTTCTTCGATGACGCTTCAGTTGAAGTCAGCACACTTAAGCAAAAAATAGATAATGAAGCAGATTACCTGGATCCAAATGTTGTAAAAGTTGTCACCGATTTGAACGGATATGCACTTTACTTTTCGCGGGCACCGATACCAGGCAGTTTGGAAAGTCGTCGGAAGGACCACAGCCTAAACTTCCGACATCTTGGCCTGTACGCCTATAAGCGACAGCGACTGCTTGATTTCGTCAAGTGGGATCGTACACCCTATGAAATGGCAGAAGGTTTGGAGCAATTGCGTTTCTTGGAGAATGGTGTCCGGATTCAGGTGGTAGAAACAGGATACCCGGCAATCGGTGTCGATACACAAAATGACTTGGAACGAGTACAGAAAATTTTAGAAAAGGGAGCATTGGCTTCATAATGACAAAATACATCTTTGTAACTGGAGGTGTGATTTCGGGAATTGGCAAAGGAATCACGACGGCATCCATAGGGAGATTGCTGATAGATCGTGGTTTTAGTGTGATGGTAGTTAAGATTGATCCATACATCAATTCTGACGCAGGAACGATGGATCCTTTTCAACATGGAGAGGTATTTGTTACCAAGGACGGGGCAGAGACTGATCTTGATCTAGGTAACTACGAACGATTTCTGGGGGTGGATCTGGATCATCGCTCAAATTTCACTACTGGTTCGGTCTACAGCGAGGTGATCGCCAAGGAAAGACGTGGGGATTATCTGGGGGAAACAGTACAACTGATTCCCCATATAACTGAAGAGATTAAGACTCGAATTTATAGCCTTGGTGAAGACAGTGGAGCAGATGTCCTCATCGTTGAAATAGGTGGAACCATCGGTGATTTCGAGATGTTACCGTTTGTCGAAGCAATCCGCCAAATGTCGATGGAAATTAGAGTAGAGGACCAGATGTTTATCCACGTTTCTTTAATTTATACTCTTCCTGATGGAGAAAACAAGAGTAAACCGACCCAGCATAGTATTCGCACACTTCAAGAATTAGGGATTCGTCCAGATTTGCTAATATGCCGTGCCAGTCGTGCACTTAATCCTGGTTTGCGGAGAAAAATTGCTTTACTTTGTGGACTCGAGGTTGAGTCGATTATTGAAGGGCGAGATACTAAAGTCGTAGACGAGATTCCTCTTCGTTTTGAACGTCAAGGTGTAGCGACTCAGGTGGTCAAAAGATTTGGACTTGAAGATCAATCCCCCAATGGTAGTTCCTGGGAGAAGATGGTTCACATTCTTAAAAACCCGATACATCGGCTAAATGTTGCTATCGTCGGAAAATACGTCAAAGGTAGCGACACTTACTTGAGTATTCAAGAAGCACTCAAACATGGAGGTGTTGCGAATCAAGCTGTGGTTAATATTAAGTGGGTTGATTCCGAAGGGCTTCTTGAAGATGGCGTTGACCTTGAGGAAGCTTTTACAAATGTAGATGGTATATTAGTGCCTGGTGGATTCGGTATCCGTGGGATTGAAGGGATGTTGGTCGCCGTTGCCTATGCGCGTGTCAGCCTAATTCCATACTTAGGTTTGTGCCTTGGTATGCAATGTCTGGTAATTGAGTTTGCACGAAACGTTGCCAATTTGGATGGAGCAAACAGTTCTGAATTCAATCCCGACACAAAGTATCCGGTAATTGACTTAATGGAGAAGCAACGGGGGATTGATGATAAGGGTGGAACAATGCGACTTGGTCATTATGAATGCATAATTAAAGAAAATACCAAGAGTCATGATGCTTATGGTGTTAACTCCGTCATGGAAAGGCATCGACACCGCTATGAGTTAAATAATGAGTATCGCGCACAGCTTGAGTCCAAAGGGCTCTGTTTTAGCGGGATATCGCCAAATTATTCTCTGGTCGAGATGGCAGAAATTGTCGATCACCCTTGGATGATTGGATCCCAGTTTCATCCCGAGTTCCAATCCAAGCCACTTGCACCCCATCCACTATTCCGCGATTTTGTTAAACACGCACTGGTTCAGCATACTAGGGAGAGCGAATGAGATTGTGACGGGTAACGGTGATGGTAGTTAATGTATTCGTCACCGTTAATCGCAAAGTATATTGCCCGTCTGGAAGACTAGACACATCCCACGTGGCGATTTGCTGATCGTGTCCCTTGGCCTCTGTTCCTCGATCGATTTCCTCAAAACCTTCTTGAGCATGTTGACCGGGAGCATACTCCAACACCCAACTCAGGTTATCTCCCTCTATGGTTCCTTTTACCGGAATTTTGCCCAAGAGATTTGTGCCTTCGGTCGGGTGTAAAATGTTGACGCGCGGACGTGAAGTGAGATTACTAACGTATATCGGAGCCGTAATTGTAATATTCTCAGCTTTATCAACAGCTCTTGCCCGAACCACCAATTGCTGAATCTCTGGTGGAATGGTGAGTTGATATACCCAGTTTGATTTATTCGTTTCTACCTTTTCCCAACCAGAGCCAACGTCGATTTCAACCTTTATAAGTCCAGACAACCTGTCTGATGCTGTCCCAACCACCTGAATCGAATCGGTGTTAAAATTTGCGCCATTAGCAGGCGATAAAATTGCAATTTCCGGTGGATGATTATCTATCATAAGTAGATTCGATACGGATTCCGCCTGATTACCTGAACGGCTTTTTACCACAATACGCACACTCAGGTTGGTAATTTGACCGACGTTAACACCGGGTATTTCACCAGAAATGACGCCCGACTTATCGATATCAATGAGATCGGTCACATTTGCTATCTCTTCACCACCGATGACCTCAGCTCTGGCAATAAGATTTCTAGGATACGCTTTACCTGTGACGAAAATTGACACATTACTTCTGGTAAAACCATCTACGCCTTCATTGGTCGAAATTTTTAGTTCTGGCTTCGGTAATATCGAGTTGTCAATTTTCACTATAACACTCGTTTCGGCCGTCTTAGCCATCACATCAGTGACGCGAAGCCGAATTGTGTGTGTGGAATCAGGCTGTCCCAGTGTATCGAACTCCGCCAGTTCATCACCCAAAACGCTGCTGGTCCCACTATTGATCAACAAATAACCTTCTGTTGGATTTGCACTGGGGGCGATATCAAGTATCCAGCCCTGCAATTTTTCCGTATTAGCAGTGCCTTGAATTGAAATGATCCCTTGATTATAACTACCCGCCGTTGGCGAAGTGATTTCAGTCTGGATATGATTATAAACTGGAAACGCAGGAGAAACTGCAAATTTTGAGTAGCGTACCAAAGGAAGTGCTTCGACAATTGACAGCGTTTGATCGCTAACACCGCCAACAGCGTAAAGTTGGTTCATGTTCGTAATGATACCTGCCCCTAGATGGGATCTGGTCTGGTTAATCATGGCCAAGATCTCCCATTTACCATTATTGATGTTATAGACCTCGACTTTATCTCCTCCACCAGTTCCACCAACCAAATAGATTTTCAACAACTCATCATCGATTGCAGCAGCAAAAGCATAGCGAGCGGTTGGCATATTAGGGCCGGCAGACCATTGGTTCTCTGCAATATCAAAGATCTCGAAGCTTGATAACGGTTTTTGATCTTGACCACCAAAGGTATAAATTTTATGGCCAACCGCAACCGCAACTAACCCGTAACGTGGCGTTGGTATGCTAGCTGACTTTTTCCAATTGTTTGTCTTAGTGTCATAAACTTCAACTGTAGCCAGACTTCTCCCGTTGTGCCCACCAATCGCATAGATCAGATCCCCCACCACGGCGGTTGCGAAAACATGGCGAGACGTTGGCATGGGAGCCATTGTCTGCCACGTGTCGGTTACTGGATCGTAGGCTTCAGTAGTGGACAGATAGCTGGTTCTTCCATATCCACCGATGGCATAAATTTTACCGTTCACCACTTCAGCAGAAAGGTACTGTCGAGCTTGATCCATAGATGCCGCTTTTTCCCATGTGTCAGTTGCTGGATTATATAACTCAAGAGTGGCAACCTGCCTACGTCCGTTGAATCCACCGATGACGTAAAGCTTGTTACCGATCACAACAGTAGCCAACCCATGTCGGGATGTTGGCATGGGGCTAACAGTCTGCCAATCGCTGATGATCTCGGGATCATAAACACGCATCCGAAATAGAATAGAGTTGACAGGCTGTTTACCGATTTGGGATCGGGTATCCCAGAAGACAGCTGAACTATTACTTCCCTCTGACGGGCTTGCGCTAATGGCATCTTTGTCGACTTTAATCCAACGCACTCCATTATTTATGCTATATTCATAATTAATAGGACTAAGTGTTTTCTCAGCTGGATCGGTAGCGGTGTAGTAGATTGCCACTGTACCACTATTGCCTTCAACTCGATCTATACTCAACCCTGGAAGGATGGCATCAACATGTGTCACACTCAACAAAAGCGCTAGATAAATAACAATATTTCTGCACATTTTGCCCTGTTTTCTTATATCTTGAAAATGTTGATAACTAAAATTCATTCTTCATCAGCTTCCTTGATCATCACACCAAACCGTTTGCCGGCAAGTTCAACTCCAACAGTAACGGTGCCTGTTACCACAACCCGATTGCCACGTTCCGGTACGTTCTTGGCAGATAAAACCCAAATCCGGTCGCTCCCATCGTCAAGTTGGTATACCCCAGTCCGTATAAACGGTATTGCTAGCGTTTCCGTGACTTCTCCGTTTAGCGTTACTTGTTGATCCTTGAATTCCTCGATGTTATTTCTGATATCGAGAATTTTGGTACTGGAGCAGCCATTAATGAGGATTGGAATTAGGGTAATCCAAGATAGAAATTTACCCTGCGTGTACCAAGACCACGCTTTTTTGCTTCGTAAGCTAAACATCAATTTGAGACGAAAATTCAGCTGCTCCCTGAATACCAAGGTTCAATCGAAATAGCGCCCCTGCACCTGCCCCTTCTTCTGGCTTGTTATCTCCACCGGCAGTTGTCACGTAGATATCTGTCAAATCGTCACCACCGAAAGTAAGGCTTGAAACCTTTTTGGCCGGAAACTCAATTCGCCGTTCTTCCTTACCAGACGGATCAAACCTCACCAAACAATTCCCGTCCCAACGGGCAGACCAAATATATCCTTCTGCATCAACAGTCATGCCGTCTGGTACACCTTCATTCTTCGGAGTAGTAACGAATACTTGCTGATTGGAAATCGATCCTGTTTCCTGATCGTAGTCGAACAGGTAGATTTGATGCTTCATGGAATCGGTATAATACAATGACTTGAGATTTGGTGTGAACCCTAAGCCATTAGAGCAGGTAATACCATTGAGAATTTCAGTGATTGATCCATCTAAGTCAAGCCGATAAAGTTTACCAAGTCGTGATTCCTGTGGCATAGTACCACAGAAAACTCTACCCACGGGATCAGCAATCACATCGTTAAACCTAGATTCACGTTCATCCTCAATTTCGTCGATAATCGGCGTCAATTCACCATCATGCCAGATTGCAATTGCCCCACGGGACATGAAAAGAAGAAGTGAACCATCAGGTTGGAAGGTAAAACTACCGACTTCCTCACTATGAGTATAAAAATTCTCATGCTCTCCTGTTTTGGGATTGTAACGAAAAAGTCGTCCATTGGGTATATCAAGCCAATAAAGCCGGTTTTCAATCGGATGCCAAAGTGGATTTTCTCCGGTAATACATTGGTAATCTGCGATAAGTTCGGGTTTCATTCATAAATTCCTTTCAGTATCATCACCTATAATGCAATTTACTTTAATAAGACGTCTCATTTGATCAATTCCTGAAATTTGGAACTCTTTCGTATGTCGGAGAAAAGGACATTTGTTTTGGCACTTTCACGAAATTTCCTATCCAATTGGATGGCGTCCTGAAGTGATTCTATAGCTAAAGATTCTTGGTGGCTAACAGAATATAAACAAGCAAGTATATTATGTATCTCTGCATCTTGAGGATTGATACGAACAACTTCTTTGAACTGGAAGATCGCTTGATCAGTATCACCTTGCTTGTAGTAAATATCGCCTAAATTATAATGTGCCATGGCGTCGTCGGGATCAATACGAATAGCTTCTTTATATTCTCCAATGGCATCCTCATAATTTCCCTGCAGTTCTGTAGACTGCGCCTAAATTTAGATATGCTTCCACATAATCAGGGTTGATGAGAATCGCCTGTTTGTAGGACATAATAGCATGATTGAATTTACCTTGATTATAATAGATGGTTCCTAAATTAAGATACGCACCCGCATGTTTTGGATCTGCGTTAATGGTCTCTCTATATCTGGTGATGGCTTTGTCCAGATTTCCTTGTTGGTGATGATTGATTCCTTGATCGTAGGTGGAGGATGCTTCACTGGACGAGATGCGAGTCGCTACCTCAGTTACCTTGGCCTTATCTTGGACGCTACTTAGATCAACGAGAACTTTTTCCTTGCTACATCCAAAGACTGAGATCCCAACCATCAATCATGTTTTTGCTTTTCCCTGATTTGGCCTGTCTCTGGATTGTATCGCAAGTTAATATATTTCGTCAATTGCTTTTATATGCTCAAAATTTCCCAACTTTGAACGTAAAAACGGCAGCCAGACCTTTCAAGTCGGCATTTGTAAGCGGCATGAGTCCAACCCCACTTACGTAGCGATAGCTGACACCCAGACTAAGCCGAAAAAAGGTTGTCATATTTAGTTCAAGATCGAGTTCGGGTTCAATAACCATGAAACTATCGTCAACCGGATTATGATTTGCATAATATTGATCATCACCATAATATGCATCGTAGTCGTTATAGTACATCCAGTTGCGATCAGCTGCGTTGTTTAGACCTCCCCATCCAATGAGTGTGTTGGCAGATAAGTGGACACGCTTATCGGGAGGAAACACAAATTCCAAAACCAGCCCAGCGTATTCCATTTCAAAATTGCTTTTGGTTTCCGCAACATGAATTGATGATGCCAAGCTATAGGCGCCAATACCGATAGCAAAGGCCCGATTCAGAAGTACGGCGCCACGAGCACCTATGATCAGGTCGAATTCGCCATGGACTTGGGTCATCTTTACAATTGGGCTGCCAAATCCTTTAACCCTCAGTTTTTCTTGCAGGAAAGTTTCGGTTTCTTCAGCTACAGATGAGAAGGTTATAAAATAGATGATGCAGTAAAGAGCTAATCGTTTCAAAGTTAACTCCCTTTATATTTAAGTTTTTTCATTTTCTGGATCAATGTTGTTCGACTGACACCGAGGAGTTTTGCCGCTTGGGTCTGATTCTGGTTACAGGTTTTGATCACAGTTGGAATGAGTTCAGCATCGAGAATATTGATCAGTTCATCATACAGAGAGTCTTTTTCAAGTTCAATTGCCCGCTTAACAATAGTGGGGAGAATAGACTTTAGGTCCATCTGCAGAGCATTATCTGTTAATACCGGGTCTTGAATCCTTGTTGGTAGATGTTCTGGCAGAATGACGTCCGATCTTGAAAGAACAACGGCACTTTTGACAGTGTTTTCGAGTTCACGGACGTTGCCAGGCCATCCGTAGTTTTGCAGAATTTTCATGGTCTCATGGGAGACACCTTGAACAGTTTGGTTTAATTCACGGTTGATTTGGTTTAGAAAGTGCTCGACCAGTGGAGGTATATCATCAACCCGATCTCTGAGTAACGGCAATTTTATTAACACTTGGTTGAGTCGGTAGTACAGATCTTCTCGAAAACCGCCTCGCTGGGCACTTTCTGATAAATTTTGGTTTGTGGCGGCGATAATGCGTGTATTGATCTTTATTGTTTCTGTTCCTCCCAGGCGTTCAATTTCTCCCTCCTGTAACGTTCGCTGTAGTTTTACTTGTAATGCAACCGACATATTGCTAACTTCGTCGAGGAAAATTGTGCCGCCATCTGCCAATTCAAACTTTCCTGGTTTGCCTTGAACACTTGCACCGGTAAACGCACCGGGTACATAACCAAACAGTTCGCTTTCAAGCAATTCATCGGGAATGGCCCCACAATTCACCGCCACGAAACGGTCATCTTGTCGGAGACTGTTGTGGTGGATAGCACGCGCAACTAGCTCCTTTCCTGTCCCATTTTCACCTTCAATCAGTACAGTGTCGTTGTTACTGGCCATAATCCCAATCATTTTATAAACTTCCTGCATCTGGGAACTTTTACCAATCAACTGATACTTTTGTGTCTGGTCTGCCTGTCCTTTCCAGTCTAATGTCAATTCCTTGCGAACGGTTTTGAGTCGGCTAACGCGATTTAAAATGGTCTTGACCTGATCTAGATCAATCGGTTTAGGCAAGAAATCAAAGGCTTGCAGACGCATCGCCGTAATTGTCATCTCCACATTGTCGTAAGCCGTCATAATTACGATTTGAATTTGTGGGTCAATTTTCTTTATTTCTTGCAGCGCGTCAAGGCCGCTGATACCTGGTAACCGAATATCAAGCATCACAAGATCCGGACGATTATTCTCGATTTGGCGTAACCCTTCCTCAGCGTTATTGGCAATAATTGGGTTATAGCCTTCATCCGTTAGAAACTGTTCAAAGGCCCAACAAATCTTTTCGTCGTCATCAACAATTAGGATGTTTTTCATATTGCGATTCTATCACTAGTCTACCGGTAGTTCAAAGGAAAAGGTTCTTGACAACATCAAATTACCGACAGATTACCAGCGGATCAGGTGTGGCTTATGGAATTATTGTTTTATTGGTTCATTATAGTATTGACAATTTTTTAAGTTTTGCATAGAATTAGCCATGTATAATTTCTAGCTATTTTACCGAAATATAATACTTTAGTGTAGTATTTCGTTGTCTAATAGCAGTCACGTTGTGCTTCACATTCTGGTTGATGACATTAATTTTGACTTAGGTCGAAGTCTTAGATTCAAAGAGGGATTCGTTATGAAGATTTTTTTCCTTTTCCGTCAAGAATCTGTGTTTTAACGCTTGCTGTTTTGTTTTTATGTACAATTTCAGCTCAAGCAGCAGATTTGGTTGCTTACTATCCTTTGGATGGTGATGCTAAGGATAAAAAAAATGGGAATCATGGCAAGATCGAGGGTAAATCGAAATGGGTTGATGGCAAATTTGGAAAAGCCATTGACTTAGATCCAAAATCGTTTATCAATATTCCCGCATCCAAAACGCTCCACGGAGATCTGTTTGTAAACGCATTTACCCTTTCAGCTTGGATTAAACCTAATTTTAAGGGCAGTGCTTGGGAGCATATCTGGCGTAGTCTGCCCACTGGTTCCGGACATAACACCTTATTTATAAACAAGGATTCAGGGCTTGTCTCTTGGCGGGGGATGGTTGGTGGCGGTTGGACAGTCATGTGTCAGACCGATGGTGGGTTAATTGAAGAGAATAAATGGTACAATGTTACCATGACTTCGGATAAAAAGAAGTTTCGCATCTATCTTAATGGTTCCAAGGTGAAGGAAACCGATCACAAAGTTACTGATGGGGGTATTGAGACTTATCACCTTGGTGGTGAAGGGGGCGAAACGTATGCCGGATTGATGGATGATGCGGCTGTTTTCTCTGGAGCGATGGAAGAAAGCACGATTTCAAAGATACAGAAAGATTCAATTGGCGCGGTAGTGATGTCAGATACGTCGGTAGACAGCAAGGCTAAGCTAGCCACAACTTGGGCAAATTTAAAGCGTCTCTAATTTAATCGGATGATTTAGATCAAGCCGATATGCTACAAGATAGTCCGCTTTAACGGATTAGGTCAGGGATTGTATTGCTTGATCCCAAAATTGGAACGGATTATCTCTAACTTTGATGTTTTGGAAACTTAACCATATTTATGTAGGAGGGATATGCCAATGATATCTTGGACTTGCCAAGGTTTAAAGCTGGTTTCGTTGAGCTTGATGATCTTACTGTTAATTTCGGTTTCTGTTTGGTCTGTAGATGATAAATCCTTAGTTCTATACTATCCCTTGGATGGGGACACAAAGGATGCTACTAAAAATGCTAATGACGGAGAAATTCAGGGGAAGTCAAAGTGGGTTGACGGAAAGTTTGGTGCAAAAGCCATCGACTTAGATCCGAATGCATGGATTGGTATTACTCCATCTGATTCACTGGATGGCGATTTCTTTATAGAAGAGTTTTCTCTTTCGGTTTGGATTAAACCCAATTTTGAGGGCAGTGGATGGGAACACATTTGGCGTAGTCTTCCCGTTGCTTCTGGACACAACACCCTATTTATAAACAAGGATCAAGGGCTTATCTCTTGGCGGGGGATGGTTGATGGCGGTTGGACAGTTATGTGTCAGACCGATGCAGGGTTGATTGAAAAAAATAAATGGTACAATATCACCTTGACTTCAGATAAAAAGAAGTTTCGAATTTATCTTGATGGTGAGGAGGTAAAAAACGCAGATCACAAAGTTACTGGTGGGAAAATTGCGGAATACCGTATTGGTGGATCAGGAGGGGAAACCTACGCGGGTGTAATGGACGACGCAGCCATTTTTTCACGCATGTTGGATAAAAATGAAATTGCAGAGATACAGGAAGGCATGGAGGTGTTTTTGGCTGCTGAACCGCAAGGCAAACTGACAACTGTCTGGGGAGACATCAAACAACAATAAAGACTCGGAATTCAGAAAGCTCATGCTTTACTTGGTTGGTAGGAGCATGAGCTTTTTCATATCATGAAAAAAGAACGTTTAAAAGAGCTTGCGGCTGAGAAAGCGGTCGAAGAAGTCGAATCAGGAATGATTGTTGGGCTGGGAACTGGATCAACAATTTACTATGCTTTGTTGAAGCTAGGCCAAATGGTTAGATTGGGTCTTGAGATTATTGGCATTCCAACTTCGGAACAGACCAGTCAGATTGCTGGAGAACAGGGCATTCAACTATCAACAGTGACGGAAAATCCGGTCATCGATCTCACGATTGACGGAGCGGATGAAGTCGATCCAAATCTCAATTTGATCAAAGGTTTGGGGGGAGCCTTAGTACGGGAAAAAATTATCGCTCACGCTTCAAATCGTCTGATTATTGTTGCTGATGATAGCAAGGTCGTTGATTACTTGGGGACAAAAATACCCCTACCTGTCGAAGTTGTCCAGTTCGGTTGGGAATCCACTCAAATGGCACTTAACCGGATTTGTCAAAGACCAGTTTTGCGACAGGTCAACGATCAGACGTTTCTGAGTGACAACGGTAACTTCATTCTGGACTGCTATTTTGATCAAATCTCCGATCCCGGCCAAACTGAGGTTGAAATTAACAGAATTCCGGGTGTGGTCGAGAATGGTTTGTTCGTAGGTCGGGTTGACCGGGTAATTGTTGGAACTGCTGATGGAATTCAGACTCAGGATCCTCAGGTTTAAAGACAAACTGTCATTTTGGAAAATACGATTTGTTTGGTGTCTCTTATTATGTTGTCAGGTGATACCTGTTCTCGCTGACCAGCCAAGACAAGTTGAAATACCAGTTGCCAGCTTAATTGAACATGGCATCTTTGAAGTCGGTGCGAATTTTCTCTTTGGGCAAGATAACGAATTTTCGCATCAGGAAACAATTCTGGACTTGGACTTCGGCCTGTTTAACTGGATTGAAATTGGGATCAATCACCAGAAAACTCTGCGGGTTGGTGATGAAAGTGCGCTACTCGGCCATGTGAAGTTACAGCTTCTTAAAGAACGGGATCTCTCACCTCAGTTGGCGATTGGTGTTAAAGATCTGAGTAACGTTAAAATCCATCGGTCAATGTTTTTTTCCTTCAACAAAAAACTGAACTTGCCGAAAATTCACATCGTTGGTGTGCATTTTGGAATTGGCAATGATCGCTACGGGACAGAAAACAGAACTGGGTTTTTCGGTGGTTTGGAAAAAGAATTCTCAGATAGCCAAGGGGGATTTGTCGTTCATCCTGCAGTTTGATCGACGTGGCGTGTCAGGCAGTCTTCTGCATACCGCTGATACTGGATTGCAAACCACGGTTGGTGCCGAATTATTGGATAATGGTGACCAAATGCGGTTTCTGGCCAAAATAGCTTTCACCAATAAATCGTTAGTTAAACGAATTGAAGAGACGCAACGGCTCGCTAAACAGGCAGCGCGCTTAGTCAGCCAAGAAAAAAGCGGAAAAAATTAGAATTCTGACTTTATGCCAATATACGGAACTATTGGGAGTTGTCTGATTATATCTTTAATTACTTCACCACTTTCATCTCTGGCATAGTTCTCATCGTAATTAAAAGTTAAAATATTTTTTCGGTTGTAGGCATTTAACAATTCCAGATATAAGCTCATTTTCCAGTTACTGAATATGAAGTCTTTATTGATTCGTATATCAAGCCGATGGAACGGATCGTATCTGAAAGAATTTATCTCTCCGTAAGTTGGGATCTGTCTCCACCTGTTATTGTTAAATACTTGTTTGGCACAAGGTTGATTGACATCCTCTTCACATTTCAAGGGGGTATAGGGATTTCCAGTTGCGTATTGCCACTTCGCACCAATCTCCCAGGTTTTATTGATTTTATAGCTAGCCGTTATCGTGGCCACATGAGTTTGGTCATAATCATAAAATCGGTATGGCCGATCAGGGTAATCACGTCTTTTTGAAACTGAATTGGCATAGCTGATCCAACCGAAAAGCCGGCTTCCTTGACGGTGCTGCAAGAGAATTTCTGAACCTCGTGCGTATCCTGTTCCCAAATTAAGGTAACCAGGATCCTGATCTGGAACGGACTCAACTTGGTCCTTTAACTGCTTGTAATAGGTGGCGAATTTGAATTCAGTAGATAATCCAATTGCTCGCTCAATTTCAAGGACAAAGTGGTTGGCTTCACTTTCATCCAGGTTAGGGTTCCCACTCGGTGGATATGCCTGCCAAGGTTGCGGTGACTGCATATAGCGTCCATAAGCAAAACGAATCTCTGATCCCAGAGGAAGCAACAGGTTGAAACTGGTTCTGGGTTGAATAGCAATTTGTCCGGTTAAATCGCGTGCGTAATCAAATCGCATTCCAAGGGTTGTGGAGAAAAATTCTGAGAGTTGAAACCGTCCTTGTAAATAACCTTCGACTTCATACCCTTTATTCCTCTGATCAGACTTAACTTTCTCTGATAACCTGAAATCGAAGTTGGGCTGTCCTTCTTCCGGTGGTCTGGGAAAGAAGGTCTGCACCGTTGTTCGTCCAATATTGTTGTTAAGACCTGACTCAATTTGAAAATTAGGGGTAATTTTATATGTCAAATCGTGCCTAACATCAGTATCATTGGGTTGTATTCGCAGATAGAATCCTTTACCAATCTTGAAGTTTATCAGCCGTTTAGAGTGCGAAATATTGAGGTCATACTTGAGATTCGGAGTTAAAATAGACCGAAGATGAATGCCCTGCAAATGAAATGAGTTCTTCAAGTAAAAAGCTCCCGACAAGTCATCATCGGGCTTATCCTTACCTAGCTTGAGTTGGGCAAAATCATCTGAAGCGAACGCATTCAAATCAAGTTGAAACATTTCGTTGATGTCGTAGCTAAGCTTGGTTTGGTAATCCCAAAAGCGTGGAAGTGCCGTGATTACATCAGTCTTCGGAATTGGCAGCAGATTATACACAACATCAGCATAACTGCGCCTGCCAGCCAAATACCAGGATCCACGATCGCCAATTGGTCCCTCAACCAACCCTTCTGAATACAGAAAGTTAACATTGAAATTGCTGCTGAATTGTTTCCTGTTTCCCTGACGCGAATAGATATCAATAACTGCCTGCGCATCACGGCCATATTCGGCGCCAAAACCACCAGCGTAAACATCAATACGATTTAAGATTTCCGAGCTTATTGTGGAAACTAACCCGCCAAAATGGTAGGCTTCTTCAAGCGGAAATCGATCGAAATAAATAGTATTATCTTCCGGTCCACCACCTCGAACAAAAAGCTGACCGCTAAAGTCGTTTGCCGCCCTAATCCCCGGCAATGATTGGATTGCTTTTAAGGCATCGCCCATGGCACCTGGTAGCCGTTTAATCTCAAGTCCTTGCAGGCTTTGACGGCTGATTGCTTTGGGCAGAGCCCGACCGACGACCAAGATTTCATCAAACAGGAATTCAATTTTTTCTAAGTTGATCTTGGTTTCCTTCACTTGCTCATCGGAAATTACTATATTTTCTATTGTCGTTGTGCGATATCCAAGTGCTGTTACTACTAGCGTATAGTCACCGGGTTGAAGCCCTCCAAAGGCAAAATTTCCGTCTTTATCAGTTATATCTTTCTGTCTGGTTTCAAGCAATTGTACCTTTACGCTACTTAGTTTGTTGCTACTCTCACCACTAAATACCATTCCTTGTATTTCACCACTAAAAGTGGGAATACAAAAGCAGGTGAAGATGATTGCTGTAACCAAAACAAAACAAACCGAGGTTAGATCTATCTTCATTGTGCTGAAGACTCGAAATTTGATTAAATTGTAGGACCACGGCATAGTAGAAAAATGTTTCATAATTACCAGAATTAAATGCATTTATAAGGGCTCTGATTGATCAAATTTCAAGCTGAAAACGATATGGGATTTGAATTCGAGAAAGAACGGGTGTATTCCCACTTTTAGCAGGAATAAAGCGTGACAGTGTTAAGGCTTTAATCGCTTCTTGGTCGCAACCAAACCCCAGCCCTTGTATTAAGATAATGTCCCTCGCTATTCCATCAATACCAATTCCTGCTTCAAGAACAACAATGCCCTCTTTATTGGCTTGTTGTGCCAATTCTGGATATTTTACGGGGTGCTGTTTGAGGAACCGTGGTGTTTGAGTAATATTGTGTAGGCTAGGTGACTGGTGATCCAAAATTGCAGGAATCAGTTCGATAGGATCTTGACTCGTAGTAATCTTTGATAGAATCGATTCTCCTATCGGTTTCATTGAAATTTTCGGCATTCTTGAAAAAATATTGACACTCCGCATATTTAACGAAGTTTTCCGTTCTACCTTTGTGTTATGGACGCTTCTCGGTAAAAATCTGTTTTGATCAACAAAACTCGACATGTTACTTGTTGATAAGGTGTAAAATGCGTTATTCATTGGTAATTGAGCTGCTGTTGTAACCACGTTGATTCGAGACTTCATTGGCAGGGGCTTGGGCACTTTCTGCTTCAACTCAATTTGGCTTTTACGACGTCTTTCAAGACGGCGTTTGGGACTGGTTTTTGCCGCTTGAGTAATATTAATTTGTACCGGATTGTTTTCATAGATCTCATTTTGCACAATGTACAGAGTGCCAAGTAGCAATCCAACTAAGTGAAAAATACATGAAACTATGAGGGCATTGCCGTAGGATTTTTTTTTCATAATGTTTTTTGTTTTAAATGAAATCTGAGTAGTTAGCTGGATTCACCCAAGTTTTATCTTACATTCGAATGAGTTGGGATCTACATCTAATGTTCTTTCATGTGCTTTCCCTGTCATTCTATGATCTGTTCGATTGATTGAGTATCAAAGTTGATTTCATTATTATTCAGCTAAAATTAAGCTTTAGTTGATCTCGCTATTAACCGGCAAATGTAATGATATGGTCAGAAAAATGTTGACAGGCTTTCTGCAATTTATTGCTTTTTGGATATGATTCGCATTGTGTCACTGGCTAGCATTGCCAACTTTAATTGCGAATTGAATATGCTGAGTTAAATCCAACATAGTGGCAAATCATTGGGCTCTATTTTCATGATGGGCTGAGGGAAAATATATTTTGATTTAGCATCTCAGCCGGTGTTATTATCTACCTGCTATCGAGAGCTCATGGCATCTTTAATTATCTTAATCTTTAAAACAGAGAGCTGATGTTAGCACGCGGCCACAATTAAAGGTTACTTCTTCCCCCAGATGAAAAGCAAAAAATAAGTAACTTTCAAATTCATTCGTTAGTTGTTTTTCTTGTTAGAAGCTTTTTAGACAGGGAACCGTGTCGTTTACTTTGATACAACGGCATCTTTTCGGTTGATTAAATTGATTTAGTGCTGTTTAGTTCGTAGATTTCACATAAGCCTACCAATGAAAATTAATTGCGTATAGATCAATTAGGTTTCTTCCCGTGCTTTTTAAGAACTAATAACTGTTGCTTGTGATCAATTTAGTGAAACACGTCATTATTTCTGGGAAAATCCACGTATGAAATCTGAGACTTTTGTTCGGCGCTTGCGAAGAAGCCCCATCAGGAGAAGTTTTCGATTGGCATGCCCGCTCGGGGGCATTTCAACGACTGGCTTCACCTTGGGAAACCGTTCAAATAATTCGAAGAAATGGTAGCATAAAGGGTGGAGATTGGCTTGTGATGAAAGTTTCCACACCGTTTCCTACTCAATGGGTGGACGAACACCGAAACTACATTCATGGGAAACAATTCTGTGATTTCCAAGTGTCGGGTCCATTCGCTAAATGGGAGCACATGCATTCGGTAGAACCTGATGGAGAATCGGCATGCTATCTTGAAGACCAAATTGAATATGTTTTGCCAATGGGGGGGTTGGGTGGAGCAGTGGCAGGTAAGTCGATGCAGAAAAAACTGAATCGAATGTTTGATTATCGCTATGAGGTTACAAAACAAGACATTATGCAGCATCAGCAGCACAAAGGAGAAAAAATGAAAATTGCAATTACTGGGTCGACTGGCTTGATTGGTTCAGCACTCGTACCATTTCTGACTACTGGTGGTCATGAAGTCAAGCGGTTGGTCAGGTCGGAGACTAGAGGATTGAGCATAACCGGATCCACTTCTCAGTTGGTTGATGAAGTTCACTGGAATCCTTTAACAGGCAATATTGATAAAGAAAATCTTGAAGGAATTGATGCCATAATCCACTTGGCTGGAGAGCCAATTGCTAGCGGCAGGTGGGATGCTAGGAAAAAGAAGCGAATTCTGGATAGCCGAATTAAGGGAACTAAGCTGATTTCTCAAACAATCACAAACCTTCAAGTGCCACCCAAAGTGTTACTTTCTGCTTCCGCTATCGGGTTTTATGGTGACCGAGGAGATGAGGTTCTAAATGAAGATAGTCAGCCCGGTTCTGGTTTTTTATCTGAAGTGTGCGAAGCTTGGGAAAAGGAAACCGAGTCTGCAAAAAAAAACATTCGGGTTGTCAATCTGCGTTTTGGTGTTGTTTTGACCCCAGCGGGCGGAGCACTCGCTAAGATGTTGCTCCCTTTTCGATTGGGAATAGCGGGGAACTTAAGTATCCTGGGGCGGCAGTACATGAGTTGGATTGGTCTTGATGATGTGATTGGGGTAATCCATCATGCTTTAACCAACGAAGATCTTAATAGCCCAGTAAATGTTGTTTCACCGAGACCAGTGAGAAATAGTGAATATACAAAGACTTTGAACAAGGTTCTCGGTCGACCTTTTCCAATGAATAGATTTCCCATACCAAGCTTTGGGGCACGAGCATTGCTCGGTGAGATGGCCGATGCGTTACTTCTGTCGAGTGCTAAGATCGAACCATCTTGTCTGGTACAAACTGGCTATGAGTTTCGACATCCAGAGCTCGAAAGTTCATTGCGTTTCATGATGGGAAGATAATGGTAAGAGCAGTGATTATGACTCTAGGAGAACGTTTGAGGATGCTTCGGTTTTCAATGGCTATGGAAATTAAGGTCATTTCACCTTTAATTGCAGTCGAAACACAGCTATTCCCAATTGTGGTGATGCGGGATACTTTCATACCTAATTCCCTTTATTATCGTAGTATTGAATCGGGCAGCATTGTGTAGCTAGAAAAGATTTAATAATGGTAGTTTATCCTGCCAATTTGTGGCTAATTAGTTTTATCGTGCCTGCGAGGATGACGTTATTGAAATGAAGGTCCCAGATCCTGAAGTTCTCATTGTTGTTGGTGGGCTTGTCGGTCTCTGCTGTGGCATCGAATTGTAGAAGAGTCATATTCCTTTCAAGATTCTTGAAGCTGATGATCAAATTGGTGGCCGGGTTCAAACTGATGTTGTTGATGGTTTTTTGCTTGATCGAGGTTTTCAAGTGTTGTTATCTGCTTATCCCGAATGTCGGAGGATGCTTGACTATGAAGCACTAAAACTCCGTAGATTTTATCTAGGAGCATTAATTTGGTTCAAGGGGAAATTCCATCGGATTACCGATCCATGGCGATAGCCATTTTCAGCGCTCAAAACCGTGTTTTCACCAATTGGTACATTGAATGAAAAAATCCGGATCTCAAGGTTGCGCCGAAAAACCACTTCTGGAACATTGGACAGTCTATTTGAACACCCAGAAACCTCAACCCTCTTAGCAATCAAAGAAATGGGATTCTCAGATGGTATGATTAATTGATTTTTCAAGCCCTTTTTTGGCGGGATTTTTCTCGATAGATCCCTTGAAACATCAAGTAGAATGCTGGAATTTACATTCAGAATGTTTTCGACTGGGGATACCGTGATACCAGAACAGGGTATGGGTCAAATCCCCAAACAACTTGCTAGCCATATTCCAAGCGACGCCATACAAACACAGACGGCCGTCCGTACTGTCAAGCCTCATACCGTTGAATTATCTTGTGGAGAGGTACTTAGGGCCAATGCAGTCGTTGTTGCCACAGAAGGCCACCGATCAACAAAACTGATTGATGGGTTCCCAGAAGTAAATGGGAGATCTGCCACCTGCCTCTATTTTGCCACCGATAAATCGCCTGTCAGTGAACCTGTTCTGATCATTAACGGAGAAAATCAAGGGGTTATCAATAATCTGTGTGTACCAAGTGCTGTTTCCCCAACCTATTCTGCTGGGAATTCCGCGTTAATATCAGTGACTGTACTGGGAAATCCTGATCAGGATAATAAAGTGCTTGAGGAGTTAGTCAGGGAACATCTGTCTGAATGGTTTGGGTTAGATGTTCAGTATTGGCAACATTTACGTACGTATCGAATTCAGCACGCACTACCACAAGTACATCCTCTTGCACTGACACCACCACAACGTCCTATAAAATTGGAGACTGGTTTATATGTTTGCGGAGATCATCGTGATACACCCTCTGTCCACGGTGCCATGGTTTCAGGACGTCGAATTGCCGAGGTCGTAGTTAAAGATTTACGTTGACATCTTGATCATGTATCTTGTGCGTACTTCAACCAACCTACACACAAACTGATTCTCTCAGATGACTCATTCCAATTTTGATCAGTACCGATTCATCTCCGAATCAGTTTGCAACTGATACCATGCTAATACGGGTATTTAACTGTTATCACTCAGTGAAAGATTGATCTAAGAAACATTCTCTTGAGTCAGCTTCGTATACTGTTTTCATACGTTTAGATTCAACATTGGTTATATACGCTCACACTTTTTAGTCTATACTTTTCTAGATGTTTGCTAAATTGATTATTCTATGCTATATTGCGATTTCGTATGTTTTGCATTTTAAAGAGTATTGTTTTTACTGCAATTACCTTAGTTGACAAAAAATCTAATATGTTTAAGGTCTAAGAGACTGGAGATGAAGCTTGGCTTGTTGGTAACACTTATGACTTTAACAACTATTATTATTGGAGCTTTCCTTATGGGGGAAAACAGCCGAAGCGTAGCGCCAAGGTAGGCCTGGTCAACGTCAAGGTGGAGGCGGTGGTTTCAGTGAAGAAGACATAAGAAGGTTTCGAGCTCGCAGTGAGGCTGGTTTTTCTCAGTCTATGATTAAAGATTCGTGGGCAGAATTGGCTTTTACAATTAAAGTTGATAATGAAACGCTGATGAAAGCATGTTCTCTCTACCAAAAATCGGTTGATTCGGCAATAAAAGCAAGGAAGAAGGCTGATGAGTTAGCTTTGGAACCCGGCGGATTTATGGATTGGGAAGCACTCCGCGAAAAAACGGTAGTCATTAATAATGATATTGAAATCTGATCTAAAACAGGTTCTGAAAACGGAGCAAATGAAAAAACTGGAGGATTATTATCAGAAACGAAGAGAGGAAAGATCTCAGTGGGGAAGATGAGCGATTAAAGTTTAATCTCTGCCCTACATGGATAGCATTTTGGATTGTATGAGTAGTCGTCGTTTATTTCCATGGCGGGTCTCATTTCCCTACTATGGGTCGTGATGGATGTGTGGATCTAATGCTCCTTGGTTTGACGTGACCTACAAAGTGGGTAAGGCCTATGTCGTGGGCGAGATTCAAAAACCTGTTGATGAAGGTGTTTATCCGCAACAATTATTTGGTTAGTTTGTTGGTAAGGGTGCTGTGTTTATCAAGACATATTTGCCATTTATGAAAGCACTTCTTCTTGTGACTCCTTTCTTAGCGTAATAGAGATAATAATTACGGAGGGGTAATCCATTATGGATGCGAAAATTGCTTGGCTAATTGGTTTCGTTGGAATTTATTGGACCTATTGCCTTTTCTGGGGTATCAAGGGTGCCCAGAAGTCCAAAACTTCTACCGACTATTTTCTCGCGGGGCGATCCATAGGTATTTGGGTTTTTATATTGGCGGCGACAGCTACTAGTTTCAGCGGCTGGACCTTTGTAGGGCACCCAGGTAAAATATTCAATGATGGTTTGCCTTATGCATTTGCATCCTTTTATGCGTTGACAATTCCTTTCACCGGTGTTTTGTTTTTACGTCGCCAATGGGTTTTAGGTAAAGCATACAAGTATATTACACCTGGTGAGATGTATAGTGACTACTATGGTGGTGATGCCATTCGATTACTGACAGTACTGGTCGCGTTCCTATTTAGTGTTCCCTATTTAGGAGTACAGCTCAGAGCTTCAGGCGATTTGTTTTATGTCCTCACCGATGGGTTAGTCAGCGTCAATTTTGGTATGTTTGCGCTATCAGCAATCGTCGTGACATATGTGGCATCAGGTGGGTTGCGCTCCGTGGCTTATGTGGATTGTGCCCAATGTGTTTTGCTGGCACTGGGTATGATTGTTCTCGGAGGTATTGCAATTCATTATTCTGATGGCTGGTCGGGTTTAGTGACTGGGTTAGCGGATATTGTAAAGAGTGATATTGCTAATGGTAAAAATCTGACGCCTGCTGGACATTCATCGACAATTGCAATTCCCGGCAGTATGCAATTTGTATCTGCTGGATCAAAGGCAATTGGTGGTCCTTGGACAGGTCTCATGTGTATGACCTACATGTTTGCACTAATGGGTATTCAGTCTTCCCCAGCATTTTCTATGTGGGCATTTGCCAATAAAACCAGCCGGTCGTTTCGCTGGCAACAAGTAGCTGCATCATCCGCTGTAATAGGTATAATTTTATTTACATTCACTATTTTTCAGGGGATCGGCGGTCATGTGCTCATAAAAAATGGTACATTTGCGAGTGCTGATGACAAAAATCTTGTTCCTCAATTAATTAATTTGCTTTCAGGTTCGGCACCTTGGTTAGTAGGATTATTGGCTGTATGTGCATTGGCTGCTATGCAGAGCACTGGTGCGGCATATATGTCCACATTTAGTGCTATGGTTACCCGAGATATTTATGCGAAATATTTTGCACCAGATGCCTCAGATCATGTGCAGAAAATGAGCGGACGCATTTTTGTTATCCTTGTTGCTGGCGCGGCTTTGATTGTAGCTGCAAATTCTACTCAGGCTATTGTAATGTTAGGCGGGTTGGCGGTTGCTTATGGATTTCAAATGTACCCTGCTTTAATTGGTATTTGTTATTACAAGGGGTTCACAAGACGAGGTGTCGTAGCCGGATTGGTTGTTGGCTTGATTGCTGTGACGCTTACGGACAAAACATCAGCTTGGTTTGGAATTTTTGGAGTTCCATGGGGGGCATATCCTCTTACAATTCATAGTGCCGGCTGGGGGATACTATTCAACCTGGTCACTACCATATTAGTTTCTAGATTTACAACCGATAGTGAAGATACAATAAGGATGAAAGAAAAGAAACACCAGTTTTTACAGATGGTGTCGGGTATGAGTCCGGAACGGAAAAAGAAAGTTAACTTGGCTTGGGTTTTGACATTAATCTGGTTCTTGGTGGGTTTTGGTCCGTTTGCTACAATAGGTAATTCACTTTTTTCCGATCCCAATACACCAGCGCTTTGGGTACCTTTTGGTATGCCGTCATTATGGGTGTGGCAGCTGGTTTTTCTGGTCTATGGCGTATTTGTGATGTGGTTTCTCGCCTTCCATATGGGGTTTTCTGAGCCCATTGACTTGCAACGGGTCGAAGAAGCTGCCGAAGAAATAAAATAAACAACTCACAGATTACGGAGATCTGAGTTGAAAAAATCGCTCTTCGTCTGTTATTTTTGGCTTATAATTGAGTTGTGGATTTGGTCGAAATGGTCCTACAAGCGATCTGGCCCAAGTAGATTTCAGATGTATGAATAAGAAAGGTGTAGTTGCTGGTACATCGTTGGCCTCGCTTTTACTGATGGAGATGTTATCTATTTTAAGTTTATCAATCCAGATGCTAATACACCGCAACATTGGTTGTTGCCTTGGTCATTTTTAGTCTAACGCCACCGCCACGAGGAGGAAGGTACGGGCTTTGGCAGAAGATATCCGGACCCCAAACGGTGCTGGTCAGGCGAATGAAATTTCCGTGTGACCGATTTCCTTTGGTCTGTACATGAACTTATAGTTGATTCAATAAATAAAAGGCAATACCAACGAGTTTGATCTGCGTCATAGCAAGGAGTTTAAGGGTGTAGTATGGAGCTATCTAATTGGCAAAAAGTTCATGATGGGGTTTTCCTTTTTCAAGATAGTTGCTGTGTATATGCCATTCAAGGGTCTAAGGGAACAGTCCTAGTTAACGCGGGAACAGGTTTAGTTGCTGATCATCTCGATGAAGTGGTTCAAGGCGGATCATTGGTTGTTCTCCTCACCCATCACTTTAGGGATCATACTGATGGTGCCATTCGTCTTCAAAATGCGGGAGCTAAAATCTTGGGGCCGTATTGGGATCAGGAATATCTGACAGATCCGGACCAGCATTTTCGGGAGCGGCAGATCTGGAACTCCTATGACAATCGCTGGGATCGCTTTGCACCTGTTCGCCCGATTCCGGTTTCAGATTGGATGATGGATTATGAAAAGCGGAAGATTGCGGGTCTAGAGTGGGAGGTGGTTCCCACACCAGGTTGCACTAACGGTGCAAGCAGTTACGTGGTTGACTTCAACGGTCTACGTCTAGCTTTTGTCGGTGAGTTGATTTGTGGTCCGGGGTGTACATCACGTTTAGCTCCGCTCCAGTACAACTACAACGATTTTACTGGTGCCGTTAACGTGTGGCGAAGTTGCTATAGGTTACTTGAGACCAAGCCGGACATGTTGCTACCCAGCTTGGGGCAGCCAATAGACCGTCCTGAACAAGCTCTTCAGCTTTTGAGAGATAATTTGAAACTGCTCGATGGCATTTCTCCTGGTTTTATTGACCAGTTGAATGATCCAGATGATGACGATATTGAGGAGGTTCTTCCACATTTGTATCGTTCAAAATATAGTGGTGCAGAGACCAACTTTGTGATTAGCGACAGTGGTAAAGTAATGGCCATCGATTATGGCTACAATATGTCAGCCTATCAGTCGCCAGGCAAACAGCACCTGTCAAATCGACGTCCGTTTCTGCATGGTATCAAAGGATTGAAGAAAAGGCTTGGTATTGATCGAATCGATACTGTTCTGGTGTCGCACTTCCACGATGACCATGTTAATGGTATCCCCATGTTGCAACGTGTTTTTGGTACCGAAGTCTGGGCAGGTGTACACTTCTCAGATATTCTGGAAAACCCAACTTACTACGATCGTCCCTGCCTATGGCACGAACCGATTTCAGTTAGTCGTCATCTTCCCAATGAACATGTTACTTACTGGGAAAATATCCCAATCCAACTTTATCCGATGTCTGGACACACGCGGTTTTCGACCTTGATTTGCTTTGAGGTGGATGGAAAAAGGGTTGTCCATACCGGAGACCAAATTTTCTTCAACACCCCAAGCGGGTTGCCTTTTGACAAAGATGCAAAATCGTTTACCAATCATGTTTATAAGAATGGCCTAGATCTCGGATGCTATAAGCAGACGCTGAAATTGCTCCGTGACTTTCAACCCAACTGGGTACTGACGGGCCATACCAGACCATACCAAACCAGCCCGGAATGGTATCAGGTAATTGAGAAAGGTGCCAATGCATTCGACGAAGTCCACTTACGCCTGATGTTGTTGGACGAAGATGGCGTTCATTTTGGTGCTGAATCTCAAGGAGGAAAATTGAACCCTTACCAATTACATCTTCCCGCTGGGGGTGAGGCCGAGTTTGAGGGATGGATTTTAAATCCTTTCCCGATCCCAGAAAAGGCTGTAATTAAGTTGGTTGGTCCGGATGATTGGGAGAGCCAAGTGGTCGAGGTTGAATTGAAACCGCGAGAACAAAAAGAGATACGGATCTCCATCTCACCACCGAATGGCAGCTGTTGTCGACGCCAGCCTATTGGGCTTGATTTGACTGTTGGTGGACGGCCTTTTGGTCAAGTTGCCGAGGCTTTAGTTACTGTCGGTGTTCCCAAATTCTAACAGGCATACCCTCACTCGGCAAGAAGTTTATGCAAAAGCTAGTTCTCGATCAGGATGAATATTTTCAAGCAGTCAGTTTAACTCAACTGGTGTCTATTGATATACTGGTCATCTACGACGGAAAGTTGCTTGTCGGCGAAAGAACCAATAACCCGGCCAAAGGCAGTTTTTTCGTTCCCGGCGGAAAAGTCTACAAAAACGAGTATCTCAAAGAAGCCTTGGAGAGGATCTCTAAAGATGAAATTGGGTTGAGACTCACCTCGGATCAAATAACTCTAAATGGAATCTACGACCACATCTACGAAAACAATTTTAGGGATGACAGTTGTGGTACACACTATGTCTGCATCGCATGTCTGTTTGAACTGGACGATGTAGGGAAAGTCGGTGTTGTAGAAACTGCAATGCTAAGTCAACATCAGCGTGTTGAGTGGTTAGATACCAATCAGATCGTAGATCATCCTAAGGTCCACACCAATGTAAAAAGTTACTTCGATAACACACCGACTAATGCATTTCCTTAAGCCATAGATGAAATAATATTACCGTGATTCTGTAGTTGTCTGTTTTCTAAACTTTGAGTTTTTTCAGAAATGAAGATTTAAAAATCTTATTAAACTTGCAATCTTTGAACCCATTCACACTTTATTAGTGGGTCGAGGAACAGTTAACTCTAGGAGTCTGCATATGGAATTTGAAGGTAAAGCTGCTATTATAACTGGTGCAGGTATGGGGATGGGAAAGGCAATTGCTGTCGCTTTTGCTGAAGAGGGAGCATCCATTGCCGTTGTTGACATAAATATTGGCGCTGGTCAAGAAACTGTCAAGACTATTCAGGACAAAGGAGGTCAGGCAATCTTTATACAAGCTGATGTGTCCAACGCATCTAACGCGCAACAGGTTGCAACAGACACAGTAAATGCATTTGAAAGAATTGATGTCTTAGTGAACAATGCGGGAATTCAACACTATGGGAGTGTTATTGAAACAACGGAAGAAGAATGGGATCAGGTACTTGGCGTGAATCTTAAAAGTATATTTCTTTGTTCCAAATACTGCATACCTGAAATCCAAAAACAAGGAAGCGGGAGTGTGATCAATATCGCATCAGTCCAAGGTTTTGCAAGTCAACAACGTGTTTGCCCTTATTCGGCTTCCAAAGGCGGAGCTATTTCACTAACGAGAAATATGGCAATTGATTTTGCTAAAGACAGTATTCGTGTTAACTGTGTTTGTCCCGGTTCAATTGATACCCCACTATTGCGTGCTGCAGCAGAACTAACTGATAATTCCCAACAAGCGATAGAAGAATGGGCTGATGCACACGTACTAAAGCGGATTGGTCAACCTGAGGAAGTTGCCCAAGTCGTTCTTTTTCTGGCCAGTAATAAAGCTTCATTCGTTACAGGTGCTGCTTATGTAGTTGATGGAGGTTTAATTACACAGCTATAGATCTAAAGGTAACTTCAACAATCCTATACTTACAAAAATAATGGAGGTCATTGCAAATGCAAATGCGACATTGGTTACAATGTCCATCGACCATAACTCACGGTAACATTATTAAGCGAGAAATTTTTTCCAAAAAAACACCTGATATTTCTGGTAATGAGGGAGCAATCCTGAATCACATTGATAGCTTCTCTCGATGCTATCTTGAACCGAGGATTTCATCGATACCGACATCCTTTGATGATCGACAACTGATCTTCTATATTGTGGGTGGTAAAGGGCTGTTCGAAGCTGGTGATATGAAACGAGAAGTTCAGGAAGGCGATGGCATCATCGTACCGCCCGGATTAAGTCATATTTTGACGAATACTGTTACCATTCCTTTGGAACTTTTAATACTGGAAGAGACTATTTCGGAAGAAACGGAGTTAGTTCGACAAGAAGCTATTATTAGAAATTACCGGGAAAAACCGCTAAGTCAAGGACATTGGACACATCTTGTTCATCCTCTGTTTGGTAAAGACGATGGGCTGATAAAAACTCACGCAATTCTCGTTGTTCGGATCGAAGCGATGCAGACTCCAGACACACATGGTCATGGTTCTAATATAGATGAAGTGTGGTACATGCTAGAAGGTAATGGTATCCATGTTGTCGGTCGGGACGTTTACCGACAACGTCCCGGTGGCGCGGTTTCGGTAGCACCCTCAAATCCTGGACATTCCCTTATTAATGATACGGAAGAACCACTGGTAACCTTCTATTTTGCCAATTATGGATAATGGGATTTGTGATATTTAAAGCCATTAGTTCAAATGGTGGATAGAATATTTGGATAGGAGGTACCACCATTTTTAGCCAGCAACCCTAGTTAAACAGACTAGTAATTAGTGTAGTTTTCTAGAGAATTATCCTGCCAAATTGAGAGTTTAAGGAGAGCAAAATGTCCATCAGAATCGGTAGATTTGCATCAGCATTTGTTGTTGCTTTACTTTTTGTCCTTGTTGGGAAAAGTGAAGGCAAACTGAGTCTTGAATCGAACATCGGCATTTGGCTTTTAGATGAGGGAGTAGGCGATGTTGCCAAGGACTCTTCACCCAATAAATATGATGGTGAAATTAAAGGTGCCAAGTGGGTTAAGGGCAAATTTGGCCACGCACTTGAATTCAAAAAGACGAATACTGTTACCATTCCGCTTGGTAAGGGATCAATGAGAAACAAAGCTAGTGTCATCATGTGGATTCAATTTACTGATCTGGGTGGGCAACAAAATTACTTCTCCGTTTAGGATCAGAGTAATAACCGCCTGGTGCCTTATAAGGAAGGTGGGAATATGCTACGTTGCTGGAGCAACAACTGGAATGTCGCCAGTGGGGTAACTGCTAAAAAGAACCAATGGTATCACGTTGCCAACGTTTACAACGGCAAGAGAAGGCGAGTATTTATATCGATGGGAAATTAAAAGTATCGCAAGATGTGCCAAAGTTTGAACTGGCGGATCAAGAGCAAACCGCATGGCTAGCGACCGACAGGGGGACAGGTTTCCTCTCAGCTTGCATCATTGATGAATTTATCTTTTACAGTGATGCCGTTACAGAAGAGGAAGTGAATCAAATTATGGAGAAAGGATTTGAAGGCGCTCTAAGCGTAGATTCACTAGATAAGCTATCAGTTATCTGGGGGAAATTAAAGACTGGCAAATAATTCGGCGTGCATTTTGCTGGTACTGTTCGGATTATTTAAAACTAACTACGGCCAGTCATCCCATGATGCGTCCATTTTTTGGGTCCAAATTAGAGACACACAAAGTCGGTTTTTTTGATCAAATTGGTAGAATCCAATCCATTGTGGAATCAGGGTCAAGGAATTTTGTGTCCCGACGTTTTTATCTTTTCATTTATGTAATAAGTGTTTTCATCATTACGACTATTTCCTTTGCCGGTCAAGCCGATGTGTACTATCGTAATGGGTTAACCTCTCTATCCCAAAATGAAAAGGAAAAAGCATTAGTTGCTTTCCAACATGCAGTTGAGTTAGATCCGACATTAGCAAATGCTCACTTTTCAATTGGAATGTTGTTAAAAGAAAAAGGGGTGTGGCAACCAGCAAGAAACGCACTTCAAAATGCGGTCCGTGCAGATCCAGATTACATTGCCGCTTATTGCGCCCTTGCTGAGTTGCAAATTGAAATTTTTGTGCAAATTGATCAAGCCATTTTATTATTGAAGAAAGCAAATACCATCAAGCAGAAAGATTCTCAAGTACATAAGTGGCTTGGAATTGCTTACTTTCAGAAAGGACAATTTCGAGATGCGCTAACTGAGTTGCTCTCTTCGGTGACGGTAGATTCTAGCGATGTCAAAGCGATGTATATGCTTGGGTTAACTTACACGCACTTAGAAAATTATGAATCTGCTGTCCAGAAATTTAAAATGCTCATCGATAAAGATCCATTTCATAAACAGGCACACTTCAATCTCGGTAATGTTTATGTGCGGCTCGGTTTAATAGATCAAGCCAATTCGATATTGCAGCGATTTCAAGAAATCGATCTGGAAGACAAAACATTAACTCTTCTACAACAACGTGTCGATAGAGATTCCAAGGACGTGGATGCGTGGTATCAACTTGGCAGAATTTATTCGAAACGCCGAAAATGGCAGGAAGCTATTGCCCCACTTAGTAGGTGTATAGCACTTGAACACCATTCACGTGGACATGAGGTTCTCGGATTTGTTTATGTCAATATGGAAGCGTACGATGAAGCTGTTCAACATTACGCCATAATCGTGCAACTTGATCCCGAAAATTCAACTTACCGCAATAGCCTGGGGAGCGTCTATTTGATGCTAGAGAAATACGAATTGGCCATCAAGCAGTTGAAAATTGCGTCACAACTTGAGCCGTCCGACGCAAGAATTCAACTCAATTTATCCATAGCTTATCAACAAATGGGTAATCAGAAACTGGCTGACCAAGCGTATTTTCGCCATCAGAAACTACAACTGGGAAGCACCGATGATCGTTAGTCTGAGTTTCGTTCTATTTCTGCCATTATCTTCATGAAGCATCGGTAAATGATAATATTAGGGATACAATTCACTGAGGTTGCAACTGATATTCAGTTTCAGATTGAATAAATAATATTGCCCTCGGTATGTAAAATCGGAGAAGTTCTTAGGAGAAAATGATGTTTGACAAACTCGGAGTTGTCACAAATATATGGGCTAAACGGATGGAAGACGGAGATCAGTTCCAAGAACTTGCCGTTCAGTTCGGACAAGATGGGTTTCAGCATTTGGAAGTTCGAGATGGTGACTATCTGCGTAATTCAGAGTTTGGCAACTTGATTCAAGAAATCGAAACGGCTATAGGAGCCTACACCGCAGGTCAATGGAAAGATATTTGCCAAGCGGTATGGAACCACAAAGATTGGGAAATACTTGTGAAAGATACTCATAAACCTCTTTTTAGCCAAGTTAATGAGTTTGTGAAGAGAGTATCGGATTTGACTTTAAGTTACGCTATCTCGCATTCATGGTTGGGTTTACCTTCGAATCTGGAAGCTGATAATAATCAAATCCGTCGAGCCAAGCAATTTGCCTACTTATTATGTCCACATCAAGCGCGATTACGATTAGTGGACCTTGAATCACCTGTTGAACACGATCCAGAAATTGCAGCTGCAAATCTCCTGCGATACCAGTCACTGTTGCCGAGCTATTCGATTGTGTTTGCAGTTGAGAATGCCAAGCAACCAGCTATCCAAATACTCGATCTCATTAAGGCAAGTAGCTTATTATTAACTTATGATGAGGCTAATGTCTATCAGTCGGATGGTACAACAATTGAGAATCTTGAAACCTTTTGGCAGGCGGTTGAGGTGGAAGATTTAACTTCCGTTCACTTCAAGCAAAAAAACAGCCAAGGAATTCTAAACCAAGTGAAAGACGGCTTCATCGATTTTAGGGCAATTCTCCACCGTTTAAGTCAAGGAGGCTACACAGGAGATTTATTGCTCGAAAATGCACCTTCTAACCAACCGCTAGAAGATGCGATTAAAAGCAGAGAGTACCTTCAGAGATGCATAGCGTGAGTGCATTGACCCTATTTCGATGGTACAAAGATTACTTTGTATAGCCTAGGACTAATCCCCACTCACCGACAGCTAAGCAATGATCTTCGCCTACGGCACCAATTGCTAGGAGCGTCGTTGAGGTGCCCGCGTTTTGAATCTCCCATGTTTGACCACCATTGATAGTGTGCAGGATGGTTCCAAAGTCACCAGCAGCCCAACCTATATCTTTATTGACAAAAATAATATCATTTAGGTTGTTGAGAGAATTTGTTTTTTGCTTTGTCCATGTAACTCCGCTATCGTTGGTATGAAGAATTACGCCTTCTTGTCCGGCAATCCATCCTGTTGTTTCATTGACAAAAGCAATTGCCTTCAAATTATTGTCGACACCTGAATTTTGATCTTCCCAATTTTGCCCTCCGTCTATCGTACGCTGGATGGATCCGTATGACCCCACAATCCATCCCTCTGTTGGAGATGAGAACGATACATCCCATAAGTTCTGACGTGTTTCACCGGCTGCGACACGTTCAACTTTACCTTTCCACTTTTTCCCTCCGTCATTGGTCTGAAGGTATGCATTATTTGCGCCCACCATAAAACCGACTTTATTGTCAATCATCCATATTCCTGTCAAATAACTACGAACACCCGGGTCGATAGATTCCCACGTTAATCCACCATCCTGAGTTATGAAGAGAACTGCCCGAACCCCCCATCTTGCGGGTAAAGTACCAGTGATGAAACCCAGTTTTTCCCCACGAAAATAGACCCGTAAAAAATCCACTGGGTTTTCTGTTTTAATTTCTTTTTTTGTCCACTTTTTCCCACCGTCAGTGGTGTATAGAATTAGTCCATTTCGTCCGACTAGCCAAGCTTGTTTCTGGTCAATACAATACACATCCTGTAAATCGCCTTCTACACCATCTTTGGGAACACGCAAAAAATCGTCGTTCCTTACAATTTCCCATTTCCCTGCACCATAGGCAGTGGGAAAAATCAATATCCCAATGATCGATAAGGTGATGATAAAGCTGAAAATTCTTGTTGATTTCACGGCACTCTCCTTATAAAACACTGAAAGCTTTGTGGAAATGTATATAGACACCAAAGAAATAACAAAATCACAGAATATGATTCCGATTAGTAATGCCATAATACATAAAATGTTATATATCAACCGAACGTGCCCAGATTAACACAACTTTTCATTCAAAGACAGCCTTTTCTGCCGTGTTTTTTCGGGATACATGAACAGTTTGTTTCGAGGAGGATAGCTCCTCTCATACCATGTTGAATTTATGGTTCTTCATCTTCCGGTACTATTTCATAGGCTCCACTTATTTCAGGCAAGACCGATCGTGGTCGTTGCCTTTGAAAATCGAAAAATACCCAGTTCGTTTCAGCAGTTATCAGAACAGCTTGGTCATGCGTACGGACAAACTTATATTTTCTTCGGGAACGTATCTTATGGAGACTGGATATCCAGGTGTGGATCACTATCTTATCATCAGCGAAAGCTGGTAGGATATACTCAATATAATGAGAGCGAACGATCCAGCTAGCACCTATTTGTTTATAACGTTCAGGTGACCATCCTTGAGCATTTGAGTGTGCTATAGCTGCATCTATCATCCAACAGATATACTCAATATTGTTGACATGTCCATTTGAGTCAATTGCTTCGTTCGGCACAGTAATTAAATGCTGATAAATTTTGGGCATGATGTATTAAGCCCCAGATAAGTTGAATAACGGACAAGGAGCCATCTTTCTAAACTAAATTAATATGATTTTTGCACAGCAAGTTAGTATGCTAACGCCTCTTTTAATGTTGCTCTTGCTAACAAACGCGTAGAATCTAATGTTGGCAAGGGACAATCGTTGGGATCAACCAAAATCGGAATCTCAGTACATCCCAGAACTACAGCATCACACCCTTTATCCTTAAACTCTTGAATTACTTGGTTAAAGTAAAGTCTTGAGCTCTCAAGAAAAATCCCATTGACGAGCTCCTCAAAGATGATGGTATTGATCTTTTCCCGTTTATCTTCCTCTGGAATTTGGCATAAGATATCGAATTTTTCAAGGATGTTAGGATATACGAAGCTGGTCATCAAGTATTTTGTGCCTGTGAGAGCCAGATTCTGGAATCCCCGGTTCTTTGCTTCTTGGGCAACGGTTTCAGCAATATGAAGCCAAGGAATGGGTGATTTCTCTGTGACGAGATCAAATGCTTGATGAATTGTATTGTCGGGACAAACAGCCAATTTCGCTCCGATGGCTGCAAGCTTTTGGACAGAAGACAACATCAATTCAGCAACTTGCTGCCAATTTCCCGAACGGATGTGAACCATATAATCACTTAGAGGATAGGTATGTATTGACACTTCAGGGTGCGTGTGTTTTCCCATCCGAACAGGTGCTTCTGCGCACAGAGTGCGGTAGCATAACGCAGCACCTTCGGCACTACACGCAACTATCCCAATATGTTTCGGCATGTATTTCCCTTTATAGGTCTTTGACTACAGATAGACAGGTTCCAATAGAAATATTAAGTTGATAGATTTTTGATCGGTACCCGTTCTTTAGCAAAGCGTTTGGTTACAGCACAAATTCCTTTGGTACTCCCAAGCCAAATTCCCATTCTTCTTCATTCTAATTCTTAAATTAACTGTTATGAATTAAACTTACTGTGTCTGGACTCTAATCTTTTAGCTGCCTCAGATCTACCAGATTCCCTTAATATTTGCAGGTATTTCTCCAACTGGTTTCGTGTATGAAACGGGCCACCTTCTTCAATAACATGCCACATAGGATCGGAGGTATTTGGCACATTTGACAGCATTTCCGACGTCCAAGTATCAAGAAGTCTCAACCCATCTGCTACCACATCCGATTTCTCTGAAACAAGGTTATTGGTCTCATGAGGATCATTCTCAACATCAAATAACATCAGGTCTGGAAAATCCTTCAACCCATCGTGATAAGTGCGGATTAGCATCCACTGATCAAACCGAACACTTCGTTGACATGCCCATGCGTTTTGACTGACAACTAAATAAGTCCTACTAACATTTTTGCCTTGAGTTAATACTGGTAAAAAACTCTGGCCATCCCAGCGGGGTGCTGGTTGCCCACCGACCAGTTCTGTAATGGTTGGGGCTAGATCGATATTGTAGTGTAAGCCTTCATCAACATGTCCTTGTTGAATTCCGGGACCTACAACAATTAGCGGAACACGGCTGGTAATGTAATCGGCGGTCTGATGGTCTCCATACACGTTTAGCTCTCCTTGGTTTTCACCATGATCGGCCGAAATAATAACCAATGTTTCATCAAGTATATCGGCATCCGCCAATGCGTTGAGGATATGTCCAACGTGGTCATCGGCATAGCGGATCGCGACATCATAACCATCAATCCATTTTTTGAAATCTTGCCGAGATGTAATTTCATTGGGTGTCCGAGGCCAACGTCCGTCACCGGCGCTCCAACCATGGAGTTCACGTGCCCCGTGAGGAGCAAAACTAGCTCTGTGTTGTTGGATAATTTCTTCCGTTAGCCAATCCGGTGCAGCATTATCCTCGAACGGATTGCCGTACTTCATGGGCGTACGGTATGGGGTATGAGGATCCCACAAGTTAAAATGGACAAACCAATTATCCTCTTTACCGCGATCGCGGATCCATCGGAGTAAGGTAGGTGTTGCTTCTTCCGCTATTTCCATTCCCCCCTTTCCTGTATCGTATGCTTCACGAAATCCATCAATCACATGCCAAGCTGCATGACGATTGGGAAATGGGCTAACCATTACGGTATAGTAACCAGCTTGTTTCATGGCTGACATCCACGATCGGTAAGGCCCCCTGTTAGCAAATTGCCTTTCGGTTCCTTGTGAACGGATGTCTGCTTCTAATCCTCCATGGTTAACTACACCAGTGTGAATGCCAAACCGGCTGGTGAAAAGCGAGGTTCTGGAGGGAAGGCAGGGAGCATCGGTACAATAATAGTTGGTACAGCGTGCTCCTCTGGTAGCTAACCGGTCGATGTTTGGTGACGTGTTTCGGTGATAGCCATAACATCCTAGATGATCGGGTCTCAGAGAATCAATATCGATGTAAAGGATTCGCATTATACGTCCTTCAAATTTATTGACTAGTTTTAAATTTCTTTTGAATGGATATTAGACTAGAATCGACCATCACGAACTTCAAATTTTGTCGGTTTGTTTAATATTATTCCGTTAATCTGAACCCAGTGCGCTATCCATTCGATCATTTGATCTAAGGACACTTGGGGATAACCAAAAATTTTATGGCATCTAGAAGCATTAGTCAGTAAAGACATTTTGGCTTCATCTGATTCAAATATGGGATGGATGCCAAAGATTTCACCAAAACGGTTCGCCAGATACCGAACGGAAACGTTCTCCGGACCAGAAAGATTCAAAATGGCAGGCGGACTCT
>JYMV01025366.1_pt1 | contig 45435 bp, 39 predicted proteins | sample 338911 | NCBI WGS metagenome assembly JYMV01 (sample SAMN03354496, study PRJNA234377) | hydrothermal vent metagenome | biome: Deep sea; feature: Hydrothermal plumes at the Eastern Lau Spreading Center, Western Pacific Ocean; material: Seawater | place: Tonga | collected 2009 | depth 2000 m m | reverse complement strand
GCTGAAGGCGCTCCCCTGCTAAGGGAGTATGGGGTTGATAGCTCCATCGTGGGTTCGAATCCCACCCTCTCCGCCATCAGGCTGTTTGAATTGGATCGGGATGTACAATCTGTGCACTGTTAGAGTGTGTGAAACCGCATGCTAAACTTGTTTTTCCCAGCGATTTCAATACGCGCCCGTAGCTCAGTTGGATAGAGTGCGTGGCTACGAACCACGAGGTCGGGAGTTCGAATCTCTCCGGGCGCGCCATAAAAACAGTGACTTAGCTTGTCTCCTCAGTAGGTCGTTCTCCAATAACTCCGGTATCCCAATTGAATCTCAGCACTAAAACTCCAAACGGTGGTGAGTGCGCCGGCTGGCCCAGGCGTTTTCGGAGCAGTGACAGCGCATATGCTGACCTATCTAGTACTGCACAGGTTGTGGTACCCCGCGAGTAGCAGGTGGTCTATCAGCGTTGAGGCCCCACTTCCAACATCGAGCACGGTGGCGGTCTTGGGTAGTCCCGTCCGTCGGATCAATGCACACGAAATCGTCGGTTTTGGTTGTTACCAACTGAGTTCGTGAGGCTTAGTTGTGTCGTAAACCGTTTCCCAGTGGCGTTGCCTAAATTGCGTCTTTTCTAATGTGGTATGGCAGTTTTTTTTGCATTTTAAATCTCAGGTTTTGTATAGCACAGTTTACTTTTGACCGGAGACTCAGAGGTAGTACTCCTAGAAAGAACGCAGTATGTAGAAAACTAATCTTTTTATTGAAATAACGCCCATATCTTACTGTTTTTTTTATATATCTACCAATCTAGACTCTCAGACAGAGCCGATTGTAGATACACGTTGAAGCATATAAAGATTCACATTGATGGAGGTTTGACATGACATTACGTATAGGCGATGACACTCCTGCATCCGAATTGTTCCTCAACCCAAGTAACTTGATTCCAATTGAATAGTGATCTCAATGAATAAGGTCTACGTCATTCACGAGAACGATGACTGGATGCCGCCGTTTAGGGAGGCTTTCCAGAGCGAAGGACTGCCATTTGAAGAGTGGCACATGGCGAGGGTAAGTCTCGATCTGGAAGACACCCCACCGGAAGGTGTCTTCTATAGCCGCATGAGTGCTTCAGCGCATACACGAGGACATCGCAGTATCCCTGAATATACAGCGGGTGTGCTGTGCTGGTTGGAGCATCACGGTCGGCGGGTAGTCAACGGGAGCCGGGCGCTCGATCTGGAACTCAGCAAGTTGCGTCAGTACCAGGCACTGAAAGCTTCGGCTATCCGGGTCCCCCACACCCGAGCGGCGCGTGATGTAGAGGAACTCCGGGCATTGAGCCTGAGCGTACCGGGGCCTTTCATCACCAAGCATAACCGGGGCGGTAAAGGTCTCGGCGTGCAGCTTTTTCAGGACGCTGCCGCGCTTTCTGGGTGTTTGGACGAAGGACGATTAGAGGCCCCAGTTGATGGGATCTTCCTGCTGCAGGAGTACATCCGCAGCGAGGTGCCCTTTATTACTCGGTGTGAATTTATCGGTGGGGAATTCGTCTACGCAGTTCGGGTCAATACCGCTGATGGCTTCGAGTTATGCCCTGCCGATGCCTGCCAGATCGACGACACGTATTGCCCGGCCGGTAGCGGTGAACCCAACCGGTTTGAGATCGTTGGTGATTTCGACGATCTTCTGTTACTCAAGCAATACGGTTCCTTCCTCAGGGACAATGACATTGAGGTAGCCGGCATTGAGTTCATTACCGATTTACATGGCCGCCAGTGGACCTACGATGTGAACACCAATACCAATTACAACCGCGCGGCGGAGGTGGCTGCAGGGGGATGCTGATTCGACTATCAACCGCCTATCACTGGCGTGCCAGCGAAGAACGTCAGCAAGTACTGGCTTGAAGTGGAATCAGGTGAAGGGCAAAGTCGGGACAAGTGCATCACAACACGATAGATCAGGGTATTCACCCCGAGTGAAGGCGTTGCACCCTTAGGACACATCGACCACGGCCACTGATGTGCAGCTCAAGAAAGATCCCGACCTACCCTCCAGAAGACCGTACCGATCAGTATCTCGTTCACGAGTGCATGAGTACGGTATTTATTCGGGCAATTCGAGAGGACAACGGTCGATACTCATTTCAAGGCGATTGCGATACCTCGACTGTAAAAGGCGTGGTGGCAATACTACTCGCGATGTTTGCGGGTAAAACTGCAACGAAAATCGAGCAATTCGACGCGGATTCCGGTTTCGAGGACCTAGGCCTTTTCGAACATTTGAGCCCCACCAAGCATGTTGGGGTTTATGCGATGGTCCGGCGAGTGAAACGACAAGTCCGTGCGCTGGAGGCGTCGTCACCAGAAACAAGACAATAAATCCACCGGGCTTTGGTGGACTCGGCCCAGCAGCTCAACTCACTCTATTACTGCCGAGTGCCGGGCCACTAAAGCATTGCAATCGATATTCCTTACTGTTAGCGCTAAGCTGTAGTTTCACCCTCAACAATATGCAAAGGAAGTTGGGACGATGACGCGACCTGACAGCGCTAAAAGAGCGACTGCGAAAAGCCAAGTAGTTGCCCCTTTCATTTTGGCAAGCCAACATACTGGACTGTGTCTGACGTCAGACAAGTTGTTCAGATTTTTAAAGACTACAATGCGACCATGGAGAAAGCCGGCCGACCATACCGTTATGGTTAATTGATAAAGGCAGGAGCGCTACACTCAGCGCCCCTGCAATGTAATGGTGCCCGGGGCCGGATTCGAACCGGCACAGCCATTCGGCCGAGGGATTTTAAGTCCCACTGATTCTACAGGACTACACCTGCTGACTCACAGAAACCCTTACGAATACAGAACTACCGCCCTCTTCGGTTGGTGTTAGTGTGAATGAATATGAGCAGAGTTGGAGTCAGAATTGCACCAACGTTGCACCGAACGAAAATAACGGTGACATGAACAGCCCAGCATCTATTTTCCGTGAAGAGACATCCACACACCGAGAACAACTAATCGTCCCAAGTTCCAACCCAACCATTTTGCATAAACCGCTTGCTCCTTCAACTTCTGGCTGAGTTGCTCGTTTACAGCCTCAAGTGGTCGATGCAATTTCTCGTCTACTCTAAAGACGGTTTGTTTCATTTCTTGAGTGATAGCATGCACGATCTTCACATTTTCAATGCTGTCAAGCCTTACTGATGTGCCATTAAGCAATGATTGTTGACTCGTTCAACATCGACTGTACCCCGTCAGAATCGGTCGGTCGCTGACGTGAGGTTCGGGATAGACGTGGTACGATTCAAAGGACTGGGAGACATACATATTGTGACCTTTTCAAAATACACATCTCGTGACTCGTCCGCAACCAAATAGAGCGTGCCGGCCGGTACTAGAAAACGACCTTCGAGTGGCGTTGGAAGAGCAACAGCTTGAACTTCATTACCAGCCACAAATTGATCTTGAAACCGAGCAGATTGTTGGGGCCGAGGCATTACTGCGCTGGAACCATCCCGACAAAGGAATGATCTCACCGGCTGAGTTTATCCCGCTTGCGGAAGAAACCGCTTTGATCATCCCAATTGGGCGCTGGGTAATCGAGGAAGCCTGCCGACAGGCGAAGCTCTGGCAGGATGAAGGCCAACCCCCGATCCCCATAGCGGTCAACGTTTCGGTCATACAGTTTCATCAACATGATCTAGTCGAACAGATTCGGAAAATTCTCGAAGATGTGAATCTACCGCCCGAACGACTGGGTATTGAGATTACCGAGTCTGTTTTCGCAGAAGACATCGAGCAGACCATCGACATCCTGAATGCATTCAAAAATCTCGGGGTCGAGATTGCACTGGATGATTTTGGTACGGGATATTCGAGTCTTTCGTATCTCACAAAGTTACCGATCGACAAACTAAAGATTGATCAGGCGTTTGTTCGCAGCACCGAACGAGATAACTGGTCAATTGTGCGGGCTGTCGTGCAACTTTCCCGTAGTCTCGGTCTCAAGATCGTGGCCGAGGGAGTGGAGACGCTTGAACACGCGCAGCGTTTGCACGGCCTCGGCTGTCAGATCGGACAGGGATTTCACTACAGCCAGCCACTGTCGAGCGACGATTTCAAGCATTACCAGGAGTCGATGAAATTGACATCGTCTACGAGCGTTCGCCCAGCTGCGGTGACGTTTCGTTTGGGACTGCCAATCTTTTATGTCGTGACGCGAGTTCCTGGATCTGAGCCTGTTAATTGCATCGAAAGCTTGCAGACTTCAGCACTGCACTTTTGGAAGAAACATCCCGAGATTGATGTTTCCATCCGCTGTGACGAAAGCGATCTGCTGGTCGAAGCGCTGCTCCTGGGTGAGCTAGACGTAATCATAGCAGCAGCGGCGTGGGGTCTTGAAGAGCATGCTCGCCAGACATGGTCGATTGAATTGATGTGGGTGGCGGCCAGGGAACTCGATCTGGCATCTGACGAAAGCGTTCCCCTAGTGTTACACCCGGAGGGTAGCCCGTACCGGACGCGTGCCCTCGAAGCTTTAAATAGCCAGGGTCGATCCTGGCGAGAGACTTACCAGTCGCCGCTTCCCCGAATGTTACAGATTGCAATATCAAGCGGACTTGGCGTCGGTGTTTTGCCACTCAGTGCATTGAATATTGGTTATAAGGAATCGGCAGAAAGCAGCCTGATTCCACTTAGTGAAGCAGCAGGATGGCCCAAATTAGGATCAGTAGAGGTTGGAATCTATTGTCTGGTCGCCGACCCGAATCCGTTGTTAGCAGAATTGATTGAGACGCTGTCTCGAGTCATCGATGGACTCGAAGGGGTTAATGCAGTGAATAGAAGGGACCCTTCTGCGGCAGAACACCCATCAGATTCAGCAGCCACATCAGGATTTGAATAGGCGCCCTGGGCACAATCCGTTGAGGGTTGGCTTGGCTGGCGCCGTGGATCAGTAACATCGGGGTGAACTCCTCTGGGCGGGATAGCTTAGTAATCCACAGCCCACTGACTGAACAGCTTACCCAGTCATAGCAGACCCCGGCCGGACTGCATACGAAGTTCGGCCATGAGTACGGCGTCATTGTAGCGCTTCGGTGAAAGAGCAACTGCATCAGACGTCGATGCGACGCCGAGAATCCACCTCGCACAGAACGTGTGTATGAGCGGGGCGTACATCAGTATGCCCCGTTTGCTTTAATGAATTATCTGACTGCTATCCGGGATATATCCGTACCGCATTCTTAAGCATGGAGGTCGGCATGAAAAAGCCCCGCACTCGGCGGGGCTTTACATTAAAGAATATTCCGGCGACGCCGAACTAAAAGAAATCAAAAAGGACCGGACCCTCCTGAACCTCAGGAGGTGCAGTCAACATGCCTGCCAGCTGACCCAAAATCGACTGAATTTTGGGCTGTGCGGCTGCAGCAGATTCTGCAGTATCGTCGGCGGCGATAGTAATCGTTTTGCCGTCACCAACCGGAACTATGACACCGGATTGAATACCTGCGATCGTGACCGAACCTCACCGTCGGTATGCCTGATATCATCTGACTTTGGGAGCATCGTGATCTACACCCTCATTATGGCCAAGATTCTGTCAGAAACTCAGCTTCAGCAGTTCCAGTCACATGGGTTTCTCGCCGGACTCGATGTTTTTTCGGTCAGACAATGCGAGGAATTCCGAAGCCGCACGGAAGAGTTCGAACATCACCATCCGGATGACGTCAGTTGGGCACTGGATATCAAGTGCAATTTACTTTTTGACTGGGTTTATGAGCTCAGCACTTTTCCACTGCTGCTGGATATCATTTCAGAGCTCATTGGGCCCAACCTTTTGCTGACTAACTCCATCTTCCGCATAAAGGAACCACTCAGTTCAACACATTACGGCTGGCATCAGGATGCTGCCCGTATTCAGGTCAATCCTGCTTTCGTAATTGTTTATGTGGCAATCAGCGATGCGACAACTGAAAACGGTTGTCTTCGGGTCATACCAGGATCGAATGAGCAGATCGAGCCGTTTCACCTAACCAGCTACGCCGAACGGCAGGTCGCACGAGTCAGTCACGTCGATGAATCTAATGCAATCGACATGGTTCTGCGCCAAGGCCAGGTTGGCATATTTGACTGCAACACCATACATGGCTCGAGTTCAAACAACTCCTGGAAACGGCGATTTGCACTCGTCAATGACTACACTCCAGCTGCAGCGCAACAATCCGTTGGTACAGGGTCAGGTCAGTTGGTCCGAGGGTCGTATTCGAAGAAGCTATGGGGGAAAGAACCTAAACCTCAAGGCTCATTCACTAAGAACAATATCATCGGCCGTCGTGAGATTCTGAATTCCTATCCAGAAAACGTTCTTATGGGACCTCTTTCGGAGGGCCAACGACCCTCTTTCGCTGACCAACACCAGTCATAACCAGTCCAGATGAGCCACGTTGGAATTGGACCGACGGGGATGCTGTAAATATCTGGTATGGATTTGTCGCTCGGTTACCATATGCTGGTTCCGTGAACTAATCTGATGCACTGAATTTGCACCACAGCGGTGCCACAAATGTTCTGGGGTTAAGCTCAGAAAATTAGAGTTAGTCTTTTAATACACAGACTTATGTGGTGCCCGGGGCCGGATTCGAACCGGCACAGCCATTCGGCCGAGGGATTTTAAGTCCCTTGCGTCTACCAGTTTCGCCACCCGGGCCGCATTGATTTTAAAGGGTTTTCTACCATTTACAGTTGGATATAATTTATGGTGCACTGCCCGTGCACTCCAACTGAGTAATAGCTCCCTATAACTGACTAGATTTTAGCACCGTGCCCTGGGGAAAAACTTGCCCCGAGAGATGCGATTCGCAATCAGTTAACGAGCTTTCCGATCATCTGGGCCACACCAGCAGCGAACTCACTCTCGAGCGGAAAAGACAACAAACCCATAACCGAGTACCCGAGCAACCACGGTAACGAAAGAGCAAATACAAAAATACAAGCAGCCTGAGCGCCAGCAAACGGTAGAAATTGATTTGCCAAACAGTTGCACCCACCATAAACCGTACTCCAACACCCGAAATGCTCCAGACAATTGGCACCAATATCGCTAGCTAATGATGTTGCCACATCGCAATCTATGTTTTCTGTCTAACCTAGATTGCGGGTAATTTAATGCAGTGCTTCAGACAGCTTACCGGTCTGGGTTGCTTCGGTTGTACAATACTTTGAGCTTTGGATAATCGTGCACCCGGGTCGATGGTGACAGATCAACCGTAGGTGGAGGATCTTTTAGTAACGTTGTTGGGCTCAACTTGGTCTGCTCGCCCGTGAAATCTTGCGCCCACTGTTTGTGCTTGTAGGCGCAGACCGCCAAACAGATTGAACAGTAGTGCTGTCTAGCAAAGTAAGGAAAACAGCGTCCAGTATCTAACACATAGCGTGTTTTCCCAATGGGATCAACTCCAGCTGCTGGGTTTCTCTCCTCAGGTATCGCGTCAGCAGGACAATACTTTTGACACGCTTTGCAACGATCACAAAATTCTGCAATACCAAGATCGACCGGTTCATCACACGTCATGGGTAGATCGGTGACCACAGTTCCCAATCTGAAAAGCGGCCCCAACTCCGGATGAATAATAGAACCATGTCGGCCGAGTTCGCCAAATCCAGCCCTCAGGGCAATGGGTATGTGCATTAAATCAGAATCGCCTACTGGGTCCTCTACCCTAGCAGGATATCCGCGCTCACGAAGGGCATCAGCAACCGCAATGCAAATTGCTCCCAAATCATAGTAGACACGACAACACTCCACACCACTTTCCTGTGAGGGTACGGTCTGGAAATGCTTCCACAGCATGCGTTGTCCAATAGCGATGGCGTAAGTCTCATTGACAGACCTACCGTCATAGACATCACTAGGTTCGATTTTGGCTATCCCCACAGCTGCTGCGCCCGCGCCTTTTGCCACAGTTTTAACAAATTTACTAGCCTGATCTGGCGAGCCAAATGGGCGAGTAGTGCTTTCTACGAAACCGGTAAATTTTGGCGCCTGTTCGTTATATATTTTGGCAACAATCTTGCTCCCCTGGGGTGTGTGATCAACGCGCCCGCCACAGGCCTGATACCAGGATTCCCAGTCGAATGGAGGATTTAGTTTCTTCTTTGCCATCATTGGCCGGGTTCACCTGATGCGGTTGGCAAGGTGCCATAAAACGTAGGCGGTATTCATTGAAACATCTGTATAAGCGCGTATGCCATCCAGAGTAGAGAAATTAGCAATATGGTTATGCGCCAATCCCAATTCATGCCTTTCTCCAGTTCATGTCTTTTGGTTTGAGGTTTTGAATCTTTACGGCGCGTTTCGGAGCCGAGCCTGCACAGTGACCTCTACTTTTGATCCGCCGAACAGTTTAGGCGACTCAGTTGTTGTACGGGCTGGGTAAACCTTAGGAGGGAAATACTCTCGGTATGCGGCATCCATAGCATCGAAGTCGCTCAAGTCGGCGAGATGCACCTCAGCTTTTACAACGTCCTCGAGGGTCAGCCCGACTTCATTCAGCATGGCAGAAATGGCCCCCATAATGGCTCGCGTTTCCGCACCCACATCCCCGAGGACCACCGCGCCTTTCGGGAAATCCGCCGCGACCAGCCCTGCAAGATAGGCGTAACAGTCGTCCAATACGATTTGGCTGAACGGGGCATCGGATCCTGGTACTGCTTTAGGTTGAATTCTTCTAATCATCAGACCTTGTTTTGATCACCAAAACCGTAAATCTATTAGAATCTAAACAAGACTGGAAGTCCTCATTGGCCTGAAAGCTGCTTTCTGGATTCAAGGGCATCGCTGGGATATTGCATCAATGGGCAAAAATCTTACTGATCTTCAAGTCAGTCAGTTTCAAGAAACTGGTTTTCTGCCAGCGTTTCCGGTCCTATCTGCCGACCATGCCCTACACCTTCGTGCCAACTTGGAATCGTTTGAAGCAGAAAACGACGGGGTATTAACGGGATCACTTCGGTTCAAGAACCATCTGCTTTTCAAGTGGCTCTCTGACCTGATCCGGTCTCCAAGAATACTTGATGTGGTGGAGGACATTATCGGCCCCGACATCATGGTCTGGTCGACCGATTGGTGGATCAAAGAGGCCAACTCTCCTCAGTTCGTTTCCTGGCACCAGGACAGCCAGTATTGGGGTCTGGATACTGACAAGCTGGTCACGGTCTGGGTGGCTCTTTCTCCCTCAACGATAGAAAGCGGTTGCATGCGTGTGTTGCCTGGCAGTCACCTCGGCCCTGATTTGGCCCATGAAGAAACCTATCATAACGACAATATGCTGACCCGGGGACAATCCATAGATGACATTAATGAGGATAAGGCAGTCAATCTGGTAGTTGATACAGGCCAAGCAGTCCTGTTTGCTTTTCGTATTGCGCACGCCTCCTATCCCAATAAAACTGACGATCGAAGGGTTGGCCTGGCGATAAGGTACATACCTCCGGATACCCAGCAACAATATTCAGACCAGGACAGTGCAGCCCTAGTCAGAGGCGTAGATAATCACCAACATTTTGAGCTGGAACCCGAACCACGTTACGACTTTGACCCAGTCGCTGTGGCTTTTCATAAAGAGTCTGAAGAAATACGACGACAGATTCTCTACCACGGCACAAACTGGACGACCCACCGAACCTGAATACTATTTATTCAGATAGTTCAGAGCCAGTCCAGCACGAGGCCAGGGGGCCTCGATCAGTTGGCCAGATTGCGACAGGGTAATGTAGGCCGTTCTTAGTCCATCTCCGCCAAAACAGACGTTCGTGGTATACGGGTCGGGGAATGGGATATGCTCTACCGAACCTGTATCAGGCGAGACAACACTGATACCTCCGTTCACAAGTGTTGCAACACACACTCGACCATCTGCTTCAACCGCCAGACTGTCAAACCGCTGGTAGCCCGACGATCCCGCAATAAATCGGCCACCATGTGGCGAGGGCCACGGCAGTTTCTGGGCACGACCAGGCGCTATCAGATCGAATGCCCAAAGGCGAGCGGTTGGGGTTTCTGCCACATATAAAGTCGATTCATCCGGCGATAAGCCTACGCCATTGGGCATCTCAACCGGGGCGGCCAAAGTTCTTATGAACGAACCGTCAGCTTTTGCGTACAGCACCCGGCCACGATCCTGATCGTGTCTTCGAACTTTACCCAGATCCGAAAAATAAAACCCGCCCTGTGCATCGAAAACGATGTCGTTCGGGCCGGACAGAGAAACCCCATCGACTTCCGTATAGAGCAGCTCGACTGAACCGGTATTCAGATCGACAACCTCGATCCGGCCACCACTGTAGCTAGCAGACTGCAACGTAGGCCGTTTACCGGCTTTGTCCGAATGCCATTCAAAACCGCCGTTGTTACAGACGAAACACTTTCCACCGGGCCCAATAGCTATCCCGTTTGGGCCTCCACCGAGCTCGGCAACAATTTCCTGTTCCCCGGTAGACAATACCCGGGTCAGTGTTCCGCGCTTGATCTCGACCACAAGTATGGACCCATCTTCCATCGCGATGGGACCTTCTGGAAATTCAAGGCCTGTCGTAATCACTCTAAAACTTTTACTAGTCATCATCATAGATACAAATAAATCGTCGGTTAAGCAAAGTCGTCGTTCAAGAACGTATCCAGGAACTCGAGCCGGTCTTGTCCCCAGAATACCTCCTCGCCGACAACATAGCTGGGGACGCCAAACACGCCTTTAGTAACAGCTCTTTCGCTATTTTCAGAAAAAACACTCTGAACATGGAGCTGATTTGCTGCTGACAGCAATTCAGCTACGTTCCCTTCAGACCGCTCAATCGCACTTTTTATGACCGAAGGATCCGACACATCTTCTTCACGCACCCAGACGGCCCGCATCAGTTCATAGACAAGCTCGGTAACGTTGTGACCTGCTTCTATGGCCGCAATAACTACGCAGGAGGCTAGTTTAGGATCAGTCGGAAAATACTTGGGTTCCAGGTTAAGTTCCAGCTTGAGGTGACTACGCCATCGGCGTAGTTCCTGCATTCGATAACGCTTTCGTTGCAGTGATCGGTCCTTCAGTGCCAATCCCCCTGTCTTGGGAAATACGATGGAAGAGTCGATCGGCAGGTACAGAATTTCAGCTGAATGCGCCCTGGCTATGTCGTAAAAACGTCTATGTCCCAAATAACTCCAGGGTGAGACAACTGATAAATAATATCCAATGGTCTTCATTATGAATCAAATTTTCTAAGTACTTGGCCAGGATAGTGATCTATGGCCACTGGCTCGGTATCCCCCCAAACTTGACATCCATTGATCCAAACACCATAAACGCCTTGCGGATCAGTGGTTAAATGGCGCTGCCCACCGGGCAGATCATTAGTTCGTCTAGCCCGACTACGGCCGACTCTTTTGGGATCGAACAACAACAAGTCCGCATGCGCGCCTGGAGCGATACAGCCTCGACCGGGGATGCCGTAGATCTGGGCTGGTTGCCCCGTCAGTCGATGAACGCCCTCTTCCAGTGACATGATCTGCCGGTCACGAACCCAATAGCCTAGCAGATGAAGTCCGAATCCAGCGTCACAAAAAAATGTTAAATGGACACCCGCGTCCGACAGGGCGATGCTGGAATAGGGATGAGCCAAAAGTTTTGTAACAGCGATTTCGTCAGAGTTCAGCAACACCGAAAGGAACGTGGTCTCAAGATTCTCCTGTAGAGACAAGTTTAATAGGAAATCAAGTGGGTCTTCGCCGGCCTCATGGGTTATCTCTGAAATCGATTTGCCTTCGAAATGACGATTTGAATCCTGAATCACCTCGAGAACCTTTAATTCCCCCCATTCTCCATTGAACAGCCTGACCACTGCGGGTTGTTTAAGTTCGGATCGGATTTTCGAGCGAAACGACTCGTCTGAAAGCAATTCTTTATAGTGAATCTCCGAATCAGACTGCATAGCCGGCCGCAAAGCTTTTTAGAAACGGTACCGGTGTCGTCCCACCTTTTGTGAGCATGAATACTCCTTTTCGCTGCTCACCCAAAGCACCCACCAGCCGTCTTAATTCCTGTTTTTCCGCTAAACGAGGCGGCATGGGGGAACCATCAGCACCATTGTGGGATGGCGATGTAGACGTTGCAAAGCCGACAGCCCCCGCCTTTAGCGCGTCGGTCACGATCTCTCGCATGCTTTCAACTTCCGCTTCCATCGCTGGTCGGTGCGCCGCCTCATCTCCCATTACATAGGTACGTACAGAAGAATGTCCAACAAACGCGCCAACCTTTGGCCCCACACCCTTGGTCTCGAGGAGATCGAGATAATCCGAGAAGGATTCAAACCCCCAGTCGATACCTAACTCCATTGCTTTGAGGGACATGCCTTCCACCCTCACTAGATTGTGCATGGTTACGTCCCGGTGTTCTGGCTTACACGGAGCGATCGTAAAACCGAAATTGCCGATGAGGACAGTCGTAACGCCGTGTGCAATCGACGGGGACACCATCGGATCCCATGTAATTTGAGCGTCAAAATGCGTATGGCTATCAATAATCCCAGGCGCAAGAACCAGGCCTTCGGCGTCTACGCTGACAGAAGCTGACACGGTAACAGCCCCAACCTCAACGATTTGGCCACCTTCAACAGCGACACTGCCGTGAAAACCAGGGTTTCCAGTACCATCGACAATCAATGTATTGCGTATAACAAAGTCCGCCATTTCTCGGGTTCCCCACCAGATGATCCCACCGACTGCTCAAACACCTATTCTAGTTCTGACAACTTATCGGTACTATAGTGGATGGGTGCTCCCATCATGGGACACATGACCGAACAACCTGCACTTGCTGCGTCTGGCACCCAAATCGCAGGCAAACACAAATCCCACAGAGAAAAGGGAGATAAAGGATGGAACTGATTGGAAAGACTGTCGTTGTCACCGGAGGCGCACGGGGTCTAGGTCGCGCCTATTGTGAGTCCTTGGCCGAACAGGGAGCCAACGTTGTCGCAGGCGACATTCGTGACACTGGCGATACCATCGAATCAGTGAAATCAGCAGGTGGCCACGCGATAGGTGTACATCTGGACGTGACTGATGCTTCCAGTTGCAATGATATGGCCACTGCTGCAATCGAAGCTTATGGCCGGATTGATTCTCTGGTAAACAATGCTGCCCTGTACGGTGATATCTCAGGCGGGCGCTTCGATCAAATTACCGAATCCCAGTGGAACAACGTGATGGACGTAAATATCAAAGGTATATGGAACTGTTGCCGAGCCTGTGTGCCTTCAATTAAAGAGGCGGGTGGTGGGACAATTATTAATATTTCATCGCTCGCGGCCACCTATGGCATGCCCTATGCTTTGGACTATGCAATGTCCAAAGCTGCCGTGATCGGCATGACCCGTAGCCTGGCTCGGGAACTTGGCCGAGACTGGATCCGGGTTAATTCAGTGGCCCCGACTGCGGTTCTCACCGAAGGCACCGAAGAGTACATGGGTGAAAAAAGAGAAAAAGCATTGTCAGTGATCGCTTCAAACCAGGCATTGCAAGTTAACCTGGAACCCAAGGACTTGGTCGGCACCATCTCTTTTCTGATCTCCGACGCCTCAAAGTTCATCACTGGTCAAACGATCATGGTCGATGGAGGTACGACACTGTTATAACCTCCAACAACTGGTGTTGGAATCAGTATTTACAGTGAGGGCGAGCAAGCTGTAGCCTGGAGAGCATAGTTAGACCACGTTCCACCAGGCGTAAAAACCCGTCATCTGGATTAATCTGGTGTATCTCATCTTGATCCAGCCACTTGAATCCAGTGGACTCATAGTTGCCTACTGGGCGAGCGTCTTCCGGTGCAAGCACGAGATAACGAACATCATGGTGCTCATGAGCATCCTCATGGGGCGGTTCGACGACGTGGATGTCCAAGTCGATCGCTGGCTCTACGACCACGAGTTGGGGTATTCCTGTTTCTTCAATTGCCTCTCTGAGTGCAACCCGGGCCATATCACCGTCACCGTCCGCGTGTCCGCCGGGTTGCAGCCAGCGTTGAAGTTTGACGTGAAATAAAACGAGGATTTGGGAATCTTCCGGGCGGATAATAAGCGACGAACCAGTCAGGTGCCCTGGGCGACAGTTCCGCCCCAACGCATTTGGATAGTTCTCTAACAGCTTCAGGATCTGAGACTGTATTGGCCCTGCTGGGCCTGCGAGTACCGCGTCCTTTACGGTTGCTTGACTTCTTCTCTGAAGTGCCGAAAAAGAACTGGTCGTGGGTGTTTTTGTCGGGTTCACCAGAGAAAGTGGAGGCTGGGGACGGAATCGAACCGACGTACACGGCTTTGCAGGCCGCTGCATAACCACTCTGCCACCCAGCCGAAATAGTCCGCAGAACAAACCTATTGGGGTCTGGCCCGATGACGTACGGCTATGTTTACAGTACGGTCAGGTGGGTCGATTATAGATCATAACGTCGATCAAACTGGATTCAGGCTTGCGACTTGCCCGCACGCAGTTCCACCACAACGACTCAACGCTGGTATCAATTATGCTTTAATTCGTTTGTTTACTGCCAACATGGTCTAACCATTTAGTCCATGGTTATTGACCTTAAACGAGTAATATTAGTGAATACACGCGAGGCTGGCATTAAGCTAGTAGGACTATTGCCCGAGATTATCTTGCCGGTAATACTAAAAACAATTAGTGACTGAAAATATCATACTCTGGGGAGCAACCACCGGGCGAGCGATGAGAGCACACTGGGTGCTACAAGAGTTCAGTCTGCCTTATGAAACCAAGCCCATTGGCCCTCGTACAGGTGAGACTCAAACTGCCGAGTATCTGGCTATAAACCCCAAGGGCAAGGTTCCCACCCTTCAGCACGGCGACCTGATCCTTACAGAGAGTGTCGCGATCCTCGGTTATGTCACTCAAAATTTTGACACGCCACCGGATTTTTTCGTGCCATATGACAGGTACGGAAAAGCACGATTGGATGAGTGGAGTGCATTTATAGCCATGGAGCTTGACGCTCATTCCCTGTACACCATGAGACGACATGGGGACTTGCACAAAATTTACGGTCGCGCACCCATGGCCGTGGACTCTGCCAAGGAATATTTCCTGAAGCAGTTTAACGCCGTTATTCCGGGTGTGCTGGAAAGCCAGCCCTATTTAATGGGTGACGTTCTCAGCAGTGCTGATATTCTCTTGCTAACCTGTATCGACTGGGCGCTCAGCTATAAAATCGAGCTATCGCCACTTGCTCTTGGATACCAGCAGAGACTTCATGCTCGAAAGGCTTACCAGGATGCCTACAGACTCTGCTACTTGACTGACTAAGGGCGACCTTTGAAACATAACATTTCCGACTGTAGCCAACCCCTAAAAGGCGTCAGGGTTTTGGATCTAACCACAATGGTTTCGGGCCCAATTGCGACAATGATCCTCGCGGACCAGGGGGCCGATGTGATCAAAATTGAGTCACCAGCGGGTGACCACATGCGTCGGGTGGGTACCAAGCACAAGGGGATGACCAGTTCTTTTCTCACCTGCAATCGCGGCAAACGTTCGATGTGTGTCGACGTCAAGCAGTCTAAAGGACTCGCTCTGGTTCTGGAATTGGTCAAGAGTGCCGATGTATTGGTACAAAACTTCAGACCTGGTGTCATTGAGCGTATGGGATTAGGAGAAGACAGAGTTAGGGAACTGAAGCCCGACATAATCTACCTATCCATCAGTGGATTCGGCAAAAACGGTCCCCACGCTCATCAGCGTGTCTATGATCCCGTTATTCAGGCACTATCAGGCCTCGCTGACGTTCAGCGCGATCAAAAAACCGGTGTCCCCAGGATGGTGCGCACGATCATCTGTGACAAAACAACAGCGTTGACTGCTGCGCATGCCATAACGACTGCATTGTTCTACCGGGAAAAAACAGGTGAAGGGCAAACTATGGACCTGGCGATGCTCGATACCATGGTTGGGTTTTTGTGGCCCGAGACGATGGGCAGTCTGAGCTTTGTCGGGAAAGAACAAGATCCTGCCCACTCGCAGAAAAGCCCGGATCTTGTTTTCAAAACTGCTGACGGCTACATCACGGCCGGCGCGAACAGCGATTCAGAATGGGAAGGCATGTGCAACGCGCTGAATCGGCCCGACCTGATCTGTGATCCCCGATTTAAGACAGCTCAGGCGCGCTCTGAAAATATAGCCCAAAGGCGCCAGATCGTATCGGATGAGATCAGCTCATGGGTAAGCGAAAAAATTCTTGAGCGATTCGATTTAGGAGGTGTCGCTTCGGCTCCAATTCTGACTAGAATTGAACTTATAAACAATCCTCAAATAGTTGAAAATAATATATTAACTATAATTAAAGATGAGATTTTGGGTGACGTTCGAGTGCCTCGCCCACCGGTTCAGCATTCCGGTCAACCGACTTGCGTGAGAAAGCTTGCCCCGTTTCAAGGTGCCGATAACCGGGCACTGATGCTGGAATTGGGCTACAAAGAACCCGAAATCAACCAGTATGTGCGGGATGAGATCCTCCACCAACCCAGCCCAGACGATTAGCCCGCTTCGTTGCAATCTAGTCCTCTAACCAAAGCCATGCCGTCAATGATAAATTCGACGTCCAAAACCGAACAAACTGACTCTTGGGAGCCTCACGTCAGCCGCTGGCTACAATTGTTTGAACAAACGATCACGCGGGCCAGCACCGACACCTTGCAAGATCTATTCCATGAAGACTGCCACTGGCGTGACCTCCTCGCCGTTACCTGGCACGTCAAGACAGTCTCGGGAATCCATAATATCCTCGCGCTGATTCAAGCACTGGCGGCAGAAACTCGGCCCTATGGTTTCCAGATTCCACAAGATCACGCAGCGCCCCGACCAGTGGTCCGCGCAGGCGTCGATGTCATAGAAGCCATATTTTCTTTTGAGACCAATGTCGGCAGGTCTCATGGGGTTATTAGACTGACGCCTGATACGAATAATTCGGGTCAACTCAAAGCGTGGTCGTTGCTGACCAAACTGGAAGAATTAAAAGGTTTCGAAGAACAATTAGGTCGCCATCGGCCAAGTGGTGAAACCTATTCGCGAGATTTCGAAGGCCCCAACTGGCTCGATCTCCGGAATATCGACGTCCGCTACGAGGAAAGAAGTCCGAGCGTTGTGGTGGTCGGGGCGGGACAGGCTGGGCTTTCAGTTGCCGCGCGGTTGCGGCAGCTCCAAGTGGATACACTCATTGTAGAAAAAAACGACCGAGTCGGCGACAACTGGCGCAACCGGTACCATGCCCTGACGCTGCACAACCAGGTGCAGGTTAATCATCTGCCTTACATGCCTTTCCCACCGACTTGGCCGACTTATATTCCCAAAGACAAGCTCGCGGGTTGGTTTGAAACGTATGCGGAAGCCATGGAACTGAACGTATGGACAGCAACCGAGGTTGGCGGGGGGCAATACGACCCCGACAAACGGCGTTGGTCCATTGAATTGAGGTCGTCAGATGGGCGACGACAAACGCTGACACCTCAACATGTCGTGATGGCCACAGGGGTCAGTGGTATTCCAAATCTCCCCGACGATATTCCCAGTTTTACAGACTTCGCCGGCACCACGGTCCACTCGGAGGAATACACTGACGGCATTGCCTGGCGGGGCCGGAAGGCATTGGTGTTGGGCACCGGCAACAGTGGCCATGACATCGCCCAGGATCTTTACGTAAACGGGGTCGATGTCACCATGATCCAGCGCAGTCCAACGATGGTCGTCAACATTGAACCCAGTGCACAGCTCCCCTATGCCCTGTACGAGGAAGGGCCATCGCTGGAAGACTGCGATCTGCTTGCTGCCGCAACACCGCTTAAGGTGTTGCGCAAAATGCATCAATTGGTGACAGAAAAAGCAAAAACATTCGATAAGCCGCTACTCGATGCTCTCTCGGGAGCCGGGTTTTTGCTCGATTATGGAAAGAACAACACCGGCTGGCAATTCAAGTATCTGGAACGAGGCGGCGGCTATTACTTTAACGTGGGATGTTCCGATCTGATCGCAAACGGCCAAATAAGGGTGGTTCAGTTTCAGGATGTTGACCGGTTTATTGCTGCTGGCGCCAAACTAAACAATGGAGAGACCCTTGATGCAGATCTCCTGGTCACCGCCACGGGTTATAAAGGACAACATCATCTGGTCGCCAGCCTGTTTGGCCAGGAAGTCTCAAACCGCTGCGGTCCTATCTGGGGATTTGATGAGGAGGGTCAGGAATTGCGCAATATGTGGATGCGCACCGGTCAGCCTGGGCTCTGGTTTTTCGCAGGAAGTTTCGCACAGTGTCGGATATTTTCGAGAACACTGGCACTTCAAATCAAAGCAATCAACGAGGGCTTGTTAAGCTGGTAATTCGAACCCCAAATTTAGTGATAGATAATAGGCTTACCGCGCACGCTGATTCGCCACAAAAGCCTCGAATCGGAATTATCGGTGGCAACATCAATCTTTCGCCCCGAATGCAACGTCTGAAAGGTATCCCAAATCGCAACATCTCCGACCTGATACTTATGTCTATAGATATATTTTTCCTGCAACACGTGATCCTTCAGTTGCTCCAGCAGTGCAAGAGCTTCGTGATCCTCCATACCCTTAACGGCATAGGCGGTCTGTCCGACCGCATAAAGCGCTTTTAATCCGGTGATGTGATGCGACATCACCAAGGGGTGATAGAACGTCGGCAATTTCTCCTGCTGTTCTGACGTCATGATAGGACTGGCACCGAATTCCTCTGGCCTGAGTTTGCCTCTGCCATACTGGTGGGCGACCTGCATAGCCTCAAGTCGTGTCTTAGTATTCTCGTCCAGATCTTCGTAGGCTTTGACCATATTGCAGATCTGTGTTTCCCCGCCCATTTGAGGGACCTTGATCGCATACAGCATGGTTGCACTGGCCGGCGCCTCTTCGTAAGACTGGTCCGTATGCCATAGAGCAGTACCATTTCTAATCGCTTCGTTCTGGTCCTTCTCTTCAGTGTTGCCGACTGCCATCATTGCCGGATAATCCGCCATTCTCAAGTGGTCTAAAACATGCGGAATTGGATGGCCCCATTTCTGGCCGAACTCAAAATAAGTTGCTTTATCGAGATTTTGATCCCGTATCACAATGACACGATTTGAGTACAATGCATCGGTCAGTTTGCGCAGGGTATCATTATCTACTGGATCGTTTAGATCGAGACCGACAATTTCGGCGCCAAAATTAGTATCGAGAGGTCTGATATCCATATCAATCCTTCACACACTTGCCGTGTCAGCCAGTGTATCTCTATAGCGAGATGATACATATATTTGCTGCAGATGGGCAATGACCCAAAACATCGACCTGATTAAATATGCTGACCATAGAGCAAAGCGCCACCTTGAAAAGAGAAACAGAGAGAGCCTTAAATGAACTATATTTCAATGAGTTATACAGATACTCTGGATGATTTTGCCATGCATCGCTCTTAATAAATACCCAACATTCGCAACTAGCGTTGAATAAACTTTAGATCATGTTTAGGCGTTTTCGCATTGTAGTCCTCCTCTACATCCTGATTCTGGTCGGTGGCGGTGCCTGGCTCACACGTACAGACAGCACGGATTGGCAAGAGCCGCTATGGGTATTGGTTTATCCAATCAATGCCGATCACAGCAACGCGGCTGATACCTATATCGAAAATCTTGAACGGGAACACTTCAGTGCCATCGAGCAATTCTTCAGGCGGCAAGGCCAGACCTATGGCCTTGAGCTCGATCGACCTGTGACCGTCCGGGTGGCCGCTCCCCTTTTTGTGTCGCCTCCCAGCCCACCACTGACAGGCGGTACATTCAGCGTGATCTGGTGGAGCCTGAAGCTACGCTACTGGGTCTGGACCATAGAACGGCGGCAAATCGAACCTCGCGCCGATATCAAAGTGTTCGCCCTCTTCCACGACCCGAAGAAACTAAAATACTTGCCACATTCTTTGGGACTCCAAAAAGGATTGATTGGTGTGGTGCATGCCTTTTCTGCAGTCCACATGTCTGAATCAAATAATGTCATCATCGCGCATGAGATCATGCACACGGTCGGCGCAAGCGACAAATATGATCCCAAGTCGGGACAGCCTATCTATCCAGACGGATATGCCGAACCAAAACTAAATCCGCGCTACCCACAGTCGAAAGCAGAAGTGATGGGGGGTCGTATACCTATAAATAGCAAAGAAGCTTCAATCCCATGGAGTTTGAAGCAGGTAACGGTCGGACCACAAACAGCGATTGAAATTGGCTGGTTACCTGGTCAATAGATAATTCGTAATTCAATTCACTTTGAAACTCACAACTTTCGGTGCTGCTTAAGGGCAGTCCTAAAGAATACTTTTGATGTTCACTACCCAGCCTCTTATTGAAGTAGTTGTTTCCACTCCGCGGCTAACGGGTCAAGGTCTGCAGGTTTAGAATCTGAATGAATCCCCCGGGTAGGTTTGTTCATCATCGTTCTAGCGCGATGGCCCTTCTTCGTAGGCGGGCAAGTCATCGGTTATTTTATGCCATTCGCATTTGTAGGCTACATAGATATGATCCATCGGCCTGATGCCTGGGTCATCATCTAATGAACCCAGCGGTATAACCGCTAGGTTACGATCTGGATCAAGGCGCGGCATCTTGGATCCGCAGATCTCGCAGAACACCTGTGTGAAAAACTGTGCTTCCGGTAGTTTGTAGGTCTTTAACTGGTCCTTGCCTTTTATGAACACCACCCCATCGAAGTCCGTAAATCCATTGCTGGCATGTGCAGCGGCACAGGCACGACGGCAGCGGGTGCAATAACAATTGTGGGCTACTTTGAATGGTTTCGTGACGTGGAACTGAACCAATCCGCATAAACAGCTGCCCCTTACAACACCTTCAGGGCCTGGCTCCAGCGGTTCTTCCTCGACCCCGAGCAAATCGCTTGCAGGCGGATAATGATCATAGCAGGGTAGATCATTCGTGATTTCATGCCATGGGGCGTTGTACGCGGTAAAAATATTGCAATCCGCTGGCCGACCGTGGTCATGACAACCGCCCGGGGTTACAACTCGACTGGAATCACTACCGCTATAAGGTACGACTGACCCACAGTGCCCGCAGAAACTTCGGATGAGCATTGGTGACGAGCGATAATACACAATCGAGTCGGTTGTGCTCGTCCAGCGCAACTGGTCAGAATTCGCAAAAAAATAGGTGCCAAATGGTGTGCCATGCGCTTTACGGCACATCTTACAGTAACAGTTGAATGCCGCGTACGCTTCAGGCTCGAGTTCCCAAGTGACACTCCCACACAAACACTGCCCCATGCTCATCAGATTCTAGTTCTCAATAAACTCGAAACCGGCTGAATCATAAAGATCGGATAGCAACTTGATCGCTTGAAGAAAGTTTAGAGCGGGAAACGAGACTCGAACTCGCGACAGTCACCTTGGCAAGGCAGGTCAACCACTCTTCGAGCCTGCCATTATAGGCTAGTCCTCCAAGCACTTCGTGAAATAGCCATGATTCGCTACACCTCGCGCCTTCACATCTCCCAGGGAAAGCTGTCCAGCCGTTCATAGCCGTCCGCCGTGATCAGCACCTGGGTCTCCAACTTTATGCTCTCACTGCCTTGTTCCCCGATCAGACTCTCCACGCAAATCACCATGCCTTCTTCGAACTGCCCGGAATGGGCCTCCTCGAAATCAGGATGTAACGGCACCACGGGCCACTCATCGGCCATACCTACGCCATGTGCTGCCAGCGAGTAACGATAGGGCGCGTAAGCATCAGGAACCGGCCAGCTTTTCGCGTTGAACTCGGAAAAGCTCAACCCCGGCTCCAGCAATGCCAGATTGTGTTCGATCTGATCACGTGCCGCCACATAGAGCTGCTTCTGTGTATCATCCATCGGCAGGTAACCGCAAGTCCAACTCCTAGATAAATCCGCACAGTATCCATAGGGTCCAATCATATCGGTGTCGAACGAAATCATCTCGCCCGACTGACATTCTCGGATCGAACACTCCTTGTACCACGGGTTCGTATTCGGCCCGCAGGTCAGCAGCTTCGTTTCCAGCCATTCCCCGCCTGACCGAGCATTCTCAAAGTGCAAGTGCGCCCACAACTCCTGCTCCGTTACCCCCGCCACCGAATGCTCATAGATCCGGGCTATGCCGGCCTCGCACACTTGGATCGTCCAGCGCATCAGTTCGATTTCATCGGCGGATTTGATAGACCGTGCCAGCTCGGTGATCTGTCCGCCGTCGATCACTTGCACCCCGCGTTCGGTAAGTGAATGCACGCCTTCAGGCTCTAGCCGATCGACCCCCAGCCGGGTATTGCCGCGACCATATAGGCTAATCAAATCAGAGATTTCATCGGCCCAGGGTACCAGCCGCTCCTTGGCTCGGTCACCTGCGCACATAAACATCCAGCCGATCGCGGTACGCACCTCGTCCACTCCCGGCAGTCCGTCATTCAGGTGCTCACAGCCCTTGAATTCAAACATGATGCCAGGCCCACCGTTCAGGACCAGCGCGTAGCGGATCGGGTTGTGCGCAGTCCATATCGACATATTGGAACAATCAAACGCGTAGCGGATGTTCACCGGGTCATACAGCAACAATCCGGCCACATCCTGTCGCGCCATCTCATCGCGAAAGCGTTGCAAACGATATGCCCGCGCGCAGTCCAGGATCGAGCCAGGCACAGGACTTTTCAAGGGCTTGTCCGCCCCTTCCGCGTTCAGGAACGCCCGTTTGCGTTCATCCTTGAAGACAGTCAGCTCGGTCATGCGGCTTTCCCTTAAAACCGAATCCGCTCGGCTTCCGGCACAGTTTTATTAGTTATCTGCTGAACGTGACTCGTTGCCAGTGGTCGCAGAGCTGGCTGGAGATGCCAATACCAAGACCACGATGCGGTGCATCCACAATTCCCTGATCAGCTGGTCAGAGCGATTTCGGGTCTTGATCTGTAAGTGACCTGCTTTATGGCATTGCCCCCAAAGGGAGCGCCATGAAACAAAGTATTTGGAGCGGGAAACGAGACTCGAACTCGCGACCCCAACCTTGGCAAGGTTGTGCTCTACCAACTGAGCTATTCCCGCTGCTTGGCGAGACATTTTACAGCAGTCAGGCTTTACGCTGTACCCCGCAATGTCGTTTATTCAGTAGTATCAAGTTCTGGAGCGTCTGTGAGCCGCAAATTTGGATGAGGTAGTGACCAGCATCGCCCCGCGCCAAGGCTGGCGCAATCAGCGCCCCCGGAGATCGGGCCATGCTGCCCTCAGGTACACCACCATTGACCATAACGTGAGCCCTCCTGCAACGTAAAATAATAGCTCACCACATATCAACACTGGGAAGATGTCAACTTCAGGGCCCATCAACAATAGTGCGATCGCAATAATCTGGGAGGCGGTTTTAATTTTTCCGACAAATCCAACTGCCACCACGCCTCGATTGCCCAGTTCGGCCATCCACTCTCGCAGTGCCGAAACAGCAATTTCCCTCCCGACCACAATCGCCGTGACTACCGTAAACAGCTGTGAGCTGAACAACTCAGATACCAAAATATCATCACTCACAAGTAAAACCAGCACTACTGCAACCATAAGTTTGTCTGCGACCGGATCCAGAAACTCACCGAACCGGGAAGTTTGCGCCAGCGTACGAGCCAGATACCCGTCTAGCAGGTCGGTCAATCCGGCCAGCAAGAAAACACCAGCCACGTATATTCCGCTGATGGGCAGGTAGTACATCAAAACCAGCACGGGAATCAATCCGACCCGCAACAAGGTCAATAGATTTGGAATGGTCCAGGACATGTAAGGTCAGTCCTGTCTAAGGAAATGATAAATCTTTTCTGCCAGTGAATTACTGATCCCGGCTACCTTGATCAGATCTTCAACGGGCGCCCGCTTTAACTGCTGGAGGCCACCAAAATATTTCAGCAATGCTCTGCGGCGAATGGCACCGATTCCGGGCACATCCTGGAGGGTCGAATAAGTCCGCCTCTTAGCACGTCGTTGCCGATGACCGGTTATTGCAAACCGATGCGCTTCGTCTCTAATTTGTTGTATTAGGTGAAGTCCAGCCGAACTGCCTGGCAACGACAGCACCGAGTTTCGCCGGGATATATAGAGTTTTTCGTTTCCAGGTTTTCGGTCCCGCCCTTTTGCGACTGCCACGATCGGAATATCCCCCAATAACAATTCGTTCAAAACCTCATGCGCAATCCGGTACTGACCCTTACCCCCGTCAACCAGTACCAGATCCGGTAATGCTTCCTGATTCTCTACAACTTTCCTGTAACGTCTCTGAAGCACTTCCCGCATGGCGCCATAGTCATCGCCCGCCTCAACGCTCTTCATATTGAATCGACGGTACTGTGATGAGACCGGTCCTTCAGCATCAAAAACCACGCAGGCGCCAACAGTGGCTTCACCGGCAGTATGGCTGATATCAAAACACTCCAGGCGAACTGGATCAACTGCCAGGCCTAACGCTGTCGACAACTGTTTCAGGCGAGTCGTGTACGCATCCTTGCTTGCGAGGTGGCGGTCCAAGTTCTCAGTCGTATTTAGAAGGGCCATCTCTAACCACTGCGCTCGATAGTCGCGGACATTGGATTTAATGATTACCTTTCTTCCTGCTTTTTCTGAAAATATTCTTGTGAGTTCTATGACCCCGTCTATTTTCGGATGAACTATCAATTCTTTGGGTATCGGGTTTCTGAGGTAGTACTGCGGCAATATTGCGGCCAGCATCTCGCTGGTCGTTTCATCCAGCAATGTCTTCTGGAAGTAATGGCGCATGCCTAAATTCTGACCATTCCGAATACTCATGACCGACACGCAGCCTCGATCAGATCGACCCACTGCCACGACAATATCTGCATTGGCGGCCCCCCCGGACACGTACTGTTTTTCTAGCACTTTGCGCAATGCAGCGATTCGATCCCGATATCTCGCTGCGGATTCATAGTCCAGACTCTCCGCCGATTGCTCCATTTTTCTTTCCAGCAAAGTGCCCAGTTTTTCATTCTTACCTTCCAGAAGCAAGACGCTGTCCGCCACGTCAGCAAGATAAGTAGAGCGATCGACTTTGCCGACACACGGTGCCGAACACCGTTTTATCTGGTACTGAAGGCACGGTCGGCTCCGATTTCTGAAGTAGCTATCCTGGCACTGGCGAACGGGTATAATTTTCTGAATTTGCGACAGGGTCTCCCGGACAGCTGCAGCACTAGAAAAGGGTCCGTAATAGTTGTTTCTCGGGTCAAGGCTGCCCCGATAAAGAGAAAGTCCGGGATAGTCATGGCTTTCGGAAAGTCGAATATACGGGTAGCTCTTATCATCTTTTAGCAGAATGTTATATCGAGGCCGATGCTCCTTGATCAGGGTGTTCTCCAACAGTAGCGCCTCACTCTCTGTTTTTGTAATGTGCACTTGGATACTGGCTACCCTGGAAAGCATTCGTTGTATCTTCCCACTCTGGGGAGTCGAAATAAAATAACTGGTAAGCCTGTTACGCAAATGTTTTGCTTTACCAACATACAGGCATTCAGATGAGTGCCCGAGCATCACATAAACGCCGGGCAACCGAGACACGGTCTTGCAAAATGCCTTCCCGTCAAACTCGCTGTCCATTTCAAACAAGTCCAGACAGTTGCTTGGCTCTGCTTACTATTGTTGTGAACATTTGTTCTGTAAGTCGGCGTGTTTGCGTGTTATAGCGGCTGCAGTGATAACTCGACAACAGAATTCGATCATCTGGCAGTGCCAACTCTCCACCATGTCTAAACTTGTGAGTCGAAAGCTTTAACTCGAATACTCGCATCACAACATCGTGTGCAACTTGTCCAAGTGCCAGAATGACAGCGCCTTTTGGAAGATCCTGTATCTCAGCGCCAATGAAGCCAATGCAGTTTCTAACCTCCGATCCGATCGGTCGGTTTCCAGGCGGCAAACATTTGACTGCATTTGTAATCCTACACCCATGTAGTTGCAATGCATCTCCTCTTTTTGTGGATTCAGGTTTGCTGCTCAGCCCATAGCGGTGAAGTACGCGATACAGGAGCACACCCGCGTGGTCGCCGGTAAAAGGGCGTCCTGTTGCATTGGCGCCATGCTTTCCGGGTGCTAACCCCACGATCAATAGTTTTGCGCGCCGATCTCCAAAACATGGTACTGGCCGGCAGAAATAGTCAGGGAAAGCCTGTTTGGTTTCATCAAGATAACTGGCCAGTCGCGGACAGGCTCGGCAGTTGGGATCGTACCACTTAGATGCAACTAGCCGCTGGTCTTGACTTGCTTTTGGTTGTTTATCGGGCATAACCGCTAAACGATTCTGTTGTTGCCTACCGCTTCAGGCCTTAAACTCTCGTCGCTCATTCTCCAGGATCATCAGTATGAAGATTTCAGCATCTGACGCAAGGGTTGGCAACCTCATTGAACATCAGGGTCGTCTTTGGCGAATTTTGAAAAAGGAACATGTCAAGCCCGGCAAAGGCGGAGCCTTCGCTCAAGTAGAGATGAAGGCCATTGCGGACGGCACGAAACTGAATGAACGATTTCGTTCTGACGAGAAGTTGGAAAAAGCACGCGTGGAACCACGGAAAATGCTGTATCTCTATCCAGAAGGAGATGATCTGGTGTTTATGGACCTTGAAACTTACGACCAGCTCCATATTGCCGGCGATGAGGTCGCGGAACAGAAAGGTTACTTGATACCGAACACTGAAGTCCAGATTAACTTCTACAACAATAATCCGATTGGCATTGAGCTTCCATCGGCTGTCACCGTGACAGTCACTGATACAGAAACTGTCGTAAAAGGACAGACAGCTGCGGGATCAGGCAAACCCGCGACTGTGGACACTGGCATACGTGTCACCGTACCTGCATTCGTCAAACCTGGAGACAAGATTCGGATCAGCACCGACACCGGTGACTACATCGAACGTGCTGACAGAGACGCATAGAAGCTCAGTCCAGATTGACAAGGCGACCACGCCAGTCTGCAATTTCGTTCTGAGTCGAACTCTTCGGCTCCGATCCGTAGAGGGCTTCAAGCCTTAATCTACTGTTTGAGGAAACATGGCATGGGGCTCGTTCCAGCACAGCATCCATATCTGCCGTGTTGTTGCACAACAGAACCATGTCGCAACCGGCTGCAAGCGCGCATAAAACGCGTGTGTGGATATCCTCGATCGAGCGAGCGGCGGCCATATTTAGGTCGTCACTGAATACAGCGGCTGAAAATTCCAGGTCATTGCGAAGAATCTCTTGAATCCATCGAGTAGAAAACGTAGCCGGTTGATTATCAATCGCTGGATACATCACATGACAGGTCAGCAAGCCCTTAAAACCGACTTCCCGATAAGCACTGTATGGCTTCAAATCAGTGGTACTGATTGCCTCGATCGACCTGGGATCTAGCGGTAGTGTAACGTGAGAATCAGCTGTGACGCCTCCATGGCCCGGATAATGCTTGGCGATCGATGTGATCCCGGAGGTCCGCATACCGCGACATAAGCGACCCGCTAAGCGGATTACCACATCTGGATCCGAATGAAACGCGCGGTCGCCGATAGCACTGCTGTCGCGTCTATATAAGTCAACCACCGGTGCAAAGCTGATATCAATGTTGGCTGCTCTTAATTCGAAACCCATCACCCGTCCAAGAATCCAAGCAAGTTCCTCGGCGCCGGTGGGATCGTTGTCGAAACGCACACCAATTTGATGTTGCGGTGGCAAAGGGGTAAACCCAACCACAAACCTTTGAACCCGCCCCCCCTCTTGATCCACTGCAACCAGCAACTTCGGTGATTTGATGGCCTTTATACTGCTTACGAGATCAGTGAGTTGCGCTGGGCAATCATAATTGCGACTAAAAAGGATTACTCCCCCTACTGATGGGTGTGCCAGCCAGTCGTTCTCTTGGGCCGACAAAGATTGCCCTTCCACACCCACCATGAGTGGCCCCATCACCATGTCAATCAGTCGTTTTTATCAATCTGCGCTGGCAGTGACTCGAAATACTCGACAACTCGGCGAAGATCCTGCGCGGTGTCTACCCCCGGTCCCGGAATCTCTTTTGCGTCACACACCATTATGGCGTCGCCATACCACAGCGCTCTGAGCTGTTCTAGTTTTTCGGTCAGTTCTGTAGGTGCAGGTGGCAGTTCACAAAATCGGGTGAGGTAACCCACACGATAGGCGTAAATGCCCAAGTGCCGATAGGCATCTGACCAACGCATACCCGAGCGATCTGAAGATCCTTCATCGCGTATCCAAGGGATCGGTGCCCTTGAAAAATACGCAGCAAGTCGCCGTTGATTTCGGACGACTTTCACAACATTAGGATCCTGGTACTCTGCTAGAGATTCGATCGGGCAACAGGCGCTGGAGATCATGACGTCAGGTGCGTTGACCAGGGCCTGTGCTACCTGATTGATCAAAACAGGCGATATCAGGGGTTCATCTCCCTGAAGATTGAGCACAAGGGCATCCTCAGCTAAGCCCAACAGCTGTGTTGCCTCTGCAACGCGGTCTGTACCACTCAGGTGATCCTTACGGGTCATGTAAACCACGCCCCTGAAGGCCTCTACCCTGTCAAAGATCTCCTGGTTATCAGTAGCAACGGTAATCGAGTCAGCGTCGCTTTGTTGCGCGCATTCGTAAACCCGCTGGATAAGGGGTTTCCCTGCGATATCGAGCAACGGTTTTCCAGGCAGTCTTTGCGAATCGAAGCGGGCTGGAATCACAATATGATAGGAAAAACTCATACGATCGATCCGGCTTTTGCGACTTGAAGCACCGTTTCAACAACCTGACCGCCAGTCCTGACGTTCTGACCCACCTGCCACCAGTCTGGTCCGGCCAGAACTTGACATTTCACAGCATCCTTTTCTGTCATCAGGACGGTTGAGTTTTGGTATCTTTTCAGATCTTTGAAAGAAAAGTAATAATGATCGGAAAATTCAACGCACTCGAACTGGAGACCTTCATCCGACAGCTGCTGAAAAAATCTATCGGGGTTCGCGATAGCGGTTATGACCACACATTGTTTTCCTTCAAAAGATGCCAGAGTCGATTCTCGCCCGTCGTTGATATTGACCACAGCCCCTAAACTCGTCTCCAGGGAAGATTCACCGGGCTTGGGGGTGCCTCCATGGCGTACCACAACATTGACGGTGTTTAGCCGCTTTGGGGGCTCTCGCAGCGGACCGGCAGGCAGTAGTAGGCCGTTACCGAGTCCACGCTTACCATCGATGACCACTATCTCCAGTTGGCGCCCTAGCCGAGTGTGCTGGAGACCATCGTCTGACAGAACAATATCTACGGATCCTGTTTTTAGGATTTCCCTTACCGCATTCACGCGATCCGGATCTACTACAACCGGTACGTCGAGGCTACGGGCGATCAGCAGTGGTTCATCGCCACTACGCAATACGTCCGTATTTGAGGTAACCTGGACCGGATAGGGTCCTTTAGTTCCGTAACCTCGGCTCACTACTCCAGGTTTGAATCCGTGCGCCATCAACTCCTTTGAGAGGTGAATGAGCAGCGGTGTCTTACCCGTACCACCAACAGTCAGGTTACCGACCACAATAATGGGTACATCGAAATCTTGGATCTTAAATACGCCTGATTGGTACAACAGCCCTCGAACCGCCATGAAAGCCCGATAAAGAACACTCACAGGTATGAACAGCGGCGTAACCCACGTCGGGGTGTACCAGGACCTAAGTAACAATTTGGCGACTGCGCCCATCAGGCATTGTGATCCGTGCTCTGAAGCTCCCCTCTCTCCTGGCGGAAATGCAGTTCGGCATAATGACCATCCATTTCCAGCAACTGCGGATGTGTGCCCTGTTCCACGAGTCTGCCGTCCTGCAAAACAAGTATCCGGTCAGCCTCGACCACCGTACTTAAGCGGTGCGCAATTATCAGCACTGTTCGTTCAGCCGAGAGTGTCTTGATGCCTTCCTTCACCTTGCTCTCAGAAACGTTATCCAGTGCAGAGGTTGCTTCATCCATAATAAGAATCGGCGCACACCTGTAGAGCGCTCGGGCGATGGTCAGCCGCTGCCTTTGCCCGCCGGAAAGCCTAATACCCTGTTCCCCAATAGCCGTTTTCAGTGAATTCGGCAACTTTTCAGAAAAGGTCGATATTCTGGATGCTTCGACCACATCGGCAAGCATCTTCTTATCAATCTGAGCCGCCGAGTAAGCCACGTTGCTTTCAATCGAGCCGTCAAACAACACTGCCTCTTGTGATGCAAAACCGATTTGGGAACGTAAAAAGTCAATTTGATAGTCTTCTATTGGTGTCCCATCGATCAGTATTTCGCCTTGCTGAGCCCGATAAAATCCGAGCAGTAGAGAGGCAATGCTTGTCTTGCCACTGCCCGAAGCGCCGACAAGCGCTACGGTCTCACCGCGGTTGATTCGAAACGAGACCTCCTTCAATGCACTGTCGTCAGTCATTTCGTACTGAAACGTGACATTCTTGAATTCGATGTCTCCGACGATTGTGTCAGTAATCTTGCTGCCGCCAGTTTCTTCAATCGATTTGTCGAGTACCCCAAAGACACTTTCGGCTGCCGCTACACCGGTCTGGAGGTGTTCGTTTACCCGGGCTAGCCGCTTGATTGGACCCATTAACAGCAGGATCGCACCAAGATAGGAAACAAAAGTACCCGGACTGACAAGCGACTTGATGACTCCACTCATTGAAAGATAAATAATGACCGCCACAGTTACACTGGCGAAAAATATCAACAGCGGAACACTGACCGATGCTACCAGAGCTTTGCGCATAGACTGCGTCCTGTTGTCACGATTTGCCTGTTCAAATCTTTGATTTTCATGGTCGTAACTACCATAGGCTTTGACAACGCGGTGCCCTTGGAATGCTTCTTTCGCCGAATGAGTTATCCAACCCATTGACCGCTGGATGGCTTCACTTGTCTTCCTGAATCGTCGGCTTGCTTTTTGCATTATGAATGCGGCAATCGGTGTGACAACAAGAAACACCAGTGTGAGTTGCCAGCTCAGATATGACATCCAGCTCAGTAACCCAATACACAAAATACTGTCCTTGATAAATATCCGTATTGCCATGGAACTAGCTACTGCAACTTGCTCAACATCATAAACAAGTTTAGATACCAGAAGTGACGATGGATGCTGATCAAAATATCGACTTGGCAGTCGGATCATGCGATCGAACATCAAAGCCCTTAAGTCATAGACAACATAACGGGCAACTCTGGATATACAGTACTGATCCGCAAAAGATCCGAACGAACGTACCAGAAACACGACAATCAGCATGCCTGGCGCCCACTTGATAATGGCTGCATCGCGTTCGACAAATCCGCCGTCCATAATCGGTTTCAGAAGTGCTGCAAACCCTGTCTCCGCAGCAGCAACCAAAACCATGCCGACTATGCTCAGCACAAATACCAGTCGATAGGGCCAGACATAACCAAGCAGTCGCTGAAATATACGCAGACTGCTCAATGGGTTAACCGAGTTGGGATACTTAAAGTTGTTTCTGCAGTGAAAAGGTCAGCCTAAGAAGGCCAGCTCGCTGAGCAGCATCCAATGCAGTCATGACCGACTGATGGGTTGCCATACGGTCTGCACGAATGATAACGACCGGATCCTTCCAGCCTGTGACAAGGGCTAACAACTGCTCGGACAACTCCCCTGCACCATTACCGTTAAACATCCTGGGAGACGGATCGCTCCCGCGCTTTAATGCATATTGGCCCTGTTCTGAGATACTGATGACAATCACCTCTTCCTCCAGCGTTGTCTCTAAGGGAAGGTCGCTGGTGGGCAACCGCAGATTCAACTGAGATTCCTTGGAAAAGGTCGTCGAAACCATGAAAAAGATCAACAGCAGGAATACAACATCAATCAACGGCGTTAGACTGATGCCGACTTCTTCTTCACGGTGCTGGGAGAATCTCACAACTTCCGTCCCCCTTGCATCAGGTTCAACAGTCGTAAAGCATGTTGCTCCATATCGACAGTGAGTTCATTAATTTTTCCCTTGAAATAGCGGTGGAACATGAGACTTGGTATACCAACCGACAAACCTGCCGCGGTTGTGATCAACGCTTCTGAGATGCCCCCCGCCAAAACCTGGGGGTTACCGACACCGACCGCAGTAATTGCGGCAAACACCTTGATCATCCCAATCACCGTTCCAAGCAGCCCTAACAGGGGCGTTATAGCGGCTATTGTGCCTAACGCATTGAGGTATTTTTCAAGTTCATGGACCACGTGCCGACCGGCCTCCTCGATGGCTCTGTGAATATCGGTAGGTACCTGATTAGAAAACGACAACCCTGCGACGAGGATCCGACCAAGATACGAACTCTGTTCGAGCTCCTCAAGCCTGTCATCGGTTAGTTGATGTTGCTCCAGCAGGTGCTCAATGTCGCTAACCAGGTCAGTGGGTGCAACACTGTCTTTCTTCAAAGTCCATAACCGTTCGATAATGATGGCAACAGAGATCACCGAACACAAAATGATCGGTACCATTAACCACCCGCCGCTACGAATTAGTTCGAACATCCAATGGACCTCTCGCGTCCTGATTTACTGTGCTGGTTCTGATTCTACCGACAATTACGTGCTCACTCGGAGTATCTAGGTGAGTTTGCTATTAATCGTGCCAGAAACGTCGTTGATGTTGGCTCCAGGTACGGACCGTGTTTCCCTTGTCACCACTTTTGACAATGATCTCTCCGTATCGCGTGGTATTAAGCCAGCGGATGCCCAGTCGTTTATATCGGTCGACTACCTCTGGGCTGGGATGTCCATAGCGATTATGCGAGCCTGCACTCACAACCGCAATTTCCGGTCGCACAGTAGCCAGAAAAGATAGTGTAGATGAGGTGTTCGATCCATGGTGCGGGACTACCAGCACCGAGGACTGTAATTCGGTTCCGTAGGCTCTGACTAGAGCCTGTTCAGCTTTGACCTCGATGTCCCCAGTCAGGAGAATGCGTCCATTACCGGCAATGACCTGGACAACGCAGGATCGATTGTTGGAGGACAGACGAGCTTTACCAGCAGGCCACAAAATCCGGAATTCGACTTCATTCCAGAACCAGGTCTCTCCAGGGCGACATCGTCGGCTACCCTTGAGTCTCTCAGCTTCCCCGGACAGAACATCGTCCACAGCCACGTTCACTGATATAGCCTCCAGTCCTCCCGCATGGTCTGACGCTACGTGGCTAATAATTATCCGATCCAACCGGGTGACCCCGTATCGCCTGAGTACGGGTAATAACACTCGCTCCCCTGTACTGAACTGTCCAAAGCTTGGCCCGGTATCAAACAACATGGCGTGATCACGTGTTTGAATCAGCACCGCCAGCCCCTGACCAATGTCTAAGACACGCATCCGTACTTCACGATCTCCGAGGACAGAAGCGAGCGTTGAGCTGGCCAATAGAATCACCGTTACAATTATGACAAGGATTAGACGAAGCTTTTTTACATACATGCCCGTGCCTACCAACATTCCCAGAACGATGAGTTGTTGATGGTTATTCGACAGATCGAGAGTCGAAAAATAGAACTGATCAAGTTCGGCCAGCGGCTCCATGAGCCGGGTTACCAGCCAGCCACTGGCGACTAACAGTCCTCCACCAATCGACTCATCAATAAAGACCAAGGCAAAGCAGCCACTCAGAACCAGTGGTACAACCAACAGCCCAAACAGTGGGACATAAAACAGATTTACAAAAGGTGAGACGAAAGAGATATTTCCAAAAAACAGAGCCTGCAGGGGCAGCAAACCAATAAACAAAGCAAGTTGGATAACACATAAGGTGAATACGTAATCGCGAACCGCCCACCTAATAGACCCGCTACCCGTTGATGGGCGACCCAATGTCGGATATTTATCGCGATAAACTTTATGCGTACGGAAGATTATCCATACCGCCACAAAGGACAACCAGAACCCAGCGGAACTCACGTCTATTGGATTCAGTATGCCCACCGCTAGCATAGCAAGCCCAAGGAATACTTCAGGTCGATGGAGCCGGTTAGCCAAGGCACCTACAATTGTATACGTCGATAACATCGTCAACGCCCTTACCGTGGGGAGTGGGAAACCTGATAAAGCTGCATAAGCCAACCCGAACAGAAAGCCTCCCGCTGATACCAGGTGCGAGCGTGGAGTCTTTACGCTCGACAACAGACCTACACACCATAGTAATCTAATAAAGAGGCAACCAAAAAGACTCGCAAGACCGACGTGCAAACCAGAAATCGCCATCAAATGCCCTATGCCGGACATTCGAAATATCTCCCATTGTTCCGCGGAAATCCCTGAACGCTCGCCAATAGCAAGTGCCGAGATAATGCCTAGACTGGGCTGTCCTCCCAATGCTTCTTGAATCTTTAGCCGGAGACGATGACGGAGAAACAGGACAATGTCCCATGAGTCATCTTTTCCCAACAGGAGTGGGGTTGTTTTATACACATAACCTGTTGCCTGAATGTGATTTCTGAAATAGAACAACTCCCGATCATGGGTACCTGCGTTACGATACCCACGAACAGGCTTTAGCTTAATCTGTAGCTGCCACCTCTGCCCTGGCTCGAGTAACGGTCGATCGCCATACCATCGCAGGCGAACCTTACTCCGACTGGCTCCTGTGACTGTCCCAACAGTCAGGCGGTCGAGATTAAAGTCGAATTGTGTGTGATTCGCTCTAACAATCGGGATACTGTCTATTACTCCGACAGCTGTAACTGGCTGGTTTAAGAATTGAGCATCGGGACGTTTATCGAGTTGGTATTGCACATAGGCTGTGGCCCACAAAATACCGAAACCAATACAAATCAGATAACGAGACCATCGTCTTGTTACAACTAGGAATAAACAGACTACACAACAAGCCCACAAGAGGTCTGTCACTGTAGCGCACAGGTGAATAAGCAGCGCGCCGGCTGTATAGCCCAATGCAATGGTAAAAATTCGAGGCATCCTTGCCTGCTGATATCGTCCTTGATCTTTGCTGTTTACATTCTAGTGAATATCGGTAAGCAATCAAGCTGTCGCCTAACTAGAAATTTTCTGCAGGATTCCGTTCGCCAATTTGTAGGTATGATCGAGTTTCTGCGCTAACCCAAGGTCATGGGTAGCCATGACAAGACTCGTACCAAACTCATTATTGAGAGTGAGAAAAAGCTCTTGAACTGACTTTGCTGTCTCGTAATCAAGATTCCCTGTTGGCTCGTCGGCCAGGACGCAGTCGGGTTGGCCAACGAGCGCGCGGGCTACAGCGGTTCGCTGCCGTTCTCCGCCAGAGAGTTCGCTTGGTTTATGATGTTCTCGTGCCTTTAAACCCACCTTTCCCAATAACAGTGACGCATGAGACAACGCTGAAGTGTGAGTTTCACCACGAATCAATAACGGCATTGCAACGTTTTCCAGAGCGGAAAACTCCGGTAAGAGATGATGAAACTGATAGACAAATCCAAGCGACCGGTTCCGAAGCAACCCGATAGCCTTTTCACTCAGACCAGTCAGTGACTGGCCACATAATTCAACGCTGCCCTGTGTTGGTTTGTCCAGCCCACCCAGTAAGTGCATAAAGGTACTCTTCCCGCTGCCCGACGTGCCGACAATCGCAACAGTTTCACCTGCCGCTACAGTCAGGTTGACGCCGCTAAGCACTTGAACCAGGGCGCCTGCCTCTGTAAACGATTTGTACAACCCGACACACTCCAGGATCGGGCTAGTGAGGTTACTCATATCGCAATACCTCAGCCGGATCAGTTTTCGCAGCCCTCCACGCAGGGTACAACGTTGCGACCACACTCAAGACAAACGAAATAGAAATTATCTGATAGACATCTTCCCACTTCAGCTGGGCAGGAAAATCGGTGATCACGTATACGCTTGACGGAAAGAACTCGACACCAAACATACTTTCCAGCCAGGGAACCAGCGTTTCTACATTTAAAGCTGTTATTACGCCCGAGACACCGCCGATAAGTGTCCCGACAAGGCCGATCAATGTGCCCTGAATCATAAATATAGCCATCACCCTAGGAGGTCCCAATCCCAGGGTTCGCAAAATAGCCATATCCGAGCGCTTATCAGTCACCAGCATGACCAGAGTAGACACGATATTGAATGCAGCTACAGCAACGATCAGCAGCAAAATGATGAACATCACCCGCCGCTCTATTTTTATCGCCCGGAAAAGATTGATGTGCTGGATTGTCCAGTCAGTTACGCGGTACGTCTCTCCCAGAGCTCTGGAAAGCTGATCTCTTATTCGGGGCGCGTCGTATAGGTCCGGAAGTTTCAACCGCAAACCGCTAACTGAGGCCCCCGTCTTGAATAGCCGACTCGCGTCATCTAGATGCAGAATCGCCAGACCGCTATCGTGCTCGTACATACCGAGTTCAAAGATTCCCGCAACGGTAAATCGTTTAAGCCTGGGTAAGAGCCCCGCTGGAGTAATCTGACCCTTCGGAGCAACCAGAGTTACTTTCTGCCCCACCGAAACACCAAGCTGTCGGGCGAGTTCGGATCCGAGAACAATCTGCCATTTTCCAGACTCGAGGGCATTCCAGTTTCCTTGTTTTAGGCTCTCGGACAAATTGGAAACGCCAGCCTCCTGTGCAGGCAGCACGCCCCGAATCAAAGCACCTTTGACCATTCGACCTCCCATCAAAAGGCCCTGACCGAGAATAAAAGGTGCCGAAGCCAGGATCTCCGTTTGTTTGCTGATTTCGCGGTTGACTGTTTCCTGTTCATTAAGCCATCCGTTCTGCCCACTCACAGTCACATGTGATGCGACGGAGAGTATCCTTTCTCTTAGTTCTCTTTCGAAGCCGTTCATGATTGATAGAACAGTGATCAATGCCCATACTCCGATCGCAATTCCGATAATCGAGGTCAGCGAGATAAAGGAGATAAAATGATTGCGCCTTTTAGCCCGGGTATAGCGTAACCCAATCAACAGTTCTAGTGGCCGGATCATGGCGACTCGCAGGCAATCAGAGCAGCATCAGAAGGACAGATCAAAGCGCACTAATTGTTGCTGTCAGATCGCAAGTGAGGGAACAACAGCACATCCCTGATCGATGAACACCCCGTCAACAGCATTACAAAACGGTCAACACCGAGTCCGCCGCCTGCGTTGGGTGGCAAACCATACTCCAGCGCTGTGATGTAGTCCTGGTCAAAAAACATGGCTTCTTCATCCCCAGACGACTTTGCTGCGGCTTGCCGCTCAAACCGTGTTGCTTGATCTTCCGCGTCATTTAACTCTGAAAAACCGTTAGCCAGTTCCCGCCCCACTACAAACAGCTCAAACCGGTCAGTCAGGGAAGAATCATGGTCATTGCGGCGGGACAGCGGTGACACTACCTCCGGGTAGCCAGTTATATAGGTAGGCTGTATGAGGTGATCCTCTACGGTCTCCTCGAACAGCAGCATCAACATCTTGCCCACTGACAAATCGGAATCGACCTCAAGATCATGCGTTGCCAGTATGCTTGCCAACGAATTTTGATCTGTAAGATCAGCGCTGGATAATTTCGGGTTATACCGCAGGATAGCCTCACACATGCTCAGCCTTTCAAAAGGCTGAGCGAGGTCGATACTGTGCCCTTCATATTCAAGCTTTGTGGTGCCGTTGACGTTCTGGGCAACCATTCTGAGCATTTCCTCGGTCAAATCCATGTAGTCGATGTAATCAAGATAGGCTTCGTTGTATTCAAGCATCGTGAACTCTGGATTGTGCTGAGTACTCAACCCCTCGTTACGGAAATTCCGGTTTAATTCGTAAACTCGTTCAAAGCCCCCAACCAGGCAGCGCTTAATGTAGAGTTCCTGGGCGACCCTCAGGTAAAGATCCCGATCGAGCGCATTGTGATGGGTGACGAAGGGTTTCGCATTTGCACCACCTGGGATAGCCTGCATGATCGGCGATTCGATTTCGATGTAGCCCCGATCATCTAAAAATTTGCGAAGCGACCTGACGGTCGCTGTCCGCTTACGGAATACTTCACGTGAAGCTTCGCTGACCAGTAAATCCACATACCTCTGACGATAGCGAATTTCTACGTTCGTCAGCCCATGATATTTTTCGGGCAGCGGATGTAACGATTTAACCAACAGTTGAAACTGAGACAACTCTATCGTCAACTCACCCGTCTTTGTTATAAATGGTTTACCGACGACGCCAATGATATCTCCAATATCAAGCTTCTTGAACGAATCGTTGTATTGTCCATCAGGCAACCGGTCACGCTGCGCATACAATTGGATTCTGCCCGACTCATCCTGAATATGAGCGAAACTGGCCTTGCCCATAATACGCTTGGAGATAAGCCGTCCAGCCAACTTAACCTCGCCACCTCTTGTTTCGGGTTGTTCAGAGCTGAGTTTTTCGCACTGCTCAAGTACATCCTTTGCACAGCTGTCTCGACGGAAATCATTAGGGTACGGATTTCCCTGCTGGCGCAACCTGGACAGCTTCTCCTTCCTCTGTACGGTCTGGTCATGTATGTCGTTTACCATGTTTCTATCTCTTCAATACCTTTATAGACCAGCCTTTAAACTCGCTTCGATAAATTGCCCAATCTCACCGTCTAACACCGCCTGCGTATTACCGGTTTCCACGCCCGTACGCAGGTCTTTGATTCTAGATTGATCCAGAACATAGGACCTTATCTGACTGCCCCACCCTATATCCGCTTTAGAATCCTCCAGTTTCTGCTGCTCCACCTGCCGCGCACGCATCTCGGCCTCGTAAAGCCGTGATTTCAGCATTGACATGGCTTCTGCCCTATTACGATGCTGAGAGCGATCATTCTGACATTGCACAACAATCCCACTGGGAAGATGAGTAATCCGGACCGCAGAATCAGTCCTATTCACATGTTGTCCACCCGCACCGCTTGCCCTATAAGTATCGATTCGAAGGTCTGCAGAATTGATTTCGATCTCAAATCGGTCATCCACCTCTGGATAGACAAACACAGAGGCAAATGACGTATGCCGCCGGTTTCCGGAATCAAAAGGGGATTTTCTGACCAACCTGTGAACACCGGTTTCGGTTCTGAGATAACCATAAGCATACTCGCCACTGACATGGATGGTCGCGCTTTTGATACCGGCAACCTCGCCCTCTGACTTTTCAACCAATTCTACCGAGTATCGACCTGATTCTGACCAGCGCAAATACATTCGAAGAAGCATTTCTGCCCAGTCTTGCGCCTCGGTTCCTCCAGAACCCGCCTGGATATCTACAAACGCGCTGGCTTCATCCGCCTCGCCGGAAAACATTCTCCGAAACTCAAGCTTCTCCAGTTTCTGTTTGACCTCCTCAGATTCTTTTGCTACCTCCTCTATCGTTTCCTCATCATCTTCAAGTCGTGCTAGCTCTAGCAAATCAAGCAAATCACCGGCCATGCGAGACAGATCGTCCAGCTGCCCCACTGTTTCTTCGAGTCTGGCTCTTTCCTGCCCGAGGCGCTGCGCCTCTTCGGGATCATCCCACAGTGTAGGGTCCTCTAACCGAAGCAGAATTTCCTCGAGACGCTCTTTTCGACTGTCATAGTCAAAGATACCCCCTGAGCCCTTCAATTCGACGGGCGCAATCACTCAGATCCTGAAATATTTCTCCTGACCCTGCCACCATAAATCTGGTTCGAATGAATTATAATTACGGAAGGGGAAGGATACCGGATTTTCTGGTGATTCGATATGGTTAGCGCTGTCTGCGTATCCGGGTGTCTATTGATCCGTCCCTGTCGATCGATTGTGGCTATACACTGGCACCACAATGCAACGGATTCGTGCTCGGTGTCCGGGCGGGCATCTTACAGAAGATGCAACAACATAGAAGGTGCGACTTAGCTGCATGCAAATAGGAATACCCAGAGAAATTTATCCCGAAGAATGTCGTGTAGCAGTAACACCTGAGGTCGTCACCCACCTGATTCAGTTGGGCTTCAACGTTAAACTCGAAACCAATGCCGGCAGAGCTGCGAGTTTCTCAGATGCTGCGTATGCCCAAAGCGGGGCCGTGATTCTCACCAGTCCAGAGGAGATTTGGGAATCCAGTGATATTCTACTCAAGGTAAGGGCCCCATCCGATCACCCCGATCTCGGACTTCACGAGGCGTCACTTCTCAACCAAGAACAGACCCTAATCTGTTTTGTATGGCCAGGGCAGAATTCAGAGCTTGTGTCTCGCCTGTCGGATACCGGAGCAAGTGTTCTGGCTATGGACGCCGTACCAAGGATCTCACGAGCGCAGAAACTCGACGCCCTGAGTTCTATGGCTAACGTGGCGGGATATCGCGCAATCATAGAATCGGCCGGTGAGTTTGGCAGATTCTTCGCTGGTCAGATCAGCGCCGCCGGCAAGGTGCCGCCAGCTCGGATACTGGTGATAGGCGCCGGTGTAGCAGGACTCGCTGCCATAGCTGCTGCTGGAAGCATGGGTGCGAGCGTTCGTGCTTTTGATACCCGTCCCGAAGTGAAAGAACAGGTTGAGAGCATGGGTGCCGAGTTTCTAATGCTGAATTTTGCTGAGGACGGCATCGGGGTCGGGGGCTATGCCAAAACAATGAGTGAAGAATTCATTGCTGCGGAGATGGCGCTATTTACAGAACAGGCCAAAGAAGTGGACATCATAATCACTACAGCCCTTGTGCCCGGTAAACCCGCACCACGTTTAATCACGGCTGAGATGGTAGATTCCATGAAGGACGGTAGTGTTATTGTTGACCTGGCCGCTGAGCAAGGTGGCAACTGTGAACTCACCCAGCCTGGCCGGGTGACCAGCGCCAACGGGGTACGCGTGATCGGATATACCGACCTTCCCAGCAGAATGCCAGCACAGTCAAGTCAGCTTTACGGAACCAACATCCGACACCTTCTGACTGACATCTGTCCAGAAAAAAATGGCCAGATCGAACTTGACATGGATGACGATGTTATACGGTCCATGACGGTTACACGCTCTGGCGAGATCACCTGGCCACCACCGAAGATCGAACCTGCGATCCCGGTAGAACAACCCACCTCTCCGCCTCCTAGTGTTACCACAGGCTCGGCTGAGTCGCCTAAGAAACAAAACTCCGTCACCACCCTGATCAGTCTCGGTGTAGTTATGGCGATTATCCTGGGTGTCGGTGCTGTTGCGCCCAGTTCGTTCATGAATCACTTTACAGTGTTTATTCTTGCCATCTTTATCGGGTGGCAAGTGATCTGGAATGTTACTCCTGCACTACACACTCCTCTGATGAGCGTAACAAACGCCATCAGCGGAATTATTGTGATCGGTGCTCTGCTTAAGATTGACGCTGGATCATCAATGGTCGTTCTGTTAGCAGCAGTTTCCCTACTGATCGCAAGTATCAATATCAGTGGCGGGTTTCTGGTCACCCACAGAATGCTGCGAATGTTCCGGAGGGATATCTAACCGTGTCCGCCGGAATTATCACCTCAGCCTATATTGCCGCCAGCGTATTGTTTATCCTCAGCCTTGGCGGGCTGAGCCACCAGGAAAGTGCTCGGCGAGGCAATCTCTTCGGAATCCTGGGGATGACGATTGCCATCGTAGCCACGGTCAGCAACCCAGCGGTGGGTAACTACACACTGATCATCGTTCTGATGGTGGCTGGGGGCGGGATCGGGACACTAGTCGCTACCCGCGTTCAAATGACCGCTATGCCGCAACTGGTCGCGCTGCTGCACAGCTTTGTTGGACTGGCGGCTGTTTTAGTCGGCATCGGGACCTACCTTGATCCTACTGTTGGATATTCGGGTGTAGAAAAGACGATTCACGAAATTGAAATCTATCTGGGAGTATTGATAGGAGCGGTGACCTTTACCGGGTCGGTTATTGCTTTCGGAAAACTTCAGGGTCTCATTAACAGCCACCCCCTCACCATCCCCGGCCGGCACCTAATCAACCTTGCTATAGGACTCGCCTGTCTGTGGTTCGGCTGGCAGTTTATTTCGGCGAGCGGCCTAGAGACTGGACTCAGTCCACTCATTATTGCCACAGTACTGGCACTTATATTCGGAGCGCATATGGTTATGGCAATCGGCGGTGCGGACATGCCGGTTGTGATATCGATGCTCAACAGCTATTCGGGTTGGGCCGCCGCAGCAACCGGCTTTATGCTCGAAAATGACCTGCTGATTGTGACCGGCGCACTGGTGGGAAGCAGTGGTGCAATACTGAGCTACATCATGTGTCGCGCCATGAACCGACGTTTTCTTGCTGTTATTCTCGGAGGATTTGGCGCATCAAGCAGTGCGAGCTCATCGCCGGTTAGCGATCAACAGGTCATTTCGATCAACCACAATGAATCCGCTCATTTGCTGCGAGAAGCCAACAGCGTGGTTATTGTTCCTGGATATGGTATGGCGGTTGCCCACGCACAGCATCCCGTATCTGAACTGACCAAGGTGCTGCGCGGCAACAATACCGATGTGAGATTTGCCATACATCCAGTTGCTGGCAGGATGCCGGGGCACATGAACGTTCTCCTTGCGGAGGCAAAAGTACCTTACGATATCGTACTGGAAATGGATGAAATCAACGATGATCTTCCGGATACGGATGTGGTCCTCGTGATTGGTGCAAACGACATCGTTAACCCATCGGCTCAAGAAGACCTGGAAGGACCGATAGCAGGAATGCCTGTGCTCGAGGTGTGGAAGTCAAAAACAACTATCGTATTGAAACGCAGCATGGCGACCGGGTACGCGGGTGTCGATAATCCCTTGTTCTACCGGGATAAAACCAAGATGTTATTCGGCGATGCCAAGGACAGCATGGAAAAGGTTCTTTCTGCCTTGAAATAGACTGACAACTAACTGCGACTACCTACCGCATCAGCGCCTGCTTCATGGTGCTGCCAATCTGGGCCGGGCTTCTCGCCAGATAGACACCGGCATCACATCATCGAGATGATGGGACGGGAAGGATCTGTAATCCACTCACTCCACGATCCCGGGTACAAGCGCGATCCAGATAACCCAGCTACCTCCATAGCTAAAAGATTATGACAGGCAGTCACACCTGATCCGCAACTGTGTATAACCTGACTAGGGGGAGCGTCACCGATCAGTTCAACAAATTCCTGCCTGAGTGATTTGGCCGATTTGAAGCAACCACCCCAAAGATTGTGCTGGAATGGTCGATTAATAGCGCTGGGCATGTGGCCTGCAATGCGGTCGATTGGCTCCTCCAAACCGAGGAATCGTTTGTTTTCCCTTGCATCAATGATCAACTGGTCTGGATCATCGATAGCCCGCATCAGTGTATCAGCGTCAATCCAGTGGTTCTGTTGCGGCCGACCGGTAAACTGCGCAGGTGGATACGCCCCAACCTCATCGAAAAGTGGTCCTCCTTGCTCGACCCAAGCGTCTAGACCGCCATCAAGTACATAGACGGATTGATGACCGAACCAGCGCAGCAACCACCAGCATCGAGCTGCCATCGCACCTGGCCCATCGTCGTAGGCGATCACCGTCGAATCGTCTGCCACCCCCCACTTGCCTATCGCCTCCGCAAAAGAGTCCGCGGCGGGTAGTGGGTGACGACCTGTTCCAGCTCTGATGGGACTCGACAGATTTTCACTGAGATCCAAGTAAATAGACCCTGGAATATGGCCTTGTCGATATGAACCGATACCGGCTGTGGGGTCGCTGAGCACATATCGACAGTCCAGGATACGGGTCTGCTCTTCCCCGTATATTTCCATAAGTGATTGGGCAGAAATCAACATTTGACGAAATCCAAAATTAGAATCTTCTCAAGTAGACATGGCGGAGAGGGAGGGATTCGAACCCCCGGACGGTTGCCCGTCAACGGTTTTCAAGACCGCCGCATTCGACCACTCTGCCACCTCTCCAAGTCATTGTTTCTATTAGTTTTTTAGAAATTATTGGATGTATCTATTTTCTAATGTTTACTAATTTGTTTACTAATATGAGGTCTGTAAGTCCCTGATTTTAGGTGTTTTTCTATTTTCGGGGTATTTACTGGATCGTCTGTATTCGTCTGTATCGTATTTTATCCCCCTACTGATACAAACACACTAACCATTGTCTAACCTGTCTCTAATCTCTTCTAAAAGTCATTCTAAGGTGAATACAAAGACACTTCATAACTCACTTTCCAAAATACCTCTTACCTCGGGGATGTTTAGAAAAATACCCATCACATACGATGAGAACCAATCGTCGACCTGGTTCTAGTAAATCTTTTCTCATCCTGTCTGAGTTTACTTTTGATGACCTTTTCTCAAACTGACCTCGATTCTTCTTACCACCACCACGATAGAAAGATATTGACCTACCACCACTACCCACATCCTCTTCATATCGTACTTCCCTACCCCGACTTGTCCTAAACAATCCACTTGTTAGTATTTCCTTTGTCGACATTCCCTGTAACCACATTATCATCGTGTTGTAGATGTTGAATAGTTTCTCTTGTCTTATCTCACCCAACGGTGTCCATTTGGATGACCACCTCGACCTACGACGATTAGATTTCAGATGTTGTCTCATCGACTGAATAGTGTCGGTGTTCGACATACGACTATCTATCCTGAAATAACGATAGTAATCCTCTAACACCATATTTTCTGGTTTTAGTATTTCTGTTGTTTTGGTCGGTGTCTCGACAAATAGATGACTATGACCCCTCCACCATTTGTCGAAGTTTGATGTTAGAACCTCATCCAGATCCCACCCTTCATATCGACTTCGATTGACGACAACCTTATGTCGATACTCCTTATCGTATCCCTTCTTGTTATCTGTTCCTTTTATCCGTCTGTTTTCAGTAAATGTGTAATCGAATTTTTCTAACTCCAACGAAAGTTGTAAATATCGAAACCACCACCGATACAGTTGTATCTTCCTCGGTGTGATTACACCTTTGATGTTACTTCTCGTCTCCCTGTAGACACGATACTCCCTACTTTCTGTCCCAGTCTCTACACTGACTATTTGTCCTGTCTGTTTACCCACATAAGTATCAAATGTCTTTCTTGTCTGAGGACGAATGACTTTTGAGTATTTGAGTTTTACAGGTATTTCTTCTTTCATATCGAAACTCCGATAAACGAGGAATATTCCTCGTAAAGACCCCGTAAATATTTTTCATCTCTACGGGGTTTTTTATTTTTGCGTAGATTTGTATTTGTATAAATAAAAGTGATATGGAAATAATATGTCGAAATCCTAATATAAGTTTATCTAACGATAAAGAGTATGTCCTTGTAGACAAAGACACACATTTATCGGACGGGCAAATCCCCAAACCAGAATTTCAGGAGTGGTTAGACACCATTCAG